>Ga0247732_10001122_pt1 | contig 11115 bp, 8 predicted proteins | sample UWRJL163409C2_FD_180940 | JGI IMG/M metagenome (GOLD analysis project Ga0247732, IMG submission 180940) | Plant litter microbial communities from Arlington Agricultural Research Station in Wisconsin, United States - UWRJ-L163-409C-2 | ecosystem: Environmental > Terrestrial > Plant litter >...
AGGGCGTCGGCGAGCAGTGCGAGCTGCTGCGCGGCGCGGGCGGCGCGCTCACCCGCCCTTCCGCGCGAGGAGGGCTCGGTGAGCGCCCGACGGTGCTGCGCGACCAGACCCCGGAGCGAGAGCGGGTGCTCGACCGCGTGCCGCTCCGGGTCGGGCAGGAACTCGAAGAACACGCTCGGACCGGTGTCGTCGTCATCGACCGCGGTCACGATCACCCGATCCGTGGCCCGAGAGAGCGCGCGAGCCAGCAGCCGCAGCTCGTCGTGCATCGCGGCGCGGCGTCGATCGAGCGTCGAGGCGGCCCCCGCGTCTGCCCTGGTCGCGGCATCCGCCAACCGCCAGGTGTCCAGGAGCGACCCGCGCAGCCGCGTGTTCGGCCAGACGCCGTCCTGCACCCCCGCGATCACGACAGTGTCGAACTCGGTACCCAGCGCGCCGGCGGGCGTGAGGATGCGCACCGCCTCGCCGCCGGCGGGAGCGTCGAGACGGTCCTCGGCGACGTCGCTGTCCAGGATCCCGCGGACGAACACGCGCGGGTCGGCGTCCAGCGATCGTTCGACGAACCGTTTCGCGGCCTGGAACAGGGCCACCACGGCGTCGAGGTCACGGTTGGCCTGATCGGCCAGCGGCCCATGTCCGCGCGCCGATTCGGACCACGGCCGCTGGAGTCCGCTGCGGTCCCATGCGGTCCACAGGAGCTCGTGGGCGGTCGCACCCCGGGCCAGTTCGTCCCGCAGCACGGCGATCGTCCGCGCCAGGACGGCCGCCCGCCGCGCCTCGCGCGTGTCGATCAGGTCGAATTCCAGCGGCTGCCGCATCGCCGACACGATCAGGTCGCGGCCCGACCGTTCGCCGCCGGCCGCGAGCTCGCCGTGCCGCAGCGCCGACCGGAGTCGTCGCAGTTCGATCGGATCGAGGCGGCCGCCCGTGCTGAGCAGCGCCTCGGCCGCATCCTCGAACGTCCATGCGTCGCGGGAGGCGAGTTCGATCAGCCTCAGCAGATCGCGGACCGGTGCGAGGGTGCCGAGAGGACGCCCCGGACCGCTGGACCGGGTCGGCACCTCGCGCGCGGCGAGCTCGCGCTCGAGCGCGGCCACCTGTCGGGTGTCGTGCGCGATCACCGCGCAGGAGGACCAGGGGATGCCGTCGTGGACGTGCCGCTCACGCAGAAGCCGTGCGATCGCGTCGAACTCCTCGGCGGGTGAGCGCAGCGTGAGGGCGCGCACCGACGCGTCCGGGACCACCGCAACCCCGTCGACGGAGGGGCGCGCGCGGTGCGCGACCAGACCGACGGCGCCGATGCGCTGGGTCACCTCGCGGACCACCTCGTTCTGCCAGGCGGTCCCCCGGTGCGCCGCCGCGAGCACGGACACGCTGCCGAGCACGTGTGCCAGCCGGGCGAAGTTCTCGGGAGTCGCGCCCCGGAACGCGCCCGAACCGACATCCGGATCCCCGAACGCGAGCACGGCGATGCCCCGCTGGACACATGCCTCGAGCAGTTCCACGCCGCCGAGGGTCAGCTCCTGTGCATCGTCGACGAGGATCACCGTTCCGCGCTGGATGATCTCGGCGCCCGCCGCACCCGTGCGCAGCACTCCGACCGCTTCGCGCACGAGGCCGGCGGCATCCCGATGCGCGCCCCGCATGTCGGCACGCACCTGCAGGTACTCCGAGAGGAAGGATGCCATCGCCTGCCACACCGGGATCGCATGGGTCTGTCCCAGCGCGCGGAGCCGGTCCGGCTCGATACCGAGGGTGGTGCATTCGGCAAGAAAGGTACGCACCTCGGTGCGGAACCCCTTGGTCGAACGGACGGCCGGTCCGAGCCAGTCCGGCCAGCGGCTGATGCCGTCGGTCTCGTCTTCGGCGTCCCCCTCCAGCAGGTCCTGGATCAGCTGGTCCTCGTCGCCGCCGGTAAGCAGCTGCGGCGGCTCCTCGCCCGCGGCGACCGCGGTCCCCCGCACGAGCTGATACGCGAACGAGGCGACCGAGCGCGCGATCGGACCCGACGTGGCCCGGCCCACCGCAAGGGCGAGACGGTCACGCAGGGCCGTCGCGGTCTGCCGCGACGGGGTCAGCACCACCAGCCCGTCGGGGTCGACTCCCGCCTCGACCAGCGCCGCGACGCGCTTCACCAGCGTGGCGGTCTTGCCGCTGCCGGGGGCGCCGACGACGACGCCGGATGCCTCCACCGGCAGTGCGACCACCGCGAGCTGGTGCGTGTCGAACTCGGATGCCGCGCCCGAGCCGTCCGCGGAGTCCATGGCTTCGACGGTACCGCCAGGTGCGGACATCCGGCGTCTGCCGAGCCCTCGATCCCGCGTTCGCCGAGAGCGTGCAACGGACGGGCGGGGCCCTCCCGGCGGTGTCGTAGAGTTGCCATGCGCGCCGGGCGTACCGGCGCAACAGGCCCCGGGACCCGGTCCCGTCGCAGGAGGTATTTCCGTGGAGATCCGCATCGGCATCACCAACACCGGCCGTGAGCTCAACTTCGAGACCAATGAGCCCGTGGCCGACGTCAAGAAGTCCGTCGCCAGTGCTCTGGACGCGGGCGCGACCCACGTGAGCTTCACCGATGCGAAGGGCACGAGCTACATCGTCCCGACCGCGAGCCTGGCCTACATCGAGTTCGGCACCGAAGAGTCCCGCCGCGTGGGCTTCGTCGCCTGACGTCAGCCCTCTCGTGCAGATCCTTCTCGCCCTGCTCATCGGCGCCGTGATCGGCGCGGCTGTGCACTTCCTCGTCCCCGCGCGCGGCACGCGGGGCGTGGTCCTGGCTCCCCTCCTCGGTGCGCTGATGTCCGGCCTGGTCTGGATGATCCTGACCTGGGCCGGCCTCGGCCTGGACAACCCGTGGCTGTGGCTGTCGGCGTTCGTCGCCCCGATCGTGGTCACCTACCCGGCGCTCGTGATCCTGGCGCGCACCCGCACCGCCTTCGACGCCCGCGAGAGGGCCAGACTCAAGATCGGCTGAATCGAGCGCGGATGCCGCTCGTCAGGCCGCCAGACCCATCGCATCCATGCGCTTGGAGTGCGCGCCCATCAGCTCGGTGAACACCGGCTCGACCTGCCGCTCGTCCGCGATCTGCAGCGTCGTCAGCCCGAGCGCCGCCCGCGCGATCAGCAGAGTGTCACCGACCAGACGGCGTCCCCACATCGCCAGGAGCGACGCCCACTCCGGGTCGCTGGCGATCGTCGCGCCGATGATGTCCACGATCGCTTCGCGGTCATCGTCTGCGCGCAGGATCCGGGCCACCCGGCGTCCGGTGTCGCCGTAGCTCGAGGAGAGCGCGAGGTAGAAGTCATCCAGCATCCCCGCGGTGATGTGCACCGAGAGCATGGTCTCCTGAGGCCGCACCCCGTGCGTCGCGCGTCGAAAGGCGTCCAGCGGCTCACGGAACGGAAGCATCAGGCTCGTCGGGTCATCACCGCGCTCGCGGATCAGCGCGACCAGTTCCTCGTGCTTCTGCAGGGCGGCACCCGCGGCGCGCGAGAGCGATTCCTTCTGCGCCAGCTCCGGTGTCGAGGCGATGAGCTCTGACAGAGTCTCGAAATAGCCCAGCTGCAGATACGCGGCCTGACCGAGGAACGTGTCGATGTCGGGCGCGAGCGCCTCGAAGTCGACGCGGTGAGCATCGCTCGCCTCACCGCGCGAACGCAGTTGGAGCTTTCGTCCCTGCGGGCGCTGCTGCCAGAACCACTTCACCACGACCTCAGCATATGCGCGGGCTCTCGCGGCGCGGAGGCGTGCGGCCTCCTGCGCACCACGGACGATGTCTCCACCGCGGGCCCGACCCGTTATCCTGGAGGGGTCCCCGGCATCGGATCGGGGCTCCCGCGCCTGTGGCAGAGATAAGGGCGTGGATCCCACCCCGCCCGCGCGGCGAGATCGCACAGCGCCAGGGCACCCACGAGGCAGCATCTCACTGCCGGACAGGCACACATCGTGACGACCTTCGCCGAACTCGGCGTCGACCAGGACATCGTCGAGACCCTTGCCAAAAAAGGCATCGTCGACGCTTTCCCCATCCAGGAGCAGACCATTCCCCTCGGCCTGCCCGGCCAGGACATCATCGGCCAGGCCAAGACCGGCACGGGCAAGACCTTCGGCTTCGGCATCCCCGTCGTGCAGCGGCTCGGACTGAACCCCGAGCACGGCGTGAAGGCGCTCATCGTCGTGCCCACGCGCGAACTGTGCGTGCAGGTCTACGAGGACATCGACATGCTCACCACCGGTCGCTCCACCAGCGTCGTGGCGATCTACGGCGGCAAGGCGTACGAAGGTCAGATCGAGCAGCTGCGCGCCGGCGCGCAGATCGTGGTCGGCACTCCCGGCCGCCTGATCGACCTGAACAATCAGCGCCTCCTCGATCTGTCCAACGCGACCGAGGTCGTGCTGGACGAGGCTGACAAGATGCTCGATCTCGGCTTCCTCCCCGACATCGAGAAGATCTTCCAGAAGGTGCCCGCGATCCGGCACACGCAGCTCTTCTCCGCGACGATGCCCGGACCGATCGTCGCGCTCGCGCGCCGGTTCATGACGAACCCGATCCACATCCGTGCCACCGACCCCGACGAGGGGCTCACGCAGGCCAACATCAACCACCTCGTCTACCGCGCGCACTCGATGGACAAGGATGAGGTCATCGCCCGCATCCTGCAGGCCGAGGGTCGCGGCAAGACCGTCGTCTTCACCCGCACCAAGCGCGCCGCCCAGCGGCTCTCGGACGAGCTCGGAGACCGCGGCTTCAACACCGCCTCGGTCCACGGTGACATGAGCCAGGAAGCGCGCGAGCGTTCCATGGCCGCGTTCAAGGCCGGCAAGAAGGACGTGCTCATCGCCACCGACGTCGCCGCGCGCGGCATCGACGTCGACGACGTGACCCACGTCATCAACCACACGATCCCGGATGACGAGAAGACGTACCTGCACCGCGCCGGCCGTACCGGCCGCGCCGGCAAGACGGGCATCGCGGTCACCTTCGTGGACTGGGACGACCTGCACAAGTGGGCACTCATCAACCGCGCACTCGAGTTCGGCCAACCCGAGCCCGTCGAGACGTACTCGTCGAGCCCGCACCTGTACTCCGATCTCAGCATCCCGGCCGGCACCAAGGGACGCCTGACCACAGCCCCGCGGACGCAGACGATCAAGACGCAGGATGCTGCGCCTTCCCGCTCCTCGGAGCGCGAAGGCACACCGCGTCGCCGACGCCGTCGCTCGGACGAGCCGGGGGGCAACGGGACCGAGAGCGAGGCGCAGCGCGCCGCCGCCCCCGAGGTCCCCGCCGACCACGGCTCGCACGATGCCGCCGAGGGCGCCGGAACGCATGACGGCGGAGGCAAGGAGCACCACGACGGCAACGCGGCTCCGCGCCGCCGGCGTCGTCGTCGCGGATCACGCGGCGGCGCGCCCGTCGCCGGGGCCTGAGCAGCAGCATCCGCATCTGAGTCAGGAGATGCGCCGGCAATCGGACGATCCACGCTGATCCGTCCCGTTTCCGGTGCATCTCCTGTTCTCGTGACGCCGGCGTCGAGCCCGCGTCCGACACGGTGATCCCGGTGGCTGACGTCGGAGACGGTGAGCGCTATTGTGAGCGGCACGGCGGGTCCGCCGCCGACCCTCGCTACGAAAGGCAGCCATGAGATACCTCGACGCCGTGGAATATCAGGGATTCTGGGGGTCCATCTGGGACCTCATCTGGTGGTTCCTGCTGGCCTTCGTCTTCGTCTCCTACCTCTTCGCGCTGTTCGCCGTGGTGGCGGATCTGTTCCGCGACCACAAGCTCAACGGGTGGGCGAAGGCGCTGTGGTTCATCTTCCTGATCCTCTTCCCGATCCTCTCGGTTCTGATCTATCTGATCGCCCGCGGCAAAGGGATGGCCGAGCGCAGTGCGGCTCAGGCCAGGGATCTGAGGTCAGCGCAGGACGACTACATCAGGTCGGTGGCAGGCGGCAGCCCGTCCGAGGAGATCGCCAAGGCGAAGTCGCTGCTTGATTCGGGCGCGATCAACCAGGCCGAGTTCGACCACATCAAGTCCCGGGCCCTGAGCTAGGCATCTGCGCGGCACTGCTGCGGCAGCGAATCGGTCAGGGATAGACCGGTTCGCTGCCGGTGGCCCGCTCGATGATGCGTGCCACCATGTCGTCGGTCGTCGTGTTCTCGCCCGGCTGGTTCGGCTTGCCGAGGCCGTGGTAGTCGCTTGAGCCCGTCACGATGAGGTCGCGCTCGGTAGAGATCCGGCTGAGCGTGCGGATACCGGCATCCAGATTCTCGCGGTGTCCCAGCTCGAACCCGGCCAGGCCCGCAGCCAGCATCCGCTCCAGGACGGGCATGGGAAGCAGTCCCGCGCGGCCTGCCGGGTGGGCGATGATCGGCACCCCGCCCGCGCCCACGATCAGTTCGACGGCCAGCACCGGATCCGGGGCGTAGAGGGCGACGTAGTAGTCGCCCGAGGGGCTCAGGATCTCCGAGAACGCCTCGGTGCGGTCCCGGACATGCCCCTTCGCGATCAGGGCGTCGGCGATGTGCGGGCGCCCGACGGTGGCGCCGTCCGAGGTCTGCGCGACGATGTCGTCCCAGTGCAGGTCGAAGTCTCGTCCGATCCGGTCGGCCATCGTCCGCGCCCGTTCGAGCCGCGATCGCCGGATCCGGTCGGTCATCTCGCGCAACCCGGGGTCGTCGGGATCGACGAGGTACGCCAGCACATGCACGCTGCGCCACTGATACTTGGCGGAGAGTTCCATTCCCGGAATGAACGTCATTCCGAGGGATGCCGCGGCCTCGGCTGCCTCGGCCCAGCCCGAGGTAGTGTCGTGATCGGTGAGCGCGGCCGTGCGCAGTCCGTGCCGGTGCGCGGCGGCCATCACCTGCGCGGCGGACTCGGTCCCGTCGGAGTGGACCGAATGCAGGTGCAGGTCGCTCGGACCCCTGAAACGACGCGTGTCCGACATCCCTCGAGCGTATCGCGCGGCCCGTGGCGGTCGGTCCGCAGAGGGCCGCGCCGACGCCGCGGACTGATCTCCCAGCCTGCTGACATAGAGTCGCCGCGTGCTTCGCCTGCTGGGGGTTTTCGGGACCGTGATCTGCGCGATCGCGGCCGCCGTCCTGACATGGCCGGCATTCTTCCGCGTGGAGCAGGTCTTCCCGATCGCCCAGATCGTGTCCTTCCGCGGTCCTCTCGCTCTGGCATTCGCGGTCCTCCTGGTGATCGCGCTCCTGCTCGCGATCGCGCGTCCGATCCGCGCCTTCGCCGTGGCGATCGCGGTGATCGCCGGCGTGGCGATGCTGGCCAACCTCGCTGTCGTCGTGACGCGTGGAGTCGGGACCGAGACGCTCCCCGCCAAGACGGACACCAGCATCCGGGTCATGACGTGGAACACCGCCGGTTCGGCGACGGCCCCCGAGACCGTTGCGCAGATCGCGGTCGCGATGGACGCCGACATCGTGACGCTCCCCGAGACCACGATCGAAACCGGCGAGAAGGTCGCCGTGGCGATGCGTGAGCTCGGGCATCGGATGTGGGCGCACTATGCCGAGTACGGCACCGACGGATGGGACGCGCGATCGACCACGCTGCTGATCTCTCCGGACCTGGGCGACTACTCGGTCATCGAGTCGTCGCAGGACGGCACGAGCAACACATCGACGGTGCCCAGTGCGGTGGCGATGCCGATCACGGGCGACGGGCCGATCGTGGTGGCCGCTCACGCCGTCGCCCCGCGACAGAGCTACATGCAGCACTGGCGTGACGACTTGTCGTGGCTTGCCGACCAGTGCGCCGATGCGAACGTCATCATGGCGGGCGATTTCAACGCCACCGTCGACCACATGGCGAACCTCGGCGTCGACGGTGGGACGCTCGGTCGCTGCCACGACGGCGCTGTCGAGACCGGGAGCGGCGGGGTCGGCACCTGGTCGACCGAGGTGTCCGCGGTCCTCGGGGCACCGATCGACCACGTGATGGCCTCGAGTCATTGGAAGCCGACCGGATCGCTGGTGCTCACGTCGATGGACGGCTCCGGAAGCGACCACCGACCCCTGATCGTGCAGTTCGAGCCGTTCGACTGAGGGACCGCCCATCGAGGGAATCGGATGCGTGATCCGCGCTTCGCGGTGATTCGTCGCGCCGCTGTGCTGCGGCGGTGTGCACACATGCGCGTTCCGGCGCACAGTGCGAGACTTGCCGGATGAGCACTTCAGGCGACAGTGAAACCACCGGCACCACCGAGCTCGCTCCCGAGGCGGCGCCGACCGGGATCCCCGCGAACAGTTCCGTGAACCGACGTCAGGGATTCGGCCAGGGGTTCCTCGACACGATCTCCACAGGATGGGCGGACCGGCCCTCGACCCTGCCGTCCGCGCGCGAGCAGGCGCCGTATGCCGCCCGGCGGCGCGATGCGGTCTCGGCCGCGTTCTCCGGCCGGCGCGTGGTCGTCCCGGCGGGTCCGTACAAGGTGCGCAGCAACGACACGGACTACCCCTTCCGCGCCCACTCCGCCTTCGCGCACCTGACCGGGTGGGCCGCGGACTCGGTACCGGACTCGGTACTCGTCTTCGAGCCGAGCGGTGACAGCGGTCACGACGTCACCCTCTATTTCCGGGAGCGCGCGGATCGCACGACGCAGGAGTTCTATGCGAATCCGTCGATCGGCGAGTTCTGGATCGGGCCGCGTCCGGCGCTGGCGGGAGTCGCTGCCGACCTCGGTCTGGCGACCGCGCACATCGACTCGTTCGAGTCGTCCGAGGACGACGTCGTGCTGGACGCCGATGCCGATCTCACCCGATTCGTCTCCGAGTTGCGGCTGCACAAGGACGAGTACGAACTCGCCCAGCTGCAGCTCGCGGTGGACGTCACCGCGGAGGGCTTCGATGACATCGTCGCGAACCTGCCGCGGATCATCGATCACCCCCGCGGTGAGCGCATCGTGGAGGGCGTGTTCCACCAGCGCGCGCGCAGCGACGGCAACGGGGAGGGGTACGACACCATCGCCGCCTCCGGCCCTCACGCCTGTTACCTGCACTGGACGCGCAACGACGGTCAGGTCGCCCCCGGCGACCTGATCCTGATCGACGCGGGCGTCGAGGTCGACAGCCTGTACACCGCCGACATCACCCGCACGATCCCGGTCAGCGGCCGGTTCAGCGAGGTACAGCGGCGCGTGTACGAGGCGGTCCGCGAGGCAGCGGATGCCGCCTTCGCGGCCGCGCAGCCCGGCGCGAAGTTCAGCGACCTCAATGCGGCCGCATGGAACGTCATCGCGCACCGTATCGAGGAGTGGGGATTCCTGCCGGTGTCGGCGGCGCAATCCCTGGACCCCGAGACCGGACACCACCACCGGCGGTACATGGTGCACGGCACCAGCCACCACCTCGGGATCGATGTGCACGACTGCGCGCAGGCGCGCCGCGAACTGTATGCGGGTGGAACGCTCGAGCCGGGCATGGTCTTCACGATCGAGCCCGGACTGTACTTCCAGATCGACGACCTCACCGTGCCGGAGGAGTACCGCGGCATCGGCGTGCGCATCGAGGATGACATCTTCCTGACTCCGGACGGGCCGGTCAACCTCTCCGCGGCGATCCCCCGCACCGCCGACGACGTCGAGGCGTGGGTCGCTCGCCTCAACCCGTGACGTTCACACCGCCCCCGGTCTTCACCACGCGCCCGACACTGACGGGCACGTTCGGGATGACGGCATCCACCCATTGGCTGGCCACCGCGAGCGCGCAGGCCATCCTGGAACGCGGCGGCAACGCCTTCGATGCCGCCGTCGCGGGCGGCTTCGTCCTGCATGTCGTGGAGCCGCACCTGAACGGGCCGGGCGGAGACCTCGTGGGGATCTTCGCGACGGCGGCCGACCCGGCCACGCCCGTCGTGCTGATGGGCCAGGGCCCCGCGCCGGCGGGTGCCACCATCGAGCACTACCGGGGCCTGGGCCTGGAACTCGTGCCCGGTGCCGGAGGTCTGGCCGCCGCCGTACCCGGATCGGTGGACGCGTGGCTCACCCTGCTGCGCGACCACGGCACGTGGGAGCTCGGTGACATCCTCGCTTCCGCGATCGGATACGCCCGCGAGGGGCATCCGCTGCTGGCCCAGGCGAGCGCGACCATCGGCCGCGTCGCCGGCCTCTTCCGCGAGCACTGGCCGTCGTCGGCGGAACTGTGGATGCCCGAGGGCCGGGTCCCCGCGCCGGGGACTCTCGTGCGCAACCCCGCCTACGCCGACGTCCTCCAGTCGCTCGTCGCGGCCGGTCGCGGCATCCGCGATGAGGGGCCGGTCGGTCGGATCGCCCGGATCGACGCGGCCCTGCGGGAATGGCGGAGCGGGCGCGTCGCACAGGCAGCCGCCGCGTTCCTTGCGACCCCGCACCGGCATTCGGACGGCCGCGACCATCGCGGCGTGATCGAGGCGAGCGATTTCGCGGACTTCGAAGCGGGATACGACACACCGGTCACGATCGAGTTCCGCGGTCACAACATCGCCAAGGCGGGGGCCTGGACCCAGGGACCCGCCCTGCTGCAGACGCTGCGGATCCTCGACGGGCACGATGAGATCGACCCGTCGACGGAGGCGGGCGCGCACGTCGTGCTGGAGGCGCTCAAGCTCGCCCTCGCCGATCGGGACGCGTATTACGGTGACGGCGATGTGCCGCTGGACGTGCTCCTGTCGGAGGAGTACGCGACCGCCCGCCGCGCGCAGATCGGTGACAGCGCGTCGCAGGACTGGCGGCCCGGCAGCGTACCCGGACGCTCACCGTTCCGCCCCCGTCTGCGCAGCGCCGGAGCCGACGCTGCCAGCGGTCTCGGCGAGCCGACGATCGACCGCTCGGGCCGGACACGCGGGGATACGTGTCACATCGATGTCGTGGACCGCTGGGGCAACATGATCGCCGTCACACCGTCCGGCGGATGGCTGCAGTCCTCACCGACGATCCCCGACCTCGGCTTCTGCCTCGGCACGCGTCTGCAGATGATGTGGCTGGATGCCTCCTCCCCCGCCGCCCTGCGTCCCGGGGCGCGGCCGCGCACCACGCTCACGCCGACCCTGGTTCTGAGGGACGGTCAGCCGGTCATGGCGCTCGGGACGCCCGGCGGTGACCAGCAGGAGCAGT
>Ga0247732_10001123_pt1 | contig 11111 bp, 11 predicted proteins | sample UWRJL163409C2_FD_180940 | JGI IMG/M metagenome (GOLD analysis project Ga0247732, IMG submission 180940) | Plant litter microbial communities from Arlington Agricultural Research Station in Wisconsin, United States - UWRJ-L163-409C-2 | ecosystem: Environmental > Terrestrial > Plant litter >...
ACGAGTCACGTCGAATTGTGGAACGGCCTCGAGGCCGTGCGCGAGCTGCTCGTCAGGCGGTGAGCCCGAGCCCGTCCATGCGGCGGGTGTGCGAGGCGATGACCTCGGTGAAGACCGGTTCGATGCGCTGCTCGTCGGAGTTGCGGTTGTCGGTGTGGTGGATCGCGGACCGCGCGACAAGAAGGGTGTCTCCGACGACGCGGCGACCCCACATGGCCAGCTGCGAGGCGAGCTTCGGGTCGGCGGCGATGTTGTCGGCCAGGATCGTGGCGATGGCCTGGCGACCGGTCTCGGCATCGAGGATCTGCACCATGCGGGGGCCGGACCCGTTCTCGAGGCCCGCGGCGAGGTGGATGAAGAAGTCGTCGAGGATGCCCGCGCTCACGTAGAGACTCGTCAGCGCCTCCGACCAGGTGCCGCCGGCCACGACCTCGCGGTACGCGTCGATGGCCGCAGCGAACGGCTGCATGATCACGGCCGGATCGTCGACGTGCCGACGGATCTCCGCGACCAGCCGCTCGTGCTTGTCGAGGGCCTGACCTGCCGCGGGGCCGAGCGACTCTTTATGCGCCACGGTGGGCGCCTGCGTGACGATGCGCGAGAGAGACTCGAAGAGCGAGAGCTGGATGTACGCGGCCTGGCCCAGGTAGGGAAGGAGGGCCGGGGTGAGCTCGGCGAGGTTCACGCGCGGCAGTTGAACGGCCTCGCCGCGAGGCTTCAGGCGGGGCACCTCGAGGCGCACCTTGGGCCGGCGAAACGTGAACACCCTCGTAAGCCTAGCGGCGCGCCGCACCCGCCCATGGCCCCAACGCACCCTTATCGGTGCGGATCCAGTAAACTCGGGGAAGCCCTGACACAAATCGGGGCGTCTACGCCGCCCGCCAGGCGCCATCGCCGGCCTCCGACGCGCAGGGGACAGACCACCTCAGTGTCCGAACTCCTGCCGCGACCATTCTCCATAAGCGGCGTAGCCCGATAATCCATGACAGGGCATCACACAGTGACTTTCACCGATCTAGGCGTCGACCAGGACATGGCCGACGCACTCGCAAGCAAGGGCATCCTCGAGCCCTTCCCCATTCAGACGCAGACGATCCCGTTGGCTCTCGACGGCCAGGACATCATCGGTCAGGCCAAGACGGGCACGGGCAAGACCTTCGGATTCGGGCTCCCGCTCATCCAGCGCCTCGGGCTCACCCCGGAGGCGGGTGTGCAGGCCCTCGTGGTCGTTCCGACCCGCGAGCTCGCCGTGCAGGTGACCGAGGACCTCGTGCTCGCCACGTCGAACCGGCCCACGACCATCGTGTCGATCTACGGCGGAAAGGCCTACGAAGGCCAGATCGAGCAGCTGAAGGCGGGTGCGCAGATCGTCGTCGGCACGCCCGGCAGACTCCTCGACCTCGCGGGCCAACGTCTGCTGAACCTCGCCAACGTGCGCGAGATGGTTCTCGACGAGGCCGACAAGATGCTCGACCTCGGCTTCCTCGCCGACATCGAGAAGCTGTTCGCCCAGACCCCCGCGACGCGGCACACGATGCTGTTCTCCGCGACCATGCCGGGCCCGATCGTGGCGCTCGCCCGTCGTTTCATGTCGAAGCCCATCCACATCCGGGCCACCGACCCCGACGAGGGTCAGGTGCAGGCACAGATCAATCACCTCATCTACCGTGCCCACAACATGGACAAGGACGAGGTCATCGCCCGCATCCTGCAGGCCGAGGGCCGCGGCAAGACCGTGATCTTCACGCGCACCAAGCGTGCCGCCGCGAAGCTGGTCGAGGAGCTGAACGACCGCGGATTCAACGCGGCCGCCGTGCACGGCGACCTGAACCAGGAGCAGCGCGAGCGCGCCATGGCCGCGTTCAAGGCGGGCAAGAAAGACATCCTCATCGCGACCGATGTGGCCGCCCGCGGCATCGACGTGCTCGACGTCACCCACGTCATCAACCACACGATCCCCGAAGACGAGAAGGCGTACCTCCACCGCGTCGGCCGCACGGGCCGTGCCGGCAAGACGGGCATCGCCGTGACCTTCGTCGACTGGGACGACCTGCACAAGTGGGCCCTCATCAACCGCGCCCTCGAGTTCGGCCAGCCCGAGCCGACCGAGACCTACTCGTCGAGCCCGCACCTCTTCTCCGACCTGAACATCCCGGCAGGCACGAAGGGCCGTCTGCGCCCCGCGACGCCCAAGACGGATGCGCCCGCCGCAGACCGGTCGCCGCGTGGCGCCGGCGACTCGCGTCCGCCTCGCACCCGTTCCCGCGCGCCGCGATCCACCGGCCACGAGTCGGGAACGGCGAACGCTCCGCGCACGTCGTCTGCAGACGGCGCCGGCACGCACACGGGAACCGGCCCCGAGCACCACGACGGCAACATCTCGCCTCGTCGCCGCACGCGTCGTCGCACGCCTCGCGCGGCGGAGTAGTCGCGATCCTCAGTCGGGCAGCACCGGTTTCCAGCCGGTGCTGCGCTCGACGAGGCGCTCGAGCACCTCGGGCGAGGTCTGGTTCTCGCCCAGCAGGTTCGGCTTTCCCGCTCCGTGGTAGTCGCTCGACCCGGTGATCGCGAGGTCGAACTTGGCCGCGAGCTCGCGCAACCGCTCCTTGCCGTCGGGCGTGTTCTCCCGGTGATCGATCTCGAGGCCGAACAGCCCCGCGTCGACGAGCCGGGCGAGTTCGCCCTCGGTCACCACGCCGTCGCGTCCCCGGGTCGCAGGATGCGCGATCACCGGCACGCCGCCCGCGGCGAGGATGAGTTCCACGCCCGTCAGCGGATCCGGCGCGTAGTGCGGCAGGTAGTACCCCGCGCGCCAGTGCAGGATGCCGGCGAACGCGTCACTGCGCGTCAGCGAGTGCCCCTTGGCCACGAGCGCATCCGCGATGTGCGGCCTGCCCACCGTCGCGCCGTCCTGCGTCTGGGCGAGCACGTCCTCCCAGCTGAGGTCGTAGTCCGCGCCGATGGCCTGCACCATGTCCTCCGCCCGGGTGAGCCGGGCCGAGCGGATGCGTGCCGTCTCGGCGACGAGGCCGGCGCTGTTGGGATCGAACAGGTAGGCGAGCATGTGGATGCTCGCATAGCCCCGCCTGGTCGACAGCTCCATGCCGGGGATCAGGGCGATTCCAGAACGTCGGGCCTCGGCTGATGCCGACTCCCAGCCCGCCGTCGAATCGTGATCGGTGAGCGCGACGGTGCCGAGGCCCGCGGCCGCGGCGGCGCGCACCAGGTTCGCGGGTGTCTCCGTGCCATCCGATGCGCTGGAGTGGGCGTGCAGGTCGATCGGCCCTGAGGGGAATGCGGAAGCCATCTGCCCATCGTACGAGTTCGAGCGAACCGGCCCCGCCGCTACGATGAGCCCATGAGGTCGACGGTACGAGAGGTGCTCAGGCTCGCCGGGCGCTCGTGGCCGCTGCTGCTCCTGTGGTTCCTCGGCGGGTGGATCGTTCGCTGGGTCGTCATCCGCATCGCCGCAGAGCTCGGAGCGATCGACGCGACGCTCGGACTCATCGTTCTGCCGATCGCCGTCCTCGCGAGGCTGGTGTCGTACATCGGCATGTTCCTCGTGCTCCGCGACTCCATGCCGACCTTCACCCGGCTCGCGCGCGGCAATGTCACCGACGGCTCCGTCGAGGAGACCGCACTCGGCTTCCGCGACATCCTGCTCTCGAGCGTGCTCGTCTTCTTCGCCCTGTACTCGGCTATGGACCTCATGCGGCAGGACCTGCTGAAATACGCCGGTCTCGCCATCGAGTCCGACAACTTCTTCACCTACGCCGATTCCGGCAACACGGTCCTCGCCGTCACGGCCACTCCCGCATCGATCGCGGTGGCGATCATCGCCTTCGTCGGTCGTTTCGCACTCAAACGCCTGCGGTCGAGACTGCCTGCCTGGACCTCGATCATCACTGTCTACCTCGAGGCGGTCTGGGTCTTCATCGCGGTCAACGTGCTGTCGAGCCTCTTCAGCGTGGTTCCGGACTGGATCGACAGCCGTCAGTTCATCCGGTCTCTCGACGAGCTGAGGCAGACGCTCGTCGAGAACTCCCTGACCCTCAAGCTCGCCTGGGACGGCGCATCCTGGGTCTGGAATTCGAGCAGCGAGATCGTCTTCCTGGCCCTCTCGTGGCTGCTCGTCGCCGGGGTCGTCTACGTGCGCTCGCTGGCGACCTCGCTGCTCGAGGTCCGACGCCGTGAGCGGCCTCGCAGCCAGGTGCTCGGTGCGCGGTGGGCGTCGGCGCCCGTCGCACTGGCCCGCCGGGCCCGGCCGCTGTTCGACGATGCCATCGAGATCGCGAAGCCCCTGCTTCTGAGCGCCCGGGTCGTCTGGCGCGGCGGCATCGTGTTCCTAGCCGTCTACGTGTTCGCCTACGCACTGTGGGTCAGCATCGGAGACTGGGTTCTGGCCGGCATCTACGCAGCGATCGGCCCCCATCCCTACAGATGGTGGATGGCGACGGATCAGCCGATCGGTTTTCTCATCGATCTTCTCGTCGAGCCCGTTCGGATCAGTCTGCTCGCCGTGGCATTCGACTTCTGCCTGCGCAGGTCGCCCCGCGCGGCCGACGCAGCGCTCGACGAGCTGTCGACCGACGTCGACGCGCTGGAGACCTCGGACGGCGACAGCTCCAGTTCGAGATAGTCCGGGGCCAGCCCGAGCTTCTCGATCACCACCCACGAGCCGGTGTCCGCGGCTCCGCTCGGAATGGTGGCCGCGACCACGAGACGGTACGGCTCGCCCTCGGTGTCGGAGCAGGTCGTCTGGGAATCGCCCGTCGGCGGGAACTGCCGCGGAAGATCGACATTGGCGTTCCACCTGCGCCGCTCCGGATGCTCGGGGCTCGTCGCCGAGATCTGCAGATCGCACGAGTCGACCGGTTCGTCTCCGGGGGTCACGTCGAGCACCGCCACGATGAGGTCGAGGTCCGGGTCGAGTTCGAGCTCGTCTCCCCCCTCCGTTCCGCCGCGGACGATCGCGGTGTCGTCGACTCGAAAATCCGTTCCTCCGTATACGGCGCTCTCCCCCTCGGCGACCGATATCGCGTGCGAATAGAGGCCGTTCTGGTAGTCGAACCATTCGCTCGACGTCGTGAGGATCACAGTCCCCGGCAGGAGCACGGCGAGGGCCAGCACGGGCCACCGGTTGCGCCGCCACCACGACCGATCGGATGCGACGGGTGCGGTCTCGACGTCGCTCACGGCACCACGTCCACGGGGCGCGACACGACGACATCCGATTCGACGGGAAGATCGCGCAGGTCGACCCCGAACACCAGCCGCGAGTCGAGGATCGACTCGTACGACGCGTTGATGCCGATCTCGGCTCGGCCGGCCGCCTCCGACGCGAGCGCGGAGTCGGCGACCTCGAACAGGATGAGGCCTCGCGAGGCGATTCCGGGTCGCATCAGCGAGTTGTCGAGAGTGAGCAGCGACAGTCGCTCTGTGGCGTAGTAGGTGGCGTCGCCGATGGTGAGGGTGGGCCTGTAGAGCGACGACGGCTCGACCGTGGCCGCGAACTCGGCCTCGACGACGACCCAGGTGCCCGTCGTCGTTCCCGTCCACTCCTCGCCGGCCTCTGTCGCGTCGAAACTCGACGCCAGGCGAACCGAGGTCACGGAACCGGTGAGCGTCCGCCCGGTCAGGACGTCGCCGAGGGCGCCCCGTTCGTTGAAGGGGGCGTTGATGTCGTCGCCGTGCGGCGTGATGCCGTAGACCACCACCGTCGCCGTCAGGGCGACGACGACCGTCAGGGTCGACAGAAGTGCCCGTCGCGTCACGCGGATCCGGCGGCTCACGGTGCGACCTCGTCGCGCGTCACGTACTGGAACCCGCGATCACCGAGCACCAGCGGAACCTCCGCCGTGACCACGGGATCGGACCACGAGGCGTCGAAGAGGAATCCCTCTCTGAGCGTCTTGTCGAGAACACGCACCGTGATGCGCGAGCCCTCCTGGCGTTCCGACGCCGGTATCTCCCACAGCAGCACGACCTCCTGCTCGACGGCCGGCTGAAGCACGGGGGTCGACGACGACTCGCCGAGCCTGATCACCTGGTCGGCCTGCGGCTCCCCCGCGACGCCCACGAGGCCGTCGACCAGCACGTTGTCCTCGACCGTGCTCACGGGCGTGTCCGACACGTTGGTGACCACGGCCCGCACGGCGAGAAAGCGGTTGCCCGGCTCGGGTTCGAAATAGGGGTCGAAGCCATCGGCGAGCCAGGCGTCCTCGACCGACACGTCGAGCTGCTTCCCGGCGACGACCCGACCGGCGTCCGCCCTGGCCACGGGTGCCTCCGCCACGGTGTCCAGCCCGCCGAATCCCGCCACGGCACCGATCACGACCACGGCCGCCGAGACCGCGTAGACGGCCGGCGAGAGCCGCTCAGCGACATCGAGAAGGCGCGACGGCAGACGATCGCGGGCCTCTGGCATGGCTCCAACATAGTCGGCGCACGAAATCGAGGTGGAGAAGGGCGCAGAATGGATGAATGGCCGACGCACAGAAGATTGACACGACAGACGCACGCGACACCCCCGCGGCGAGCAACAGGAGCACGACCCCGGGATCGACGACGTTCCGGGACTACATCGCCAGCGGCTGGGCCGATCGCACCGACGTCATCCCGCCGGCTCGCGCCGAGGCATCCTTCGCCGCCGCGCGTCGGGCGGCGATCTCCGCCCTCCACCCCGGCGAGACCCTCATCATCCCCGCGGGCGACCGCAAGCAGCGCTCGAACGACACCGACTACCCGTTCCGCGCGCACTCGGCGTTCTCCTGGCTCACGGCCTGGGGCTCCGACAGCGAGCCCGGCGCCGTGCTCGTGCTCGAGCCGGCTCCGGACGGCGGACACGAAGCGACGCTGTACTTCCGCGAACGCGCCGGCCGCGACTCCGACGAGTTCTACGCGAACTCCGAGATCGGCGAGTTCTGGATCGGTCCGCGCCCGTCGCTGGCTCAGGTGGCCGGAGATCTCGGCATCGACACCAGGGGCATTGCCGACTTCGAGGCCGTGCGCGAGGCCGTCGGATCGTCGACCCGCGTCGTTCGCGAGGCGGCCGGCGATCTGGTGCGGGGAACCGACGAGGAGCTCGACGCGGCCCTCGCCCGCGACCTCTCCGAATTGCGCCTGGTGAAGGATGAGTTCGAGATCGATCAGATGCGCCAGGCGGTCGCAGCGACCGCCCGGGGCTTCGACGACGTCATCCGCGATCTGCCGCGCATCTCGTCGCACGAGCGCGGCGAACGCCTCGTCGAGGGGGTGTTCAACACCCGCGCCCGGGCCGACGGCAACGCCGTCGGGTACGACACGATCGCGGCATCCGGCCCGCATGCCTGTGTGCTGCACTGGACGAGGAACGACGGCCCCGTGCTGCCGGGAGATCTCATGCTGCTCGACGCGGGCGTCGAACTCGACAGCCTCTACACGGCCGATATCACCCGCACCCTGCCCATCTCCGGAATCTTCTCCCCCGTTCAGCGCGACATCTACGAGGCCGTTCGGGAGGCCGCCGATGCGGCTTTCGCGATTGTCAGGCCCGGCATCCGGTTCCGGGAGATCCATGCCACGGCGATGGGCGTGATCGCCCGTCGCACGGCCGAGTGGGGGCTTCTGCCGGTCACCGCGGAGGAGGCGCTCGAGGCCGACAACCAGCAGCACCGCCGATACATGGTGCACGGAACGAGCCATCACCTCGGCATCGACGTGCACGACTGCGCCCAGGCGCGCCGCGAGATGTACCTCGACGGCATCGTCGAGGCCGGCATGGTCTTCACGATCGAGCCGGGTCTTTATTTCCAGCCGGATGACCTGACGGTGCCCGAGTCGTTCAGGGGCATCGGCGTGCGCATCGAGGACGACATCCTGGTTACCGCCGACGGGGCTGAGAACCTGTCTGCGGGCATCCCCCGCACGGCCGACGACGTCGAGGCGTGGATGGCGTCGCTCTCGTAGGCAGGCAGGCGCGGTCAGCGCTCGAGCACGTTGCGGGCCTTGTTGGCGACGTCGGGGCTCACCACGAGGGAGTAGCTGGTCGCGATCACCTGCATGGTCGAGGTGAAGTCGCGGCGACGCCGCGAGATCGAGTAGGTGACGATGCGGAACAGCAGCCCGAATCCGGCGCCGATGAGGCTCGCGGCTGCGATGAACGGAAGCGACGTCGCGGTCGGCGAGAGGATCACCAGGAAGAAGCCGAAGAACAGGCCGAGCCACAGCCCGCTCAGCGCGCCGGAGATCGCCGCACGCGCGTAGCTCTGCTTGCCGATCACCCGTTCGACGCTCTTGAGGTCGTTGCCCACGATCGACACCTCCGCCACCGGGAAGTCGGCATGTGCGAGCGTGTCGACGGCCGCCTGGGCCTCGCCGTAGGACTCGTAGCTCGCGATGATCTCTCCCCGGGGAATCGAGGCGGAATCGCTGGGGGCACGGCCGCCGAAGGGCTTCTGATTGCTCACCCGCCCATCCTCCCATGACTGCCCTGATGAAGGTCTAAGTTAGAGAGGTGAGTGCCACCAGAGTCTTCGTCGCCAGATTGGCCGGGTGCACCGTCTTCGACCCCGCCGGTGACCGCCTCGGCAAGGTCCGCGACGTGCTCGTGGTCTACCGCAGAACCGAGTCCCCTCGTGTCGTCGGCCTCATCGTCGAGATCCCGGGCAAGCGTCGGGTCTTCCTCTCGATCGGGCGTGTGACGTCGATCGGCAGCGGGCAGATCATCACGACCGGGCTCATCAACGTGCGCCGCTTCGAGCAGCGCGGCGGCGAGGTGCGTGTGATCGCCGAGATGCTCGGCCGCAAGCTCGACTTCAACGACGGCAGCGGCGAAGCGACCGTCGAAGACGTGGCGATCGAGGAGGTCGGTCCCGGCGAATGGCAGGTGGCGCAGCTCTTCGTGCGTCGCCCCAAGACGGGCGGTTCGCCGTTCGCGAAGGGCGCCACGTCGTTCGTGCAGTGGCGCGAGGTGGTCGAGCAGACCAAGGGCGGCGAGGCTCAGTCCGCCGAGCAGCTGATCGCCACATACTCCGATCTCAAGCCCGCCGACCTCGCGTCGACCCTCATGGATCTGCCGCAGGCACGCATGCTCGAGGTGGCCGAGGAGCTTCCCGACGCGCGCCTCGCAGACGTGCTCGAAGAGATGCCCGAGAGCGAGCAGGTCGAGATCCTCGGCCAGCTCGACGACGACCGCGCCGCCGACGTGCTCGATCAGATGCAGCCCGACGACGCCGCCGACCTCATCGCGCAGCTCTCGGGCGAGCGCGGAGAGGCGCTGCTCAGCCTGATGCAGCCCGAAGAGGCCGACGACGTGAGAATGCTGCTGTCGTACGAGCCCGACACCGCCGGTGGTCTGATGACGACCGAGCCCATCATCGTGTCGGCCGACGCCACCGTGGCCGAGGGCCTCGCCCTCATCCGGCGCCAGGAGATGGCCCCGGCGCTGGGAGCCGCCATCTGCGTCACCCTTCCGCCCTACGAACCGCCGACCGGCCGATTCCTCGGCATGGTCCATTTCCAGCGCATGCTCCGGTATCCCCCGCACGAGCGACTGGGCACCCTGCTCGACTCGAGCCTCGACCCCGTCACGGCCGACACCTCGGCCGCCGAGGTGTCGCGCATCCTCGCCAGCTACAACCTGGTGTCCGTTCCGGTCGTCGACGACAACCACCGACTCGTCGGGGTGGTGACCATTGACGATGTCCTCGACTACCTGCTGCCCGATGACTGGCGAAGTCACGACGGCGACGACGAGAAACGCACCCCGACGCGTTTTCCCGAACGCCTCGGAACAGTTCCCGTTCCCACGAAGAGACCAGTACGCATAGGCGCACGAAGGAGGGCCGGCAATGGCACGCAATAACCGCTCAGACGTCCGTCTCGACGCGCCGAAGGGCCTGCGCAGCAACGTCATCCCCCGCCGCAACCGGCAGAGTCGCGACCGCTTCGGCCGGGGCACCGAGGCCATCGCCCGCGGCATGGGAACGCCCTGGTTCCTCGTCATCCTCACGCTGTTCGTGCTCGCCTGGATGTTCTACAACACGACGGCGCCCGAGGGTCTGCGTTTCGACGATGCGGCGATCGGGTTCACGGCCCTCACCCTCATCCTGTCGCTGCAGGCCTCCTACGCCGCGCCCCTGATCCTGCTCGCGCAGAACCGGCAGGACGACCGCGACCGGGTGCAGATCGAGCAGGACAGACAGCGCGCCGAACGCAATCTCGCCGACACCGAGTACCTGGCGCGCGAAGTGGTGGCCCTGCGGCTCGCGATGAAGGATCTGGCGAGCAAGGACTTCATCCGCACCGAGCTGCGCGCGTTCCTCGACGAACTCGATCGAGACGCCGAATCGGATGTCGATGGTCGACGTGCCGCCGGAACGCCCGGTGCCTGACACGGCCGACGCGCCGCAGCTCGACCTCGCCGTCAGGCAGGCGCTGACGCGCGTCATCGACCCGGAGATCCGCAAACCCATCACCGAGCTCGACATGGTCGGGACCGTCTCGGTCGACGACGCGGGACACGCGTCGGTCGATCTCAGACTGACGATCGTCGGATGCCCGGCTGCGGACACGATCGAGCGCGATGTGCGGGCCGCCGCGTCCGGAGTTCCGGGCGTCACGACGGTCGACGTCGACGTCTCGATCATGTCGTCGGACCAGCGACGCGCACTCGTCGAGAAGCTGCGGGGGCCGGGCGCTCACCGCACCGTGCAATTCGGACCCGATTCCCTGACCCGCATCTACGCCGTGACGAGCGGCAAGGGCGGTGTCGGCAAGTCGACCATCACCGCGAACCTCGCGGTCGCACTCGCCACCCGCGGGCTGCGTGTCGGAATCGTCGACGCCGACGTCTACGGATTCTCGATCCCTGCCATCCTCGGTCTCGTCGACGACACCGGTCTGGCCGTGAAGCCCACACGCGTGGGCGACATGATCCTCCCGCCCGTGGGCCGAGACGTGAAGGTCATCTCGATCGGCATGTTCATCGACTCGGCCCCCGGGTCGGGCACGTCGGGCGGAGCGGTCGCATGGCGCGGCCCCATGCTCCACCGCACGATCCAGCAGTTCCTCACCGACGTGTTCTTCGGCGATCTCGACGTTCTGCTCCTCGACCTCCCGCCCGGCACCGG
>Ga0247732_10001124_pt1 | contig 11108 bp, 6 predicted proteins | sample UWRJL163409C2_FD_180940 | JGI IMG/M metagenome (GOLD analysis project Ga0247732, IMG submission 180940) | Plant litter microbial communities from Arlington Agricultural Research Station in Wisconsin, United States - UWRJ-L163-409C-2 | ecosystem: Environmental > Terrestrial > Plant litter >...
ATCCTCAAGTCCTCGACCCGCTTGTGAGGTGGAGTGATCACTTTCCGGGCGACCGTGATGATCAATGCGGTGTTCGCCAGGGAGCTGAAAGCGAGGAATGCACCCACGCTGATGGCGACGACTGCGGTCGCCCTGCCGGTGCTCATTCGAGCTGTATCGCGTTTTGCCATGAGTAAGTCCCCCGTTTTGGGCTCAAACGCAAACGGCGAGCCTCACCAGAACACGTTGCAAAAAAGCCTAACCTGCAGTCGTGCCCGAGACACTCGAAGGACCCGCGGAACCGCCCGCATTCGTTGCGGCGCGTGACGCGATCCGTGCTGCTGATCTGCGCCCGGAACTCACGATCGGAGAGATGGCTGCTCCCGGCCATCTGGCTCCCTATTCCATTGCCCTGGCTGCCGACGTTACCCCGACACGGCACGCCACAGACTCCATCCTTGGGACAGGGCGTTTCGTCCTCCTGCACGACCCGTCCGAGCCCGAAGCCTGGGGCGGGGCATTCCGCATCGTCTGTTTCGCCCAGGCGCCCCTCGAAACGGACATTGGGATTGATCCATTCCTCGCCGATGTCGCGTGGTCCTGGCTGGTCGACGCATTGGATGTGCGCGACGCGCGGTACACGGCGGCATCCGGTACTGCCACAAAGATTCTCTCCACCGGTTTCGGGGAACTTGCCGCGCAGGGCGACGGTGCCCAGATCGAATTGAGGGCCTCTTGGACCCCGCTCGGCGCGGAAGTGCGCTCGCATGTGGAAGGCTGGGGCGAACTGTTGTGCATGCTGGCCGGTCTTCCACCGGTCATCGAGGGAGTGAGTCTGTTGTCGTCGCACCGAGCTGGACGTGAGTAGTCGAGAAGTCATCCCCACAACGGAGGCCCAACAGGCCCCGCACGTGCCGGTGACTGTAATCGATACCCGTGAGGAATACCTCGCCGCGGTGGAATCCATCGCGGCCGGAAACGGCCCGATCGCCATCGACGCCGAACGCGCCTCAGGATTCCGCTATTCGCAGCGTGCCTACCTGATCCAGATTTTCCGGCGCGGTGCGGGAACGTTCCTGTTCGACCCGCCGGCGATTGGATCCTTCACGGAACTGAACGACGCCATTCGCGACGAAGAGTGGATCCTGCACGCCGCAAGCCAGGACCTCACCTGCCTTCGCGAGGTGGGTCTTGATCCGACTCGGCTGTTCGACACCGAACTGGGAGCGAGGCTGGCGGGTCTGCCCCGCGTTGGTCTCGGTACCGTTGTCGAGGAATTGCTGGGCATCCACCTGGCCAAAGAGCACTCCGCCGCAGACTGGTCGACCCGACCCCTGCCGCAAGCCTGGCTTGTGTACGCAGCGCTGGACGTTGAACTGCTCGTCGACCTGCGAGAGATCATGGGCGACATGCTCCACGCCGCCGGCAAAACGGAAATTGTGGAGCAGGAGTTCGCAGCCGTTCTGGCTCGCGATCTCAAGCCGGTCCGGGAGCAGCCGTGGCGCCGTCTCAGCGGATTGCACTCGATTCGCGGAATCCGGAATCTCGCTGTCGCCCGTGAACTTTGGGAAGCGCGCGACGCCTATGCCCGCGAAATCGACACGGCTCCTGGCCGCCTGGTCCCTGACTCGGCGCTCGTAGCTGCCGCCCGGGTTCTCCCCGCGACCAAACGCGACCTCGTCGGGTTGAAGGAATTCACCGGCCGTGCCAGCCGTTCCCAAATCGATCGCTGGTGGGATGCCATCCAGGCCGGACTCATCACAGAAGACCTCCCCGTCGTCCGCACCCCCGGCGAGACCATCCCGCCGCCCCGGGTTTGGGCAGACAAGAACCCCGCAGCAGACAAGCGACTCAAAGCTGCCCGTGCGCTCATTACCGAGGTATCGACCGAGTTGAGCATTCCACTCGAAAACCTGTTGACGCCCGAACTCCTGCGCAGGTTGTCGTGGACTCCCCCGGAACAGACCACCGTCGAGGCGATCGAGATCGGCCTCACCGACCTTGGTGCGCGCCCGTGGCAAGTTGACGCAACCGCACAGTCAATCCACGATGCTTTTGTGGATGCTAGCCAAACCGTTGATCCTCCCGTCGAGTCTGCTTCGTAGGAAGAGTCAAAGGATTTAATCCTCATTTTCGGCCCGCTTAGGATCGACACAACCAATGTGTTGGAGGCAGCGTGGCCGAGAAAGCAGAAGTCGTGTTCGTTGATGGGGTCCGTACCCCATTCGGTCGAGCAGGCGAAAAAGGTATGTATTGGCAGACTCGAGCGGACGACCTCGTGGTGAAGGCCATGATTGGGCTCCTCGAGAGGAACCCGTCCCTTCCCGGGGATCGAATTGACGATGTAGCTATCGCTGCGACAACGCAGCAGGGCGACCAGGGCCTCACCCTCGGGCGCACCGCCGCCCTCCTTGCCGGCCTCCCGAAAACTGTTCCGGGATACGCCATCGACCGGATGTGTGCCGGCGCAATGACGTCCGTCACCTCGATCGCCGGAGCGATTGCGTTCGGCGCGTACGACGTTGGTATCGCTGGGGGTGTTGAACACATGGGTCGACACCCGATGGGTTTCAACGTCGATCCGAATCCGCGATTCCTTTCGGAGAAAATCGTCAGTGCGGAGGCCCTCAATATGGGCAACACCGCAGAGCGAATTCACGATAGGTTTCCGGCCCTGACCAAGGAACGCTCGGATCGCTTCGCCCTAGGCAGCCAACGCAAGCTCGCCGCGGCCTACGAGGCGGGAAAGATCCAGCCCGACCTGATCCCGGTAGCCACACGCTCCGAGCAGGGCTGGGGCCTGGCGACCCGCGATGAGGCAATGCGACCCGAGACAACGCTCGAAGGCCTTGCCGCCCTGAAGACACCCTTCCGCCCCCACGGACGAGTGACCGCGGGGAATTCATCGGGATTGAACGACGGTGCGACAGCAAGCATCATTGCCAGTGAAAGCGCCGCAAAGGAATTAGGGCTGCCGGTCAAAATGCGGATGGTCAGTTTTGCTTTTGCCGGAGTCGAACCCGAAATCATGGGCATCGGACCGGTGCCTTCGACCGAGAAAGCTTTGCGCAAGGCTGGTCTGTCCATCAGCGATATCGGCCTGTTCGAGTTGAATGAAGCGTTCGCGGTACAGGTCCTGTCACTGCTGGATCACTTCGGCATCGACGATGACGACCCTCGCGTCAACGTCTGGGGCGGGGCGATCGCAGTCGGTCACCCTCTCGCGTCCTCAGGCGTGCGCCTCATGATCCAGCTTGCCCGCCAGTTCGAAGAACATCCGGAGGTGCGTTACGGACTGACAGCGATGTGTGTTGGTCTTGGACAAGGCGGCTCCGTCATTTGGGAAAACCCGAACTACAAGGGGAAGAAGCGTTGACCGCTCAATTCCAGCAGCTCAAGGACCTCTCGGCCGGTGAGGTCATCACCCACTCCTTCGTGCGCGATATCGTTTTGCGCAACAACACGGTTCTTGCGCTGATAACCCTAGATAACGGGCGCGACCATACACGACCCTCCACCCTGGGGCCCGCGACAATGTTCGAGCTCGACGCCGTGCTCGAGGAACTTGCGGCTCGGGCTGCTCGTGGCGAGATCGCTGCCGTCGCTGTGACGGGAAAACCGTTTATCCTCGCTGCGGGCGCTGATCTGTCGAAGGTCAGCGAGATCCCCAGCCGGGATGTAGCCAAGCAGATGGCGCAGCTCGGGCATGCAGTTCTTGGCAAACTCGATACCCTCGGTGTTCCGAGTTTCGTGTTTATCAATGGGCTCGCCCTAGGGGGCGGGGTTGAAATTGCGCTCAACGCCACGTACCGCACCATTGACAGCTCGATCGCTGCGTTGGCTCTGCCGGAGGTTTTCCTCGGGATCATCCCGGGCTGGGGCGGTTCCTGGCTGTTGCCCAATCTCATCGGTATTGAAAATGCCCTGAAGGTGGTGATCGAGAATCCCTTGAAAAACAATCGGACGCTGAAAGGCAAAGAAGCGTTCGACCTTGGAATTGCCGACGCTATTTTTCCTCCCGCCAAATTCCTTGAAGATTCCCTGCGATGGGCCGAAGGGGTGCTCGACGGCACAACAGTGGTTTCACGCCCGCACGCCCCGGGCCGACTTGAGCGGGCAGTGAAGTGGGACGTCGCGATCGGTATTGCCCGAAAGATGTTGGAAAGCAAGATTGGCACTGTCGCTAAATCGCCCTATGTCGCTCTAGACCTGCTGAGGGCAGCCAAAAACACCAACCGGGCGACGGGTTTCGCCGCCGAGGATGACGCGTTGGCTGACTTGATCAGTGGCGACCAATTCAAAGCGAGCATCTATGCATTCAATCTGGTGCAGAAGCGAGCCAAGCGTCCGGCGGGAGCTCCGGAGAAGGACCTTGCCCGGAAGGTCACCAAGGTTGGCGTGATCGGGGCGGGACTCATGGCACGACAGTTTGCCTTGCTGTTTGTGCGTCGTCTCCGGGTCCCTGTGGTGATCACCGACCTTGACCAGACTCGGGTCGATGAGGGGGTGGCAAATATCCACGCGGAAATCGCCACGCTACGGGACAAAGGACGCATCTCGCCTGATGAGGCGAACCGACTGACAGCCCTCGTCTCGGGAACGACCCGCAAAGAGGACTTCGCTGATTGCGACTGGGTGATTGAAGCGATCTTTGAGGATCTCGCTGCAAAACAGGCGGTGTTTGCAGAGATCGAACAATTCATCTCGCCTGAGGCAATCCTCGCCACAAACACTTCTTCGCTCTCCGTTGAGAAAATTGGTGCGTCGCTCCGCTCGCCCGAGCGGTTGGTTGGCTTCCATTTTTTCAACCCCGTGGCAGTGATGCCGCTCATCGAAGTTGTCAGGACTCCACAAACCAACGAGTCCACGTTGTCGACGGCGATGGTGACGGCCTCAGCCCTGTACAAGAATGCCGTCATCACCCGGGATACGCCCGGGTTCGTGGTGAATCGGATCCTTGCGAAATTGTTGGGCGAGGCGATGAACGCGGTAGACACCGGAACACCGTTCGCCGTTGTCGATTCTTCAATAGCGTCGTTCGGACTTCCGATGAAACCATTTGAATTGATGGAACTCGTTGGCCTTAAAGTCTGCGCCCACGTGCTCGATACCCATCATGCTGCGTTCCCGGACCGATTCTTTGAAAGCGCGAACCTGCATCAACTCGCGGAACTTGGCAGGATCTATGACCGAGATTCCAAGGGAAAAGTGAAAGGTTACGCCAAAGAAGCTGTTGCCGTGGTCAAGGGCGGCAATGCCCCGATGACCGCAGACGAGCTCAAGACCCGGATCGAAGACGGGCTGGCTGACGAGGTCCACCGCATGTTGGAGGACGGAGTGGTTGAAGCGCCGGAGGACATCGACCTGTGCATGATTCTCGGAGCTGGCTGGCCGTTTCAGATGGGTGGCGCAACGCCGTATCTGGATCGCGTCGGCGCCTCCCAACGCACGTTCGGCGGCACGTTTCACACTCCGGAGATTCGCGGAGTGGCTTAACCCCGAGCGACGACCGCACCGATGGTGGGTTTCCTTTCCCCCATCGGCGCGGTGGTCGCGAGATCGTCCGGCTGAATCAGCCCCGGCGGGCTCGTTGCAGTGTGAAGTAGAACCACGGCAGGCAACACACGCCTACGATGAAGCGGATCGTATCCAGCGTCGGCGTCTGTGGCATGGCCACGGTGCAGGCAGCGAAGCCAATGGCCCCGGCCATTGCGGCCGCCAGCCGCCCCGAGGGGCCGCGCCATCGGGGATGAGTAGGCAGGGACCTGGCCTGCAGCCCGGCAAGAAGAACGTATGCCAGCAGGGTCGACAATGCGGAGCCGGCAATACCAAGCAGTGGGACAAGGAGCACATTCAGTCCGAAGTTCACGGCTGCGGCGACCGCGGCGATAATGGCAATCGTCCTACCCCGGCGCAGGGTAATCAATAGACGGCTCGTAGCGCCGCTGGCTGCGACGGGAAACGCGGCCAACGCCACGAGAAAGACAACGACCAGCAGGGAATCTGTGCGAAAACTAGCTGGTGCCACGAGTCGCAACGCAACGGGGGCCGCGAGGGTTGCACCGATGGTCACCGGGATCAGGAGGCGGAACAGCGAGTCTCGCGAAGTTGCACTCAGCGCCCATCGTTCCTCGTGGTCTTTCACTGCCGCAATACGGGGGGTCCACGCATTGCTGGTGAATGTGAGAAGGAGGATCACCACTGAACCAATCACATACGCGATCTGGTACCTGCCAACTTCCGCAGCCCCGAGAAGACTCTGGATGACCAACCGGTCGCCGGCGTTGAGCACCACGTACGCGAGCCCACCGAGGGCCAGCGGGATACCGAGTTTGATTGCTCGCCACGTAACTGACCAATTGATCAATCCACGCAGCTGGGGACGAGTGAGTACGAGCGCGAGAACCATTGCGCCGAACTGACTGAACACGCCGCCCCAGGCGTAGGTAGCTGCGTCACGATGCACAAAGAACAGCAGTCCCAAACCCACGACTTGTCCGCCAACGGCCGACAGAGCACTTACGGCCGAAAATGCCCGCAGCCGGTCCTGTGCAAGCAGAAGCGCCAGCATGATCTGAACCGCGGCACCGGGAGCTGTCCAGAGTACGACAGCCAATACCAGCGGCGAGAAGTACCCGAAACCCAGCGCATTGCTCCAGAACGGTGCAGCTATACACACCGCAAGCGTCACTAGTGTCGAAATGGTAATCCCCACGGCAACAAGTCCCCGGGAGGCTGAATCATTTCCATCTTCGGAACGCTGCAACACGACGGCCTGGTCGAGGCCCAACAATGCCAGCACACTCAGGACTTGGTACAGCGCGATCGCAGCGGCAAGGCCGCCGAACTCCCCCGGTCCGAGGAGATGAGCAAGAATCGGAGAGACGACGGTTCCGGCAATGAGCTGCAGCGACCACACGATGACATACAGGAGTCCGCGCCCAAAGAGTCCCGAATTCGCTGCTGCCTGCTCCCCGTTCTTCTCGGATACCGACCCCGCTTCGTCGGCCGGTGCGGTGGCAATGTGGGCACCTGGTGGGACCAGGGACGGAATCGACTCCGGACCTGTGATGATGTGGCCATCTCGGGACGGTCGGGCATCATCCGGGGTAGCTGCCTCAATCACACCCTCGACCACTGGCGGCTGGCGATACACGGCGTCAATGACGTCGAGTAGTTCTGTGCTGTATTCGGTCGAAAACTTCCGTGCGAACAACACCCCAATCTCACTGTCGCTGGCGACACGCCACTGCGCAAGAGTCTCAAGGTGCTGCATTCCCAGCCAGGGCGGACTTTTCTGGCCGTAGTCATCCCACATGATCATCCAGGGCGTGTAGCGCAAATGTTCGTTCTTCCAGCCGGGCACGAAAGCTGGTGTGCTCAAGATAGATGGAACGAATGTCTCATCTGGCACCCAGCTACGTTTCCAGAACTTGACGAGGTCGGGATGGTTGTCTGCCGCTGCGACAACAGCCTGCGCATGCTCGCGGGAGATGACCTTCATTTGGGAACCACCCGTCAGCGCGACTCCCCGCGGGAGCCTGCGCGGGATGGGCAGTCGTAACATGTGTTTGCGAAATGCCCAGTGGCGGTATCGCAGCCTGCTAAGTCCGCCGCTGCGCCCCCATTCCGGATAGGGCATCTCGTTGAACATCGCAAGAGTCCGACCGAGGTACTGCTGCAGTGTGGACGCAATTTCCGCGGATGACGCTACGGGATAGTCCGCTCCACTGAGAAGGGCAAAATGCGTGGCATCGGTTGATTCGAGCGCAGCCCGGTATCCCTCAAGTTCGGCGGAGACGTTCTCCCACCGTGCCCACCCCGTTCGAATCCGTGGGAGGACTACACAACGTTCAGGCAGGTCTGCCGTCATCGCAGCGAACACGTCATCCGGAGTGCTGACATCACAGTGGAGGAACACCGGAAAGGGATCTAACGCCGCAACGAGTCTCTGGACCTGAACGCTGTCCGTATGTGCGAGGACGATAACAGCCAGGGCGGAGGCAATGCGGGTGCGGTCGGCCTCGGAGGCATCTGCGGACTGGTCGGTTGCCCGGGGTCCTGCGAACTCGTGCAGTCCAGCATTAGCGTCGGGCGGAGCGGGAAGTTTCACGGACGTCTTCTCGCTTCTGTGATCAATATCATCGTTCGGGTTCGGTGGTGAAGCGAACGTAGCGGCGAAACATCCGCAAGGTCAACAAACAAACTGATTAGCGCTCGACATTGACATCCGGCGCTTTTTTATGCAGTTGGAGCCTTTCGCTTCTATGACGGCTCGAATGCATCCCCGTCAAGTCGCAACAAAATGACCAATCCTTATGCATCAATGCGCGCCAAATGCAACGTCTATGGACTGGAGGATCGATTTGGCTAGGGTTACCAGCGTCGAGGGGCTGCCGCCACGGATGAACTTTGGCCGCGGACGTTGAGCAGGGGCTTCGTCGGCGGCGCGAAAAACTCTTTCCCTGACCGCCCTGATCAGCACCCAGCGAGAGAAAGAAGCAGAGCCGGATGAGCTTGCGCCCCCTTAAACGTTCGGCTGTTGTTGCTTTGGCGCTCGCCACGATCGCGATTGTCTGTGGCGCACTCCTGCTGGTGTCTGCTCGCCCGGACGCCGCGCCTGCTGAAGTGCCACACTCGTTCGACAGCCCTGCCGGGTGGACAGCGCTGTATACCGAAAACTTTGATACGGACGCAAAGCCCGGAGATTTCGCGGCCGTGTACGGCGAGGCCTGGAACGGCTACACCGGCATAGCTGACACCTCGGGCGAAGGAATGTACACCCCCGACAAGGTTCTCTCAGTGCACGACTCGGCCCTGGACTTCTACCTCCATACCGAGGACGGCGTCCACCTCGTGGCCGCACCACTTCCGAACGGATTTGAGGGCACAACATATGGAAGATATTCGATCCGGCTGAAGACCGAGGTAATCCCCGGCTACAAAATTGCCTTCCTTATGTGGCCGACATCTGATCTGTGGAATGACGGCGAGATCGATTATCCCGAGGGAAATCTCGATGGAACACCCTTTTACGGAGCGTCGGTCATTCCCGGCTCACACGTGGACGGGGCGGTATCTTGGGACCCGTCAAAGCCCTATGCCCCGACCAATGCGGAGGAGTGGCACACGGCGACACTGGAGTGGACTCCCGGCCTGCTGAAGTACTTCTGGGACGATGAACTCATCGGCGAGTCCGCCCTGCCCGACAGCGTGCCCACCCTGCCGATGCGCTGGACCCTGCAGGCCGAGACCAACCTGAGCGGCGAGCCGGTTCCCGACTCTTCGGCCGGTCACTTGATGGTCGACTGGGTGAAAGCCTGGACCTACACCCCGGGAACGCCAGCGAAGTAACGTCGGCTGCGCTGTCAGCTCTCGTCCCGGCGGGACGAGGCAGCGTCAGAGTCCGTGGTCACAATGCGTGCAGCATCATCTTCATCTGCAAGGGGGCGAGCAACCGGGATCTTGCTTCCCAATACCTGCGCAACGAGGTCTCTTGCGATTTTTTGGGGCGTCAAGCCAACACTCTCGAGGATTTCGTCTCGCGATGCATGATCGAGGAATTCGTCGGGAACGCCCAGCTCGGTCACGGCAGTATCCACGCCCGCGTCGCGCAGGTCCTGCCGGATGCGGGTACCGATTCCCCCCACTCGGACGCCATCTTCTATTGAGACAACAATTCGGTGCTCGCGGGCGAAATCGACGACGCTGCCGGCAACCGGCACGACCCAGCGCGGGTCGATCACGGTTGCGCCTATTCCCTGGTCGGCGAGGCGATCTGCGACCTGCAACCCGAGCGTAGCCATAGAGCCGACAGTGATAATGAGGACGTCTTTGTGGGAATTTTCCCGCAGTACGTCGACTCCGTCTGAGGTTCGTCGCACCGCCTCGATGTCGGCGCCGACGTTGCCCTTCGAGAAGCGCACAACGGTGGGGCCATCGTCCACCGCGACTGCCTCGCGCAGAACTTCGCGCAGGCGTGTCCCATCCCGCGGTGCGGCGAGACGGATGTGAGGAATGACCTGCAGGATAGCTAAGTCCCAGATTCCATGGTGGCTTGGTCCGTCTGGTCCGGTGATCCCGGCGCGGTCCAGCACGAAGGTAACACCTGCCTTGTGCAGTGCCACATCCATCAGTACCTGGTCGAACGCCCGGTTGATGAAGGTCGCGTAGAGGGCAACAACCGGATGTAAGCCGCCAAAAGCCAGACCGGCGGCCGACGTCACAGCGTGCTGTTCGGCGATTCCAACGTCAAAAACCCGAGACGGGTACTTCTCCGCGAACCGGTGAAGGCCGGTCGGGCGCAGCATGGCCGCCGTGATTCCCACTACGTGGGGATCAACGTCGGCGATCTGGACAATTTCATCTGCGAAGACGGAGGTCCATGAGGGTTTACTTGACACCTCAACTGGTTCACCAGTTTCAGGGTCGATCTGGCCCACGGCGTGGAACTGGTCGGCGATGTCCAGTCGCGCAGGTTCGTAGCCGCGCCCTTTTTCCGTAATCGCATGAACGATGACGGGCATACCGTAATTTTTCGCTTGTTCGAGCGCCTGCATCATGGCACCAAGATCGTGTCCATCGACGGGGCCTAAGTATTTAATATCCAGATTGGAGTACAGGGCCTCATTGTTGGTGAAACGCGCGAGGAATCCGTGCATCCCGCCGCGCAGGCCACGGTAGACCGCCTGGCCGGGGCGTCCGAACCGGTCGAAAAGCTTGCGGCTGCCGACATAGAGGTCCCGATACTCTCGTCGAGTGCGTACCCCATTCAGGAAGCGTGCCATCCCACCGATAGTGGGTGCATAGGAGCGTCCATTATCGTTGACGACGATCACCAGTCGCCGCGCGTTGTCATCGCTGATGTTGTTCAGCGCCTCCCACGTCATTCCACCGGTGAGGGCGCCATCACCGACCACGGCGACAACATGCCGTGAGGACTGTCCGGTCATCGAAAATGCACGGGAAATGCCGTCCGCCCATGACAGGGAGCTGGATGCGTGGGAGCTCTCGACGATGTCATGCGGTGATTCGCTGCGCTGCGGATAACCGGCGAGACCACCTTTCAAGCGCAACCGGCTGAAGTCCTGCCGACCGGTGAGCAGTTTGTGAACGTAGCTCTGGTGTCC
>Ga0247732_10001128_pt1 | contig 11080 bp, 8 predicted proteins | sample UWRJL163409C2_FD_180940 | JGI IMG/M metagenome (GOLD analysis project Ga0247732, IMG submission 180940) | Plant litter microbial communities from Arlington Agricultural Research Station in Wisconsin, United States - UWRJ-L163-409C-2 | ecosystem: Environmental > Terrestrial > Plant litter >...
CGCGGGCTTGCGCCTGGGTCTGTGCTGGGACCGAGTCCGACGGATTGAAGAAGTGCTCAATCTTCCCCCAGTTGTGGTGCACGTCCACGATCCGCGAGAACTTCTTCAGGATCCATTCGGTCATGGGGACCGGTTCAAACTTAACTTGAAGGTATATATAGCGATTCGAACTTATTCTAAGTCTAATGCCTTATGTTGACTGTAAGTTATGACAGTAGACATAGGGGGAGGGCGGATTTAGATTGCTGATTACAGGTGTCGTAACTAATCAAGGATTACATCTCGTGCGAGGTAGTAGATATGGATAGCTGGAAAATAATTTCTGAAAGTTTTAACTCTTATGTAGAGTATTTTTTTAATGAGCCACAACCTATTGTTGACGCGGATCCTACATTGTTTATAGACGGGGTTCAGTATAGCGCTAGGTGGTTGCGGGGTCGTCAAAGATTGAGAGTTGCTGTTCCTGATGAGATGCTCAGCGAAATACATGAGGTTTTGCCCCCTGCGCTATTTTTTCGTAAGGTTCTAAAGGGGCGAAGGATAGCTCTTGGAAAAAGAAAAGCTACTGTTGATATTCAACCTAGAGTACGTGTACCCGACGCGCTTGCTCCAGGAAGTTTCAATGTAGTTCGTTATGATTATGATTATGGCGATGAGGTATTGTCATTGCCCGGCACGATCCGAGCGGTGGAGCTCCGTGCAGCAGTGTACATGCCCGAAAACTCCGAGGGTGTGCACCCTTTGGTAATTTTCGTCCATGGCTTTCACTACATATGCTATAACGAGGAGCGTCCGACCTCTGATCTTAATTGGCCGTGTGGTGAGGGTTTCGTTCCAAAACCCAGCTATGAAGGATACAGTGAGCCAGCGCATGCACTTGCCAGCCAGGGTTACATTGTTGTCTCCATATCTGCCAATGGCATTTTGGGTGGGAGTTTCGAGGACAGCGCTACCCGGGGCCATTTGATCTTGGCTCACCTAGATTTATTAGCAGATGCCAACAATGGTGCTCGCCCTGAGCTTTCCATTCTGACGGGTAAACTCGATCTCCAAAATGTAGGTCTCATGGGGCATTCGCGGGGTGGTGAAGGTGTCGCGAGGGCGATTACACTGAATCGATTACTTCATAAAGGCTATGGTCTACGAGCTGCGCTACTTCTGGGAGCCACTGCTGTGCGAGATATAGCTATTCCTGATACCCACACAGCTTTCATCCTTCCGTTTTTAGATGGCGATGTTGTTAATCTAGAAGGGCAGTGGGTATCTGACCTGTCCCGCTATGCGTTTGACGATGACGTATTGCGAAGTTCCGTGTTGATGCTGGGTGCAAACCATAATTTTTTTAACTCGATGTGGTCACCCGGGGTTGTGGGTGGCTTAGATGACACTGATGCGAGATGGGGTGAGGTTGAGGGTGAGCGGTTAACTCAGGTTGAGCAGCGCCTGCTTGGCGCGTTTTATGTGGCTGGATTCTTCCGTCTGATTCTGGGGGGAGAGCCATCTTTTTTTGCATTGTTTGATGGCTCTCTTGTCAGGATACCCTCATTGCCGAGAGCCGAAATGCGCAGTTCTGCACATTTCCCGGCGTCAAGTCGATACGTAGTTCAAAGTTTTGAGACGCTTTATGACGATCAAGCCTTGCTTATGCCTGGAAGCTGGACATGGAGTGTGAGGGAGGGGAGCGGTCAAATAATAACGAAAGTAGCATTCGATATCCGCGATAGAGCCCGCTACTCGCATGATGAGCTACATAGCTTTTTAAATCTTAAAAGTCAGGTCCCCCAAGCCCCCGCAGAGCTAGAGCTACATATCCAGGAGGGAAGTGATCCTCTAGACGTTTCACCTTATACACATCTAAACTTTCACATCGCTCATTTACTGGAAGATAATGCTGATACCGGCGTTGAGCTTGATATAACCATAGGAGGCGCTATCGTTGACGTCAGCAGTACGCTACTTTCCCTTATGCCAATTCCGGAAATAATTCCGGGCGTGGGCACATTACTCCAGCAGCAGGTATCAGTGCCGCTTACACAGTTTTCCATAGATCCGGGGTATCCGATCGAAAGTATACTGTTCACTCTTGCGCGGGGAGGGAATATTTATTTATCTGACGTTGTTTTTGTAAAACCTAGTTTAGGGTTTGGTGGGCTGCATGATTTACCCTTTGTAAGTTTTATGGAGGATAAGTCGCTTGTTGTCACGGGCGCCGAACAAGTGGTAGACATTCAATTGTTTCTATCAGCCGAAAGCTCAGCAAAGGTAGCCATGAGGGTGGAGTGTCCAATACTACACCGAAGGTTAGGGCTGATGAATCTTTCCACTCGGGTGGTTTTTGAACCAGGGGAGACTTCCGCAACAGCCAGATTTATAATTCCCCCTGGTGGTTTGAGAACCGATATTGTTATTGCCGGACCCGATGGAAATCCTTGTTATCTGGCAGATGTCTCTATAAGAGGGCTATCCAACGCCTTGATGGATCGTGATCTTATGAATTTCTTTATAACTCCCTGTCCTTGGGTTAGAACGCCCATTAGCTAAAAACTTATTCTTTGTAATACTAGATGGACCTGATGATTAAGGTATAAGGTACAGGATGAGGGCAGTGTCATTGACAGTTAATTATGCTTTCTCATAAGGGGCACGACTTCAGCCCTGAGTCACTTCAAAGCAGCCAATATCGCTTCTTCACTGAACCCGCGAATGATCGTGCCATTCACATCAATCAACGGAATCCCACGCCCGCCCAATGCTTCATAGGCTTTGCGGCCTTCCGTTGATTTCTCGATGTCGTATTCCTTGTACGGGATACCTTTGCTGTCGAGGAAGCGCCGGGTCTGTTTGCAGTAGCCGCACCATTCGGTGGCGTACATCACCACGCGGGCTTGCGCCTGGGTCTGTGCTGGGACCGAGTCCGACGGATTGAAGAAGTGCTCAATCTTCCCCCAGTTGTGGTAAATCACCACAACCAGCATGATCAGCACGAATTTCTTCAGGGTGCGTATCAACATGACCAGTGCCCTCAGCGACGCTTGAGCTGATCGGTCAGCTGCGTCGGCAGGCCCTTGATAATCAAGGTGCCAGCGGCTTCGTCGTATTCGATCTTGTCGCCCAGCAGATGCGCTTCGAAACTGATCGACAGGCCTTCTGCACGGCCGGTGAAGCGACGGAACTGGTTAAGGGTGCGCTTATCCGCCGGGATCTCGGGTGACAGGCCATAGTCCTTGTTGCGGATGTGATCGTAAAACGCGCGCGGGCGTTCTTCGTCGATCAGGCCGGACAGCTCTTCCAGGCCCATGGGTTCGCCCATCTTGCTCTGGCTGCTGGCGTAGTCCACAAGGGTCTTGGTCTTCTCCCGGGCGGAATCTTCCGGCAGGTCTTCGCTTTCGACAAAGTCACTGAAGGCCTTGAGCAGGGTACGTGTTTCGCCAGGGCCGTCGACGCCTTCCTGGCAGCCGATGAAGTCGCGGAAGTACTCCGAAACCTTTTTGCCGTTCTTGCCTTTGATGAACGAGATGTACTGTTTGGACGTCTTGTTGTTCTGCCACTCGGACACGTTGATGCGCGCCGCCAGATGCAACTGACCGAGGTCCAGGTGGCGCGACGGTGTTACGTCCAGGGTTTCGCTCACTGCCACGCCTTCACTGTGGTGGAGCAGAGCAATGGCCAGGTAGTCGGTCATGCCTTGCTGATAGTGGGCAAATAGCACGTGGCCGCCGACGGACAGGTTGGATTCTTCCATCAGCTTCTGCAGATGCTCTACCGCGATGCGGCTGAATGCGGTGAAGTCTTTGCCGCCGTCCATGTATTCCTTCAGCCAGCCGCTGAATGGATGCGCGCCGGACTCGGCATGGAAGAACCCCCAGGCCTTGCCTTGCTTGGCGTTATAGCTCTCGTTGAGGTCCGCCAGCATGTTCTCGATGGCTTGGGATTCGGCGAGTTCAGAGTCACGTGCGTGCAGGACAGCTGGCGTACCGTCGGGTTTCTTGTCGATCAGGTGGACGATGCAATGACGGATCGGCATGGAGTTCTCGGCTGGTTGTGAGCGGAATACAGGTCGAGCGGTGCGGCTCGTTTCAACGGCGGCCAGTGTAGCGCACACGAGCTTCAAACGCCCCTGAGACCCTTGGTTTTAGCTCTTGTGGTGGTATTGGAGTATGTTTTTTCGGCAGATTGAGGATAAACCTGTCCAAACGGGTAGGTTAGTGCGGATATTTGCTCGGCTCTGTGCTAGTTTTGCCCGGTCTTGCGCAGCATAGAGCTCCAGGCACCGCAGTTTGTGTGCTTTCGGGCCGAACCATTGCCCGCTTTGAGCATCTACAGTTCGCGATTAATCGTGGCTGCTATTGGAGGGTCAGGTTCATCGCCTGGCCCCAGGCCGATGCTGCACTCTGCAATCCAAATGAATTTGATAGGGAAGGAACACCACCATGGCTCTGACTAAAGACCAATTGATCGCCGATATCGCAGAAGCTATCGACGCGCCAAAAACCACCGCGCGTAATGCTCTTGAGCAATTGGGCCAAATTGTTGCCGACCAACTGGAAAACGGCGTTGAAATCACTCTGCCGGGTATCGGCAAACTGAAAGTAGCCGAGCGTCCAGCTCGCACTGGCCGTAACCCTTCGACTGGCGCTGCCATCGAAATCGCTGCCAAGAAAGTGATCAAGTTCGTACCAGCAAAAGTGCTGAGCGACTCGATCAACAAGTAAGCTCACGCTTGCTGTGAAAAAGCCGTGCGCCGGTTAACCGGGCACGGCTTTTTTGTGTCTTGAAAAAACGCGGTATTGAACCTGTGGGAGCGAGCTTGCTCGCGAAGAGGCCGGTACATTCCCTGCATTTTCGAAGGCCGATAAGCCGCTTTCGCAAGCTTGCTCCCACAAGTTCTACACCATCAGTTAGACCAGCGCTCCTGCCGCCAAGCCTCTTGCTTTGCCTTGTCATGAAACGTCCAGGCCACGAAGCGGCTTTGCTTTTGCCCCTGGCCCATTTCGACGATACGCGTTTCTACTGCGCCGACTTTCTTCAGCGTGCTTTGAATCAATGGCAGGTTCGACGCCTTCGACACCAGGGTACTGAACCACAGCACTTGTCTGCCCAGCTGGGTGCTTTCCTTGATCAGTTGGGTTACGAAGCCGATTTCGCCACCTTCGCACCACAACTCCTGGGATTGCCCGCCGAAATTCAGCACCGGCAGCTTGCGCTTCGGATCGGCTTTGCCCAGAGCACGCCATTTACGCTGGCTGCCCCGTTGGGCTTCTTCCAGAGACGAATGGAAGGGCGGGTTGCACAGGCTGACGTCGAAACGCTCATCACTGTTTAGCAGGTCCAGCAGGATCTGCTTACGGTTGCCTTGCTGACGCAGGATGATGGCTTTGTTCAGCTTGTTGGACTTGATGATCGCCGTAGCGGCGGCAATGGCGGTAGGGTCGATGTCCGAGCCGAGGAATTGCCAGCCGTAGTCGCTATGCCCGATCAGCGGGTAAACGCAGTTGGCGCCGGTGCCGACGTCCAGCGCCTTGATCGCGGCCCCACGCGGAATCACGCCCTCATTGCCCTCGGCCAGCAGGTCGGCCAGAAAGTGCAGGTAATCCGCACGCCCCGGAATCGGTGGGCACAGGTAATCCGCCGGAATGTCCCAATGTGCGATGCCGTAGAACGACTTCAGCAACGCCCGGTTGAACACTCGCACGGCGGAAGGGTTGGCGAAGTCGATGCTTTCCTTGCCGTATGGATTGGTGATCAGAAACTGACCCAACTCCGGGCTGCTCTTGATCAGCTTGGGAAAATCGTAATGGCCCTGATGGCGATTGCGCGGGTGCAGGGTGGCTTTTTCACGCGGCTCAGCTCCCGGCGCTCTGGTTTTCGTCGGGAGCTTTTTGCCGGATGCGGCCGTTTGTTTCGGAATAGTCATGGTTGCGTCGGGTCAGCGTCGGGGCTTGAGTGGTGGGCATTGTCCCACAGCTGGCCCTGATGAGGGCATCGGCTTGCCTATTGGCGTATAGAACTCCGCTTCGCAAACAGATTGCGTCGGTTATCAAGTGGATTAACGCGGTAGCTCCAGCTTGACGCGCTATCTGACCTACTAAGACGTGGAGGAGTGCCCAAATGAAACTCAACACTAGATGACGAATCACTAGAAGCAGATGACCGGGGGGCTCTACCGTGCAAAGCTATGTGCGATGGCGTGGAGCTTAGGGCAACGGGGGGATTTTCAACCATACGCCCAGCGGGATAGTTCATAGGGTTCATAGGGATGGATTCCCGAGAGGCGGTGTTAGATGGCCGAGGGGAGGTGTTTGAGGTTACCCTCCCTTGCCGATGCCTGAGTATAGTGAAAACACGTTCCCTCCCCAGGTACAGCCCCGCACCAACAGCAAATAAACCACCCCCGACTCCGAGCAGTGTATGTTTTAGCTTTCGTTCCTTCACAGCCAAACTTGCAGATGCTACAACCACCCCAGAAAGCATGCTAACTAATGAAATATCAAGCAGTGCATTGTAGGAAGTAAGTCGCCGGAACAGAGCGCTAAAAGCAAAATGCCCAGTCGGGTCAGTGTTATTGATCGGATCCCCCACACAATAGCTGTAGGCATTCAGCCCACCACTCCGGAACGGGCTCATGCTGTCCGGACTGTGGAAGCGCCTCAACACTGGGTTATACGCTCGGTACCCATTGCCCAACAGATACCAACCCGTATCCGGCTCCCGGAACTCACCGTTGAACGCCACTGATGCGGCTGGATCTCGCTCAGCAGAGCGCTGTCCGTAGGCGCTATAGCGGACTTTGCTCAAATCACTGTTATTGAGTTCAGCCAGCACAGAATTTTGCCGATCAACTGCCAGCAGAACATTGGTCTGGTTGGATTGGTCAGGGCGCTGCCGACCGTGTTTTGGCTTTTTCATCAGATTGCACCTCGTATCCTCTATCGCTTCAGTTATAAGGCGGCAGTCAATACAGGGGGCTGCTGGAAGGAGAATACGCTGGGTGGAGGGCTGGCAGTACTAGCAGAAATACTAGGTTTTCTGGTCTTTATTCGGGATGTTTTGGTTTGACCAGGATAGTCATAACCGATTTGACGCTGGAGAAGCGCAGACCCCTGTAGGAGCGAACTTGTTCGCGAGGCGGTGTGTCAGGTACGACGCCTCGCGAACAAGTTCGCTCCTACAGGGTTCATGGTAAGCAGCCAGCCTGGGTTTCAGGCTGGCTGCTTGTTTCACTTACAAACTCGCAATCCGCGCATGCTGCTCGGCCAGTTTGCCCAGAGCCTGTTCGGCCTCGGCCATTTTGGCGCGTTCTTTGGCGATGACCTCTGCCGGGGCCTTGTCAACAAACGCTGCGTTAGACAGCTTGCCGCCAACCCGCTGCACTTCGCCTTGCAGACGCAGGATTTCCTTGTCCAGACGCGCCAGCTCGGCGTCTTTGTCGATCAGGCCGGCCATTGGCACCAGCACTTCCATCTCGCCTACCAGACCGGTAGCCGACAGCGGTGCTTCGGCGCCGGCTTCCAGCACGGTGATGGACTCCAGCTTGGCGAGCTTTTTCAGCAGGTAGTCGTTTTCCTGCAAGCGGCGCAGGTCTTCGGCGTTGACGTTCTTGAGGAACAACTGCAGCGGCTTGCCCGGACCGATGTTCATTTCGCCACGAATGTTACGGGTGGCGAGCATCAGGCCTTTGAGCCATTCGATGTCGTCTTCAGCGGCTTGATCGATGCGTGCTTCGTTAGCCACCGGCCAAGGTTGCAGCATGATGGTCTTGCCTTCGGCACCGGCCAGCGGCGCGAGGCGCTGCCAGATTTCTTCGGTGATGAACGGCATGAATGGATGGGCCAGACGCAACGCCACTTCCAGTACCCGAACCAACGTGCGGCGAGTACCGCGCTGGCGTTCAACCGGCGCAGTTTCGTCCCACAGCACGGGCTTGGACAGTTCCAGGTACCAGTCGCAATACTGATTCCAGATGAACTCGTACAAAGCCTGGGCAGCGAGGTCGAAGCGGAACTGATCCAGTTGGCGGGTCACTTCGGCTTCGGTGCGTTGCAGCTGCGAGATGATCCAGCGATCCGCCAGGGACAGCTCGACCTCTTCGCCGTTCTGGCCGCAGTCTTCGCCCTTGTCCAGCACGTAGCGGGCGGCGTTCCAGATCTTGTTGCAGAAGTTGCGATAGCCTTCGACGCGGCCCATGTCGAACTTGATGTCGCGACCGGTGGACGCCAGCGAGCAGAAGGTGAAACGCAGGGCGTCGGTGCCGTAGCTGGCGATGCCGTCGGCGAACTCGTCGCGGGTCTGCTTCTCGATCTTCTTGGCCAGTTTCGGCTGCATCATGCCGGAGGTGCGTTTCTGCACCAGATCTTCCAGCTCAATGCCGTCGATGATGTCCAGCGGGTCCAGGACGTTGCCCTTGGACTTGGACATCTTCTGACCCTGACCGTCGCGGACCAGCCCGTGCACATACACCGTCTTGAACGGTACTTGCGGCGTGCCGTCTTCGTTTTTCACCAAGTGCATGGTGAGCATGATCATCCGGGCAACCCAGAAGAAAATGATGTCGAAGCCGGTGACCAGCACGTCGGTAGAGTGGAAGGTTTCCAGCGCCTTGGTCTTTTCCGGCCAGCCCAGGGTGGAGAAGGTCCACAGGCCCGAGCTGAACCAGGTATCGAGAACGTCGTTGTCCTGCTGCAGCGCAACCTCAGGGCCGAGGTTGTTCTTGGCGCGAACTTCGGCTTCATCGCGACCGACATACACTTTGCCGGACTCGTCGTACCAGGCCGGGATGCGGTGGCCCCACCAGAGCTGACGGCTGATGCACCAGTCCTGGATGTCGCGCATCCACGAGAAATACATGTTTTCGTATTGCTTGGGCACGAAGACGATGCGGCCGTCTTCCACGGCGGCAATGGCAGGTTCTGCCAATGGCTTGGTGGACACGTACCACTGATCGGTCAGCCACGGCTCGATGATGGTGCCGGAACGGTCGCCTTTCGGGACTTTCAGGGCGTGATCATCAACGCTGACCAGCAGGCCGGCAGCATCGAAGGCAGCGACGATTTGCTTGCGCGCTTCGAAGCGATCCAGGCCGGCGTATTGCGCGGGCAGGGTGCCGTCAACGGTTTCGTTCAGGGTGCCGTCCAGGTTGAACACCTGAGCAGTGGCCAGTACGTGGGCATTTTTGTCGAAAATGTTCAGCAGCGGCAGGTTGTGGCGCTTGCCGACTTCGTAGTCGTTGAAATCGTGAGCCGGGGTGATTTTCACGCAGCCGGTGCCGAATTCAGGGTCGCAATAATCGTCAGCGATGATCGGGATGCGACGGCCAACCAGAGGCAGCTCGACGAACTTGCCGATCAGAGCCTTGTAGCGCTCGTCTTCCGGGTTAACGGCAACGGCGGCATCACCGAGCATGGTTTCCGGGCGCGTAGTGGCAACGATCAGGTAATCCAGGCCGTCAGCGGTTTTTGCGCCGTCAGCCAGTGGATAACGCAGGTTCCACAGGAAGCCTTTTTCGTCGTGGTTTTCCACTTCGAGGTCGGAGATGGCCGTGTGCAGTTTGGTGTCCCAGTTGACCAGACGCTTGCCGCGATAGATCAGGCCGTCTTCATGCAAACGCACGAAGGCTTCTTTAACGGCTTCCGACAGCCCGTCGTCCATGGTGAAGCGCTCGCGGCTCCAGTCTACGGACGAGCCAAGGCGGCGGATCTGACGGCTGATATTGCCGCCGGACTGATCCTTCCATTCCCAGATCTTTTCCAGAAACTTCTCGCGGCCCAGGTCATGACGGTTCAGGCCCTGCGCTTCGATCTGACGTTCTACCAGCATCTGCGTAGCGATACCGGCGTGGTCGGTGCCCGGCTGCCACAGGGTGTTGCGACCCTGCATGCGGCGGAAACGGATCAAGGCGTCCATGATCGCGTTATTGAAACCGTGCCCCATGTGCAGGCTGCCGGTGACATTTGGCGGCGGGATCATGATGGTGTACGAGTCACCCGAACCTTGCGGTGCGAAGTAATTCTCGGATTCCCAGGTCTGATACCAGGAAGTTTCAATAGCGTGCGGCTGGTAGGTCTTGTCCATGCGCGGCGGGAACCTATTGCTGTAATTCAGGAAAGCCGACAAGTATAGCGAGGATGAGCGGCTGGGCGTAGAGCGGGGCGATGATGGGCTATGCAAAATTGAGTTGTAGGTGGGTCAGATGCAGATTTTTATCATTTGGGGCTCGCCTACAGGTCCGGTTTCTGTTGGAGCGAGGCTTGCCCGCGAAGAACGCTAATGCGGTGCACCTGACTCACCGCGCCGGCTAATTCGCGGGCAAGCCTCGCTCCAACAGATAAAACCGGCACAGACGCCAATCAGTTCTGATACTGACTCAGCAACCGCTCCAACCTGGCCTCAAGACGCCTTTTGATTTCGGTCTCGATATGCGGGGCGAAGTCGTCGATGACGTCTTGCATGATTAACCGGGCGGCGTCGCGAAGCTCAGTATCCAGATGCAGCAGCGCGTCTTCTTTAGAAACCGCTTGCTGTGGTGCAGGTGCAGGTGCAGGTGCAGGCGCGGCTGCTACCGCTGGTTCCGGCGTCAGCGTCGGGATAACGGCCTCATCGCCACCGAAATCCAGTTCCTCAGCCAGTGCCGGTTTGGCGCCCACCACATCGAACAGCAAAGGAATCTGGCCCTCGCCATTGCCTGAGGTGGTCGGGGAGTCGTCGCCGAGCAACTGGCGGATCGACTCAAGGTCGTCCAGCAGGTTGGCGGAGTCTTTCAGGGGTTTTGAATTATCCATCGGGGTGCTCAAAGACGCTGTAGTCGGTGATCCTGCAGAGGATAGCCCTGTTCACGATAGAAACGAAAACTCTCTCGTGCGGCCAGTCGTATCGCGGGATCTTCCACGACGATTTCCGCCACGCGGGCGAAACGTTTGAAAAATTCGGGGATGCGCAGGTCAAGGTTGACCAGCAGATCCTGATGTTGTCCCGGGTCTTCACCCAGGCCCAGCACTACAGGTGCAATCTGATCTTCTTCGGCATCGCCGTGAGGAACGAAGGTTTCACCCTTGAAGCGCCACAGTCGGGCATCGAGGTCTTCATG
>Ga0247732_10001129_pt1 | contig 11078 bp, 12 predicted proteins | sample UWRJL163409C2_FD_180940 | JGI IMG/M metagenome (GOLD analysis project Ga0247732, IMG submission 180940) | Plant litter microbial communities from Arlington Agricultural Research Station in Wisconsin, United States - UWRJ-L163-409C-2 | ecosystem: Environmental > Terrestrial > Plant litter >...
TACCCAATCGTCTTTTCTCAAGGACATGGTTTCAATGCTGGAATGTCTGGCCTGATGTTTCTTCCAATCCCCATCGGTGGAGTTGTTGCCGTCGTGTTGGTAAGTACAACATCTTGAAGACGAAAGAGTCTGATATATTCCCATCAACAGTATGTTTTCGTGTACAATCCGCTATATGAGCGGGAAGCGAAACTATTATCACCAAAGCCTGTTCCTCCAGAGTTCCGCTTGGACATGACACTGTACGCAGGTCCCCTATTTGCAGCATCGTTCTTTTGGTTCGCGTAAGTCATCTTTACCAGGCCTACTCTAGCCGTGCGGTTCGCTCACGCCTGATTAGGTGGACGTCCTTCCCAGAGGTGTCCTTCTGGGCTCCGATGCTATCTGGACTTCTCAACGGCTTTGCAATTCAATTGATTTTCGTATGTCATCTCCGCATCCAATCTGGTTGCCGGGCTAACGGACTCTAGATGGGCCTATTCAACTATGTCGTCGATGCATATCTCTCGGTTGCAGCGTCTGCATTGGCCTCTCTCACAGTGATTCGGAGCCTTTTCGGAGCTGCGTTCCCAGTTCGTATCTCACTTGAGGTGACGAAGTTGCTTGCTGACCTTTGACTAGCTGTTTTCTAAAAATCTCTACGATGCCCTTGGCCCCAGGTGGGCCTCTTCACTTGTTGGATTCGTTGCCATCACTATGGTTCCTATCCCATTTGTCTTGAAGAGGTTCGTGTACTACGCCGTTTCTAAAAGAAGAGAACTGACTTCAATGCCCAGATACGGACCACTTCTTCGCCGACACTCGACATATTGTCCTTATAATGAGGAAGATGAAGTGACGCCCATCAAGAAGTCGGCGTAATCCGACTACACTAGAGCTCTCATGTATATTAACAGCACTATAGTCAACTTTACATTTTCTTTTTACATTTTCCGTATATTTTTCCAAGACACTTTGCCCCTATTGGCGGCCGCACGTGATGACCTGCCAAATTGGGAGAACGCGTCGATGCCCCGGAGACACACATTTTTTGGAACCCGACCGTTTGCTTGAATCCGGAGTCTGCAACCATGCCGCCCATGTCGTTTACCGGAATTGTTACCAAGTCAGGGTACATGAACAAGACGTCGACGGTCACAGTTTCACGGTATGTTATCCACAAACTGACTGGAAAGGTCCGTGTGCTCTGTTCCGTTCGTGCGGTTGGTGCTGACCCTCTTTCCAGCGGATAGTGCGAAGCAAAAAGTTCCTAGTCCACGACGAGAAGAACAGTTCGTGTCTTGTTTTGCTTTCTCTCCATACACTCTGAACCCGAGCCGTGTAGGTTTGCGACAAGACGACGTTGTGCTCATTCGGAATTGCCCACCCGTGTCCAAACTCAAACGATTCGCGCTGGAACGTATTATCAAGAGTCCGGAAACAATTCGAGATGCGGAGAGGGAACAGAAGAAGGTCGCTGCATTGGCCTCTGGAAGCAAGGTGCTACAAGCGCTCAGCCAGGAAGCATAGTCCAACCACGCCAACACTCCAAGACCCGGCCAGAGCCAGCCTATTTTTGCTGTGCCTGTTGTTGGATTGCGGCTTGGATTTGTACGAGCTTGGAGACGCGGTTACAGTGGGACAGTGGGAGACTCGGACAAGCGCTTACCTCTGACTTTTTCTGTTCCTGCTTTTCTTCAATCGTCTTTATCTGGACCTCTACTCGTTTACTATCGCTTTCTATCAGTATTTAATGTAACCCTTGCTAGACACTCACATTTCGCTCCGGATGAAGCTCAATCGCGTGTCCACATTCGTCTTGGCCTCTTTCTGATCCTGCTCTACCAACACAGGTCCAATGAGCTTGTAAACCGTGTTATCGTCCGTCAATGTTGCGAATTCCTGCCCCCCGGATCAGCCACAAAAACGTCGACGCAGCGTCTCCCAAAAAAACCTTTTTCACCAGCTCGTTCTCCGATTCCTGCGCCTCCAATCGCTGTCTCGCTTCAACCGCCTTTGAAAGCTCTGTCTGCAGCTTCTGGAACTCTACCGACCCCTGTTCTAGCTTTTCTTGCAGCGACATTTTGACGACGAGATGACTGATCGGGATCGAGGTGTGACGAGCATCGAGTTTTTGTTGTGGATTTGCCAGAAACCGGAAATCGTGACGCTTTGAACCGACTGATGATGTCTTCGCAATCTATAAACGGTTGTTCTCCAATACTATGGCAGCAGCAGCTTCTATCGATTGGTCAAAGGTCGACCATCCGGAACCATCTTTTCAGAGATTTCCAAGTCGCAGGTCGGTCGTTTATGGGACAAAGGGTCTCGTATCGTCTTCCCAGCCGCTCGCGACGGAAGCCGGGCTCGAGATCTTGAGAAAGGGCGGAAACGCAGGTCAGTCTCGTAGCGATACACTGTATCCATCTAAATTGAATGCACAGCGGACGCGGCTGTCGCAACTTCGGTCGCTCTCAATGTCACTGAGCCTAGTTGTTGTGGGATCGGAGGGTGCGCAGGATGTACATTCCTAGACAAGGCTGATCGTTTTCATCAGGGACGCATTCTGCCTCTTTTACGATGCCAAGACCAAGACGGTCAAGGCTCTCAATGGCTCGGGTCGGGCACCAAAGAATCTGACCATTGATCATGTTCGCAGTCAAGGCATCAGCGGGCAGAAAATCCCCCTTCACAATCTGAACGCCGTCACCGTACCAGGTTCAATCCCTTTGAATCCGAGGTAGAGCGCAGAGTGACCTCTTTCTATAGGTGCGACCGCAGCATGGCTCGATACTATCGAACACTTTGGAAGCGGAAACGTAACTCGAGAAGAGATCTTTGCACCTGCAATCCGTTTGGCAGAAGAAGGGTGTGTCTACTCGAAGACTACCGACTGTTGGCTCATGGAACGACCCTAGTGTTCCCGTCTCAGAGATACATGCTGATGCGGTATGATATTGTGGCAGTTTGGGTTGCATTGTTTGTTAACTGTATCACCAGTGGAAACGCTCGGAAGTCGGTCCAGACCAATCCTTGACTTCCTCGTACGCTGACCATGACACTTGTAGGCGCTTATCAAGAACGCATCTCCCAATGGTGACGAAATGCTCTTCAAGGGAAGAGCTCCACGCGCCGGAGAGGTCATGACGTTTCCTACGCTGGCTCAGACCTTCAAAGAGGTTGTTACTCACGGCAAAGACGGCTTTTACACCGGTCGTGTCGCGCAGGAGATTGTCAACCTCGTCAAGTCGAAAGGAGGAGCTATGGAGTTGGAAGATCTTGCTACCCACACCTCGACCTTGGTAGAACCAATCAAATATACTTATGCCAAAGAAGCCACTGTGTTCGAGGTGAGTGTCCCTCCTTTTACCGAAAGGCGAGACTGATGGATGTCAGTGTCCGCCGAATGGTCAAGGTAGGGAACAAATCAACGACTCCACAAAATACTGACTGGGTTTGGCAGGAATCACTGCCTTACTTGCACTGGGAATCCTCGAAAACATCCAAGAGCTTGGTTTAGTCAAGCCTCTGCTCGAATTGGAGCACAACTCGCCACTTTATCTGCATACCCTGATCGAGGCACTGAGGTTCGGATTACTACCTTTCTTTCATTGAATTCCAGTCTCAACCTACTTTGTAGATTGGCTTTCTCTGGTAAGCACTCTACACGATCCTGAGCACTACTGCAAAACTAACGATGGTATAGACAGTCAATACTATGTCACCGATCCTGACGTTGAGCACATCCCAGTCAACGAGCTTCTCAGCAAGGTCAGTGTCGAACAAGTTGATCGCTCGAAGGTTTGACTGACAACTTTGGTTTTAGGAATATTTGGCTTCAAGAGCTAAACTGTTTGACCCAAAGTCAACTAATCCTGAGGTGGTGCATGTGAGGATTACATCTCCTTCCTAATACCTTATTCACGCCCATCTTCCTAGGGCAACCCAGCGAACTCCTCTGACACAGTGTACTTCTCAGTCGTCGATCAGTGGGGAAATGCATGCAGTTACATCCAGAGCAACTATGCAGGTGCGTTGAATCTCTGGCCGCAACAATCCATCTCTAAATCTGCCCCCTATCCTATAGGTTTTGGGACAGCAGGTTAGTCAACTTGCCCGTCGTTTTTCGGGCCAGATCAAAGCTAACATGACGACAGCGGTTCCCAAAGGCTGTGGTTTTACACTACAGAACAGAGGAGCTGGCTTCATCCTTGAACCTGGCCATCCCAACGCTCTGAAAGGGGGGAAACGTCCATATCACACCATCATCCCAGCACTAGCACTCAGAAATGACGAGCTGTTCCTCAGCTATGGTGTTATGGGTGGATTTATGCAAGTACGATCAAGTTCTATCATAAAAACCCGTTACTGTGTTCACATCTCTCTTCTTACAGCCTCAGGGACATGTCCAAGTGCTTTTGAACATCCTCCGGGGCTTCACACCGCAAGCGGCGCTCGATGCTCCTCGATTTTGTATTTCGGCAGGGATACCCGACGCAGAAAGCAAATCAAGCGGTGCAGCAGGGGACGTCAATAGTGAAGTTTACCTCGAAGACGGTATTCCAGAGGGAACAGTGGCTGCATTACGCGGTAACCTTCCCCAAATTTCGCTCCGTACTACATAGGCTGACATACTCGTTGCAGCCATGGGACATGACGCCCGAGTCGTTTCTGGATTCGGCCGGGGGCTCATGGGAAGAGGCCAAGTCATCCAGAAACTCAACAATTCCGACGGCAGGCTAGTATGGGCGGCAGGATCCGACCCGAGAGCTGATGGCCATGCTGCCGCCCAAATCTAAAGTAGGCGAGAGTTTTTTCTTACATGCGTTTTTGGCGCTCGCTGCCCTCTGGAAAAGGAGATAAGAAAATCATCAGTTACCAGGAATAAAAAAGAGCCGAGATAAGGCTTTACCTGCTTGTCGCCTCCGATACTCGCGAAGTTCTTTCGTCTTATCGGGGCCTTCGACTTTTCCCCACCCTGCGAAAGGGACGACAATTGCTGTGGCATTGTCATCCCCGCCCAGTTCTTCGGAACAAGCCAGGATCCGCTTGGCTGCATCTAGCGGGTCGTGAGCTGCCCTCGCGACGTCGACAATTTCATCATCTGATAAGATGGAGGAAATCCCGTCTGAGACAAGTGCCATAAAGGCCCATTCGTGACCTGAGGGGGTATAAATGAGATGGCTAGGACTTGAACGGTGGGGAAGCTTTACCATCCAGCAATTTTGCTCGAACTTCGGGCTCAGGGGTTACTCCGAAGCGTTTGTAGTGAAGGTCTCCTAGGCTGAACGCTTCTCAGTCAACAAGCTCCGGAGGATAGGCTTATGATTATTTACCCCCGCGTATTCGCCAGTGCTCCCATCCATCTAGGCCATGGGTCAGCTGGGCGGGAAATTAAGGAATACGATGCTTACCGGGCTTCGCCAAAGGAGTCGGTTATGAGAGAAGAGCCCATCATCTTGCGTAGCCGAATGCTTTCCACACGTGCGTCGGCATGGTGGTTTTCTGACATTGCAACGGCCTGTCCGCCCTTGGTGCTGCATAGCACAACCCGCGTGTCTCTGGAGAGCAGTCAGTGCCAAGATAGAGTAAATTTACATTTGGATCATACCCGCAATGTGCAACTGTGACGGCCACCTTCCGAGCAGCGAAAAATGGCGTGGCGGGTGCGTCGAGTGACTGTATGAGAGCGACCGATGCTGTAGCTCCACATGTGTGGGCCATATTGTCCATTGACAGAGTTCTGTCTGCCTGGCGTGGGTGAGTGATTGTGACGAGCGGAGGAAGAGGCAGCGGAAGTACCTCGAAGAAAGCCAGCGTCGCTCGAGCGGACAACGGGAGAACCGCTTTGTTGTCGGGGTCTAGCCATGGTGCCAGCTCTCCTCCCCTGAACCTCTTGAAGTATCCTCCTAGTTCCCTGATCCATTCGTATAGTTCGGGTATCATGGTCTTGTCGACGGATTCGAAAAGTCCGTGTAGTTCCTGTCGTAGATACTGTGCGACACCTGAGCCTCCGTGTCTAGAGCGAGTTATTCAGAAGAAACTAGGAAGAAGACGGGATGCGTACCCGTCATAGATACCCACAAAAACGGCTTGTCTGGCATAGTCGTCTCCTACTAGTTCCGGCCGCCAGTCGTATCCAAGGGTCTGTTTGAGGCTCAACTTGAGCTCCTCTGGATCGAGGGACAGGGAGGAGAAGGCATAGAAGTCTTCCTGATGACTGGCTGGTGTTCAGTGGAGAGCGTGCCCGACGTAAAGGAGGCCTGACCTCCTGTTGCCCCGGGAATTTACGACGCCGATGATCTTTGTGGATGCGAGAGGTACGCGTATTGACCCAGCTGGACGATCTATTCAGCATAAAAGCAGAGCAGCGAACCAAAGATGTAGACCTGAGGATGCGACACGAATATAGTCGTGATAGCGTGCAATGTGCGTCCCCCGGCGGCGCAAAACGACAGACGAGACTCGGATAGCTGGTAAGAGACGAGATGCCATGAGATTATATTAGAGAAATTAAGAAGAAATGCATCGAGAACAGAAAATGTGAAAAGGAGCTGGTCAAGCAACAAATTGATGCAATGCCCCTTTCTAGAGTTGGAAGTTTGCGGCTGATGCGCTCGCACGTTGCTTGATTCTGCTCGTCAATGAACCATCAATCAAGCATTTACAAAGATCTTCTATTACTCTTCTCCAGCTATGACGCAGAACGAGCCTCAGCACAACTTTTTCTCTATAAAAGCGCCGCAAATTTGCTGCTAGGAGCTCTGCAACAATGCAATCTTTGGCCAGTTTCGTCGTGCTTGCTGTTCTCTGCACCCATGTCGCAGCCATGCCAGCTGCGGCATCGAGCTACGCAGGATCAACTTCCAGTGCAGTCTATCCACCTGCGGGCGCAAGCCTTGGACTAGATGCTGAATTTCCAGACGCAACACAAGTCGGTTATGCAGGCCCTACTCCCAGTACGTTGATTGGCTTGATTATCTCTGATGATTCTCATTCCTTTAAAGCTGGAGACGAAGCCTACGCCGTAGAGACAGCGCCCTCAATCTCTCAAATGGAGTCAGAATACCCCCTTGTCAAGCCAAACCCATCTGGTGGCAGTTCAAGCAACTTTGACGTCCTTCAGCATGTTGGCAATCTCTCTCCATGGCAATCTGTCTCGTCATTCGGACTGCCTGGAACGTCCGCAAAGATTCCTCCAGGCTGCTCCTTGACCCAGGTGCACCTTCTCCACCGACACGGAGCCAGATACCCGACATCGGATGCGGCTCCTGCGAAATTCGCAGCGCACATCAATGCCGTCGCGAGCACTGGTCAATTGTCCGCCTCTGGTGCGCTCAGCTTTTTGAACACTTGGACGTACAAACTTGGCGCCGAGATCTTGACACCCTTTGGTCGAGAACAACTGTAAGCCCCTTCCTCAGAGATGGGATTCTCTGATTGACGATGGTCCAGCTTCGACCTTGGAGTGGGCTTCCGTGTCAAGTATGGTAGGTGGTCCTGCTCTTCTTGGAGCAGTATTCTGACCTTCTGATAGGGTCTCTGCTCAAGGGTTTCAAGAAGCTTCCCGTCTTCCGTACAACCTCTGAGGGTAGGTCGTTCCATTTCTCGCGATCTTTCCATAGTCTGACTCGACTTAGCCAGAATGGTTGATTCTGCGTAAGCTGATCTGTCAACGGAGGTTCCCTCTTCTCATTTTGCCAGTTTGCACTTTTCCGCAGGCTTCTTTGGCGTTCAACAATATCAGCAAGATTACCACCAGCTCATCACGGTGGAAAACGATGGTCAAAACAATACCCTTGCTCCTTACTTCAACTGTCCCAACTCGAACAATGCTGTCGAGGGATATGGTATGGTGCAAGCGAACAAATGGGCCAACGTCTATCTCCAACCAGCGCTCAAGCGACTGTCTCCTCAACTCAAAGGATACCAACTCGCGATTTCCGACCTTGTTGCGATGCAGCAACTCTGTGCCTACGAGGTGATGCAATTCTCTGCTTTGGAAATTGGAGTCTGACTGATAGCATTTTTTAGACTGTTGCATTAGGCTACTCCCAATTCTGTGGTTTATTTACAACATCCGAGTGGGAATCTTACGAGTATTGGAATGGTAGGCTTGTTCTTTGCTTTTTGGCGGTAGTTGAGCTAAACCCTGTCAAGATTTGTGGTTCTGGTACGGCTTTGGCCCAGGAAACCCTGCCGTCAGCGCGCAAGGAATTGGCTATGTCCAAGAGCTTGTTTCAAGGTTGACTCAGACTACCATCACTTCCTTCGACTCGGCGGTCAATGCCTCCATCGTGACAAACCCAGACCTCTTCCCTCTGGACCAGCCGATATATGTTGACGCCTCTCACGATACTGTCATGACATCGAGTGCGTATCTAGGAAAGCACTCTATCGCATTTTCTGACAAGGGATATCCAGTCTTCACTGCCATGAACTTTACGAGCTTTGCTGCCCACGGCCCTCTACCGACAGACCACATTCCTGCAGGCCGAGTGAGTTTCTGCGACATTTCCGAGCATCAGGAGACGTCCTAACGATATGACAGTCATACTACGTAAACCAGCTGGCACCATTCGCTTCCAACTTGGTAGGCCAAGTACTTTCTTGCCCCGCTTCCGGCACTCCGACCCATATTCGATTCATCTTGAACGACGGAGTGGTTCCTCTGACGGGCGTGAATGGCTGTAAAGCCAATCCCAATGGCCTTTGCCCGCTGTCCACATTCGTTGCAGGCATGCAACAGCGCATTGCAGATGTCGACTTTAATTACGACTGCTTCGCAAACTACACCGTTCCCGAACCCGACACCATTATCGACGGACAGTACCCAAAGAATCTTAGAAATTAGAGAGCCAGTCTTGTAGCCTTTTAGAAATCAAAATCTCTGAAGCGCATTTCTGTTTCGGGACTCGGACGCTAACCGTTCCCTGATGATGACATCCAACACCAAGTAATAGCATGCACGCATCGCCTTGTCATTACAACACTCTGTTGTCGATCACCATCATCCATACTTCCGTCTGACGACGATGGGCACTAATCAGTCTCTGCCAAAGGTGACTGCGCAGGACCGTGCAATCCTAGAGTGGGTGCTTCCGTCGGGCTCGGTATGGAACTGACGGTGGTTCATAGCCTGAAGCTTCAGAGAGATAAGTTGAAACAGTACCAGAAGAACGTTCGTCATATCTCCCTGGCACGGCAAGTGGACTCACTCGTGGTAGATCCAAGGCGTTTTGGACCGCGAGCAGGCCATTGCAAAGGCACAGCTCGCTGCGGGGAACAAGGACAAGGCCCTGATTGCTCTACGGAGGAGAAAGTACCAACAGAGTCTGTTAACCAAGACGGATGAACAACTTTTCACCTTGGAACAACTCGTCCGTCTCTGTCTCCACTCATGACGGTCGTACTGATAACCATGTCTCCAGGTTTCCACCATCGAGTTTTCTCTTGTCCAAGTGTCAGTCGTACATGGGCTCAAGCAGGGAAATGAAGTCTTGAAACAGCTACACAAGGAGATGAGCATTGAGAACGTCGAGAAGCTTATGGAGGAAACGGCCGAAGCCAGGGAGTATCAACGGGTATGACTGGTTCTCTCATCTGAATAGCTCTGATTTTCTCCTAGGAAATAAGCGACTTGCTGGCCGAAAACATGACACTAGAAGAGGAAGAGGAAGTTCAGAAGGAATTGATTGCACTTCAGCAGGACGTTGTGCGCATTGTCCTTTCCACTGTGGAACATTGTCTGATATCCCGACAGCTTGCAGAGCAATCTCCCAAACTGGAGCTGCCCTCCGTCCCAACGGAAACGCCTGTCAAGAGTCCACAGAAAGAGCAAGTGGAGGAATCCACGGACAAGATACCAGCCAAACGGGAGAAGGTCGCTGTACCGGCACAGTTTTCACCGAAATGATAGCATCGTATATTATACAGTACGACGGAGACAACAAATGCATCATCTACAACTACCAGCCCGAAAAGTCTCCAAAGCCAGCCTGTTTCTTCTTCTTCGGAGGCTCCAACGGTGCGTTGACTGAGGGTGCAACAGGCTCCGGCTCTCGGGGTCGCTTCAGATCGAGGTACTTGCCGACACCAGCTTGGCCAGTACTTGTCGTGGCAGCCGAGACCGTCGTACCGATCTTGACACCGAACCAATTCATGTCGTCCCTCTTTTCGGGTGGTTTTGTCTCGCCTTTCTTCTCAGCGTCCCGCTTGGCCAATTTCTTCGCCAACCGAGTCTTGTACTCCTCGAATGGGTCTTGGTAACTAATTGAACGTTAAAGAGAAGGCTGAAGACGCTTTGAATTAGCTTACATGACCACCTCCGTAATCTTGACTATCTTGGATGGTCGGTCGGTGCCAGGTTTAACGGGTATCTTCTCAAGGGCATCCAAGACATCCTCCCCACCAACAAGTTTACCAAAGACGGTGTGCTTCTTGTCGAGATTGGGTGTCGCGCGGAAGGTCAGGTAAAATTGCGAGCTGCAAGGTGTAAGTACAAGCTGTATCTCAAGTCAAATCGAACAAACGCACCCATTGGTATTTGCACCTTTGTTGGCCATTGCAAGGGTACCTCGACTGTCGTGCGCAGCAGCGCCTTTGTTATCATATTCGTCACGGAAAGGGGTTCCCCAGTACGACTCTCCTCCTGAACCAGTCCCTGTAGGATCACCCGTTTGCACCTGAACAGATTATAAGCAACTTTCAACTCGTTTTTGTACAACCACGCACCATGAATCCGGGTACTAGGCGATGGAACATGACATCGTTATACTTTCCAGCACGAGCGAGCATGAGGAAGTTGTAACACGTTTTCGGAGCCTTTCACAGAGTTAGTGAAGGAATATGCAGTGGGACAATTGCTCACTTTGTCACAGTAAAGCTCAAGGTTGAGACTGGCGCCGCCCAAGCTTGTTACCACCCGAACATATGCGCGCCTCTTTCCAACATCTTTCTCCTTTCCTTTACTTTTCGGTGGATTCATGATGGCTTCGAACATGAGTTCTTCCTAGAAATCCATGAGCATCAGACTGTAGGAAAATCGACAGTCGTACCTCGTCCCAGAGAAGCTTAGAGCTGGCGCCCTGATCTAAAGA
>Ga0247732_10001130_pt1 | contig 11070 bp, 13 predicted proteins | sample UWRJL163409C2_FD_180940 | JGI IMG/M metagenome (GOLD analysis project Ga0247732, IMG submission 180940) | Plant litter microbial communities from Arlington Agricultural Research Station in Wisconsin, United States - UWRJ-L163-409C-2 | ecosystem: Environmental > Terrestrial > Plant litter >...
GCATCAGCACGCACGCTCCCGGCGAGCTTCTGGTGATCTGTTCTGCCCCCGGCAAGGAGCAGCTGAAGGGCGGTCTATTCGCCTACATGGACAAGAACGTCAACCGGATGCGGAGCTTCGGTCATCCGGCCATCGGCTACCTCACGGATGACAACCGGTGGAACTGGCGTCGCGACCCGCAGGCCAAGGCGAAGACGCTGGTCATGGGCCGCACGCCCCCCCGCTCGAACATCGTCGGCGCCTTCCAGGGTATCCGCGCGGTCGACGACGGCGACCAGAAGACCTGGGTGTTCATCGACGAGGGTGGCGCCGTCCACAACGACCTCTACGTGGCCGCGGAGGCCGTGACGACGGGTGCCGGTGACAACCGCGTCTGCGTCATCGGGAACCCCGACATCATCGGGACGAAGTTCCAGGAGATTTTCGAGAGCAAGAAGCTCGCGGGCCTGTGGAAGACGTCCACGATCTCGGCGCTCGACCTCCCGACGTTCACCGGCGAGGTCGTCTACGAAGACCCCGAGGCACAGCAGCAGATGCTGAAGTCGGGCATGATCGACCGCCAGACGGTCCTCGACATGGCGAAGATGTGGGGCGAGGACTCGGGCTGGTACAAGTCGAAGGCCCTGGGCGAGTTCCCCGGCGCCGACGACCTCTCGTTCTTCACCCAGCTGGCACTGAACCGCGCCATCGAGACGGAGATCGAGCCCGACCCGCGCGTCGGCAAGGTCCACGGCGCCGACATCGCCGACCTCGCGGGCTCCGACTTCTGCAAGGTCTACGAGAACCACGACGGCCGCGTCCGCCACATGGGCAGCTGGACGCATGTCGAGCCCGTAGAGACCACGAACCGCATCCACAAGCTCGCCAGCGACGCCGGAGCGGAGATCGTCGTCATCGACCGCCTGGGCGTCGGCGCGGGGCCGTTCTCCAGCCTGAAGGCCACACGCGAGCGCCGGTACACCGTGATCGGCGCGGCGGCGTCCGAATCCAGCACCAACTCCAAGCGCTGGCACCGCGCCCGCGACGAGTGGTACGACACCGTGCGCGAGATGATGCTGGCCTACGAACTCGACCTCGACTTTGAGTACGTCGACCCCGAGACCGGGCTGGAGCTTGGCACCGAGCTTCTGAACCAGTTCCGCGCGATCCGCTACGGCTTCGACACGCAGGGCGCCATCCAGATCGAGTCGAAGAAGGAGATGCGCAAGCGTGGCATCGCCAGCCCTGACGATCTCGACGCGCTCGTCTTCGCCGTGGCCCTGAAGGCCCGCAAGATCGTCGCAGATCCGCTCGCCGAGCTTGACGACGGCGACCTCGTGGATGTCGACCCGTTCGACTTCCTGGGGATGGATGAGTTCGCTGGCATGCCAATCTGAGCCCGTCCTGTAACATCGGCCCCATGCCGACTACCCCTGACTGGATTCGCGCGATGCAGGCCGCCGTGGCGTCCTACCTGAAGGCGCATCTGCCGACCAGTACCCAGATCGCGGACATCGCCAGCGCGCGGGTCGAGGCCGACCTTCTGGACCCGGAGACCACGGTCTCCCGGCACCTCTCAGACACTTTTGTGCGCGTTGCATCACCCACGGCCGTCATCGTGGGCGACTCGATCATGATGCATGCCCAGCAGGTCACAGGCACCGTCACAACGAACCGCGACCGCGGCTTCTGGAACTGGGCTAATGCGCGTCTCGGGCGCCGGTTTACCCTGCTCCACAACGCGGGCGTCGGCGGCGAACGCACCGATCAGATCCTCGCGCGCATCGACGCCGACGTGATCGCCTATAGCCCCGGCTGGTGCTTCGAGCTATCGGGCACTAACGACATGATCCAAGGCGTTACGGTGGCAACGGCCAAGGCGAACCGACTCGCGATATGGAACAAGATCCTTGCCGCGGGGATCAAGCTCGTTGTCGGCACGATCCCGCCGTACAGCGCGGTAGGCGCGACCGCTGGACAGCAGGCATTCATCGCCGAGTTCAACTCGTGGGTCAGGGCCCAAGCATCCGTACTCCCCATCCTCGTTGTCGATTACTACTCGGTCGTCGTCTCGCCCACTGGAACGGGATGGGCCTACGGCACGACAGACAACGACGGTATCCACCCCGACCGCGCCGGGTGCGCCGCGATGGGCCGCCTTCTTGCTGACGCCATTGCGCCCCTGACGGCCCCGAACGACACGCTCATCAGTTCCAACAGCGACGCGAACCTTCTCGTCAACGGAATGATGGACGGCAACACGAGCGGTGGCGCGACTGGCTACGCGATCACCTACCGTGGCGGCGGGTCGGTCGCACCGACCGCCTCGAAGGTCGCTAGAACGGACGGCCGTCCGGGTGAGTGGCAACAGCTCGTCGTGGCGCCTGGCAACGAACTGTCGGGCGCCTTCATCTACAAGAAGACCGGAGCGGCCACGCCTGGCCAGGTCGTCTACGCCGACTGCGAGATCGAGATGGATGCCGACATCTCGCAGTTCAAGCTCTTGCTGTTGCGGGTCTCGCCGATCTCGACCGGCCTCACGAAGCTCACCCCGCAGGCGGTGGACTTCGACCCGTACTCCAACAGTGTCATTGTGCCCGTCTCGAATCGCCTGACGCGCGCCACGTTGCGGACGCCGCTACTCACCCTGCCCGCGCTCACGCAGTCCTGCCTCTGGGAGTTGGAGTTCCGTGGCGAGGGCACGATCCGCGTGACGCGCGCAAGCATCCGCGTCGTCACCTGACCCGCACCAAACGAACACATAGTGGGAGTTTCTGAGGCGTATCGAGCAAAAATCGAGCCGGATTCGAGAAAATCGTCCAGTAGGATCAGCCCATGACCGACTCCCTGCCGAAGCCCGGACTCCGCGACCGTCTCTTCCAGACGCCGCGCACGCGCGCGATGGAGGCAGAGATCGAGGCCGTCAACAGCTTCCTGGACAACGTGCGCCTGCGCGACGAGAACCTGATGATTAACGACGCGGAGGGCAACCGCGTCCCGATGGCCGAGGCCCTGAACAACGTCGACATGATGCTCGACGCCAAGGGTTGGACGCCGATCTGGGAGTACGACGACAACGCCGGGCTCACCCTACGCCAGGTGAAGGACGCGGCCCAGCAGCTGCGCGAGCTTGTCGTCGGCAACCCCTACGTCGGCAACGGCGCCCGCATCCTGAACGGCCACGTTCTCGGCGCCGGTGTCGAGTTCGGCTGCCGCAACCGCACGGGCGCCCAGGAGTCCAAGACGATCCCCGCCAACGTCCAGCGCCTCATGGAGGAGCCCTGGAGCGTCCGGTACATCTTCGGCACCGCGGCGCGCGGCGAGATGAACCGAGCGGCATTCACGGACGGCAACTTCCTGCTTCTCGGTCGTGACCGGGATAAGCGCTTCCAGCGCGTGCAGGTCCAGGAGATCACCGGCTACCTGCGCGCCCCGAACAACTCCGAAGAAATCTGGGCCTACCGGCGCTCGTGGAACCCCAACCCGCAGCGCACCGGCCTCGGTGCCGCGCAGCCGGACGACAACGACAACCCGAGCCTGCGCACGCGGTGGTACTACACCGACATCTTCCCGCAGGAGGAGCGTCGCCCCTACATCAAGTTCGAGGGCAAGGATGAGCGCGCCGAGCCGGAGTACACCATGCTCGACATGGGGTTCAACCGGCAGGTGGGTTGGCCGCTCGGGGTGCCGGACGGGCTGGCCATCATCGCCTGGTCGCGGCTCTACAAGGAGTTCCTGGTCAACGGCTACATCATGTCGCGCTCGCTCGCGCGACTGGCGTTCAAGCTCACCCTGGGCGGCAAGAAGACGAAGGATAAGGCGGCCGAGGTCTCCAAGCCCGGTCAGGCCGGATCGACGTTCCTGGAGGGTGAGGGCAACTCCTTCACCCCGCTCGCGACTGCGGGCAAGGGCTACGACTTCGAGAGCGGCGACGGGCTCGCGACCTCGCTGGCCGCGGGGCTCGGCGTCAGCGTGAAGGCGCTCCTGTCGAAGCCGGACCAAAAGACGGGCACGACCGCTTCCGTGATGGTCGACCCCATCGCCGCCGCGACCGCCGCGACACGCCGGGGCGAGTGGGACGATTTCTACGTCCGGCTGTTCAAGTGGCTCGGCATGGACAAGCGCCTCGTGGTCACCTGGCTCGATCACAACGACGACACCATCGCCCGCGTCATGCAGGGCTGGACGCTCGCGGACCAGGGCGAGGTCTTCGGCCCCGAGGTCATCCAGAAGGGCATGGCGAAGGTGCTCGATATCTCCGACCCCGGCAAGGTGCCGGAGGGCTGGAAGCCGTTCTCGCAGCGCAAGGGATCGTCCGAGCAGGGCACCCTCGGAAAGTCGGGCTCGACTGGCGGGACCGGCCAGGGCGACGACGACGGCACCGGCGATTCTGGCAACGACACGCGCGACCAGTGATCTTTCGTCGTATTCCTGAGCGGGAATAGGCTACGATCCTCAACATGACGATCAGCGTGCATGAGTCGGGATACCGACAGGGCACCCGTGCCGTCGTTCCCGAGGGCAGCGGTCAGAAGATCCGTGTTCGCCTCATGGGCTGGGAGCCCGGCTCCACAGTCGTAGAGGGGTCCAGCGCCGACTATCCGGTCAGCGTCATCCAACACGACTTCGCCGATGCCTTCCCCGTGGGAACGCGCATGCGGGCAAACCACGACGGCTTCTGCGAGGCGGGCGGCGACGTTCGGCGCATCATGGCCAAGACGATCTCGCTCCCCGAGGCCGAGAAGGACGGGATGTACGCCGACGCCATCGTGCGCGAGGGCGAGCCCAGCGACTTCATCCGCCAGTTCGCCGACGTGATCGGCACCTCCATCTCGGCTGGTGCGGAGATCGAGATGGAAGCTGCGCGCGACGAGGACGGCGAGATCATCATGGACGGCGATAAGCCGGTCATGGTCCCGAAGCGCTCCGAGCGCGGCGCCCAGATCGTGAAGCGCTTCCTGGCCATGAGCGAGTCGCCGTACAACGCGGTCGACTTCGTGGAAGCCCCCGGCGCAGACGGCGCCATCGTCCAGATCGCCACCGAAAGCGCCAAGCAGCTGGTGGAGCACATGACGATCCGTGAAGCCGCAACCTTCACGATTGGCCTCGCGGGAGACCCCCGCGAGAAGGCAGAGGGTCGCAAGATCCTCGGCACCGAAACTTCCGAGGCAACCCCGCCGCGGGACACCAAGAAGGAGAACACGATGGAAGCCGAAGAGGCACAGACCATCGCTGAGAACGCGGCCACGGCCGCCGTCAAGGCGTATGTCGAGTCCCAGGCGCCCACCGCTCCCGAGCAGCCCACCCTCGGCACGATGGCCGAGGCCATCGTCACGGCGGGGCTGACGGAGGCGGGTCGGGCCGCGGTCTATGCGCGTATCGCCGCAGGCGAGGGCTACGAAGCAGCCCTCGAAGCGGAGAAGGCGCGCGAGGCCGCAATCGACGCCGAGGTGGAGCGCCGTGTCGGCGAACGCCTCGCGGCCGAGAAGAAGGAGACGAGCTACTCGCTCGACTTCGGATTCACCGAGGACGACAAGACCGGCAAGCTGAACGGCGCGTCGGAGCCGAAGATCGAGCAGGCGCGCATCGACGCGCAGTTCGACGAACTGGAAGTGGTGTGACATGGCCGCGAAGGTCGTAAAGGACAGCGCCAACTGGGCGTCCATCTGGGTCAAGACCGTCAACCTCGGTGCGACCCCTGCGAACCTCCCGGGTGGGTCGGTGGCGAACGCCATCAACCAGATCGCCCGCGTCGGCAGCAAGATCGGCGTCATCGTCGACACGCCGCAGCTGCGTGAGGACGGCAACTACTACGCCCAGATCGACACGAGCGCGCTCGTGCGGATCTCGGGCACCGCCGGGACCGGCGCGGACGGAGCCCCGGTGTTCATCACCTCGGGCAACGCCGTCACGCTGACCTCGACGGGCAACTTCGCCATCGGCTACCTGGATCGCCAGAAGGTCGCGGCGGGCGACGACATCTGGGTCCAGCTGGTCCCGGACAAGATCACGCTGGCCTCGGCCTGAGAAGGAGAACGAACAACATGGCAACTCTGGCTCAGCTGGAAGCATTCCAGCTTTGGCGCGTCGCTGAGGGCAAGTCCGCCACGAAGGACGGACCCCTCCCCACGCGGCGCCAGGTCGAGCAGGCGCAGATCAAGTTCGCAGAGAGCATCGCCTATGGCGATCTCCCGGCGCAGCTTCAGCCCGCCGTCGTCCGCACCCTCCGGTCGTACTACAAGGAGGTGCCGCAGATCGCAGATCGTTTCACCACGCTCTGGGAACTCACCGGCATCGACCGCGACGAGGAGTACAACCTCTACGGGTTCAACCAGGACAACATCCCGGGAATCAACGAGGGCAAGACCTTCGTCCCGGGCGGTCTGCCCCGCGTCGGCCGTCGTGAGTCGTACCCCCAGATCGGCCTCCAGGCGTCCGGCAAGTTCGGTCGCGTGGGCAAGGTCGGCGAGGCGTTCGGCGTCGACTGGGAGGCCATCGTCAACAGCCGTGGCACGAACGTCAACCTGCTCCGCGAGGGCATCGCGATGTTCGGCCGGCACGCGGGTAACCAGAACGAGATCGAGGTCGCTTCGCTCCTCGTCAACTCGTCCGGTTTCCGCACGACCGGTGCGGGCGGCCTGAATGGCGCCACGGCGCTCACGGGCAACCCGGATCTTCTCGACCCGGTGGAGCTGGCGGCAGCGCTCGCCCAGCTTCAGCAGGTGCAGGTGCAGGGTCAGGACGTGGACTACGGCAAGTTCGTCGTCCTCACCTCGGTCGCCAACGCGCCGCTCATCCGCCAGGGCATCCAGGGCCGTCGCATCGTCCGCAACCCGGGCGTCACGGCGGGCTACTCCTGGGAGGAGACGGTCGACTACGGCGCCGAGGTCGAGGTCATCGGCTGGAAGTGGCTGCGCACGCTGTGGCCGTCCATCGGCAAGGGTGCGATCATCGTCCCCGTTGCCGGTGGAGACGACCTGCCGATCCTGACCCGGAACCGGCTCACGGGCTACCCCGAGCCGAGCATCTGGATCAAGGACTCCAACGCCAAGTCCGCGAACGGCGGCGGCGAGATCAACCCGGAGGCCGAGGGCGACTTCGACTCCGATGCGGTTGTGACCAAGGTGCGTCATGTCACCGGAGCGTCCGCGCTCTGGAACACGGCCATCGGCTACACCACGGGCGCGGGATCCTGACCCTAGCTCGACACGGAAGGCCCTCACTTTCACCGGTGGGGGCCTTCTGGCGTGTATGCTGCCTGGCATGACTGGTGGCCTCATGAAGGTGTATAAGGACGCAGGGCAGACCCTGGTAGACGGCGTGGGGCCGGGCAACCCGATGCCCGTCACCGGCAGCGTCGCCGAGGACGCCCCGCTCGCCAGCGGCGCTCCTGGCATGCCGACCCTGGGCCAGCGCGTTCCGGCGGCACCGGCGGTGCAGACGAGCGCCGTGGGGGACGCTGGCTTCATCGCCATCACCTCGGACGGCAAGCAGGTGATCTCCGGCTCTGGTGCCGAGGAGCACACCTTCCAGGGGCCTGGCGCAACGATCACGAACTCCACGACCAGCACGGCAATCAAGGCGGCAGCGGCGGCGGGCATCCGTAACTACATCACCGACCTTCTCATCTCGAACCGCCACTCGGCCGCGGTCGACGTCACGATCATGGACGGGGTGACGGCGATCACGCAGCCGATCCTCCTGCCGCCGGGGTCCACGGTCGTCCTGAACTTCTCCACGCCCCTGCGGGGCTCGGCCGCCTCGGCGATCAACGCCGTGCTCTCGGCCGCCGTCGCGGGCAGCGTCAGCATCTCCCCGATTGGCTATCTCGGGGTCTAACACAGGAGGTCGAATGGGTGGGGCGTTCACGCGCCGAGATCGCGTCATATACCGGGGCGACATCAGCGTCACGCTGATATCCGGCCCCCAGACAGTCGTCTTCCCACAGCCCATGCCGGGCGATTACGACATCTACATCGCAGTGCCCCAGTCGGGCCTCATGGTCACGAGCACGACGAACAAGACGTTGGCCGGATTCACGATGGCCCTCACGATCAGCCTCGCCGCCACTCTCACATGGGTGGCCGTCGAGAAGATGTAGCTGGTAGAGTCTGCCCTGCGTGGTTCTGCTCCGATCAGCGCATGGGAAGAGACCCCCGGTATTGCCTTCGGGTGACTGCCGGGGGTCTCGCTGTATGATGCGGTCATGCCAACGCTTCCGAACCAGGGTCTGTCGCCGTACGAACCGACCAGCCTCGTCGGCCAGGTTCGCCTCCTGACGGGCGACACCGACGCGAAGAACGTCACCGGCCCGGTGGGTGAGTACCTGTGGATGTCGGACTCGGACATCCAGGGCTACCTCCGGCTTTACGACGACAGCCCGCATCGCGTCGCCATCTTCATCCTGCGCCTGGTGGCGATGACGCCTGCCATGCAGTACAAGAAGTGGGCCTCGGCCGATCTCTCTGTCGACGGCCCGGCGATCACGGCGGCCCTGCGTGCGCTCATCGCCGACATCGAGAAGTCGCTCAACGCGGACGCCGCCGGAGAGATCGCAGACTTCGTGGCCATCGTCCCCACCGGCGCAGCCGTCAGCCAGCCCGCCCTGCTGCCCGCTGAGCCCCGCCAGTGGCGCGGGGTGGACCTGGACCCCGGCCTGCCCCTCTGGGTGATCTGATGGGCGTCTGGCTGAACGGCCCGAGCCCGAAGACCATAGACGTCGCAGGGATCGCTGAGGCGATGCGTCCAGCCCTGGAGATGTGGATGACCGGCCATGTTCAGATCCTCGACCTCCGGCGGGGCTCAGCGGGCACCGCGAACGCCTTCACCGACACGCGCGCGGCCGTCGAGCCGCTCATCGTCCTCGACTCCGGTGCGAACGGCGCGCTCATCCAGCCGATGCGGAGCGCCACGACCCGCGGCGAGGTCGGCGGCCAGCCCTCGGGCCTGCTGGGCGTGCGCTTCCAGGTGAAGCAGTCCGCCACTATCACGCCCGGCGAGCGCCTGCGCGGCGGATTGGCTGTCCGCGTGCTCGACGGCGGCAACGCGCCCGCGCTCGTGGGACCGCTCTACTCTTTGCCCGAGACGCTCGACTCCTCGCTGGCGTGGGACTACATCTTCGAGGCCGTGGTCGTTTCGGGTAGCTCCTGATGGCCAAGGTCACCTGGCGGAACGGGCGCACGCTCCGACACGCCGAGCGCCTCGTGGTCGAGCGTCGCGACAACCTGCGGGCCGATCTCACCGAGGCCCTGGAGATGTCCACCACCAAGGGGGCCGACCTCATCCAGGACTACCTGGAAGCCGCCGTCACGAAAACCGGTCTTGCCCGAGTTGAGATGGCTTCGAACCCGAGCATGGCTCTCGGCGGCGAAGACTTCTCGGCCTCGGCGTTCCCTGGCCGCCACGTCAGCGGCAACATGATTAGCTCCGTCTCGAATGAAGTACGCACGCCCCGCGCCCGGCGGGTAACCGGCGTGTTCGGCTGGTGGGGGGCGAACTTCGAGAAGTATTTCCGGGACCAGGATCTCGGTCTAGGCAACATCCCCGCGGCGCGCGCGCTTCCGATGGCCTACATTCAGGCCCTGGCGCTCTTCCGCGAGCGCGTCGCGAAGATCGTCCGCAAGGGGTAGCCGGTATGCTGCATTCGGCCCCCCAATTCGGACTGGAGCATCCATGATCTCGGCCGCCATTCTTCTCTCGGCGGCGTTCGCTTCAGCGGGCGGCGGTCTCTACATCGACCTCCTGGACATCCAGTGGTGGCAGGCGGTCCTCGCGCTCGCTGGCGCTCTCGGCGTCTCCGGCGCACCGTGGCTGACCGCGCTCGCCGCCGGTCGCCTGCTCTTCCGAGCCGACCTCGAACGGCAGCTGAAGGAGAAGGACGCCAACCACGAACGGGCCATGCTGGAGCAGAAGCAGCATTACGATGCACTACGCAGTCTTGACGCCGAGAGGTATGGTGAGCTAAAGGAGTCCAACGCCGCGAACGTCCAGGCCGCTCAGGCCGAACGGCGCCGGGCTGATGAAGTCACCGATGCAGCCCTGGAGGTGGTCGACGTGGTGAGGGCCAACAGCCACATCATGGAGTCGTTCCACCAGGCCGCCAAGATCGTCGACAGCGAGCAGGCGAAGTCATGACCCCTCCCACGTATTGGGACCAGCCGATGCCGAACATCGACGAGACCACGGCGAAGGTGGAACGGATGCGCGCGGAAGAGCGCGTCGTCACGGCAGAGAGTGGGGCTCAGCGCACTCACGATGCCGTCTTCAGCCTGCGCTCGCTGGTCAACACCGTGCGCGACATGCACACCGAAAACCACTACGTTGAGGCAATGCTGCCGTTCATGCGAGGATCCAACCGTGCTTCATGACTTCATCACCGCGTTCGACATCAGCCTCTCCGATGGGTTCCTGATCTATTGCCTGCTGCCCTCGGCCGCATTCTTCCTGACCTACGTCGCAGCGTCTCCGTGGTGGCGCGTGAAGAAGTACGGATGGCTGGGAGTCGTCACCGTCCTGCACAGCTTCTCAACCCTGCTCCTCCTGCTCCTGATCGTCTACGGCATCGTCTTCGGCCAGAAGCTCGACGAGTCCTATCGAGTCTTCGTCGCCTTCGTTCTGGCGGCGTCGCTGACGTTCAAGTACATCGTGTTCCTGATCGAGCGGCGGAAGGGTCGCATCCTGCGGCGCGATGCTCGCCGAGCCCGGAAGCTCCAGGAGCCCGCGGCATGAGCCTCGACACCACGGCCGAAGAGGACGCCATCCTCGGGCGCCTGCGGGCGAACCTCTGGTCCGGGCGCGTGCTCGATGAGGTGCCGGACGAGACGCAGATCGAGCGCGACCCAGCTACGGGCATGATCCTGCCGTACATCGTGCTGACGTTCGGAACCCTCTTCCCGTTCGCCGAGGACCGCAGCATCGAGGGCGAAGCGCAGCAGCCGCACGTTCTCCCGTTCGTTGCGGAGTCCTGGGCGGCCACGAAGAATGACGCGCGCGCCGGTGCCAACGGGGTCATCAAGCTCCTCACGGGATGGAAGCCCACGCCCGACAATGCGAGCGAGATCACGCTCACCGGCGGGGGCGGCGGCTTCTCGA
>Ga0247732_10001131_pt1 | contig 11070 bp, 9 predicted proteins | sample UWRJL163409C2_FD_180940 | JGI IMG/M metagenome (GOLD analysis project Ga0247732, IMG submission 180940) | Plant litter microbial communities from Arlington Agricultural Research Station in Wisconsin, United States - UWRJ-L163-409C-2 | ecosystem: Environmental > Terrestrial > Plant litter >...
TCAGCGGCGCGATTTTTCAGTCGCTGCTGCGCAATCCATTGGGAAGTCCGGACGTTATCGGTTTTAACACCGGCGCGTATACCGGCGTTCTGCTGATTATCGTGTTGTTCAATGGCGCTGCGGGCGACCTTCTCCCCGGCGCGATGGCAGGCGGCGTCGTGACCGCACTGGTGGTATACGCCCTGGCATGGCGTCAGGGCATCGAAACGTTCCGCCTGATTATCGTCGGTATCGGCGTACGGGCGCTGCTGATTGCGGTCAATACCTGGCTGATTATTCACGCCTCGCTGGAATCGGCGCTGACGGCTGGCTTGTGGAATGCCGGTTCGCTCAATGGCATCACATGGGAGAAAAGCCTGCCGGCGACCGGGATGATTATCGTCGCCTGCATGCTGGCGCGTTGCTTATCCGCTCCGATGCGGTTGCTCGAAATGGGCGATGATGCCGCCTGTGCGCTGGGCGTACCGGTGACGCGTTCACGTTTATTGCTGATGCTGGCGGGCGTGGCGTTGACCGCCGCGGCCACCGCGCTGGCCGGGCCAATTTCCTTTATTGCGCTGGTGTCACCGCAAATTTCGCGTCGTCTTTGCGCCAGCCAGCAGCACGCTTTATTTTTCGCGGCGCTGACCGGTGCGCTGCTGTTGCTCGCCGCCGATGTCACTGCACAACGGCTGTTCACGCCCTATCAGTTACCCGTGGGCGTGCTGACCGTCAGTCTGGGCGGCATTTATCTGATTGGGTTGCTGATCCGGGAGTCGCGACGCTCATGAATACTGAACACTCTTCCCCTTTGTATGCGAAAGATCTGACGCTGGGCTACGATAAAAAAATCGTCGCCCGCGAACTCTCCGTCTCTATCCCTCAGGGAAAACTCACCGTGATTATCGGGCCGAATGCCTGCGGTAAATCCACATTATTGCGCACGCTCAGCCGCCTGATGCCGCCGCAATCCGGCACGGTATTTCTCGATGGCAAACTGATCGGTGATTACGGCACCAGAGACGTCGCGAAACGTCTGGGTTTACTGCCGCAAAGTTCAACGGCGCCGGGCGATATCAGTGTGGCGGATCTGGTGGCCCGCGGGCGTTACCCGCATCAGAGCCTGTTCAGCCGCTGGACAGCGCAAGATACGCTGGCGGTGAACGACGCCATGCACGCGACGGGAGTATTCGAACTGGCGGAAAGCACGGTGAATTCACTTTCCGGCGGACAGCGCCAGCGGGTGTGGATAGCCATGGTGCTGGCGCAACAAACGCCGTTGTTATTGCTGGATGAACCGACAACCTGGCTGGATATCGCGCATCAGATTGATTTGATGGAACTGATGTGTCGCCTGAATCAGGAAAACGGCCGCACGCTGGTGGTGGTGTTGCACGACCTGAATCAGGCATGTCGTTACGCCGGGCATCTGATTGCCATGCGCGATGGAAAAATACTGGCTGAGGGCGCACCGGCAGACATCGTCACACCGGCACTGATCGAACAGGTTTTCGGGCTACGCTGCGCCATTATCGACTGTCCGGTTTCGCATACACCGTTAATTATCCCGCTGGGTAACGGTTGAATCTCCGGTGCTCCATGGCTCTTCGTTCCACAGGTATTGAAGGCCATCGGCTAATCCGCCGCGCCAGCTCAGCGCGTCGTGACCGGCATCGACCACGCGATAACGCACGCTGTTTTTGGTGCGGCTCAGCAGCTCATCCATCTGATTATTCACCTGATAAATCAGTCGCTCATTGCTGCCCGCTTCCATGAAAATTTTCAGATGGCTGGCAGCCCCCAGCCCGTTACTCACCGCACGCAGTAACAAATCCGCCTCGTCAGGATTTTCATCCTGCTGCGATTTATTACGTCGCGGCCACCAGAAAGAACCGGACTGACTGAGTACCAGACCGAAGCGCTGCGGCCAGTGCAAACCGGCGTACAACGCTGACAGCCCGCCAAAGCTCTGCCCCGCCACCACTGTTTTGTTCGCATCGCTGCTGTGCGGTGCGAGCGTCGCCACGGCGGGCAATAACTCCTCCTGAACGGCCAGCCAGAAATCTGCATTACAGGTCAGTTCGCGGCTGCGGGTCTGTGTATCGATCACATCAATCAGCACGTAGACGGCCTGCGGTAATGTGCCTTCCTGCGTCAGCTGCATCAGCGGCTGCCAGACCGGCATCTGCTGCGCCCAGAACTGGCCGTCGAGCAACAGCGCCAGCGGGCGCGATGCCGGATCCTGGCTTTCTCCGGTGGTGTAGATCCAGACCTTGCGCCGGTTGCCCAGACGCGCACTGTTCCACTGATAGGTTTGCAGTTTTGCCGGTTTCTGTGGCAACGCGGCACCGTGGAGATCAAACTCCCGCCAGGCAGGCTGCGGCAATGCGTCGGGCATATGCAAAGGCGACAGCGCGTGAGATTTCGCCCCCGGCCACGGCTGATTCGGATTCAGCGGGTCATAAATCGCATGGGCGAACATATCTTTCCACCATTCCCGCGCAGCCAGCATGGCGGTATAGGCATCGGGATCCTGCGGGAACTCTCTGCCGGGCCCGGTGCGCGGGATCAGGCTGTAACTGCCGCGCCAGCCGGAGCGCAGCGTAATACTCAGCGACCAGACATCGGTTCCCGCAAGTCTTTGCAGGCTTTGCGGCGGTAAAGACTGATGGTGATCGGTGATGCCGTTGATGTTGATCCACACCCGCTGGAAATCCGATGTCGCTTCACTGCCCTGCGGATCCCGCCAGAAGAACGTCACGTTGCATACGTCATCATTCAGCCGTTCGATCAAGGGTGAACCTTGCGCTTTAATGTCTTTCCACCATTCGGCACTTCCCGCCTGAGAACTTGCTAACATCGCCTGCGCGGTGGGTTTTTCCGGAAACTGCGATTTCATCATGTTTACGCTTTACAGTCTTTTGGCAGTGAGAGAAGGCATAATTTGCAGAATAATTGACCTGCTTCCTGAAAATTATGAATGGGAATCGTATTGATAATTGTTTGCATTTGCAATAGTGTGTTACCGCCCGTAAACGGGACGATAAAAATACACACACAACAGGCCATCCTCCTGTTCACTAAATCTGTTTTGCAGGAACGGATGGATTTCAGGGCAGAATCCACTATGAAAAGCAGGCTACCACACTATTCTCTGGCAACCTTAATCGGGCTGGGATCAGCACTTTCTTTGCCCGTCAGCGCGGCAGAAAGCACCACAACCCGCACAACTGACGCCAGCCAGAACACCGCAGAAACACAGGAAGACACCAGCGACACACTGGTTGTCACCGCCGCACAGCAAAACCTTCAGGCTCCCGGCGTTTCCACCATCACTTCTGATGAAATCCAAAAACGCCCTCCGGCACGCGACATCAACGAACTTATCCGCACCATGCCCGGCGTAAACCTGACCGGCAACTCTACCAGCGGCCAGCGCGGTAATAACCGCCAGATCGACATCCGGGGTATGGGCCCGGAAAATACCTTAATCCTGATCGACGGTAAGCCGGTGAACAGCCGCAACTCAGTGCGTCAGGGCTGGCGCGGTGAGCGTGATACCCGCGGCGACACAAGCTGGGTTCCGCCCGATATGATCGAGCGCATCGAAGTGATCCGCGGCCCGGCGGCGGCGCGTTACGGTAACGGCGCGGCGGGTGGCGTGGTGAACATCATCACTAAAAAAGACACTCAGGAGTGGCACGGTTCCTGGAATACCTATCTGAACGCACCACAACATAAAGACGAAGGCTCGACCAAACGTACCGATTTCAGCCTCTCCGGCCCGCTCAACGATCAGTTCAGTTTCCGCCTGTTCGGTGGCTACAGCAAAACGCAGGCTGACGCGCAGTACATCAACGAGGGTCATCAGTCTGAGCGTACCGGCACCTATGCCGACACCGTTCCGGCAGGTCGCGAAGGCGTGATCGATAAGAATATCGACGCCCTGTTGCACTGGGATTTTGCCCGCATGCAGTCACTGGAATTTGAAGTGTCCAACAGCCGTCAGGGCAACCTGTACGCAGGCGACACGCAGAACACCAACACCAGTGATTTGGTGAAAAGCATGTACGGTGAAGAGACTAACCGCATTTACCGCCAGTCCTACTCGGTGACCTACAAAGGCGCATGGGATAACGGTGTGACCACCAGCAACTACGTGCAGTACGAAAAAACCCGTAACTCGCGCATGGATGAAGGGCTGGCGGGCGGTACCGAAGGCATCTTCTCTGACGAAGACTTCAACACCATCGCTCTGGGCGACATTCTGGCGCACAGCGAAGTCAGTATTCCGTTTGAGCTGGGCGTGCCGCAAACCGCGACGTTCGGCACGGAATGGAACCAGCAGAAGATGAAAGATCCGTCTTCCAACACGCAGGCTATGCTCGGCGGCGCGATTGCCGGTACCGACAGCACCAACCGCAGCCCCTATTCTCAGGCAGAGATTTTCTCGCTGTTTGCCGAAGATAATATTGAGCTGACCGACAGCACCATGCTGGTGCCGGGTCTGCGTTTCGACCATCACTCCATTGTCGGCAATAACTGGAGCCCGTCGCTGAACCTGTCTCAGGAACTGGGCGACGATTTCACCCTGAAAATGGGTATCGCCCGCGCCTATAAAGCGCCGAGCCTGTATCAGACCAACCCGAACTACGTGCTGTACAGTAAAGGTCAGGGTTGTGCGGCCAGCGGCGGCGGTTGTTATCTGGTGGGGAATAAAGATCTGGATGCGGAAACCAGCGTAAACAAAGAGATCGGACTGGAATTCCACCGCAACGGTTATCAGGCGGGCGTGACCTATTTCCGCAACGATTATCGCAACAAAATCGAATCCGGCTATCTGCCAACCGGCACGTCCTCCACCGGCACAACTGATGTATATAAATGGGAAAACGTGCCGAAAGCCGTGGTTCAGGGGCTGGAGGGCACGCTGAATATTCCGGTCAGCAGCACCGTTTCCTGGAATAACAACGGCACGTACATGATTGAAAGTAAAAACAAAGAGACCGGCGATTATCTGTCGATCATCCCGGAATTTACCATCAACTCTACGCTGAGCTGGCAGGCGACGGAAGATCTCTCTCTGCAATCTACCCTGACCTGGTATGGCCGTCAGAAGCCAAAGAAATACAACTACAAGGGTGAAGCCGTCACCGGCAGTGAGAAAAATGAAGTCAGCCCGTATTCTGTGGTCGGCATGAGCGGCACCTACACCGCGACCAAAAATGTCAGCGTCACGGCGGGTATTGATAACGTCTTCGACAAACGCCAGTTCCGTGCGGGTAATGCCCAGACCGTGGGTAATGCCACCACCGGCGCCTATATGTACGGCGCAGGCGCGGCAACCTACAACGAACCGGGCCGCACGTTCTACATGAGCCTGAATACGCACTTCTGAGTATGTTGTCCGCATAAACAAAGCCACCTGCAAAGGTGGCTTTGTTGTGTCTGAAACCTGACTTTGGGCTTACAGCACGCCCTGCGCCAGCATGGCATCAGCGACTTTGACGAAGCCGGCGATATTTGCGCCACGGACATACTGCGTCTGCTGGCTTTCGCCGCCGTATTCGACACACGACTGGTGAATATCCAGCATGATGTGACGCAAACGCGCATCCACTTCTTCGGCTTTCCAGCTCAGACGCGCAGCGTTCTGCGCCATTTCAAGACCTGACGTCGCCACGCCACCGGCATTCGCCGCTTTGCCCGGTGCGAACAACACGCCCGCGTCGGTGAACAAGTCGGTCGCTTCAATCGTGGTTGGCATATTCGCGCCTTCGGCCACCGCTTTCACGCCATTGGCGATCAGCACGCGTGCCGCATCCGCATCCAGTTCATTTTGCGTGGCGCAAGGCAGCGCGATATCCACCGGCACGTTCCACGGCTGCTGCCCTTCAAGATACGTCAGTCCGAGTTTTTGCGCGTAATCGGCTACGCGGCCATCGCGGCTGGCTTTGATTTCGGTCAGCAGCGCCAGTTTCTCAGGAGTAAAGCCTGCTTCATCGACGACAGTACCGTTAGAATCTGACGCCGTAATCACCCGTGCACCCAGTGACATGGCTTTTTCAATCGCATATTGCGCGACGTTACCGGAACCAGACACCGCCACGCGCATGCCTTCGAAATCCAGGCCATGGCGTTTAAGCATCGATTCAGTGAAATAGATCAGGCCATAACCTGTGGCTTCCGGGCGGATGAGACTGCCACCGAACGACAACCCTTTGCCGGTGAACACGCTGGCAGTGTTGTTGGAGAGTTTTTTCATCATCCCCGCCATATACCCGACTTCACGCCCGCCGACGCCGATATCACCCGCAGGCACATCGGTATCCGGCCCGAGATGACGGTAAAGTTCCAGCATCAGCGCCTGACAGAAACGCATGATCTCGCCTTCGCTTTTGCCTTTCGGATTGAAATCACTGCCGCCCTTCCCGCCGCCCATTGGCAACGTGGTCAGGGCATTTTTAAAGGTCTGCTCAAAACCGAGGAATTTAAGAATCGATAAATTGACCGACGGATGGAAACGCATGCCGCCTTTATAAGGGCCGATGGACGAGCTGAACTGTACACGCCAGCCACGGTTCACCTGCACCTGATTTTTGTCATCCACCCACGCGATACGGAACTGAATGACACGTTCCGGCTCCACCAGACGTTCGAGTAAAGCAGAACGGCGGTATTGCGGATTTTGTTCGAGGAAAGGCCATAGCGTGGTCATAACTTCACGTACGGCCTGGGAGAATTCGACCTGATGCGGGTCGCGTTGCTGAACTGAGGATAAGAACTGTTCGAGGGATTGAATCTGATCCATTAAGGTAAAACTCCGTTTGTAAGTGATGTTGTCTTTTTTATTTACTGCTTATTTTTTGACTATGCATCGACTGACAAGCGGACATCAAGCAATTTATTTCCCAATAAAAACCCTAAGATTTACGACCTTCCAGCTTCAGTAACAACAACTTGTTGTCCAGCCCGCCAGCAAAGCCGGTTAATTTCCCGGAAGCACCAATCACCCGGTGACACGGCGCCACGATAGAAATCGGGTTGCGGCCATTGGCCGCGCCCACGGCACGAACCGCTTTCGGGCGACCGATACGACGGGCGATCTCGCCGTAGCTGCGCGTTTCACCAAACGGAATTTCCAGCAACGCCGCCCAGACTTCTTTCTGGAATTCGGTGCCGGTGAAATCGAGTTCCAGCTCAAAACGGGTACGCTTACCGGCAAAATATTCGTTCAGCTGTTGTTCGGTTTTCAGCAAGATCGGAAACGACGGGTCTTCAATCATATCGCCCAACGGCACGCGCCCGTCGATTTCACATTCCCACAAAATGGCGGTCAGCTTATCGCCTTTCGCCGCCAGTGTGAGTAACCCGACCGGCGATGCCATCCGCTTGAATCTGTTTTCCATCAGTCCCTTCCTCTGCAAGTTTTACGCCCCACACTTTACCGGAAAGGCAGGAACTGACGAAAATTATTTCAGGCCCAACTGTGCGCGAAGTTCCGCTTTCGCCGCGTCGAATTCGGTTTTGAAATCTGGCTGTTCTTCCATTTTTTGCGCGATCAGTGCAGCACCGGTGCGACTCATCACGGTATCAGAACGGTAATGGAAACCTGCTACCAGACGGTTTTCGGCGTAACCGGCCGCCCGGGTGAACAGCGCGTTGCGTTTTTCCGGCACCATTTCGCCCAGCACCGTCGCCATCAGATAGCCGATAGTAGAATGACCGGAAGGCCATGAGCCGGATTTGGATTTTTTCAGCAGCGGATGAATTTGTTCATCGAGCATATAAGGACGCGGGCGGTTAAAGGCTTTCTTGGCGTGATCGTCCACCACGTCTTCGGTCGCCACAATACGATCAAACAGCGCAGCGGTTTTCGGCAGTTTCGCGGCATCAAAGTCCGGCCCCATCACATCGGCAAAACGCCAGACGTTTTCTTCAGCATCAGCAATCGCCGCTTTTTCCTGCTCCGGCGTACGGGTGGCCTGAATTTCGAGCAATTCTTTCAGTTCCGCTTTGGTCTGCGCCGAATCATCCGCCGGTGGCGCGGGCAGATATTTCGTCAGATCCAGTTCCTGGCTGGTGATAAAGGGTTTGGCTTCGTCAGCCGCCTGAACGACAAAAGTGGAACCGAGGGTGAAAAGCAGCAGAGCAACGAGGGACTTACGCACGGGAAAACTCCTGATATTAGTTTGAATATCAGGAGAGTAGAGAACAAGTGTGACGCTTAAATGACAAACATCAGCCGAGCAAACCGAGTTTTCCGGTCAGCTTGCGCACCACTTTCTTTTTACCCGCCAGCGCAATGCCCAGCAGTTGCAGGTTGTCCGTCGGCACAACAGACACCGCTTCGCGAAACGCGGCGTAATCCGTGGTTTGCTGTCCTTCGACCGGAAAAATAATTCCGTCCATTTCGTCATCATTAAGCAGGTGCTGATGAAGGTGCGTGAGCTGTTCGCTGTCGGCAACCAGCACGCTGATGCCAATCGGGATCAGCCCCGGATGCACGCGGTTATCAGCGTCAATCAGCGGCTCGCCCACCAGCGACGGATGGCGTTGCCCGAGCGTCAGGGCCAGCACGGCGGCGGCATTGGCGGCATGTCCGGCGGCAAGTTGCTGGTTGATGACAATCACGCAGCGTTCCGGTGACGAAGGCAGAATGGTTGCAGGCGTATTCATGATGGCAGGCTCCGGTTCAGTTGAAACATGAGCTTAACCCGTCACTTTTTCTCAATCTGGAAGATTTGTGCACAGACGCCGGTAATGTGCTGGCGTGAGCTGATAGGCGCGGCGGAACCAGCGCCCGAGATGGCTCTGATCAGCAAAACCTAAATCAGCCGCCACGTCAGCCGGTGTGCGCCCGAGCGCCAGCCCTTCACGGGCGCGGGTCAGTTTCAGCTGAATAAGATAGGCGTGCGGCGGCAATCCGAATTCAGCTTTAAACGCACGGCTGACCACAAAGCGGCTTTCGCCGGTCGCCTCTGCCAGTTGTTCGAGGCCGATGTCTTCGTGCAAGTGGGCATGCAGATATTCCCGCGCCTGATGCGCCAACCGCGACCAGGGCGCATGCCCCTGAAGTCGCGGCGGCTGCCAGGTGAGATGGCCGCCCAGTGCACAGAGCAAGCCGTCGAGCGCGGTCTGGCGGACAATGCGCAGGTCTTTGCCGTGCAGCGCCTGAAAAGCCCGTGACGTCGCCTGCGCCAGTTGCGGATCCTGCGCTAAGGTATTTTCGAAACTCGGATCACCGGCCGGAGAAAGGGAATCGCACCGTGCCGCCAGCTCGCGGCTCAGCCATTGCGGATCGAGATACAGCATGTGATAGGTAAAACCGCCGGGCTGCACCGCATCGCCGTCATGGATTTCGCCCGGTTCGAGCATAAAGACTTTGCCCGGCAGGCTTTGATGTTTCTGGCGGCGACAACTGAACTGCTGCAAACCGTACTGAGTGACACCGACCAGATAACTGTCATGCCAGTGGGGATCGTAAGCATGGCCTTCGAAATGGGCGTGGATCGTCTCGATCCCGCTGTCTTTATCTTTCGATAAATCGACCCAGTTTGCAGACGCCATACATCCCCCGCTGAATGAATTAACAACAGGGTAACAAATAGGCGGAGTGAATAAAACTCGGTGGGTTTAAACCCCCCTCCCGGCCTCCCCCTTCGCAGGGGGAGGAGCTGAAAAAACTGCCAGCTTTTTCTCGGGGGAGGCGCTGAAAAACTTAGTGCTTCACGCTTTCAATAAAGGTTTTACGGGCGGTTTTGGAACCCAGACGCTCAGCTTCATCCAGCAATTTCAGGGCTTTATCGACGTCCCCTGCTTTCACTGCTTTCTTAATCGCATCGTTAAAGTAGGTTTCTGAATCGCTGAGCATTGGCTCGCTCGGTTTGGCCGGAGCCGCCGCAGGTGCAGGCGCTTGTGTGCTGCCGACCACTACGGGTGCTGCCGCTGCCGGTGCGGAAGACGGGAAGATCTGACCAATCATCACGTTACCGGTTTTCTGCTCGGCAGTGACTTTCAGGCTCAGTGTGCCGGTCGGGGTATGACGGGCAATCGGATCCGGGATATCCGGTACGGCGTTACCCACGCCCGCAGCGAAGGCTTTCGCCGGGTTCACCATCTGCGTGGTCTCAGCTAAGTCCTGACGGGTGGTGTACACCAGCAGATAAATTTGTTTCTGACCCAGTGCCGGCGTCAGTTTCAGTGTGCCTTCCAGACGATCGCTGGAGACGATACCCGGTTTCTGATACGGGAAATAGCTGGAAGGGTAAAACGCAGCCGGACGCATCTGCTCATCCAGCACCAGAACATTTGGCGCATACACGGTTTTACCGGTCGCAATACTGGTCAGCGTAATTTCAAGCGAACCCCGGTCAGCAGGTAAAGCGAATGCCCCGACGGCGCCCTGAATCTCACCCTGATTGATTTCAACACTGGACGTCCCCAGCGTCACATCCTGCGTCACTGGCGGAACCAGCGGCGTCCATGAAAGGTTGCGTAAGGTCTGGCTGGAAATAGCCGGCGCAGTATTCGCATCATTTTGCGCAGCGTTCACCACCGCAGGGGCAGCAGCCAACAGGCTCAGCGACAGACACAGTGACAGCAGATTCTTTTTCATTATTGTTTCCTTTGAAATCACCATGAAGGCTGGCGGTCATCAGCGATAATCCGCCAGCCAGCACATCTTCTTTACTGCGTTTTTTTAAAACTTACATTGCCATTTTTCCAAACTCTTTCGGGTTGCCGGAAGGCGGCAAGCGTCCAAGTCCCCGGGAACGTAGACAACTACGTGACCGGGGCGAGGACGCGCAGCCAACGCATCGGCAGCGCGAAGGAGGAAGGAAAAAATTACCACCAGATTTCCATTTGTGCGCCGAAGGTTATTTCGTCGTCATTACCACGGCTGTATGTGGTCGTGCTGGTGTCGTTCATCGCTAAGCCATTGTTTGCGCCGCTGTCAGTGTCGTAGCCCCATTTTTCATCCCAGTTCGCATAAGTGGCAAACACGCGGATGGCCGGACGTGACCAGATGCTGTCGCCCGCCTGCCATTGTTGCGCCAGGGTGACTTTGTACTGGCCGTTTTTGTCGCC
>Ga0247732_10001134_pt1 | contig 11053 bp, 7 predicted proteins | sample UWRJL163409C2_FD_180940 | JGI IMG/M metagenome (GOLD analysis project Ga0247732, IMG submission 180940) | Plant litter microbial communities from Arlington Agricultural Research Station in Wisconsin, United States - UWRJ-L163-409C-2 | ecosystem: Environmental > Terrestrial > Plant litter >...
CGATGTAGCTCAGACGGAATCCGTCGACTAGGTAGTTGTGGATGCGGTAGTTCTCGGTGATCGCGTCCTGCGACTTCGGCGACGCGATCTCGGCCAGCGCCTGCTGCAAGTACTCCCCTGGAACCGTCGGGTTCAGCCGCCGCAGCGCGTCGAGCAGTCGGGGTCGAATGAGCAACTCGTCCCAGCTGTCCCGCTCGCCGCTGCCCGGGGCGATCTGCTCGCCGGGCTTTGGCTGCCAGTCGAGCGGTTCGGCGAGCAGGTCGAGCGCGAGGTTCTCCCATGCCGCCTCGGAGAATCCCAGTTCAGCGGTCGTTGTCATTAGTTATCCGTTCGGAGTCGGGTGGGCTCGTACGCAAGTCTGGCCCCGATACCTCATGCCGAGGGACGCTGTCTTCTACGCCAACCTTGATCTTTGCTTCGTTGGAGATGCCGTACGGGACATGCACGCTTGCCGCATACTCCGCGGCGGACATGAGATGGCCAGCTTGATCATCAAAAAACAAATGCGGTTTCATCACTTTCAACACTTTGGCCTTCTCGACTCCACCGAGAAAGAAGGCGTCGTCGACGCCCACTCCCCACGACATCAGAGTGAAGACCGCTCGCTCGTGTGCAGGCGCATTTCGCGCAGTAACCAGCGAGATCTGAAGTCGAGGCTGGTAGCTCTTGTCGACTTTCATTCGCTCACGCTCTAGGTGCTGAATCATGTTCAGGTCGACGAGAAGTTGCTTCAAGGGACCTGGACCAACAGGTTCGCCCCGATGCATAACCTCATGATTCTGAAAAGCTGCAAGACCTCCAGTCCCTTGAAAAACTTTTTCTGATTCATCGTCACCAACCACACCGTCAAAGTCGAACGCAACGCGAAGGGCTCCGCCGTCTTCATCATCATTCATCGCTGATGGCAGAACCTGGCCAGCTGGATAACCAGTATCGATCGCCGCACGCACGTCATTTTCGCTCGCGGACAGGAAGAGCGACATGCTGAACGCCGGGATGTATTCGTGCGGTGACCTTCCCCGAGTGAACGCTGCTCGGGTCATTGGGAGGTGATGCGCAGCGATGGAACGCATGACACGCAGACCTGTGTTGGGGTCATTCTTCGAAAGGATGATGACCTCAACTAGGGGATCGCCAGGACGAAGATCGTTGAGCGCAAGCAGACGCCGCACAAAGGGGAATGCCACACCGGGCTCAAGCCGGATGTCGATGTGCTCGTCTTGGTAGATGCGATAAGCATCCTCGCCGTGTTCCTGAAAGAACGCATCTGACTCACTTAGATCGAAGAGCGCGCTCGATGCCACGCCAATGACGAGCCTATTTTCGAGCTCGTAAGCCATTCGCTACACCGCTTTTTCCACGTGGGTTTCAGTGTCCCGCACGCGCAGGGTCCCTGACATGAGCTGTGGGAGGAGGGTGTTTCGGGTTGCGGCGAGGGTCTCATTTTCGCGTTCAGCGAGCAGCCTTCTATCCCACAGCGACGTCATGAGCTCGTCAACACGGTTAATCGAATGGATGCTCGGAAGATCGACCAACTCATCGAGGTGCCTACGCTGGATGTGGCCCATGGTGGTCGCTTTGTCAGCGGCGATCCCCTTGAAATAAGCCAGCCGATCGCGAAGCAATTCATAGACCAGCCATGAGGGATACCCGCTCGGGATGACCTTGAAGATGTGCTGGTTCACTATGGCCTCCGGTCGAAACCATCGATGCAGCGTGAGCGATCCGGACCAAGCGAAGAGGATGTCGCCTGGCCGCGCGAGGAAGTCATCATCTACTTCGGCGTCACTGAACACAGTCGAGCCACCAAGACCAGAATTCAGTTCAGCAATTCGAATGACAACGCGGCCAGTGCCGCTGGCCCCCTTGGTGAATGCTTTGCCGTTCACGAACCGCGCTGTCTTTGAAAGCGGTACTGAAGTTCCCTCCCTGGCAATCGATCTGAATACAGCTTGGGAAAGTCGGTCCGCCGTTTCCGCCAGTCTGGTGTTGGCGGCGATCTTGTCGTCGAGCGCGCCCAGCACTTCCGCGATCGCCTGTTGCTCTGCCAAGGGCGGCAGTTGGAGGATGAGCTTCCTTGCTGCTCCCACATTGAAGTGCTGCTGCACGGCGCCAACCAATTGGGCCGAGATGTACCCTGCCGCCGCGGAATTCATGTAGTAACTCAGCCATTGAGCATCGAGATCCGGCCCGGTGCGAGTAATGACCAAATCCGAACAATTCGCCACAGAAAGAGTGCCCGGTATGACGGCGGTTATGCCCGGTTTACCAGTGCGAACGGTGACGACATCACCAGGTCGAAGTTCCGATTTTGCAAGGCGTTGATGAAAGTCCTCGCCAATGTACTTAACGTCGGTCAGGTCAATTGCGTGGGGCGTCACGTTCTGGGACCGGAGGAAGGGAATTCCTGAGTCTTCATAGAGAGAAGCCATCGACCCCACATGCCCGACTGTTACGTCATCAGCGACTTCTCCTAGCTCTACGAGGCGCCATTCGGTCATGCCACTCGCCCCAACTGCTCGCGAACAACCGCCGCCAGTCGCTCCGACTCATCGAACTGCGCGAGTAGCTCTGCGTTGAGCCGTGCGATCTTCTCCTCGATCGGCTCACCGTCGCCCTCGACATCGGCGACGCCGACGTACCGGCCAGGGGTTAGCGCGTAGTCCGCAGCCTTGATCTCGGCGAGCGACGCGGAATAGGCGAAGCCGGGCTGGTCTGCGTAGACGAGCGCAGCATCCGTCGCCGACGCCGTGCCACGCCAGGCGTGATAGGTGCCAGCGATCTTCGCGATGTCCTCCTCGGAGAGAGCTCGTTCGGCGCGGTCGATCATGTGGCCGAGGTTGCGGGCGTCGATGAAGAGCACCTGGCCCGTGCGGTCGATGCTGCCGTGCTCGCCCGCCGTCTTGTCCTTGGCAAAGAACCAGGTGCAGACCGGAATGCCGGTGCTGCGGAATAGCTGGGTCGGCAGCGCGATCATGCAGGAGACGAGGTCTGCCTCGACGAGCTGGGCGCGGATCTCCCCTTCTCCTCCGGAGTTCGATGACATGGACCCGTTCGCCATGACCACGCCGGCGCTGCCGCCGGGCGCGAGTTTAGAGATGATGTGCTGGATCCATGCGTAGTTGGCGTTACCGGCCGGCGGCACCCCGTACTTCCAGCGCGGGTCGCTGTCGCTGCGAGCCCAGTCCTTGATGTTGAAGGGCGGGTTGGCGAGCACGTAGTCGGCCTGCAGATCAGGGTGCTGGTCGCGGGCGAAGGTGTCGCCCCAGCGGCTGGCGAGGTTGCCGTTCAGCCCGTGGATGGCGAGGTTCATCTTGGCCATGCGCCATGTGCGTTCGTTGAGCTCCTGTCCGTAGACGGAGATGTTCGAGCCCTCCTTGTGGTGCGCCTCGAGGAACTTTTCGGTCTGCACGAACATGCCGCCGGATCCGCAGCACGGGTCGTACACCCGACCGTGCGAGGGCTCCAACACTTCGACCAGCACCCGTACGACGCCGGCCGGGGTGTAGAACTCTCCCCCACGCTTGCCCTCGGCCTGTGCGAACTTCTCCAGGAAGTACTCGTACACCTCGCCGAGGATGTCGCGTGCCCTCGTAGCCCCGTGGCCGGTGAAGCGGGCCGAGTTGAGCAGGTCGAGTAATTCCCCGAGTCGGCGCTGGTCGATGTTGTCGCGGTTGTAGATGCGCGGAAGCGTGGCGGCGAGGGTCGGGTTGTCGAGCATCAGGCTGTCCATGGCGTCGTCGATCAGCTCACCGATCGACTTCGCGGCCTCGCCCATGGCGGCGGGAGTCCCTTTGGCGTTGTCAGCGAGGTAACGCCACCGTGCGCGTGCCCCCACCCAGAAGACGCCTCGGCCGGTGTACTCGTCGACGTCGTCGATGAGCTGGCTGATCTGATCCTCGTTGAGGCCGTCGGTTTCGAGTTCGGTGCGGATCTGCTCGCGACGCTCGTCGAAGGCATCGGACACGTACTTGAGGAACACCAGACCGAGGATCACGTCCTTGTACTGGGACGCGTCCATGGACCCGCGCAGCTTGTCAGCGGCCTTCCAGAGGGTGTCCTTGAGCTCCTTCATGGTCGAGGGGGCCGGGGTGGCTTTCGTCTTGGGCGGCACTAGTTGGTTCCTTCCAGTGGTGCGGGCAGATCTGACGTCTGGGTAAGTGTGACAATCCCGGCGGAGGCGCCGGTAATGAGTAGGGAGCTAAGTTCGTCGAGCTTGGCGAGTCGCTCGCGTGCTCGTTCCTGTTGTAACCGTATCGAGGTGAGGGTGTCGGACAGCGCGGCGCACTGCCGGGGTGCGGTCTGCCGAAGAATCCATTCCTTCCACTGCTTGTTGGTGGAAGTCAGCGACGTGATGTCAGCGGAGACGACCTCTGCGAGTAGACCGTTGGGGTCGCTCGGGTTGACCCGCAGGATTCGTGCCGGGTAGGCCACCACCGAAGTGCCCTCCGTATCGACGATCGCGGCGGGCCGCGGCGTCGTGCAAAAGATCACGTCGCCGGGTTCCGTCACGCGACCAGCCGGGTATTGGGCCGCGAACCGGAGCCGATCGATACGGCGGTGCCCGAGTGGATGCTCGCCGAGAACCTCGGCCGGGCCGATGATGCGGATGCCCGCGGCATCCGCTGTTCCGTCGTCAACGTCATCGGGGTCGAGTCGGTTGCCCGGAATGTACCGGAGATGCCCCGCAGCGATCAGTTGCTCCACACTCGACCTCCGTGCCACGTCGTCAGGGATCGCGGGCTCAACCGTGAGCCGATCCAGCCCGGCGGCATCCGGATCGCTGCGGAGGGATCCGACCAGCTCATCGATGCGCACGGCGAGAGCGGCGCCCCCGCGCGGAGATGGGCGGGCGGCAGCTCGCGCTCCGGCGACGAGCGAGTCGCGACTGGCGAGCAGGGTGCGGGTGAGTACGAGGCGGGCGAAACGGAAGGAATGCGCTCGCACGGTCGCAATGTCCCCGAGTGCGGCGACAAGGTCGCTCACCAGATCGTTGATCGCCACGGGATCGAGCGGAAGTGCGCTCAGGTCGGCGACCATCGTCCACCGTTTGGCGAGTTCCACCTGCGCGTACGCGTCCCCGAGCACCCAGATCGTTTGTGCCTGCTGAGGTTTGCGCGAACGCAGGCCGACCGGAAGGCGGACGATCGCTCGCACCCGCCCTGAACGCAGTATGGAGGAACGCACCTGGTCGGCCTCACGTCCCAGGTTCGCATCGCTCAGCACGGCGGACGGAGCCATCACCACCGCCAGCTGGGCCGGATCCATCTGCAACACGATCTGATCAATCGCCGACAGCATCCCCACGGTGCTCATGGCGGTATCGCTGGCCGGGGGAAACTGGGCGACGTGAACGGCGTTGCCAGTGACGGTGAAGGCCCCATCGTTCTGGATGTCGACTGTTCTGCGCGGGATACGGTGAACCGCCAGGCGACGGCGCGCGAGTCGCGACGTCTCGCTGTCGTCGCTTGCGGTGATGGCGGTCAGGTCGCGGGCGGCGTTCTCATCCTTCGCGATCGCGATGAGCACATCTCCGACGCTGCCGGTGACATCGACGACCACGGGGTCGCCAGACTGGGTTGCCGCGAGGGCCGTCGCGGTTCGGGACATCAGGTCGAGCGCCGGGCTGCTGAGCGTCATGTCGCCGAGGTCGAGCCGGTCGGTCCGAAATCGGTCGGTCATTAGTCGCTCGAATGCTGCCGCCTCCGTGTAGGCGGCTTCCACCAGCTCGTCACCATACCGCGCGAGTGGCTCGCGGGCACTACCAGCGCTTTCCACCTCCCGGTAGAGCATGTCGTCGTCGGGATCGTGTTCGTCGGCCGCGTCGAGCAGGTCGTCCGGTGATAGCGCGCTGAGCGGAGTACCGATCAGGCTGCGCAGGGTGAGAAGTGCCGTTACAGCGGGAAAGGCATCTCGTTCGGCGTGCTCGATGCGGGGCGGGGCGGCGTGCGCTGCGGCATCCTCTGCCGCTTGCGGGTTGTTGCCCCGCCCGGTTTCGGCCAGCCAGGAACCGACCTGGCCGGCGTCGAAGAACTCCTGCCCGCGCTCTTTTGTGACGGCAGGTGGAAACGGAAGGTCGGAGTCTGCCGCGCGAGTTCGCCAGACCGAGACCACAGGTCGCTGCACGCGTGCCAGCGCCGCAATGTCAGACATTGTCATCATCAACGGCGAGACGGACTGGGTCAACTCGTACTCCTCTCGTGACTCGGCAGTGGCGAACTTGCAAGCTCACTCTAGCGATTTCACCCACTTTCTATAGCTGCGTGCTTGATAAGAGGGGTTATCAGCGTGATTGCGATTTATGTGCGCCAGGGTCGGTACTTTCGTGGTGCCTGCCAACCCGGTTGGCGTCATCACAATCCTCGCGACAGGGAGATACACATGAGATTCATCCGGAGCGTACGCGTCGAGACACCTGGCACACGCAACGAGCACATCACCCACATTCGATATTCCGAAACGCCGTACGGCGCCCAGACCACGCTCTCCCGAGAAGCGGTTGTGCTGTCCATTCGAAGCGGCGGGGTCTATCGAAGCCACCGCGATCTGAACGGTGCAGAAGCGCCAGTCGTCGTAAAAACGGGCGCACGCGGTCAGCACTACATCGCGACTGTTGCCGACAGCACCGAAACCAACAATCTCCTCGAGCTGCCGAGGTTCTAGGCCGACCCGACGTCGACAGCGACCTCAGTTTTGCAATCAATCGAAGCATCCGATCACTAGAACAGGACATCTCATGACAGGCAGCGCCCCCCTCAACCCACCCGAAACCCTTCCTACACAGCCAGCGAAGGTGACGAAGCGACTGAACACCGTCGGACTCATCGCACTCATCGCGGCGGGGCTCGGATTCATCTTCGCCTGCATCCCCGGCGCCCTCATCGTCGGGTGGATCCTGCTGCCGGTCGGATTTGTTCTGGCTATCGTTGCTCTCTTCCTGAAGGACAAGGCCAAATGGATGGGCATCACCGCCCTGATCGTCTCGATCGTGGGAACAATCGTCGGGGTCATCGTGTTCTTCGCCGTCGTCGCGACGTCCTTCGACAACGCCTTTGGCAGCGGGGAAAACACAGTCGCGCAACCGTCAGCCAGCGCAAGCGTCGACGGTGGAAAAGTTAAACAAGAGCCGGCCGACAATGCTGGAACCCGCAAGAACCCTTACCCAATCGGTTCAGTCATCGAGTCGAAGGACTGGCGTGTCGTGATCAACTCGGTCGCCCTCGCTGCAACGGACACCGTGGTGGCCGCGAGCATGATCAACCAGCCACCCGCCGCAGGTTCGGAGTACATCGTGGTTAACTACTCCGCCACCTACATCGGCGACGACTCCGACGGGGAACTGCCGGCGTTCGTATCGGTCGAATATGTCAACCCAGACGGCACGACAGTGAACAGCCTTGACACGCTCGTCGTTGCACCAGAGCCCATCGACACCACGAGCACGCTTTACACCGGTGCCACAGCGACAGGCAATGTCGCCATTGAAGTGCCGAGCGTCACCGCTGGCCAGGGAGTTCTTGCCGTCAGGCCCGGGATGCTCGGCGACAAGGTGTTCGTCGCCGTCAAGTAGTTTCCGGAAAGTGCGGAGCCCTCGGCACTAACGTCGGGGGCTTCGTCGCGGCTCAGGGGGCGATCGTTGTCATTTTGCCGGGCTGCACCTCACCGGCACGGCCGCCCAATCGCCAGACGCCACAAACTCCCGCGCCCCAGGGCGATGCGTCGGCACCGGTGGGGCAGACCGGTACCGAGCGTCTTCGTGAAGGTGTTGATTCGCACGACGTTCTCTGACTCGTTGAACGCTGAATCGTCTCGTGGGCCATCGCGTACTTGAGCTCGCGATAGAAGTTGTCGGCGAAGATCACGAAGCCGTAGTGTTCCGCGAGCCGCACCAGCTTCGCGCGGATCTTCACAACGAGCGATCGACTTGGGAGCGGTCAACGCCCTGAAAGCGGGACCCGCAGAGCCCCGCTTCTCGAATCCGACACCATGGGCGGCCTCAACGGAGGTGCCTAAATAGTCGAGTGGGCCGATCTAGGGGGCGCCTCGTCGCTTGGACGCGACATAAGACTCTTCAGTCTTGGTCTGGCCGGTCCTCTTGGGCTGAGGGGGCCCCCGTGTCTCGCTTTCGTGCGAACATCGACCCGAATGTATCGCTGATGCTGGAGGCCCTGCCCTTGACTGCGGCGCCAGCTTTCTCCGCAACGGCCGCTGCTCGCGGCCTGTCGGCGACACCGTCCCCGTCGCTGTCGACCGCGCGAAAGGCTTCTGTCGCTCGATCAAAAGTCTCGGCCCCGAATCGCCCTGCGATCCTGACACCATCCGACGCAGTAGAAATAGCGTTGTCCCTCATCTCGGCAACCGCTTGGCGCCAGCGTTTCGCGACTTCGGATTCATCGCCTGATTCGATACCTAGCCGCCCTCGGAGATCGAGAACGCTAACCGCGACTAGGTTGCTCGATTTCACGGCCGACGGAGCATCGAATGGATTGAGAAGGACTGAGGCGTTCGCGCGCTGCACGGTCTCGTTCATCTGGGAAAGAATTCGGCCAGTGCTGCTGGCGATGACCTGGATGCGGTTTTGACGAGCCCTTGTCAGCCCGGCTTGGTGAGCTTCCACGTCAGCTGGCGTAGCGTCAAGCACCCGGTCAAGTTCGAGAATGGAAACTCCGTCCTGAAGCTGGACTGTGCGCGCGAGCACCGCGAGCCATTTACGCACTCTGGGTTCCGCTTCTCTCGTCGCCTTCGCGATGTCCCCAAGATCGGCTTTTTTCCCGAGCTTCTCTGCGATGGAGTCAAGCTGGCGAAGGGCGTAGCCCTGCGTGCGCGCAATCGTCATCCCGCATGCTTGCACCTTTGACCAGGTCACCTCCGAGACCCGGCCGACCTCGTCACGGACGGTAAGTGCATCTTCGATAATGAGGTCGACGCCGATCATGTCAGCCAGCACAGCGTCTTTCTGACCGCGCAAGATGTCATCGACTTTCTCGCCGATTTCTTTGAGATACTCGACGATCTCGTCCATCTGTTCCTGCATAGCGCGCTGCTGCATCATCGTAGACAACGCGGTCAACGCGAACGGCCCGCTGAGAAGTGCAGTGGGGGCTTGGGCGATCTGAAGCCACTGCGTGATGTCGCCAGGCTGACCAATCATCGCGTGACTGACGCCAGGGGTTTTTGTGGCCATCAACCCGAACTTCTTCACCGCTTCGGCGGATTGAGCGGTCAACTTGACCCACCGACCAGAGTTGGCCGCCAGGTCCGCACCAACTTGGAGGGCTGTACCCCCGGCACCGGCGTAAGACCAGAGACGATGAACGTCGAGCTCGCGTGACGGCGCTTGGTCGAGTCCTGTCGAAAGGAAAAACCGCTCGATGTCATCTGAGGCGCCGAGAGCCACGAGCCCGTCCCCATCGCTCACAAGTTCGATTTCGTTGCTCATCGTCACTCCTGTCGCCACCATGTCGACTCTCACCCTAGGACCCAACGGAGCACTGTGGTCGCTCATCCAGGCACCGCAAGGCGACCGAGTTGATGCGCTGCGAGGCCGAGAGTGCAGACCGCGCGCCGCTCGAACGCCACGAGAGAAGGTGGGCGTGGACAACTCGTGCGGTCTGGGCGTAGCCCATTGGAGAGAACTCGACGACCCAGAATTCTTAGAGTGCTCGCCTGCCCTCACTGCACCGGAGGGGTTGGCTGCCTTCAATGTTGAAGTTAACGAGGTTTCCATCTCGGGAATTGCGCTCGTCGATCGACAGGACGGCCGGGGCTCACATACTTGCGATGTTCGTCCGTGGGACATACCTGCGCTCGTTAGGGCACCTTAGATACACGGCCCGGTGAGGATAGGGCACTGTGCTCGCGGCGGGACACTCCCTCGTCGGTGAGCAAAACCCCGCCTTCATCAACCCACAATTATCAGTGAGCGGTATCCCTCGTGACTAAACACCGGCTTGCTACTCTGCGACCATCCAAACGCGTTTCAGCGGGATACGTGCGCGTACCTCTTCCGGCAGCGACTCATACGTTCGCAAGACGCCATCAATGACATCCTCAGCCGTCCACACTCGAATACGAAATTGCTGGGACTGAACTGTTGAACGGGCCTGCTTAGACAAGCCGCCCCATGCTACAAGGAGCCCTTGATCGGCGTTCTGACCATGCACCACACCGCTCAAATCTCGCACCACGGGGTCTCCAACCTGTCCGCCAGATTTGACTTGCACGATCAGGCGCGGAGCATCCATGCCGAGCAGGCCGCGACCAGCCACGATGTCAATCCCACCGTCGGCGCCTGGCGGGGACATTGTGCAGGTGAAGCCTTCAGCTTCGAGCATCGCGGTCACCAGCGCAGTGAGCTCGTGACCGGAAAACTCCTCAGCGATACGAGATCGAATCTGGTCCCGAGCAACCTCCACAATGTCAGTGTGCAGCTCGGGATCGTCGACGTCGTCGTCTTCAGGGACCGATGAAGAAGAGGAGTTCTTAAGGGCTGGGGTCGTCTGGAAAACGGACTGACCCGGATCCGTCCCAGAGTTCAGCAGCTCTTCCAGGCGAGCAACAGCATGATTCTTGGTTGGCGCAAACACCGAGAGGGCTGACCCCAGCGTGTACAACAAATCTTGCTTCACCGACGTACGTGGCAAGTCGGTGATCTTCCAATCCACCTTCACGACATGACGCCTCTCGGGGTCGGATTCCTCAGGGAGATACTCGTAGCCCCCAGTCACGCGCCCGATAGCGATCTGCTTAGTTGTCTTCAAAGGCATCACCATGAGATCGCCAGGCGCGACCCGACCGCGCATCGCCCAGAGCTGACCTGTGTAGTTGGCAATCAGCGCTGAACTCCAGTCAGCGAAAATTTCCGAGACGACCGCGCCTACCTGTTCCCGAGTGACCGCCGCGGTCAGGTCGGGAACGTCACGCCAGCCACCACCCGAGTAACCAGCTTGCAACGCCCACGCGTCGCGCTCGCCATGACGCCCTGACCGAATCACCCATGCAGCGCTCACACTCACCCCTAATGTCTTGAGTTTCGAGCATGGCAGAACCCTGC
>Ga0247732_10001135_pt1 | contig 11047 bp, 10 predicted proteins | sample UWRJL163409C2_FD_180940 | JGI IMG/M metagenome (GOLD analysis project Ga0247732, IMG submission 180940) | Plant litter microbial communities from Arlington Agricultural Research Station in Wisconsin, United States - UWRJ-L163-409C-2 | ecosystem: Environmental > Terrestrial > Plant litter >...
CTCACCGCGGTGACGCTCTCTGGATGGAGCGCACGACAATCGGTGGACCCCCGCACCGAGCCGGCGATCGACGTCGTTCCGCCCGGCTGGCAATTCGCCGTCGACACGTCGATCCCCTCCGGTCTCGACACGCAGCCGCAATCGGTGGTCGTCATGGCGTGGAAGCAGGACCGGGGACTTCCCGCCGTGCTGTCGGGGCGTCTCTCCCGCTTCATGGGATTGTCCGCCGGCGCCCCGATCTCGATAGTGCTCCCCGGAGCGATCGTGAGCTCCACCGTCTCCGCCGTCGTTTCGAACATCCCCGGCTCGCTTGAAGGCCCCGGCACGATCGCCGTCGACCAGGAGGCGCTGCAGCGGGCTCTCGCCGCCCGAGGAATAGCTACCCCGATGGTGGATGAGTGGTGGGTGGAGGTGCCGGATGCGCGGGCGCGAGACTACGTCGATTCGATCCGGCGGCCCGCCGGCGCCGCCCCGGTGATGAGCAGCGCGCTCGAAGCGGAACGGTTGCAGCAGAGCCCGCTGCGCGTCGCCACCCAGGCGGCGCTGTTGCTCGCGATCGTCGCCACCGCCGTGCTCGCGGCCCTCGGGTTCGGGGCGCACACTGCGTCGGCACTCGCCGCGCGCCGGGGCGAGCTCGCACAACTGCGCGCCGTCGGGCTGCGCCGTCGGCAGGTGGTGCGTCTCATCGGAGCCGAGACCCTGCTGCTCGGGGCACTCGGCACGGCACTGGGACTTGCCCTGGGAATCATCCTGAGCCTCACGATCGGGCCGGTGGCGGCGACGTCGCCGACCGGTGCTCTGACGATCCCCACACTGGACGTCGTCTTCCCCTGGCCGCAGATCCTGCTCCTGGTCGCGCTGAGCGGCGGTGTCATCGCGACGGTAGTGCTGGTGGTCGCCCGCGATCAGCGCGCAATCGACCCGTCTCGAATACTGAGGGCGGGCGCGCAGTGACCAGGATTCTCCGCTCCCTTCTCGGCTTCTCGGTGCTCGTGACCCGTCGGCGTTCCCGCCGCGATCTCCCGCTCCTCCTCGCCTGGACGGCGATCATCGCCATGGTGATCACCATCGCGCTGGCCGGGCCGCGCTACATCGAGTCCACCCTCGACTCGGCCGCGCGACAGATCGTCGCCGACCAGGGAAGGGCGACGGATGTGGTGGTGCGGGTGAAGACCGGCCAGCCCCAGAACGGTGTGGGCTACACCGCCGTCCGCCCAGGTGATCTGCCCGCGCTCGCCGCTCAGATCCGCGACACACTGCCGCCCGCGTTGGCCGCGACCTACGGCTCGACCACCATCAGTGCCCTCGGCCCATCGACGGTGATCGATTCGAGCGCGGTCGAACCTGTCCTTACCCAGAACACCCGCGCGGTACGCGTCGCCATGCTCGATTCGCCGCATTCCGCGGCGCTGCGGCTCGAGCGCGGAGCACTTCCCGACGTCACGAACGCCTCCGACAACGCTCCCGTCCCCGTCGCTGTGCCCTCTGCCGCCGGTGTTCCGATCGGAACCACCATTCGGATCGGCCCCGACACCGTCGTACTGGTGGTCGGCATCGTGAGCAGCGCTGACCGTCCGGGCGACGCGGCGTTGTGGCACGACATCCCGAAGCTCTGGTCGCCGGAAGCCCCGATCACCCTGCTGGCGCGGCCGGACGGGGTCGAGAGGCTGTCCTCTCTGCTCGAAGCCCCGTTCACCGCGACCGTTCGAATCGCCCTGAAGCCCTCCGCCTTCACGAGCGAACTGGTCGCACCCGTCATCAGCCAATCACGCGTTCTCGAGGCGAACAGCTCGACCCTGGCACCCAGCTCCGGGTACGTGCTCACCGTGCGGTCGACAGCCCCTGGCGCACTGTCGCAGTTCGCCGCCGAGGCAAGGACCGCCCTCGCTCAGCTCTCCGTCATCGTCACCGGACTTCTCGGGGTCGCGGTCATCGTGCTGATTCTCGCCTCCCGCCTCGTCACCAGCAGGCGTGCTCGCGAGATCGCCCTCGAGCGAGCGCGGGGCGCGTCCCTCGCGGCGATCGCCGTTCGCACCCTCGGGGAATCCATCGTGGTCGTCGCCATTGCCTGGGCACTCGCCGCCTGGGCTGGTCCGCCGTCCGCACCGGCCAGCGCTGCGCTGGTGGCCGCCGTCGCGGTCATCGCCCTGCTGGCGGTCCCCGTGCAGACGGTGCTCGGTGCGCGAGACAACATCCGTCGCACCCCGGCCAACCGCGGCGATCGCGCCGCCATCGTCTCTCACCGGCGCGCGATGCGCATCGCGGCTGAGGTCATCGTCATTCTGCTTGCTGCGGGCGCGTTCGTCGCGTTTCTGGGGCGGGGTCTGCGCAGGGGCGGGTCTGCCGGCATCGACCCGCTGCTGTCCGCCGCTCCCCTGCTGGCCGCCCTCGCCGTCACCATCGTCGTGATCCGCCTATATCCCCTTCCGCTTCGAGCGCTCGCTCGTGCTGTGCGGGGCGCTCCGGGAGTGCTCGGCATCCTGGCGATCGTGCGGGCTCAACGCGCGGCGGCGTTGCTTCCCCTCTTCGCCCTCACCCTCGCGCTCTCGTTGGCGACGAGCAACGCCGTGCTCGCAAGCACCGTGGCGGTGGGGCAGGACGAAGCATCATGGCAACGGGTGGGCGCCGACTTCAGACGCGAGGGCATCGTGCCCGTGGGCGCCGTGAGTCGCATGGCCGCGAGTGCCGGCGTGACCGCGGTGACGGCGGCGTCGGTCGTACCGGGCATCGCGATCGACTTCGGTTCGTCGCGAGTGATCGCAACGCTGCTCGCGGTGGACGAGGGCTACCCCGACGCCGTCGACGCTCTTCCACCCGTCGCCGGGCTCGCCACCGCACCCACGGACGGCCTCCGCCGGCTCACGGAGCAGAGCAGCCCGTCTGGAGCGGTCGATGTGGTGGCCTCGAAAGCGCTCGCCCGGTTGCTGGCGGACAGCGATGCGCGAGTCAGCGTCAACGACGAGGACGTGCCGGTGCGGCTGGTCGGCACCTTCGACGGCGGGCCCACCGGATATCACGAGGGCCCGTTCCTCTATGTGGACTCGGCGTCGTTGGGTGCGCGGCTCGACGAGCCGGTGCGACCGAACGAGTTGCTCGCCTTCGGTCCGGGTGCTGACCGGGCCGCCGACACCGTCGGCCTGCAGGGGATCAGCAGGCAGCAGTGGCTGCAGGATCGTCGCAACTCGGCGCTGACCGCGGGAGTACAGGGTGCGACCACCATCGCCTCGGTGGGCCTGGCCTTCTTCGCGATCGCGGCACTCATGGCGACGCTCGTCGCGGGTGCCCGCGATCGCACTCGCACACTCGGTCTGCTGCGCACACTGGGCTCGCGCCCTCGTCTGGGCTGGTGGCTCGCCCTCGCCGACGTGGCGCCCATCGTCGTCGCGGCGATCATCGGCGGCATCGCCTGTGGCCTCGTTCTCACGGCGGTCATCACGCCATCGCTCGGCCTTCAGGCGCTGACCCGCGGCCCGTTCGTTCCGCTTGTCACCGTGCAGCCGATGGCCATCCTGACGATCATCGGCGGGATGATCGCGCTGACCGCGATCGCGCTCGTCGTGGAGACGAGCATCGAGAGCCGTCGGCGCCTCGGAGCCGCACTGAGAGTAGGAGATTCGGTATGACCGCAGCCTATGGAGACGGTTCGTTGATCGTCTGCGACAACGTGGTGCGCATCTATCAGGTGGAGTCGATCGAGGTGCAGGCACTTCAGGGCCTCGACCTCGTCGTCGACGAGGGTGAGATGCTGGCGATCGTGGGAGCCTCCGGCTCGGGCAAGTCCACGCTGCTGAACGTCCTGGCCGGACTGGACGTCCCGACCGCCGGGCGCGCTCGGGTCGGTGAATGGGATCTGTTGAGCATGTCCGCGGCCGAGCGGGTCACCTTCCGGCGCTCGGTGGTCGGGTTCATCGGCCAACAGACGGCGACCAATCTCTTTCCGTACCTCACCGCCGCGGAGAACGTCGCGCTGCCGATGGCCTTCGCCGGGATCGGTGCGAAGCACCGTCGACAGCGCACGACAGACCTGCTGGGTGTGCTCGGGATGGCGGACAGATCGAACCGGATGCCCGGCGAGCTGTCCGGAGGGGAGCAACAGCGGATCGCCATCGCCGTCGCCCTCGCCAACGGCCCGCGGGTGCTGTTCGCCGATGAGCCGACAGGCGAACTCGACCTGGCCACCGGCGAGGAGGTGTTCGCCGCGCTCCGTGCGGCGAACAGCGACCTCGGTACCACGGTGGTCATCGTCACCCACGACGCGGCGGTCTCACGCCAGGTCTCCCGCACGGTCGCCATTCGCGACGGACGCACCGCATCCGAGGTCCTGCGCACGACGGAGGTCAACCACGCGGGAATCGAGGAGACCACGTCGCGGGAGTTCGCCGTGCTCGACCGAGCTGGACGGTTGCAGCTCCCTGCTCAGTACCGCGACTCGCTGGGCCTGCGCGATCGGGTGCGGCTCGAACTCGAAGACGATCACATCGGGGTCTGGCCCGGCGAGAAGGAGGCGGACCGATGAGCGATCCCCTGGTCGAGGCCACCGCCGTCAATCGTGACTTCTCCACCGGCGGCGAGGTGGTGCACGCCCTCCGCGGCGTGACCTTCAGCATCGATCGGGGAACGATGGTCGCGCTCGTGGGCCGCTCCGGTTCGGGTAAGACCACGCTGCTGAACTGCATCGGCGGTCTCGATCGGCCCACCGGCGGTCGCATCCTGGTCGACGGCGAGGATGTCACGGCCATGACTGAGGACGCGCGAACGATTCTGCGCCGCGACCGAATCTCGTTCGTCTTCCAGACCTTCGGTTTGGTGCCGATGCTGAGCGCAGCCGAGAACGTGGGGCTGCCGCTCCGGCTGCGGCGCACTCCGACCGCAGAGCGCCGGGCGCGCGTCGAACAGCTTCTCGATGTCGTCGGGCTGAGCGATCACGCCGCCCAACGCCCGGGCGAGCTCTCCGGCGGGCAGCAACAGCGCGTCGCGATCGCTCGAGCCCTGGCGAACCGGCCGCGCCTGCTCATCGCCGATGAGCCGACCGGGCAGCTCGATGCGGGCACCGGCGCCGGAATCATGGATTTGCTGCACTCGCTCGTGCTCACCGAGGGGATGACCGCGCTCGTCTCGACCCACGACCCGGGTGTGAGCGCGCTCGCTCATCGAACCCTCACGCTCAGCGACGGCGCGCTCTCCGAGGGAGGAAGCGGGCGTCACCGAGCGTGAGGCATCGCGTAACCGTGCCGTCGGCACGAGCGTCGCCACGAGCGGGTTGCCCGACGATGCAACTATTCGAGCGAAGAAGTTGCGTTATCGGCAACTCAGCGCGAGAGCGGTGCTAGTTGCCGCGGTACGTGGAGTACGCGAACGGGCTGAGCAGCAGCGGCACGTGGTAGTGCGCGACGCCCTCGACGACCTCGAAGTCGATCGTCACCTGCGGGTAGAAGGTGGTCGTACCCGTCATGCCGTAGTAGGCCTTGGTGTCGAAGATGAGGCGGTACGCGCCCGCCTCCAACTCGTCCGGGCCCAGGTCGGAGATACGACCCTCGGCATCGGTGGCGGCGATCGCCAGCGGCGCGCCGGTGCCGTGCAGCAGGGCGACGGGGACACCCACCGCGGGGGTTCCGGTCGCTGCGTCGAGGATGTGGGTCGTTACATGGCTCATGGTGCCTCCGGTGCGAAGAGTTTTTCGAGTCGAATGAGCGCGATCTCGCGCAGCTGGTCGCCGACGATCTCGAGCTCGGTGGAATTGGGAAGTTCTAGACGTCGTTCGAGTTCCGACAGTATCTCGGCGCGGCTGCGTCCCGCGGCTCGGATGATGAACACCCGGCCGAAGCGCTCCTCGTAGGCGACGTTGCCCGCGGCGATCGCCTCGACGAGGTCGGTCTCCTCGTCGCCGAGTCCGGCCTGTTCGTCACGACTGAATTGCTGCGAGCGGCCGTCACCGACCGGCTTCTCACCGATGCGCGGATGATGCGCGATCGCCTCGTCGATCTCGCTCGCGCTGAGCGGCGACGCGGCCTCGTCGGCACGGTGTAACAGCTCGGCGATGGATGAGTATGGCGAGTGCGACAGCACCTCGGTGACCCACCGTTCGACCGCGAGACTGGCCCAGAGGCCGTCGCTCAGCTCGGTATCGCTCACGGGGATCATCTGCTTAACATTACCCATGACCGACCTCACCGGGATCGTCCTCGCCGCGGGAGCGGGCCGCCGAATGGGCCAGCCGAAGGCACTGATGCGCACGATCGCCGGCGATCCGTGGAGCGCGCTCGCCGTCGACTTCCTCCGCGATTCGGGCTGTAACCGCTTCATCGTCGTGCTCGGGGCCGAGGTCGAGCGGGCCAGTGCCCTCGCCCCCGTCGACGCCGAAATCGTGGTCGCCGACGACTGGAAGCTCGGGATGTCCGCCTCCCTCCGCGCGGGGCTGCTCGCGGCGAGCGGGCAGGCGGCCCTCATCACGCTGGTGGACCTTCCCGACCTCCCGTCCTCCGTCGGGCAGCGGGTAGTGGGCGACACTATTCTCGGCAGCACGCTGAGACAGGCCGTCTTTCTGGGGCGGCCCGGGCATCCCGTGTTGGTCGGTAATGAGCACTGGCCGCCACTGATCGCCACCCTGGAGGGTGATCGCGGCGCTCGCGGCTACCTGCGCTCGCACGACGTGCTCGAGATCGAGTGCGGCGACCTCTCCGATGGCCGCGACATCGACACGTGATGAACGGCGGCCGTCAGCCGATGGTGGCGACGACCACGCCGTCTGTGCCGTCGCTGACCTGCCAGACGTTGCCGCGGCCGCGCACGGTGAGTTCGCCATCGCCCACCACGAGCACCGTCGCCTCGTCGATGGCGATGCCGCCCTGCACCAGTCCCGCCTCGGTGGCCGCGATCAGCCGGGTGAGGGTGCCCCACTGGGCGGCGTGCACGTCGATGGCGAGGTCGACGAAGCCGAGGCCCTGGGCGACGGTGACGTCGACGAGACCTTCGGCGAAATCCTCGTCGCAGACCGGCACACCGGCCAGAAGCCAGCCGCCGATGATGGCGGTGTCGGCGGCGATCGCGGCACCGGCGGAGAAGCCGAGGTAGGGCAGTCCGTCGGCCACGAGCAGACGCAGTTCGTCCATGCGCGGCTCGAACGCGGCGAGGTAGGCAGGTGTGAGGCCGCCGGCGACGAAGATACCGTCGATGTCGGTGAGCGAGGTCGAGGGCAGGGTCTGCCCGATCCGCACGAACTCGACCACGGGTTCGCAGGGTGCGACGCGGGCGAGCGCCTCGAGGTACTGCGCCTGGTAATCGATGCTGGCCTCGTCGCCCACGAAGACCAGCGCGAACCGCGGCACGACGCGGCCGGAACGCTCCGCCCGCTCCGCGGCCTCCAACAGAAAGCCGCCGAAGATCTCGGTCTCGTGCGCGGAGGACCAGCCGCCTCCGACCAGGTGGATGCTCATGCGATCACGGTAGCGCGAACCGCTGGTCGAGTACGGCTCGCCCGCCCGTGCCGACACACCTCCGACCCTTCTCCCCCTGTCCCCCTTCGCCCCTCCTCCTTTTCCTCTTCCCCCACCCGTGCGAAATGAAGGAGATGCGCGGCTCGCGAGGCGCACTGTGCCCGACTTTGCGGGCCCTCGCCGCAAGAACTCCTTCATTTCGCACGGGAGGGCATTTCGTACGGGAAGGCATTTCGTACGGGAAGGCATTTCGTACGGGAGGGCATTTCGTACGGGAGGGAGGCGCGGCGGCCGCGCCTACTCCAGCTCGCGCAGTGATGCGTAGGCGGCGCCGATCGAGTCCAGCCGCGCGCGCCCGCTGGCCGGGTTCGCCGCCACTACCGCTGAGGACAGGAGCGCGATCACACTGGCCACCGCGGCATAGCTGTCGAAGGCCGAGACGCTGCCCACGGCGACCTCGACCGTCTCGTCGACGCGGTCGGAGTACCGTCGTCCGGTCGCATCCGTCAGCAGCACGACCCGCACCGTCGACGACTCCAGCAGCGTCACGAGCGCCCCGAACTCGCGCGGGCGGCGCGGAAAACCGATCAGCACCACGACATCCCGTGCGTCGAGAGAGGCGATCTCCTCGCCGATCGACTGGCCAGGCTGCGGGGCCACGGCCACTGCCTCCCGCGCCTGAGTCAGCTGCTGCCGGAGGTGCAGCGCCATCGGATAACTGGTGCGGAAGCCGATCACCAGCACACTCCTCGCCCCCGCGATCAACCCGGCGGCCGGCGCCAGATCGAGCCCGGTCAGCGCCGCACGCAGGTTGGCGACCTCGCGCTCCAGATGCGTGTCCAGGTCGGCCGGATGCTCGCCCACGCGCGGCGCGCCCCGCACCGTTCGCACGTGGTCGCGCAGCGACTCCGCCGAATCGAACCCGAGACGACGGTAGAGCCGGGAGACGGTCGCCTTGGAGACACCACTGAGACCGGCGACCTCGGTCGCGTTGTAGACCGCCAGGTCGTCGAGATGAGCGCGCATGAAGGCTGCGGCGCGCTGCTCCTGTGGGGTCAGCGCCGGGAACTGTTGCTCGATGCGCTCGAGCAGGGTCGCCACGGTCAGTACCGCGCAGCCGTGGAGAGCACCGCCGAGTGCAGCGCGTCGACGGCGAGCGCGACGTCCTCGAGCAGCACCGACTCGTCGGCGTGGTGGCTGATGCCGCCACCGCAGCGCACGAACAGCATGGCGACGTCCGTGATCGCGGCGACCGCCATCGCGTCGTGGCCGGCGATGCTGAACAGTTCCAGCGGATGCTCGTCCCCCGTGGCGACGATGCCCGCACGGATGTCTCCCCGCAGGTCGGCCGCGCAGTGCACCGCCGGTGCGCTGTGCGTCTCGGTCACGTCGAGGGTGAGCCCGCGGGCATCCGCTATCCGTTCCAGCTCGACGAGAATCAGCGCCCAGGTGGCGTCGCGCCCGTCGGCGGATTCGTCGCGCAGGTCGAGGCTGAACTCGGCGAACCCGGGGATGACGTTGACGGCGTCCGGCTCGACGCGGATGTGCCCGACCGTGGCCGGGCTACCGTTGCCGCGGGCGATGCGCTCGATGGCGACGATCGCCTCGCTGGCCCCGAGCAGGGCGTCGTGGCGTAACGGCCACGGCGTGGCGCAGTGCCGCGCCTCACCGACGAGGCTGATCGAAAGACGACGTGCTGCCGCGATCGAGGTGACGACACCGAGGGCGCGCCCGGCGTCTTCGAGGCGCGGACCCTGCTCGATGTGCGCCTCCAGGTAGCCGACCAGGGTGGCGGGATCGCGGGCCGCGTCGCCGATGCGCGACGGGTCGAGACCGAATCCGATTGCGGCATCCCAGAGCGTCTCACCGGTCTGGTCGGTGAGTTCGGTCCACTCGGGCTTCCACTGCCCGGCGAGGGCGCGCGAGCCGAGCAGCGTGGTGCCGAAGCGCGTGCCCTCCTCGTCGCCGAAGGCCACCACCTCCACCGCGAAGGGCAGCTCCCCCGCATTCAGTCGACCGACGACCGCGATCGCCGACAGCACGCCGAGGATGCCGTCGTAGCGGCCCGCGTCGGGCACCGTGTCCAGGTGCGATGCCAGCAGCAGCGCGGGGAGGCCGGGGACCCTTCCCTCGAGGCGCCCGCAGAGGTTGCCCGCGGGATCCTGCCAGGTTTCCATGCCGACCTCGCGCATCCAGCCGGCGGCGAGGGCGTTGACCCGGGCGTGCTCCGGCGAGAGGTAGACCCGCTCGATGCCGTCGGCACGGGACGAGTACGCGGCGAGCTCGTCGCAGCGGGCCATGATGGCCGTGGCGTCGTGCCGTTCAGAGAGCTCAGTCATTGTAGAAATCCAGGGCCGCGCCGACTCCCGAGCCCGCGGTGAGGGAGAACCCTCCGCGTCGAAGCACCTGCTCGAGCGCCGCGAGGGTGGTGAGCACTGTGTCGCGTCGGGCGTTGTAGCCCATGGTGCCGATGCGCCAGACCCGGCCGTGGAGCGGGCCGAACGAGGTGCCGATCTCGATCCCGAAGTCGTGCAGCAGGGCGGCGCGCACCCTGTCGCCGTCGATGCCGGCCGGGATCTCGACGCCGACGACATTGTTCATGCGCACGGACTGGTCGCCGAACAGCTCGAGCCCCATCGCGCTCAGGCCGGTGACCATCGCGGTGCCGTGCAGGCGGTGCCGTTCGACGGCGCTCGCCATGCCCTCCTCCACGAGCAACCGCGCACACTCGCGGGCGGCGTAGAGCATGCTGGTCGCCTCGGTGTGGTGGTTGAGGCGTTTGGGTCCCCAGTAGTCGAGAATCTGGCTGAGGTCGAAGTAGTTGGACCGTATCGGGCTCGCGCTGACGGCATCCCCCTCCGAGCGGATGCCGGCCTCCACCGATTTGCGGGAGTTCACCAGGTCCACCGCCCTCGCAGACAGGCTGATCGGTGCACTGCCGGACGGCCCGGCCAGGCACTTCTGCAGGCCGGCGGTCGCGACATCCACCCCCCACGCGTCGAGCTCGAAGGTATTGCCGCCGAGGGAGGCCGTGACGTCCGTATACAGGATGACCCCGTGCCGCTCGCAGATCGCACCGACCTCGTCGAGCGGCTGCACCAGGGTGGTGGAGGTATCGCCGTGCACGATCGCGAGGATCTTCGGACGGACTTCGGTGATCGCGGCCTCGACCTCGCCGGGGGTGAAGACGGTGCCCCACTCCCGCTCGATCACGTGTACCTCGGCGCCGCAGCGCTCCGCGATCTCGCGCAGCAGGTGCCCGAAGCGGCCGAAGATCGGCACCAGCACGCGGTCGCCGGGTTCGATCATCGAGACCAGCGCGGCTTCGATGCCGGCGCGGCTCGTGCCGTCGATCAGCAGGGTCGCCTCGTTCTCGGTGCGGAACACTCCGCGGTAGAGCGCCATCGTCTCGTTCATGTAGCCGGTCATCGCCGGGTCGTACTGTCCGACCAGCTGCGCGGACATCGCGCGGAGCACCCGCGGATCGGCGTTGATCGGGCCGGGGCCCATGAGCAGGCGCTGCGGCGGATTGATCGGCTGGCTCTGAATCAGTTGTTCCACGCGAGCAGTCTACGGAACAGGTGTTTCACGCGGGTTAACGCGTGTGCTCCTCC
>Ga0247732_10001137_pt1 | contig 11020 bp, 7 predicted proteins | sample UWRJL163409C2_FD_180940 | JGI IMG/M metagenome (GOLD analysis project Ga0247732, IMG submission 180940) | Plant litter microbial communities from Arlington Agricultural Research Station in Wisconsin, United States - UWRJ-L163-409C-2 | ecosystem: Environmental > Terrestrial > Plant litter >...
CGACGTGGTCGATACCGTCGAGGCAGGTGAAGTGCGCACCAGAGGCCGACTCCACGTACACCGGCCAGGGACCTGGCCATTTCGCCATCCAGAGCATGGGTACGCCGTCCGGCATGTGCAGGATGGCGCGTTCCCACTCCTCCGCGGACCGGGGACGCCCGGCGCGGAACACCTCCAGCTCCGATTCCCACAACGCTGCGAGACGGGCGCGATCTTCGTACATGACTGCCTAACTGGGTTCGGGACTAACCGAGCTTCGCGAGCCTCTTGCGTCGCGCGGAGGACGTGACCTGGGCAACGACGACGAGAATGATCGCGAAGAGGAAGACCGCGGAGGCGATGACATTGGCCTCGGCTGGCACGCCTCGTGCTGCCGCCGTGTAGATGTAGATCGGGAAGGTCGTCACCGCGCCGTTGTTGAAGCGCGTGATGATGAAGTCATCGAAGCTGAGCGCGAACGAGAGCAGCGCGGCGGCGGTAATGCCCGGCAGCAGCAGCGGGAACGTGATGCGCCAGAACACCTGGGCCGCCGATCCGTACAGGTCGCGGCCGGCTTCCTCGAGGGCCGGATCGAGGCTCGAGATGCGCGCCTTCACCGTGACCACGACGAAGCTGAGGCAGAAGAGGGCATGGGCGGCGATGATCGTGCCGAGCCCCTTGGGCACTCCCGCCGAGAGGAACTGCGCGGCAAGCCCGGCACCGAGCACGATCTCCGGCGTTGCCATCGGGAGGAAGAGCAGCAAGCTCACGGCCGACCTCGCCCTGAAGCGGTAGCGCGACAGGGCGAGCGCCATCAGCGTGCCGAGCGCTGTCGCGATGATCGTTGCGACGACCCCGACGAGGATGCTCGTGCCGAACGCGTTGCACACTGTCGGGTCTGCGCAGATGTTCAGCCAGTTGTCGAGTGTGAAACCCACCCACACGATGTTCGACTTGACCGAAGCGTTGAACGAGAAGACGAACGTGTAGGCGATCGGAATGAGAAGGAAGACCAGCGCGAGCACTGCGTAGACCGGGAGCAGCCACTTTCCGAGAGAGAAACGACTCACAGCAGTTCCTCCGTTCCCGCTCGCTTCACGTAGACGCCGACGATCACCAGGATGATCGCCATGAGGATCACCGAGAGCGCGGCCGCTGCCGGGTAGTTGAGGAGTTCGAGGAAGCTCGTCTCGATGACGTTGCCGACCATCTGTGTTGAGGCAGACCCCAGGAAGCTCGAACTCGCATTGATGAAGTCTCCGGATGCCGGGATGAAGGTCAGCAGCGTACCGGAGACGATTCCCGGCAACGACAGCGGAAGGGTGATCTTCCAGAACGTCGTCGCCGGGGTCGCGTAGAGGTCGGACCCGGCCTCGAGGTAGCGCGTGTCGAGTCGCTCGAGGGTCGTGTAGATCGGGAGGGTCATGAAGGGGATGAAGTTGTAGGTGAGCCCGAAGATGACCGAGAAGGCCGTGCCGGTGAGGTGGCCATCCTGGGGCAGGATCGTGAGCGCTTTGAGCGCCTGCACGAGGGGCGTGTCATCCGACATCAACTGCTTCCACGCGAGGGTTCGCAGGAGGAAGGAGATGAAGAACGGCGCGATCACGAGCGTGAGCATGAGCGCCTGGAGAAGCGGCCACTTGCGGGCCGTGACACCGATGAAGTACGCGAGCGGGTAGCTGATGATGAGGGCGAAGAAGGTCGCAGCGATCGCGTAGCCGAACGCCCTCAGGAAGTGCGGCCAGTACTGCGAGACCACCGTGGCGTAGTTCTCGATTTTGAACGCCGGCTGGAACTGGCCGACGTCACCGAAGTCGACGGGCGCCTGGAGAGACGTGAGGATGAGCGAGATGAACGGGGTGAGGAAGAACAGCGCCAGATAGGCGAGGCCGGGAGCGAGGAGGACCCACGCGATCCAGCTCCGTTTGCGGGGAGCCTGCTCGACAGCCGGCCCCTGCGACCCAAACGCGGCGAAGGCCATCGCTAGGCCTCCTCGATCTCCGTCAGGAGGTCTTTCCTCGTCTGGGTGGCGATTGCGGCGGTATCTGCGTCTGGGGCGAACCGGGGCGCCGCCTCCGGCTCATCCACCAGGCCGAACCCGTGGTCGACAGTCCAGGACACCCACACTTCAGCACCCTCGTGCACGACGGGCCCGAAAACCATGTTCTGCGCGAAGACAGACACCGGGCCGATGCCGGGGATCGCGATCAGATACTGGGTGCTCACACCGCTGAACGAGACATCCATCACCCGGCCAGGGCCGAGGACGTTCCTGCCGGGTGTCGGCTTCGGCGCCTCCGTGGTGAGCATGAGCTTCTCTGGTCGGACGCCGATCGTGACGTCGCCGGTGTGGCGCTGCGCACGATCCTTGGGCACCTCGATCTTGACGCCAGCGACATCCACGACGATCGAGTTGCCCGAGCTGGAGGTGACCTTGCCGGTGAAGAGGTTCGACTGACCGAGGAAGTTGGCGACGAACGCGGTCTTGGGCAGTTCGTAGAGCTCCTCCGGTGCGCCCATCTGTTCGATCTCGCCCTTGTTCATGACAGCAACCGTATCGGCCATGGTCATGGCCTCCTCCTGGTCGTGCGTCACGTGGAGGAAGGTGAGGCCAACCTCGTCCTGGATGGTCTTGAGCTCGGACTGCATCTGTCGACGCAGCTTGAGGTCGAGAGCACCGAGGGGCTCGTCGAGGAGAAGAAGGGCTGGACGATTGACGATGGCCCGCGCGAGCGCGACGCGCTGCTGTTGCCCACCCGAGAGCTGCTGCGGGCGACGGGATGCCAGGTGATCGAGCTCGACGAGGCGCAACGCCTCGTGAGCCTTGACCAGGGGGTTGTCGATCCTGCGGCGGCGGAGTCCGAAGGCGACGTTCTCGAGGACGGTCATGTGCGGGAAGAGCGCGTAGCTCTGGAACACCGTATTGACCGGACGCTTGAACGACTTCACGTTCGTGACATCCTTGCCACCGATCAGGATGCGACCGGCAGTCGGCTGCTCGAGGCCTGCCACAAGTCGCAGGGTCGTCGTCTTTCCGCAGCCGGAAGGGCCGAGCAGCGCGAAGAACGACCCGGCAGGGATGACCAGATCGAGGTCCTCGATGGCCGTGAAGCCCGGGAATCTTTTGTGGATCCCCACCAGCTCGAGGTCAGCGCCGGCCTCAGCGAACGTACGGTCGGCCATCAGGCACCGAGGCTGACTCGCTGGAACTCGTTGTTGAACGCCTGGTCGTCCGCGGCATCCAACGTCCTGAAGATGTGCGACTGCGCGAGCGTCGCCTCGTCCGGGAAGATGAGCTGGTTGTCGGCCACCTCGGGGAAGAGCTCGGCTGCTGCCTCCGCTGCACCCACGACGGGAGTGATGTAGTTCACCCAGGCGGCGACCTCTGCCGCGACCTCTGGCTCGTAGTAGTAGTTCATGAGCGTCTCGGCGTTGGCCTTGCGGGTCGAGCCCATCGGCACAACGAAGGTGTCACCCCACAGCGTGCCGCCCGTGTCCGGGAGCGCGAACTTGAAGCGCTCGTAGCCGACCTCGGCGTTGAGCACCGTGATATCGCCCGACCAGCAGATTCCCGCGACAGCGTCGCCCGCGATGAAGTCCTGCATGTACTCGTTGCCCTTGATGCCGAAGATCTGGCCGCTCGTGACGTGCTTCTCGAGTACGGCGATCGCCTCGTTGTACTCGTCGGTTCCCCAGTCGGCGGACGAGATGTCGACGCCATTGGCGAGCAGCAGGATTCCCATCGTGTCGCGGAGCTCGCTCAGCACGGTGACCTTGCCCTTGAGGTCCGGCTGCCACAGGTCCTCGACGGACTCGAGGCCCTTGGGGAACGCCTCGGTGTCCCAGGCGAGACCGGCGAAGCCGTTCTGCCACGGGAGGGACATCTTTCGGCCGGGATCGAAATCGGGCTCGAGAAGCGACGGCGCCAGGTTGGCCTTGTTGGGGATGTTCGCCTCGTCGAGCTCCTGCACGTAGCCGAAGCGGATGAGGCGTGCCACCATCCATTCCGTCAGGCAGAAGGTGTCGTATCCGGGGTACTGGCCGAGCGCCAGCTGGTCTTTAATGGTGCCGTAGAACGTGTTGTTGTCATCGACATCGACCCGGTACTCAACGGCGATGCCGCTCTCCTCCTCGAATCGCATGAGGGTCGGGGAGGCGCCAGCGTCGTCCTCATCGAGGTACGCCGGCCAGTTCCCCCAGACAAGTGTCGGGTCATTCTCGGAGTTGTCCTTGGCGGGAGTCGGAGCGGCCGACCCACCTGGGGCGCAGGCGGCGAGGGCGAGCGCACCGGCCCCGATGCCCATTCCCTGGAGAACGTGGCGGCGGCTGAACTGCGCCTGACGTGCCTGGACGACCAGCTGCCTGATCATCGGGTCCTGGGGAAGTTCTCTGGGCATTGAGGAGGCTCCTTTGGTTCGCGCGTTCTTCGAATACTTGCACACCGCGGCACGCAGGGACAGACTCCAGTGAGCAGAAGGTGCACTTTGTAACATGAATTTCACCGATTCAGTGTTTGTCGTGGTGAATTTGTGCGGATTCCATCGTTAGCGGCACGCGCGCGAGTACGCTGGCCGCATGAAGGTGGCGGTTCCCAAAGAGATCAAGAACAACGAGTTCCGAGTCGCGATAACCCCGGCCGGCGTGCACGATTTGGTCAGTCATGGCCACGACGTGCTCATCGAGACCGGTGCGGGAGCTGGCTCCTCCATCACCGATGAGGCCTACATCGCCGCTGGGGCCTCGATCGCCCCGGATGCCGCGACCACCTGGAATTGGGCGGAGCTCCTCCTCAAGGTCAAGGAGCCCATCGCGCCGGAGTACGCGTACTTCCGTGACGATCTCGTGCTCTTCACGTACCTCCATCTCGCCGCTGAGCCTGAACTGACTCTGGCACTTCTCGACGCCCGGGTCACCGCGATCGCCTACGAGACCGTGCAACTCGCCTCGCGGGCTCTTCCCCTGCTTGCCCCCATGAGCGAAGTCGCCGGACGTCTGGCCCCCATTGTCGGCGCGAACGCGATGATGAAGCCGGCCGGTGGCCCTGGACTGCTGGTTCCCGGTGTTCCCGGTACGCATGCCGCACGCGTTGTCGTTCTGGGCGGCGGTGTGGCCGGCACCAACGCGGTCTCGGTTGCCGTCGGCCTCGGTGCCGAGGTCACTGTTCTCGACACCAACATCCAGCGCTTGCGCGAACTCGACGCCCACTACGCTGGCCGGGTCCACACGATCGCCTCGAATGCGTTCGAGATCGAAAAAGCGCTCCTCGAGGCCGACCTCGTGATCGGTTCGGTCCTCGTGCCTGGTGCGAAGGCACCGAAGCTCGTCAGCAACGAGCTGGTGTCGAGGATGAAGCCCGGAAGCGTGCTCGTGGACATCGCCGTCGACCAGGGCGGATGCTTCGCTGACACGCACCCGACAACACACGCCGACCCGACCTACACGGTGCACGGTTCGTTGTTCTACTGCGTTGCGAACATGCCGGGCGCTGTGCCCAATACCTCTACCTATGCACTCACCAACGCGACCCTCCCCTACGCCCGGGCGATCGCCGCGCGGGGTTGGCGAGAGGCGCTGCGGGTCGACCCTGCCCTCGGGCTCGGTCTCAATACCCACGCGGGGAGCGTCGTGAACGCGCAGGTCGCCGAGGCCCACGGCCTCGAGCCCGTTGAGCTCGACTGGGCATTGACCTAGGCGCGGCTGCACGTTCAGAGTCGCGCCCTGCCGAGCGAACCGTCCGGATGGAACTGCCACACCCATCGCGTGTCGGACGGCAGCGGCGGCGGCACGCGCCTCGATCGGGTCAGAAGCCTCACGTCTGCGAGGCTGCACCCCTCGAGGATGACCTGGCATGTCTCGCGCAGTGATCCCAGGAGACCCCATCTGGCCTGCCAGTCGTCGATGTCCCCCACGATCGCGGTGCCGGGGGCAGGGGCATCGTGGGACGCATGCTCTGGCTCGGGTGCCACCACCGTCCACCCCGCGTTGCGGAGTCGAGGTGACAGCGCGGCGACACGCGACGTGGCGATCGCAAGCGGCCTGGCCGGGTTGAGCGTTGTTGACCGCGGCACGGCGTCGTCGGGGAGACGAATGGGGAACTCGGCGACCTGCACGTGGTGACCGCGAAAGCGAGCCGCGCCGGGCGCCGCGCCGAGGAGGAACTCGGAGCCTTCACCACCCGCGAGCACCCAGTCCTGACGGGACGTGTGCGGCAACATGATCCGTGACGGGAGGAGCGAGGCGATCGACTGCAGCTCCCCCTGGACGCGCTGCGCGGCGAGCACGAGCCGGATGCCACGGCCCGGCCCCTCACGCAACAGGCGGCCCAGCCACTCCAGCCACACCGCCCGATGCTCGGCGGAGAACCGCGGCACGAGGCTGTCCACGTCGTCGATCAGGAGCACACCGGCCTTCGCGGTGCCGTCGTCGAGCGTCTCCACGACGCGCTCGAGGGCGTCCCACGCTATCGGCGGCTCGGCGGGCATCCGCCATCCCCGGATTCCGGAGAGGAGCGTGGTGCGACCACTTCGAGGCGCGCCGAGAACCAGCAGGTGGCCGTCGCCCTCGGGGTGCCAGGTGACCGTCTCCTGCCGTTGCTCGTGGGGAAGGTCGGCCATTCCGAAAGGGAAGCCCGCACCGACGGCCACGAGGTCACGCGGGTCGATGTGACGCGGGAGCGGATCGCGCCACGGTCGCCTCGGGGTGGGCACGGCGCTCCAGCGCTGAGCCGCCACCCGGGTGTCGTCCGGCGTGGCAATGGCGACCTGGGCGCGAGTGGCCTCGCCGCCAGCGAGTCGGACGATGGCTCGACCTCGCGAGGCGGCATCCAACTCGGCAGCGTCGGGAACCCCCACAACCGCCTCGCTGTCGGATCGGTTGTTGACGCGCAGGGAGATGCGCAGGTCTGCATTGGCGAGCACGGTGTCGCGCACGACCCCGGAGGGCCTCTGCGTGCAGAGGATCAGGTGAACCCCCAGGGAGCGACCCCGGGCCGCGACATCCGTGAAGAGGGCGTGAAGATCGGGGAACTCGGCGAGCATGGCCGCGAACTCGTCCACGACGATGACGAGCCGGGGAAGGTCGCACTCCTCGATGCTGCGAGCGCCAGCGTCGGCGAGCGTGCGCTCCCGCAGGCGCAGCTCGGCTCGAAGACTCGCGAGCGCGCGCGATGCCTCGTGTTCGTCGAGATCGGTGATGGTGCCCACGGTGTGCGGGAGGTTCGCGAGCGGCGCGAACGCTGACCCGCCCTTGAAGTCGACGAGCAGGAAACTCACGTGCTCCGGTGAGTAGGTCGAGGCCATCGCGAGAATCCAGGAGACGAGCAGTTCGCTCTTTCCGCTGCCCGTCGTGCCGCCGACGATCGAATGCGGGCCGTCGGTGACGAGATCGAGGACTATCGGCCCCGCTGCCCCTACGAGAGGCGTGCAGGCGAGCGTTCGACTGTCGTGCACGGCCTCGCCGAGGAGCGGGGCGAGGGGCACCATCTCGGGCAGGCCGTGGGGGTCGGCTGCGTCCCTGGCGCGCGGATCGTCCTGGAGGGATCCTGACCAGACCGCCGCCTCGACGGCCGAGACGAAACCCGGCCGGAGCGCGAGACGGCGGGAGGGGTCTGGATGCTGAACAACACGCGTGGGAGAACCGCACGACACCACCACCCGACAGGACGGGGGAATCCGACTCTCCGTGGCCGCCACCGCGACAGTGAGGGACGCCATGCGCTCCCCCACCGCGCCGAATTCGATGACGAGCGCTCCCGCGTGCAGTGGGCCTGGGTCACTGCGCCGGTGCGGCAGCGCCGCGAGCCAGTCCTCGGTACTGAGAGCCCCGGCCGCCCCGTCGGAGATGCGAAGCCAGTGACTGTCGGGGGGAAGCATTCTCGCGAGCTGGAGAAGGATGCCTCGCGCGCACGCCATCGCGACAGGCCAGGGCCCCACCACCCCGACGCCGAGGGTCGCATCGACAAGGAGAGGGCCGTTGAGCACCCTGGCGCGGTCGGCCAGGTCGAGGAGCTGCGGTGGCGTATCGGCGTCGTTGGTTGCTGGCGAGACGTCGAGGCCACTGGGAATGAGTGCCGTGCCGAGAACGACGCGGTGGGTTCCCGGTGGGGTGTGCCAACGGCCTCGGTCGTGTCGGCGTCGCAGGATCGATGGACCGTCGGGGGTGGCATCCGTGAGAGCTGCGAGCTCGATGGCATGGAAGCGCTCGAGCTCCTGTTCTGCCGTGGCGACCGCTCGCACGAATCGAGCTGACTCCCGGCGGTGCACTCGGCGACCGCCCCACCACTGGTCAGCGACGCTCGCGACGGCGGTCACAGGGCCCAGCGCGGCGAACACCAGGGCGAAGATCGAGCCCGTGATGAGCCAGAGCGCCACGGACACCACCATCGGCGCGGCAACGGCGAGAACGGGGAAGCGCCACGGTGGGGCGGAGTTCGGCGGGGTGGGAAGCACGAGCCTCATGTCGGTCACCGTCCCACCGTGGCCGAGTGATTCCGCTGTACCGGGCCTTTCGACGGGTTCTGTGATGAGAGGCGGACTCCGCGTCCACTTGGGGACAGGTCAGCTGACGATGAAGAACTGCTCGCCGATCTCCACCCTCGTGCCGCGGGCGATGCGGGTTCGTTTGCCCGGCTCGCACCGGCGAGCGGGGCGCTCCGGCTCACGGACGATCGTCCCATTGCCCGAATAGCGGTCGCTCACCCAGAACGATCCACCGTCCTGGCCGAACTCGAGATGAGTCTTCGAGACCGACTTGCCCGGGTCCGAAATCGTTACCAGGGCGTCGAAGTACTCGCCCGGCTCGGCCATGGGATTGCGCCCGAGAAGGCCTGACCCTGTGACGCTCACGCTCTCCCCAGTGCTGAACTGGAGGATGAACCGATCGCCGCCAGCACCGGGCGCGACGATCCTCGTCTGCTCGATGTCGGCGTCGAGCATCTGCGGTGCGCGACGACGGGCCGAGGGCGCAATCGCGGCCTGCGGACTGGCCACGGGCATCGGCGGAGTCACGGGAGCGGCGACCGGGGCGACGACCGGAGGCGGCGGCGGTAGCGGCTCGGGCTCGGGCTCGGGCTCGGGCTCCACGATCGCCTCGATGACGGGCTCGAGGAACTCCGGTTCGACGAGGCCTGCCGTAGCGTGCGCCACCTCGGGTGCAACGGCAGGAGCCGATTCGGCCTCCCACGGGAAGGGATCGAGGATGGCGGTGTCGCGGGGCGGTGCCGGCTGGCCCCTGACGAATCCGCACTCACCGCAGAAGATGTCCGAATCCGAGAGGAGGGCGCCGCACTGGGCGCACCAACTCCCCGATGCCTCCGCGACGTGCTCGACCTGTGGCGGTGTGAGTACGGGCGGGGCGACCTCCACCGGCACAGCAGGTGGCTCCTCATAGCCCATCCCGACACCCCTGAGGAAATCCTCGGGAATCTCGTGGCGGGCAGGGCTCGGAATGACGAGCTCCTCCATGACAGGGCTCATGATCGGTTCGGGCGCGACAGGTGCGGGCGCCTGGATGAGGTCGTGGGGGTCCTGCTCCGGCACACCCGGCGCTTCGACTGCGGGGGGTGCAGCGTGCGGGCGAGCAGTCACCGGACGCCCGCACTCTCCGCAGAACATCGCGCCGGACGGCAGCTGGGTTCCGCAGTAGGAACAGGTCACGATCGTCCTTCTATCGGGCATGAAGCCCTCTCGGGTGCGGGCCTATCGGCCCAACAGCTTTGAGACACTATAGCCACCGAGGGAGCGCAGCGAGACGAGAGCTTTCCACCTCTGCCACCGTGTGAGGTCGTCGTCGAGCCAGTCACGGAGGTCGTCCACCGCCCGCCACACGGTGTCGGCATCGGCGGCCGGCGGCTGGTCCGGCGAGAAAACTGCACGGTCGGCCACGGCAGCGAGCACTTGGGCCTGCTTGACCCCCGTGATGGCGGCCACCTCACTCCTCGTGGACGCCACGGGCGGCGCGAGCCCGTGGTCCACCACGGCATCCTCGAACTCACGCCAGCCACCGCTGATGCGATCGACGGTAGATGCAGCCCGGCGCCTCAGCCTGCGTCGTCGCACCTTGGCTGCGATCACCAGCAGGAAGGGTGCCGCGAGGATGCCGATGCCGAGAACTACCCACCCGGCGACACGCAGCACGGCGAGAACAACCTGCAGGACGGGGTCGAGGTCTGGGGGGAGCTCGCGCTCGCTGTCGGGAGTCGCAAGCCTGTCGAAGGGCTCCGTCTCGACGACGGGAGGCGGAACGATCGTCGGCGGACGCGAGACCTGTGCGTTCTCCTCCGGGATCTCCTCGGGGATCTCGCGGAACGGTGGAGTTGCATCGATGGCCACCCACCCGAACTGTGCAGTGTTGACCTCGAGCCACGCGACGACGTCTCCCCCGCGCACGATGCCCCCGTCCGGCACGAATCCGACAATCACGCGGGAGGGGAACCCGAGCTCGCGAGCCATGAGTGCGGCGGCGACGGAGTACTGCTCGGCGTCGCCGATCATGCGAGGGGCGGTGACGAGCTCCGTGATCCGGTCGATGGCGTGCCCCGACCGGCTCGGCGGCTCGTCGTCACTCGTGCCGTGGCTGATGTATCCCTCGCTCCTCAGGCCTTCGAGCATCGCGACGAGGCGTGCCCCGCTGCCCTCCACGCCCTCCACGTATCGTTCGAGGGTCTCGACGAGCTCTTCCGGAGCTGCGGGCGCCTCTGGCACGGCAGCCGTTCCCGGATCGAGCGTCGAGAGTTGCGACGCCGAGGGTTGGTCGGGCTCGATTGCCGTGAGCTCGTAGCCGTCACCCGTGGTGATCCCGCCCACTACTGCGGCGGCACCTGACGTGTCGTTGTAGAAGAAGGCGTCCCGGCGGGACGTGGCATCCGCGCCGGAGAACGATATCGATTCGAACTTGCCCGCCGTGGGGACCCACACGCCCGTGTAGTCCTCGACCGAGACATCGATGCTCAGCTGCTGCCCCGTGACTCCGGACTGGTCGAACGTCGATGGCACGCGGACGAAGGACCCTGATGCGCTCGAGACCGTCTCGCTTCCCACCGAGA
>Ga0247732_10001138_pt1 | contig 11015 bp, 5 predicted proteins | sample UWRJL163409C2_FD_180940 | JGI IMG/M metagenome (GOLD analysis project Ga0247732, IMG submission 180940) | Plant litter microbial communities from Arlington Agricultural Research Station in Wisconsin, United States - UWRJ-L163-409C-2 | ecosystem: Environmental > Terrestrial > Plant litter >...
AGAGGTTGCTTAGCAGCTGTAAATGTGAGATGATCTGTAGATGTTAATCTTAAATTCGAATTTTCTGCTGTGGTGTAAACCGTTATCTTTTTTCCATTGGTTGTAAACTCTTTTTTTGTTTTTGGTTGTTGGGCAAAAGCCATTAACGAAAACAAGAGACATAGCCATTTTAAACTATTTTTTTTCATTCTTTTCTAATTTTTTAAATTCTAAATCAAAGCTTTTTGGTGAACTCTTCTTCACTAAAAAACTTTCCGGCAGCTTACGGATTTAAAAAATAGCCCATACTCATAATGATTATGGGCTATTTACAACCAAACTTAAACTTAACTTAACTTAAACTTTATTTTCCGCGTAATTCCACGCCTTTAATCGTAAGTCCGCCTGGAGCAATTCCTCCACCGCATCTCACCATCAAGTAAATTTTACCTGTAGTATCAAATTTAACTACGTTGCTTTTTTCTCCAAGTTTTGCATTTTTAGTGCATCCAATAGAAGACAATTTACCAGAAACAGCAGTTTTACCACAGCCATCCCAAGTATTCAGACCCATTACTTTTCCTCCATCACTGTAATCGCCAGAAGTTGTAGCCGGATCAGCTTTACCAGCATAAACCTCAAACCACATATCTGTTGAAGCATCTCCTGTAACAAACATGTCAATTGTATATTCTTTGTCTTTTACTACATCAATAGCCTGATAAATACCTGCGTGACCCCCGCTAACAGTAGCGCCTTTAGCGCTATAAGTCCAGTTTCCACCAGCGCCATAAGCTACGATTTTCCAGTTAGCCTGATCTTCAGCAGTTACAAACGAACCACCTTTAACCAGATTTCCTTTTAATGGATCAGAAGTCGCTACAATAACCTCTTTTGAAGTTGTAGCTTTTCCTCCACCTTTACCTATCGCAGTGTGCGAAATGGTATATGTTCCGGCATCAGGTAAAGAAATTTCTTCTACCATTTTACCAGCATAAAATCCAGCACCTGTATCCCATAATGAAGAGGTAACCCCAGTTGTATTTGCTATTAACTTATAAACATTTACTTTTCCTTCTACCGGAACGATTTGAAATGATGCATCTACATTGTTATCTGTTAATCCATTGTTTACAATGGAATCATCTGGTTGACAACTCGTAATACTTAATACTACTGTCATAAAAAACAAGAATAAAAATCTTTGCTTTTTCATTAAATTTATTTTCATATGATATTGTATTAATAGTTTGGATTTTGAACAAGTTTAGTATTCTCTAAATCTTTTTGTGGAATTGGCCAAATTTCATTTTTACCAGCTACAAATCCGTCTCCTGCAAGTACAGTTGCCGCTTTTCCGGTTCTTACTAAATCAAACCAACGGTGTCCTTCACCTGCCAATTCTAATCTTCTTTCGTTAGCAATAGCATCCAAAGAAACTGGTACTGAACCTAAACCAACTCTCGCACGTACAGCGTCTAGTAAAGCCTGTGCTCTTGCTCCTGTTCCGCCCAAAGCTTCTGCTTCCATTAAGTAAGTATCTGCTAAACGAATTGCATACATATCTTGGTTATAGTTTAAAGCAGTAGCTCCACCTCCTGTAGAAGTATCTGAGTTTAATGGCATAAATTTCTTTAAGAAATATCCTGTATCCTGATCTTTTGGTCCCCACTTAGCAATTCCTGCTGCAAGCATTGCTGACATGTCCAAAATTGTAGCATCAAAACGGGGATCACCTTTCATAAAATTGTACAAACTTGGCGTAACAGGGTTAAAACTCCATCCAGAAACATAATCTGGTATCAGTGCAGGTTTTGTTCTTGAAAAATCTCTAGGTCCTACCATAATATTTACAGAATTACCTTCGTCTGCTCCTCCACCCCAGAAATCCCAATTTGCATTACTTTTATCAGTATGCATAATTTCAATAATAGCTTCTGAGTTAAATTTGTTGCTGAATACCCATAGGTCAGAAAATTTGTCCAGCAATTTATAGCCGTACATGCTAGTACCTCCCGGAGTTCCATTTACATCAGCGAATTCTGCTGCGGCCAATGAATTTTTTCCGTCGTACAAATATACTTTTCCTAGTAAAGCCTGTACAGAACCTTTAGAAAAACGCCCAGCTTCTGTTGCAGTATCAACTGTATTTGGCAAAACTGCTTTAGCTTCAATCAAATCTTTCTCTATTTGCGCATAAATTTCTCCTGGACTAACCTGAGTACTGTTGTATCCTTCTGCTGGTGAAATTGGGGTTAGAATTAATGGCAAATTCCTGAATGTTCTTACTAGTTCAAAATAGTAATAGCCGCGTAATGCTTTTGCTTCTGCTGCAAAACGCACTTTCTTAGCATCAGGCATATTTACACCAGGTAATTTCTCCAACAAGATATTTGCTCTGGCAATTCCTTGGAAAAAATCACCCCAAAAACTCCTTGGCATAATTATTTTATCAAGCTTATAATTATCAAAACCGTGAATACCAGCCCCGTCTCCAGGTCCTCCTCCTCCAGCATAAAAATCATCAGAACCTGCATTAAGCATACAGACCATGTTTTCAAAACCTTTGGATTGTTTGCCCATAATATCATAAGCAGCAATCAATCCAGAATATGCTTCGTTCTCATCTTTGTAATAATTATCTACCAACGGAAGTCCTTTTGGATCAACTGTTAAAAAATCTTCACCGCAAGAAGAGCTAAGAAGCAACAATCCTACTGCAGCAAATGAATATTTTATATTTTTAATTTTCATAATCTCTAATTTTAAAATTGTAAATTAACCCCTAACATTAAAGTTCTAGCTTGTGGATAATATCCTTTATCAATACCAAAAACTCCTCCACCAATTTCCGGATCGTAACCGCTGTATTTTGTGAATGTTAATAAATTCTCTCCGGTTAAATAAAGTCTCACTTTTGAAAGTCCTCCTTTTGAAACAACATCACTTGGCAGATTATATCCAAGTTGAATTGTTTTGATTCTCAAATAATCACCATCTTCTAAATAAAAATCTGAAGCGTTTGAAAAGTTTTTATTATCATCAACACTAGATATAATTGGATATGAATTTGTAGATCCTTCTCCAGTCCAACGACCTAAAGCAGAGGTTTGGAAGTTAGCTGTATTGATGTCTAGACGACGTAATCCCTGAAAAATTTGATTTCCTACTGCACCTTGTGTAAATATTAATAGATCAAAATTTTTGTAATCTAAATTAACAGTAAATCCAAATGTATATTTTGGAAGTGGATTTCCAATAAACGTCTTATCATCATCTGTAATTGTCCCATCGCCGTTTGCGTCCTGCCATCTAAAATCTCCTGGTTTTGCATTTGGCTGAATTAGACCACCAGCAGCGTTTGTATAAGCTGCAATTTCTGCTTGATTTTGAAAAATACCTTGTGTTTTATATCCATAAAAAGAATTATATGGTTGACCAACTTGTGTTCTGGTTACCGCACCCATATTTTGGAAAGATGCATCTCCCGAAATAAATTGAATACCTTTTCCTAAGTTCGTTACTTCATTTTCTAAATAAGAAATATTCCCGCTTAAGCCTAAATTAAAGTCACCTAATTTTTTACGGTAAGAAAGTTCTACGTCAATACCTTTGTTCTGCATGTCAGCAATATTCGCAGAAGGTCGACCTGCACTACCAATATGCCCAGGCAAGTCAATATCCTGTAAAATACCTGTCGATTTTTTGATATAAAAATCTGAAGTTAAGGTAAAGTCATTAAAGAATGTAATATCAAAAGCTATATTTGCCTGGCTCGTTTCTTCCCATTTTAAATCTGGATTTGCTGGTGCATTTGGACTACTACCAACAACAACTGATCCTTGGTTTCCTATAGTGTAATTTCTTCCTGAACCAATAGTTGGTAAGAATTTGAAATCACCAATTGCATCGCTACCTGTAATACCATAACCTCCTCTAAACTTCAATTGTGTTACTACATTATTTTGTGGCCAGAAATTTTCTTTAGTTGGAACCCATCCTAAAGAGAATGATGGAAAAGTTCCGTATTTATAATTTTGACCAAAACGAGATGAACCATCACGACGAACAATACCTGTTAATAAATATTTTTCTTTATAATCATAATTTACTCTCGCAAATAGTGATGTTACTTTATGCTCATAACCATTAGTTGCAGAAGCTGTAATTTTCTCCTTTGGATGACCATTAGGAAATGTTGCATCTTCAAAATTAGTAAAAGGTATGTCATTATAAGTTACTGTAGACCCAGACGTAATATTGTCTACATATGTACCTTGTCCAAGTAAAATTGAAAAATTATGATCTTCTATTTGTTTTGTATAAGAAACTGTATTTTCAATATTCCATCCAAAACCTTTGTTTGTATTTCTAGTTAAATTATTAACCGCATTTATAGTTGCTGAGTTTAAATAAGATACTGGCGTAAAACTTTCTGCACCCCAATACGCTAATTTACCTCCTAGTGTACTTCTAAATTTCAAACCCTTAATGGCTTCAACTTCTACATAAGCATTTCCAACAAAATTGTCAGACCAGCCATAATTTCCTAATCTCGTTTGAATATATGCCAAAGGATTACTCATTTCCTGACTTACAGCACTAGAAATTCCATACGGATTTCCGTTTGCATCTCTCAAAATACCAGCCTGAGTACTATATGGAGCTGAATTTGCAACAGCTGGATCGGTAACTATCGCCGGTGTAAGTGGGTCTAAATTGATTGCTGAACTTAGTGGCCCACCATATTCATTATTTGTATTCCCTATTCCAACATTTTTTTCGTGAGAATATCCTAAAGTTTGACCAAAAGTTAATCCTTTTACAATTTTATGTGTCGAGTTTAAACGAATGTTTTTTCTATTGTAATTTGATATCGGAGTAGCAACAATACCTTCTTGATCTAATAATCCGAAAGACACATAATAAGTAGATACATCATTTCCTCCTGACAAACTTAGTTCATGTCCCGTTTTTTGAGCACTGTCATTAAAAATAACTTTTTGCCAGTCAGTTCCAATTCCATATGATGATGGATTCTGATAGGGAAGTTGATATGGTTTTTGAGGATCTACTGTGTATCCATTTGCATATCTTTCATTCATTATTGTAGCATATTCAGTAGCATTCAATAAGTCTAATTTTCTAGCTGCTTTAGAAAAACCGGTGTAGCCATTATAGTTTACACTCATTTTACCAGATTTTCCTTTTTTAGTAGTAATAAGGATAACCCCTGCTGCTGCTCTGGCACCATAAATTGCCTGTGATGCAGCATCTTTTAAAACCTCCATTGACGCAATATCAGATTGATTTAAGTAACCAATTCCGCCTGAATCAACAATAACTCCATCAACAACCCATAAAGGTTCGTTGTTTCCAAACGAAGTGATACCCCTAACGCGGATTGTTGAAGCTGATCCTGGCTGTCCAGCATTTGCTGCAATAGTAACTCCTGAAACCCTACCTTGTAAAGCTTGCTCAACTCTTGTAAGAGGTAAATCTTCTAAATCAGCAGCTTTTACACTAGAGATGGCTCCCGTTACAACTGATTTCTTTTGAGTACCATATCCTACAACTACAACTTCGTTAAGTGATTGTGATTCTGGTTTTAATTGAATAGATAATTTTGTTCTTCCGTTTATAGCTTCAGTAACTGTACCATAACCTATAAAAGTAATTGTCAAAACTCCGTTTGAAGGTACTTGTAGTTGGAACTTTCCATCAAAATCAGATGCAGTTGACTTCGTAGTACCTTTTAATAAGATAGTTGCACCTGGAACTGGCATTCCACTTTCATCATTTATTATTCCACTTACTGTGACATCCTGAGCCACGGCTATAACCGAGAATAACAAAGATGAAACACAAAAAATAAGTAATTTTGTTAATTTCATTTTTCTAAAAATTTTGGTTAATTAATTAGTAATTTGATGCAATAATAATGTTAATTTTTCACTACCCGCAACAAATTTTCACTACAAAAACACATCAAATCAAATTTTAATACATTACAAAAACACATCAAATTTTACATAAATAATTGATAATTAATTATTTAAAATTTAAATTTAAGATGTTATGGAAATGTTAATTATAAAAATAAACACTACAGTAGTATGATAATGCTTATTTTTATAAAAAAAACAACTTTCTACATCGTGATAGTAGAGAACAATTACACATAAACCACTAAATTTTAAATAGTTAACTATTAAAAAATTTAAAAAAACCAAAAACTGATGCAATTGATAAAATCACATTTTATTATTACTTTTTTTACATTATTCTCAATTACATTTTACGGACAAGTTAAAAGCATAGGACTTCCTGATGTAAGAAATTACAAACGAAATGAATATAAGGGAGGAACGCAAAACTGGAGTATTGATCAGGATAAAAACGGAAATTTATATTTTGCCAATAATAATGGACTTTTACAATTTGATGGATCTTCCTGGCGCAAATATCCACTACCCAATCTAACTTCTGTAAGATGTTTAAAAATTGATAAGTCAGGAAAAATATTAGTGGGCGGGTATAATGAATTTGGATATTTCAAACCTGACAATAAAGGAAAGCTGGAATATACTTCCCTTGCTAAAAAGGTGGATAAAAATAAAATCAAAATCATCGATTTTATCTGGAAAATCCATTCTTTAAACAATCTGACTGTTTTTCAATCTTTCGCAAGGGCCTATATTTTAAAAAATGGAAAACTATCCATACTACAAGCTCCTAAAAGGTTTCAATTTTCATTTGTAGTAAATAATAAACTTTACTTTCAGGATGTCGAAAAAGGCATCTTAGAGTATCGAAACGAAAAATTATATCCATTACCCAATACCACAGCCCTAAACAATACCGAAATATGGGGAATGTATTCTTTATCAAAAGACAAAACACTTATAATAACACTTGAAAAAGGATTGTTTATTTATGAAAACAACACCGTTCAACCGTGGGAAACTGAAGCCAATAATTTTGTTAGAAAAAACAATTCTTTAGGCGGTGCTATAATAAATAAAAACTTTATTGTTTTAAACTCTGTACTGGATGGGATTATCATTTGCGATTTTAATGGCAGAATAATTCAGCATCTAAACAGAAAAAAAGGACTGCAGAACAATACCGTCCTGACCTCTTTTATTGATAGCAAAAACAATTTATGGCTTGGATTAGACAACGGTATAGCCTTTTTAAACGAAAGTTCTCCATTTACTTATTTTGGATTTAGTTATGATATCAGTACCGTATACGCTTCGGTAATTTATCAGGGAAACCTATACGTTGCAACAAATCAGGGTGTTTTTTATCATGCCTGGAATAATAGCTTCAAAGAAGATGTTTTTAAACTTGTTGAAGGAACCACCGCCCAGTCATGGAACGTTCAGGTAATCGAAAATGAACTTATCTGTTCTAATAATAGAGGTGCACTCGCCATTCAGGGAGGAAAAGTAACTCATATTATAGATTCTAAAGGATATTTTGGTTTTAAAAGAATACCAAATCATCCGGGCTTTTTTATTGGTTCTAATTACGATGGATTTGCTGTTTTTCAAAAAACAGGAAAGGGCCTGATATTCAAAAATCAAATTTCAGGTTTTGATAAATCATCCAATAGTTTTGAGCTTGATGAATCTTATTTGTGGCTCAAAAAAGACGAATCAATTTATAAAATGCAGCTTAGCAATGATTTGACAAGATTTACCTCCATCAAAAAAATAAATCAATTATCTCCTCAACATAAAAATATTGGAAGTCTTCAAAAAATTGACGGTAAAATCTACTTTCAGACCAACAATCACTTTTACAAATTCTCAAAAGAGCAGGATTTGTTTTATGAAGACCAAAAACTGTCGGCATTATTCAAAAATATTCCAAATATAAATGCTTTAAGCGAAGATTCGCAATCGAATTTATGGTATGCATTTGATGAATCTTTAGGAGTATTAATGAAATACAATAATCAATACAAAAATGTCGTTGCCCCTTTCTCGAACTTAACCGGTAATCTGGTAAATAGTTATTTATCTGTAAATACAATCGATTCAAAAAATATTTTTATCGGCTTAACGGATGGATTAGCTCATTATGATTCTGACCTGCTCAACAATTTTGTAACCAAACCTAAAGCATTTATACGAAGTTTTTCATTTCCCGGCGACACTATCGTTTTGGGAAACAATCAGCAGAAAACAGAAAATATTCGTATTCCCTACTCTTCCAATCATGTACGCTTTACATTTTCATCTCCTATATATGAAAATCTTGAAAATGTCGAATTCTCCTATCAATTAGAACCTTTTGATGACAAATGGAGTGATTGGTCTACCATTTCTATTAAAGAATATACCAATTTAAGAGAAGGCGAATATACGATGAAATTAAAAGTCAGAAACAGTTACGGAATTCAATCTGAGCCTTCAACGATTTCCTTTATGGTTTCTCCTCCCTGGTACAGGCATTTTTTAGCATATATGTTTTATTTTGTACTAATTATGATAGCGGTCTATTTAATTTCTGCCAGGGTAAAAATGAAAATCCGAAAAAACAAATATTACGAAACTATCGAACAGAGAAGATTATATCTTGAAAAAGAATCTAAAATAAGGCAGGAACAATTTGACTTGGAAAAAGAAATTGAAAAGCTTAAAAGTGACAAACTTCAGATAAAAATTCTAGCAAAAGATAAAGAACTAGTAAACAACTCCTTACAAGTAGTAAAGAAAAACAAAATCCTAAACGGAATTATTCATAAACTGAAAGAAATCGATGTTGAAGCGCTAGACGATTCGACCAAATTTCAAGTGAGCAAACTGAATAAAAGTATTGTAAAGGAAGTAAACACAGATAAAAGCTGGAAAGACTTAGAAAAACATATCAAAAACGTTCACTTTGAATTTTTGAAAAGATTAAAAGAAAAATATCCCTCGATTTCGCCAAGAGAACTGGATCTCTCTACTTATTTATTGATGAATATGTCGACAAAAGAGATCGCCGAAATCATGAATATTTCAACAGGCGGCGTAGAATTAGCACGTTATAGGTTACGAAAAAAACTCGGTTTAAATAAAAAGGAAAATTTAATTGGTTTTTTAATGAGCATCTAAAAACAAAAAATCCATCAGTTTCGGCTGATGGATTTTTATTATTTAATATATTCCAGTGTTCGCTCTAAAGCCATTCCTCTGGATCCTTTTATGAGAATAGTATTGTCCTTGAAATGTATTGTTTTAAGATGTGCTACAAAAGCATCAAAAGTATCAAAAAACTGAATATTTTCTTGAGCAACTTTATTTTCATAAAATGATTTACCAATCAAATAGCACTCTGATTTGTTTTGATTTAATAAGGAATCTACAATTAACTTATGCTCTTGTTTACTCTCATCACCCAACTCAAACATATCTCCCAAAATCATCACTTTATTTTGATTTTCGAGTTGTAAAAAATTAGTTATTGCAACTGCCATACTGCTAGGATTAGCATTGTAAGCATCCAGAATAATCTGATTAGAATCAATTCGTAACAATTGCGATCTGTTATTTTCAGGTATATATGTTTCAATTGCTTGTTTTATATCCTCTTCCTCGACCTTAAAATAGTATCCAATTGCAATAGCCGCATTAATATTGTTAGCATTGTAAAGCCCAATTAGATGCGATTCTACACTAAAATTATCGTAATCTATAACAACAAAAGGATTAGCTTTGATACTGTTGATTTTTAGATCAGCAGTAGCATTATTAATTCCGAAAGTAAATGATTTTATTCCGGTAGATTTTTCGATCTGAATAGGATCTTCGAGATTTACAAAAACCAATTTATCATTTTTTGCGAGATATTCGTACATCTCACTTTTGCCCTGAATAACACCCTCTACACCACCAAAACCTTCAAGATGCGCTTTACCAAAATTCGTAATATAGCCAAAGTCAGGCTGAGCTATTTCACATAAAAATTCGATTTCTTTTTTATGATTTGCACCCATTTCAACAATACCAATTTCAGTATCTTTTGTAAAAGACAGCAAAGTCAGAGGCACTCCAATATGATTGTTTAAATTTCCTACTGTAGCCTTGGTTTTATATTTCTTAGCAATAACGACATTAATAAGTTCTTTAGTCGTTGTTTTACCATTGCTTCCCGTTAAGGCAATTATAGGCAATTTAAGATAAGCGCGATGAAACTTTGCCAACGCTTGTAAGCTTTCTAAACTGTTCTCAACAAGAATTGTTCTTTCATCAATAACATACGATGCATTATCAACAACGACAAATAAAGCACCTAATTCAAGTGCTTTGACAGCAAAGGTATTCGCATCAAAATTTTCACCTTTGATAGCAAAAAACATAGAATCCTTTTCAATTTTTCTGGTATCAATTGAAACCGATTTACATTGCAAAAATAAGTTATGAATGTCCTGAATATTCATTTATAAAAAAATTTATATTTATAAAATAAGCAATAAAAAAATTCCAAATTCCAAAAGCTGAGTAATTCAGTTGGAATTTGGAATTTTTATATTGAATTTTCTAGAATTTAGTTTCTAGGCGATTTTCTTTTTTCAGCTTTTGCACCTACTCTAGACATAGCACATCTAAATCCGATGTAATCTGTTGCCATATCCTGAGGGAAATATCTTCTTTGAGCCGGATCTAACCAATATGCTCTGTCTCTCCAAGAACCACCTTTGTAAACTCTCACATTATCATCGATAAGTGTAGTACGTTTACTAGAGTTGTCATATTTTCTAACCATTTGACCTAAACTGTCTGTTGTTACATTATGCTTAGGAGAATTGTACATTGACTGATCAGCTTTTGTTCCTCCATCAGGATCACCAAAATCAAAGTATTTAGATGATTGTTTATCACCATCTCTATAGTTGATGTTATCACTTGTACTGAAATTTTGTCTCAAGTAAGTTTCATTTTCATCAACCGGAACCTGAGCAATTTCTCCTGGCAAGTTTGTTGCAACTTTTTTACCGTTACTTAAAGTCTTGTACTGAATATTATCTTTAGTGATAATTT
>Ga0247732_10001140_pt1 | contig 11007 bp, 10 predicted proteins | sample UWRJL163409C2_FD_180940 | JGI IMG/M metagenome (GOLD analysis project Ga0247732, IMG submission 180940) | Plant litter microbial communities from Arlington Agricultural Research Station in Wisconsin, United States - UWRJ-L163-409C-2 | ecosystem: Environmental > Terrestrial > Plant litter >...
CAGCACCAGCGCCATGGTGATGGAGGCGGAGATGCCCGGCAGCGCGCCGCCGAGGATGCCCCAGACGAGGCCGGCAATGGCGACGAAAATGAGCGGCGTGCCCGTCAGAAGATGAACGATGTCCCAGAACGTCGTCATGAGAAAAGCCCTTGGAAGAGGGTGCCGACCGGCTGGTTGACGCCGAGCAATTTGACGAACACGGCCCAGTACAGGACGGCGCCGCCAATGGCTGCGACCGGGACAGTCCAGCGGCGCGGGGCGCCCTCATACAGCGCGACCGCTGCGATGAGCAGCGCCACACCGATCAGGTACCCGACATAGGGCAGAAGGAGCACATAGGCCGCGCCGAACAGCAGGAAGCCGATCGCGCGTGGCATCCGGGCGTCCTTCTCTTCCTCGTCGTCGGCATCCAGCCCCTCGGCCTTTGCTGCACGTGCCGCGAGCACCGACTTGACGATGAGGATGATGCCAAGCACCGCTAGGGCGATCGCGAGTGCGCGGGGCAGGCCGGAGGCTCCGACCTCGTCGGAAAGCGAACTGTCGGCAATGGAGCCGGTTGCCCAGTAATAGACCGCCGCGAGAGCGAGCAGCACGAGGCCGCTCAAGCTATCCTTGTTCATGGCAGACTTCCGTTGTTCAGGAACGTCTGGCACGGACCCGCAGGTCCGTGCCGTTCGTCGATGTTGGCGGGGTCAATTATTTGACTGCGCCGGTTTCCTTCAGGAAGCTTTCGGTGGTGTTCGCGAAATTGTTCACGAAGGCAGGGTAGTCCTTGTGCGGAATGAATTTCGGCACGAGCACTTCCTCGGTGTAGGCCTTCTTGTAGTCGGGGTCGGCCAGCACCTTCTGCACCGCTTCGTCCCAGACCTTGGTGACGTTCTCCGGCACGCCCGCGGGGCCGGCGAGGCCGCGGAACTTCACCAGCTGTACGTCGAAGCCGGATTCCTTGACCGTCGGCACATCGGGCTTCTCGGCAAGGCGCTCCGGGTTGAAGGTCGCCAGCAACCGGATCTTGCCGGCATCGAGCTGCGAGCGCAGTTCCTGGATTTCGCCGATGCCAATATCGAGCGTGCCGTTCATGACGTTGAGCATCATGTCGCCGCCGCCCTCATGGGTGACGATGGCCGCATTGACGCCCGCCGCGCGCTTGAGTTGCTCGGCGGCTTGGCGCTCCAGCGACGCGGGATTTGCGGCGCCCCACTTGCCGCGTTCCTTCTTGGCGTGATCGACGACGTCGCCGAGCGTCTTGAAGGGGGCGTCCGCGCGGGTGAAGATCACTTCGCTGTCGGCGAAGATGTTCACCAGAGGGTCGAGGTCTTTGTAGGTCTTGGGCGGCTTGCTGAGCAGCGAGGTGTAAATATAGGTCGGCGTCGTCGCATAAAACACGCTACCGTCCGCCGGAGCTGCCGCAACCCGGGCGATGGCCTTGGCGCCGCTGCCGCCCTGCACGTTCTCGACGATGAAGGTGGCGTCGATATATTTGCCGAGATACTTCGACAGCTGGCGCAGGAACACGTCGCTGCCGCCGCCCGGGCTGGAATGGGTGACCAGCGTGACGACCTTTTGTGGGTATGGCGCGGGCTGCGCCGATGCGATGCTGCAAAGCCCGACGGAGCCGGCGAATGCGCCGGCCAACAAAAGCATTGCACCTGACTTGAGTTTCATCGGTTTCCCTCCCAGGAAATGGCGGCGTCTCTTATGGATCGCTCGCCGGTTAGACGTGGCTCAGCTCATGCGGTGACAGCCCGGACGGATTTGGCGACCGTGCCGGTTCCGGCAATCAGGTTCATGAGGCGCGACAGGTCCGCGCCATCGTCGATGTGGCGGACCAGGCCGAGAAGCTCATGTTGCGAGGCTTCATCGAGCACGCCTTCCGCGCACATGAAGAATTTGCCGTCGAGGTCGGCATCGCTGATCGGGTTCAGCGGGCCGCCGCGATAGCGCTCATCTGCCCACTGCACGAGAGTGCGCCCGTCCTTGGTCTCGACCTCGATACGCGAGCGGATCAGGTCGTAGCCGAGCGCGTCGATCTCCAGATCGTTGATGACGTCGGTGCGCGCCTGCAGGTCCTGCATGGCGGCACCGGCAACGAACGCATCCTCGAATTCATGATGGCTGGCACGGCGGCACAGCACGATCATCGCCAGCAGAGCCGGCATCGAGAACTTGGCCTGCAAATGGTTCTTGGCGATGGGATAGCGGATCGGCTCGATGATATTCTTGCCGGCGAAGAAGCGGATGCGCTCGACTTCCTCACCCTTCAGATCATGGTCGAGCACCAGCTTGAGCATCGCGTCCATCGACTGATGGGTGAGGATGCCCGACGGGTACGGCTTGATCGACACGCCGGGGTTTTCGATGGTCAGCGGCGCGCCGAAGCCTTCATTGGCCTTGGCGGCGTCGAAACCTTCGCCCATCACCGAGAAGAAGCCCCACGGGCCGTCGAGGGCTGCGGGGTCGGCATCAAAGCCCTTCGAGGCCAGCAACGCCGCCGTGACGCCGTTCTCGCAGGCGCGCCCGACATGGAGCGGTTTAGTCATGGTGCCGAAGTTTACCCGGATGCCGGCGGCAAAGCTCGCCGCGATGCCCAGCGCATGGGCGAGGCGCTCGCCGGTGAGGCCGAGCAGCTTGGCGGCGGCGACGCAGGCCCCAAAAGTGCCGACCGTGCCGCTGGTGTGGTGGCCACGGCGATAGTGGCGCGGTGTCATCCATTCCGAGATCTTGCACTCCACCTCGAAGCCGAGCTGGAAGGCGAGCATGATTTCGCGGCCGTCACGCTGTCCGAGCCGCTCGGCCATGATCAAGGCCGCGGTCAAGGGCGGCACGGTTGGGTGGGTGAGGAGGCCGTAGACATGGGCGGGATCGTTGGAGACCTGTGTGTCGTCCCAATCATGGGCATGGCCGGCGGTGCCCCAGACCCGGGCGGCGAGCGCGGCGGGAACCTTGGCCGAGCCGGCGGACGGCAGCGGTGCATCGCCGCGTCCACCCTGCTCGAGGGCGTCGTCGATCAGGATGCGGACCGAGCTTTCCTGGCTGCCGGCAAGGTAAAGCCCGACGGCATCCACCATGCAGCGGCGTCCAATCCGCAGGGCTTCGGGTGAGAGGTCCGCATAGGTGGTGCTCTCGATGAAGCGGATGGCCTGCCGGGTGATGTCGGTTGCGGTGGGGCTCACGCGGTAACTCCTGTCGAAACGTTTCTAGGTCAGGGTCGGGGTGGACATCAGGCGGACCTTCGCCGTCGCCACATGGTTCATATGAGCCGCCTGGGCGCGGTCCGGGTCATGGGCGGCGATGGCCTCGACCATCTCATGGTGCTCGTCATTGGAGGCCCGCATCGAGTCTCCCAGCATCAGATTGCGGGTGCGGTAGAGGCGAAGCTGCTTGATGAGCGACAGATACTGCGTTGCCAGCACCGGATTACCGGCGCGATCAACGATGAACTGGTGGAACGCGAAATTCTCCTGCACGTACAGGTCGAAATCGTCTTTCGCGATGGCGTCGTCCATTGCCGTCAAGAAGACGCGTAAACGGGTGATTTCCTCCTCCGTCGCGCGGATCGCCAGCAGGCGTCCGGCGAGGGCGAACAGAGCGGCGCGGACATCATAAATATGCGCGGCCTGCTCGGCGGTGAGGCGGCGCACGAACACGCCGCGATTGGGCACCTGCTCGATGAGGCCGCTCGATTCCAGCGAGCGCAACGCTTCGCGGATCGGGCCCCGGCTGATGCCGAAACGCAGCGCCAGTTCCTTCTCGTTGATGCGATCGCCGGGCGCGTATTCGCCGCCAAGAATAACCCGCTGAATCTCCTCCTCGATGAGCATCGGAAGAGAGCGTGATTTGAGGAACTCGATGGCGCTATCCGGCATGGGGCCTCCTAGGCCCGGCTATCTAGGCTCCGGTTCCAGGATGTGTCAATCGCCCTATGTTCGACTGTCGACAATTTAATATTCTGCGCCGACACATCGGTATTTTTGCCGGCGCCGGGCTTGAAGCTCGCATGCGGAATGGGGCGCAGCCCCTGCGTATTCCAGGGAATGCCAGTCACCCGGCGCGGAAACGGGCGGAGGGCTCACAAGGCCGAACTCTCCGCATTTCCCTACAGAGAGTTTCCGCTCGTTGTCGTTCGTTCAGCAAGCAGGAAGCAAGCTGACACGATTGGATAATAGGCGTACAGTCATTATTATGAGGTCGCGGCGCGTACGTGATCGATACTTTAGGACGCGTCTTCCTCGCGACCATGATTTCTCGGGCTTTGTTCGGGAGGGTTAGCGATGACGATCAGGAATCCCATCGAATGGGGTGTCGATCAGCTCTGGCAAACAGCCAGCGCGGTCAAATCCGTCAGCCATGCTTTTCATTACCCAACGGAGGGTTCGAGCCTGGTGCTGCCGGAGGTTCGGCGGATCGAGGTAGCCGATCTTCGGGATGCCCTGGCCAAGGGCTTTAGCGACTTTGCTACCTACCGGACAGATGTGATGTTCATCTGTCTGATCTACCCGCTGGCCGGTGTGGTCATCGCCAATGCAACGATGGGCAACGGCCTGCTGCCGCTGGTTTTTCCCCTTATTTCCGGCTTCGCGCTGATCGGCCCGTTCGCTGCGGTCGGGCTCTATGAGATGAGCCGGCGTCGCGAACAGGGCAATCCGGTTACATGGGTGGACGCTTTTCGCGTGCTTGGCTCACCCTCGCTTGCGGCCATTATCGAACTCGGCGTGCTGTTGCTCGGCATTTTTCTGCTGTGGCTACTGACGGCGATGATGATCTATGCAGCGACTCTCGGTCCCGATCTGCCGGTTTCCGTAGGGGCATTCATTACCGACGTCTTCACCACCGGTGCCGGCTGGGCGCTGATCGTCCTGGGCGTCAGCGCAGGATTCCTGTTCGCGCTATTGGTCCTGGCCATCAGCGCAATTTCCTTCCCCCTCCTGCTCGATCGTCGCGTGGGGGTTGCGGTTGCGGTGCGGACATCGGTTCGCGCTTTCATGATCAACCCCGGTCCGATGCTTGTCTGGGGGTTCATTGTCGCCGGCAGCCTAGTGGCGGGTGCCATTCCACTGCTGGTGGGGCTCATCGTGGTCATGCCGGTGCTCGGCCATGCCACATGGCATCTCTATCGCAAGGTTGTTCACTAACGCCGTCGAGCGAGGTCTCGTACGGAGATATACCGCCAGACCTAGATGTATACAAAGGTGGCACGCAGATCAAAGGTTAAGGATAAGTGCAATGCATGTCGTCCTGATTCTTGTTCTGCTTGCCGTCGGCTCGGTACTGTTTCACCTTGTCAGTCCCTGGTGGTGGACGCCAATAGCGTCGAACTGGCAGTATATTGACGATACGATCATCATTACATTCTGGATAACCGGCGCTGTTTTTGTCGCGGTCCTGCTATTCATGGCCTACTGCGTGCTGCGCTTCCGCCATCGGGAAGGGCACACAGCGGCCTTCGGGCCGGAGAGCCGGAAGCTTGAGGGATGGCTGACCCTCGTCACGGGAATCGGGGTCGCGGCGATGCTCGCGCCTGGCCTGTTCGTCTGGAACCACTTCATTACCGTTCCCGCCGATGCGACAACGATCGAAATCGTCGGCCAGCAATGGCAATGGAGCTTTCGGCTGCCGGGAAAGGATGGTCGGCTTGGCATCTCAGCCATCGACAACATTACCGACGACAATCCGCTCGGATTGAGCCGCAACGACCCGAACGGCCAGGACGATATCATCATCCAGGGCGCCGAGTTGCACCTGCCCATCGGCAAGCCGGTGAAGGTGCTGCTGCGCTCCACGGATGTGGTGCATGATTTCTATGTGCCGGAATTCCGGGCCAAGATGGATATATTACCGGGCTCGACCAGCTATTTCTGGCTCACCCCGACACGTACCGGCACGTTCGACGTTCTCTGCGCCGAACTCTGCGGCTCGGGGCATCCCTATATGCGCGGATCGGTCATCGTCGAGGAAGCGGCCGACTACCATGTCTGGCTCGACGGCCAGCAGACCCGCGTGATCGCGCAGCAATCCGAAACCAAGAATGAAGAAAACTCACTGGAAGCCGGTCGCCCCTGACGGAAGGAATGGGAGGTCTTTCCTATGGTTGAAGTTCCGTTCGATGCCACCTCTGCGGTGCCGCCGGCCGAAGTCGAAGATGCCGAGCTCTATCATCCAAGGAGTTGGCTGACGCGCTATGTCTTCAGCCAGGACGCCAAGGTTATCGCCATCCAGTACGCCGCGACGGCGCTGTCGATCGGCTTGTTCGCGCTGGCCTTGTCCTGGCTGATGCGGCTGCAATTGGCGTTTCCCGGCCTGCTCTCCTTCATCGATGCCAATGCCTACTACCAGCTCATCACCATGCACGGCATGATGATGGTAGTTTATGTGCTGACCGCGCTTTTCCTCGGCGGCTTCGGCAACTACCTCATTCCGCTGATGCTCGGCGCGCGGGATATGGTCTTTCCCTACGCCAACATGCTGAGCTTCTGGCTCTATTTTCTCGCGGTGGTGGTGCTGTTCGCGAGCTTCCTCGCGCCGGGAGGGCCGACCGGGGCTGGCTGGACGCTTTATCCGCCGCAGGCCATCACATCCGGCACGCCGGGGCTCGCGTGGGGCATCGTGCTGATGCTGGTCTCGCTGATGATCTTCATCGTCGGTTTCACCATGGGTGGATTGAACTATGTGGTGACGGTGCTTCAGGGCCGTACGCGCGGCATGACACTGATGCGCATGCCATTGACGGTCTGGGGGATATTCACCGCCAGCGTGATGGCGCTGCTGGCCTTTCCGGCCTTGTTCGTCGGCGCCGTGATGATGCTGTTCGACCGCCTGCTGGGCACCAGCTTTTTCATGCCGGCCATCATCGAGCAGGGCACGCGCCTGTCGTATGGCGGGGGGAGCCCGATCCTGTTCCAGCACCTGTTCTGGTTCTTCGGTCACCCGGAAGTCTACATCGTCGCCCTGCCGGCCTTCGGCATCGTCTCGGACCTGATCAGCGTCCATGCGCGGCGCAACATCTTCGGCTATCGCATGATGGTGTGGGCAATTCTGGCGATCGGCGCCCTCAGCTTCGTGGTCTGGGCGCACCACATGTATGTGAGCGGGATGAACCCCTATTTCGGGTTCTTCTTCGCCACCACCACGCTGATCATTGCCATTCCGACCGCGATCAAGGTCTACAACTGGGTGCTCACGCTGTGGCGCGGCGACATCCATCTCACCGTTCCGATGCTGTTCGCTCTCGCCTTCATCGTAACCTTCGTGAATGGCGGGCTGACCGGGTTGTTCCTCGGCAACGTGGTCGTCGATGTGCCGCTTTCCGACACCATGTTCGTCGTGGCGCATTTCCATATGGTGATGGGTGTGGCGCCGATCCTGGTGATCTTCGGCGCGATCTATCACTGGTATCCGAAGATCACCGGGCGCCTGCTGAACGGTCCGCTTGGCCAGATCCATTTCTGGATCACCTTCCTGGGTGCCTATGCGATCTTCTTCCCCATGCACTATCTCGGGTTGATGGGCGTGCCGCGGCGCTACCATGAGATGGGCGAGACGGCCATTTACCCGCAGTCCGCCCACGACCTGAACATCTTCATCACCATGACCGCCCTGCTCGTCGGCGCGTCTCAATTCGCGTTCGTGTTCAACCTGATATGGAGCTTGTTCCGTGGCCGGGAGGCCGGCGGCAACCCGTGGCGTGCCACGACGCTTGAATGGCAGACACCCGAAACCCCGCCGCCGCACGGCAATTGGGGCAAGGAGCAACCGGTCGTCTATCGCTGGGCCTATGACTACAGCGTGCCGGGCGCTCCGGAGGATTTCATCCCGCAGAACCAGCCACCGCTGGCCGCTGAGATGGCAGGAAGGGCGCCAGCATGACCATTGCCATCGCCTTCCTCGTTGTCATCGGTGCCATCGCCGGATGGTGGCTATCGTCGCAGCGCCTGATGTCCAAGCCATGGCTGGAGACGGGCGTGATCGGCGATGTGCCGGGCACTAGTGCACCGCTTCCGGCAGCCAAGATCGGGCTAGGCATATTTCTCGCCGTCGCCGGCTCGCTATTTGCGCTTTCCATCAGTGCCTATTCGATGCGGCTGCAAGGAATCGACTGGTGGCCGCTGCCGGTGCCGAAGCTGCTGTGGTTCAACACCGCGCTGCTGATACTAGGGAGCGCCGCGCTTGAATGGGCCAAGGCTTCCGCCCGCCGCGCCGACATGAGCGGCGTCCTGCTCGGGCTGATGGCCGGCGGCGGCTTCAGCATCGCCTTTCTCGGTTGCCAGTTGCTGGCGTGGCAGCAATTGAATGAGGCGGGCTACGTGCTGGCGTCCAATCCGGCGAATTCGTTCTTCTACCTGATCACAGGATTGCATGGCCTGCACGTGCTGGGCGGCCTTGCCGCGCTGGGGCGGGTCACTTTCCGGGCGCAGCGAACGCGCGATGTGGGAAAGGTGCGGCTCGGTGTCGAGCTCTGCGCCATCTATTGGCACTTTCTGCTCTTCGTCTGGATGGTCCTGTTCGCGCTGCTCGCGGGCTGGGCCGGCGAGTTCCTCGCCATATGCCGGCAAGTGCTGAGCTAGGGGGAAGGGGAGAGACCAATGGCTGACGTCACGCTGCACCACCCACCCAAAGCGCCCTCGCAACCGGCCGGCTTGGCAAGCATCGCCGCGGATCTCTCCTCCGACCAACTCGCGTTCAAGCGTGTCTCATGGGGGAAGGCCATGATGTGGATATTCCTTCTGAGCGACACCTTCGTCTTCAGCTGCTTCCTGATCGCCTACATGACGGCGCGCATCTCGACCCCTGTACCCTGGCCGAACCCGAGCGAGGTCTTCGCGCTGGAGATCGCGGGCACGACGTTTCCGCTCCTGCTGATCGCCATCATGACCTTCGTCCTGATCAGCAGCAGCGGGACCATGGCCATGGCGGTGAATTTCGCCTATTGGCGCGACCGCCGCACAACGGCAGTCCTCATGCTGGCGACAGCGGTGCTCGGCGCGGCCTTCGTCGGCATGCAGGCCTTCGAGTGGAGCAAGCTGATCCATGAGGGCGTGCGGCCGTGGGAGAACCCCTGGGGGGCCGCGCAGTTCGGCTCGGTCTTCTTCATGATCACGGGCTTCCACGGCACTCATGTAACGTTCGGCGTGATCTTCCTGATCATCATTGCGCGGAAGGTATGGCGGGGAGACTACGCAAGCGGCAGACGAGGCTTCTTCACCAGCAGGAAGGGAAATTACGAGTCCGTCGAAATCATGGGCCTGTACTGGCATTTCGTCGATCTGGTCTGGGTCTTCATCTTTGCCTTCTTTTACCTCTGGTGAGCACGATGGCACATGTGGAAACGCACACCGGGGTCCAGCATCCCATCAGGCTCTACATCGTCGTCTGGGTTTGGCTATTCGTGCTGAGCGCCTGCTCGTACATGGTCGACTATTTTCACGTGCAGGGATATTTGCGATATTCCCTCATCCTCCTGTTCATGTCTCTGAAGGCGGGCCTGATCGTTGCCGTCTTCATGCACATGGCCTGGGAGCGATTGACGCTTGTCTATGCCATTCTGGTGCCTCTCGGCGCGGTGTTGGTCTTCGTGGCGATCATGCTGCTCGAAGCGGATTACACATTCCTGACCCGAACGGCCCTTCTCGACATGGCATACGTCCCGGCCGTTGAGGGATCGTGACGGCTTGGCGAGGAGCGCCGCCCGCCGTTCAGGTCGTCGACGACATGTCCAGCCTTGATCATGCGCGATCATCGACCAGCTGAGTTGCTCCGGCGTGACCTTAGGTTTCGTTCAAAGGGTTTTGTCGGTCTCGGGAGACATGCCCGGGGATGAGGAGGGGCTGTGCACGGCAATTGTCGATTGCGCCCTCAGAAGAAGCCCCGGTCCGGCAATTGCGTGCCGGAGATGACATGGGCGCCGATCGCCACGGCTTTGTAGGAATCCGGGTTATGGGAGGCGAGCGTGCGGGCATTGCGCCAGTGCCGGTCGAGATTGAGCGTCCGCTTGGACGCCGACGCCCCGCCGACATCGAAGATGAGGCTGCCGCTGCGAATGGCGAGTTCATCGACCACTACCTTGGCCTGCGCGGCCGCCAGCGACGCTGCCAGAGCCGGCTCGCGGTCGTCGCGTCCTGCGTCGCGGGCGCGGCTGACAATGTCGAAGGCGTCCGCCGCCGCGAGCACGCTCGCCTCCGCGGCGAAGGCGTAGGATGCGATTTGACCCACCACCTGCTGCAACAGCACATCGTCGGCCGGCCGCTCGGCCGGTGCGTGGTAGAAATTGCGGCTCCGGCTCTTGATCAATGCCGACGCCTCGTCGCGGATGGCGTGGATGATGCCGGCGACGATCGCGGTAAGGAAAAGCTGGGGCTGGGTGTTGGCATAGGCGAGCGCGTAGCCGACGCCCTCGCTGTCGAACACGGCCTCCTCCGCTTCCACCCGTACATCACGGAAATGGGTGGTGCCCGACGCCGTGAGGCGCTGCCCTGCGCCATCCCAATCGTCGACGATGTCGACGCCGGCGCGGCTGGTCGGCACGATGACTGCCGCGACGGCGCCCGAGGGATCGGCCGCGCGCACCAGGACGAGATCCGAATAGAGAGTCCCGGTCGTGTAATATTTGGTGCCGTTCAGCCGGTATCCGAATGCCTCCGGCGTGAGGGTGGTGTCGGGCTTTGTGGCACCGGCGCGGGGCGTGCCAAGCTCGGTATTGCCGAGCCCGATGATCGCGCCATCCAACACCGCCTTCTGCCAGCGCCGCTCCTGTTCCGTGCGCGGCCGGCGGGCATATTGCTCGGCCACCGTGAAATGGTTGCGCAGGATATGCGCGACATTGGAATCCGCCGCGCCGAGCCGGATGACGAGGGCGAACAGCTCGCGAAAGCTGGCACCCCCGCCGCCGTCTTCACGGCGCAGGCGCAGCGCGCCGAACCGGGCCTGCCGCAGCCATGCGATCTGCTCGAAGGGCAGAATGCGCTCGCGCTCCCGTTCGGAGGCGCCCTCGGCGATGCGGGCGAACAGGGCGTC
>Ga0247732_10001143_pt1 | contig 11002 bp, 12 predicted proteins | sample UWRJL163409C2_FD_180940 | JGI IMG/M metagenome (GOLD analysis project Ga0247732, IMG submission 180940) | Plant litter microbial communities from Arlington Agricultural Research Station in Wisconsin, United States - UWRJ-L163-409C-2 | ecosystem: Environmental > Terrestrial > Plant litter >...
TGGCTGGCCGATTACCACCATTTGAGCCTTGAGGACCTGCGCGCCAGTGCTTATGTGCACGAAGACGATGCGGCAGTTCGTCACATGATGCGTGTGGCGGCAGGGCTCGACTCGCTGGTGTTGGGCGAACCGCAGATCCTTGGCCAGATGAAGTCCGCCTATGCCGTCGCCCGCGAGGCCGGTACCGTCGGCCCGCTGCTGGGGCGGCTGTTCCAGGCCACCTTCAATTCCGCCAAGCAAGTGCGCACCGACACTGCCATCGGTGAAAACCCGGTGTCCGTGGCGTTTGCGGCCGTCAGCCTGGCCAAACAGATTTTCAGCGATTTGCAACGCAGCCAGGCCTTGCTGATCGGCGCCGGTGAGACCATTACCCTGGTTGCCCGCCACCTGCACGACCTGGGCGTGAAGCGCATCGTGGTCGCCAACCGCACGCTGGAGCGCGCGAGCATCCTGGCCGAGCAGTTCGGCGCCCACGCGGTGCTGCTGTCGGATATCCCCGCCGAACTGGTACGCAGCGATATCGTCATCAGCTCCACCGCCAGCCAGCTGCCGATCCTTGGCAAGGGCGCGGTGGAAAGCGCGCTGAAGCTGCGCAAGCACAAACCTATTTTTATGGTGGATATCGCCGTTCCCCGGGATATCGAACCAGAAGTCGGCGAGTTGGACGACGTTTACCTCTACAGCGTCGATGACCTGCATGAAGTGGTTGCCGAAAATCTCAAGAGCCGCCAGGGTGCTGCCCAGGCTGCCGAAGAGATGGTCAGCAGCGGCGCCGAAGATTTCATGGTGCGCTTGCGTGAACTGGCGGCGGTGGACGTGCTCAAGGCGTATCGTCAGCAAGGCGAACGCCTGCGCGACGAAGAGTTGCTCAAGGCTCAGCGCTTGCTCGCCAATGGCAGCAGCGCCGAGGAGGTATTGATGCAACTGGCCCGTGGCCTCACCAACAAGTTGCTCCACGCGCCCAGCGTACAGCTTAAAAAATTGACTGCCGAAGGCCGCCTCGATGCGCTGGCCATGGCCCAGGAACTCTTTGCCCTCGGTGAGGGCGCGTCAGATAGCTCTTCGGATAAAAAATCGCAATGAAAGCGTCACTGCTCAATAAACTGGACGTGCTCCAGGACCGTTTCGAAGAACTGACCGCCTTGCTCGGCGACGGTGAGGTCATCTCCGATCAGACCAAGTTCCGCACCTATTCCAAGGAATACGCGGAAGTTGAGCCGATTGTGGCCACTTATGGCCAGTGGCTGAAGACCCAGGCCGACCTCGAAGGCGCCCAGGCGCTGCTCAAGGACAGCGACCCGGACATGCGCGAAATGGCCGTGGAAGAAGTCCGCGAAGCCAAGGACAAGCTGCTTGAGCTGGAAGGCGATCTGCAGCGCATGCTCTTGCCCAAGGACCCCAACGACGGGCGCAACGTGTTCCTCGAAATCCGCGCCGGCACCGGTGGCGACGAGGCGGCGATTTTCTCCGGCGATTTGTTCCGCATGTATTCGCGTTACGCCGAGCGCCGTGGCTGGCGTGTGGAAATCCTGTCCGAGAACGAGGGCGAGCACGGCGGCTATAAAGAAGTCATCGCGCGGGTCGAAGGCGACAACGTGTACGGCAAGCTGAAATTCGAATCCGGCGCGCACCGCGTGCAACGGGTACCGGCCACCGAATCCCAGGGCCGTATCCACACCTCGGCGTGCACCGTGGCCGTGTTGCCCGAGCCGGACGAGCAGGAAGCCATCGAGATCAACCCGGCGGACCTGCGGGTCGACACTTACCGTTCGTCGGGCGCCGGTGGCCAGCACGTCAACAAGACCGATTCGGCCATCCGTATCACCCACTTGCCGTCTGGCATCGTGGTGGAGTGCCAGGAAGAACGTTCCCAGCACAAGAACCGCGCGCGGGCCATGTCCTGGCTGTCGGCCAAGCTCAATGACCAGCAGACCAGCGCCGCCGCCAACGCGATTGCCAGCGAACGTAAACTGCTGGTGGGTTCGGGCGACCGTTCCGAGCGTATCCGTACCTACAACTTTGCCCAGGGTCGGGTCACCGACCATCGGGTCAACCTCACCCTTTACTCCCTCGACGAAATTCTCGCCGGCGGCGTGGACGCGGTGATCGAGCCGTTGCTCGCCGAATACCAGGCCGATCAACTCGCGGCGATAGGTGAATAAATGACCATCATCGCCAGCCTGCTGCGTGCCGCCGACCTGCCGGACTCGCCCACCGCGCGCCTGGATGCTGAGCTGTTGCTGGCTGCCGCGCTGGGCAAGTCCCGCAGCTACCTGCACACCTGGCCGGAAAAGATCGTCAGCAGCGAACACGCACTGGCCTTTGCCGACTACCTGCAGCGGCGCCGGGCGGGTGAGCCGGTAGCCTACATCCTCGGCCAGCAAGGCTTTTGGAAGCTGGACCTGGAGGTTGCGCCCCACACGCTGATCCCGCGTCCGGAAACCGAGATGCTGGTGGAAGCCGCACTGGAGTTGTTGCCTGCCACCCCCGCCACGGTTCTTGACCTGGGCACGGGCAGCGGCGCAATTGCCCTGGCCCTGGCCAGCGAGCGCCCGGCTTGGCAGGTCACCGCAGTCGACCGTGTGCTGGAGGCCGTGGCCCTTGCCGAACGCAACCGCCAGCGCCTGCACCTCAACAATGCCACGGTGCTGAACAGCCATTGGTTCAGCGCCCTGCAAGGTCATCACTACGACCTGATTATCAGCAACCCGCCATATATCGCCGACAATGACCCGCACCTGGTGGCCGGTGATGTGCGTTTCGAACCGGCCAGCGCACTGGTGGCCGGCCACGATGGCCTCGACGACCTGCGCCAGATCATCCGGCAGGCCCCGGCCCATCTGAGCGCGGGTGGGTGGCTGCTGCTCGAGCACGGTTACGACCAGGCCCTGGCGGTGCGTGACCTGCTGCTGAACCAGGGGTTTGAGCAAGTACACAGCCGCATCGACCTCGGTGGCCACGAACGCATCACGCTGGGGCGCCGCCCGTGCTGACCGACCAGGAGCTGTTGCGCTATAGCCGACAGATTCTGTTGCAGCATGTCGACATCGAGGGGCAGTTGCGCCTGAAAAACAGCCGTGCGCTGATCATCGGCCTTGGGGGCCTGGGCGCGCCGGTGGCGTTGTACCTGGCCGCCGCCGGTGTCGGTGAGCTGCATGTGGCGGACTTCGACACGGTTGACCTCACCAACCTGCAGCGCCAGATCATCCACGACACCGACAGCGTCGGGCAGACCAAAGTCGACTCGGCCCTGCGTCGCCTGAGCGCCATTAACCCTGAAGTCACCTTGATTGCCCATCGCTGCGCCCTGGATGCCGACGCTTTGGCGGCGGCCGTGGCGGCGGTGGATGTGGTGCTCGATTGCAGCGATAACTTCGCCACCCGTGAAGCGGTGAATGCCGCCTGCGTCGCAGCGGCCACGCCGTTGGTCAGTGGCGCGGCCATTCGCCTTGAAGGGCAGTTGTCGGTGTTTGACCCGCGTCGCGCCGAAAGCCCGTGCTACCACTGCTTGTATGGGCACGGCAGCGACGCCGAACTGACCTGCAGCGAAGCCGGCGTGGTCGGCCCGCTGGTGGGCGTGGTCGGCAGCCTGCAAGCCCTGGAAGCGCTCAAGCTGCTGGCCGGCTTCGGTGAGCCGCTGGTGGGCCGGTTGTTGCTGATCGATGCGCTGACCACGCGGTTTCGCGAGTTGCGCGTAAAGCGTGACCCGGGCTGCAGTGTCTGCGGGACGCACCATGGTTAAGGACGCGCCGATCGGTGTGTTCGATTCCGGCGTCGGCGGGTTGTCGGTGCTGGATGAAATCCAGCAATTGCTGCCTCACGAATCGTTGTTGTATGTGGCGGATTGCGGGCATATCCCCTACGGCGAGAAAACCCCGGCGTTCATTCTTGAACGTTCCCGGCGTGTAGCGGCGTTCTTTCGCGAAAAAGGCGCCAAGGCGTTTGTGATTGCCTGCAACACCGCGACCGTCGCGGCCGCTGCCGATTTGCGCGAAGACTTTCCCGACTGGCCGCTGGTAGGCATGGAGCCCGCCGTCAAGCCGGCCGCTGCCGCCACTCGCAGCGGAGTGGTAGGGGTGCTCGCGACGACCGGCACCCTGCAAAGCGCCAAATTCGCGGCATTGCTGGATCGCTTCGCCACTGATGTTCGGGTGGTGACCCAGCCGTGCCCAGGGCTGGTGGAGTTGATCGAAACCGGCGACCTGAACAGCGCCGCCCTGCGCCAGTTGCTGCAGGGGTATGTCGAGCCGCTGCTCAGCGCCGGTTGCGACACCATCATCCTCGGTTGCACCCACTATCCCTTCCTCAAGCCGCTGCTGGCGCAGATGCTGCCCCCCAGCATCATCCTGATCGACACCGGTGCCGCCGTGGCCCGCCAACTCAAGCGTTTGCTCGGTGAGCGCGACCTGCTGAGCAGGGGTAATCCGGCGCCAGCGCAATTCTGGACCAGTGGCGATGTGTATCACTTCAGAAATATCCTACCGACACTATGGAAACATCCCGGAGTTGTGCGAAGCTTTGGCGCGTGAAAATTTCGTGAAATGTCGCTGAACTTCTGCCTCTGCGCCAGTTTCTATAGCGAGATTGCCTGTACAAAACCAAATAACTTCGTTCGGAAAGGATGTTTCTTATGAAGCGCTTGTTCTGTTTGGCCGCGATTGCGGCCGCTGTGGTGGGACACTCTTTTTCGGCGCAGGCCGCCGGCCTGGAATTGGGTGTGGGGAGCACCAGCGATTCGACCATGACCTATCGGTTGGGGCTTACGTCGGATTGGGATAAAAGCTGGTGGCAGAGCGATACCGGCCGTCTGACCGGTTACTGGAGCGGGGCCTACACCTACTGGGATGGCGACAAGCGCGCCAGCGTCAGCAGCCTGTCGTTCTCGCCAGTGTTTGTGTACGAATTTGCCGGGGAAACGGTGAAGCCTTACATCGAAGCGGGCATCGGCGTAGCGGTGTTCTCCCGCACCAAGGTCGAAGACAACAACATCGGCCAGGCTTTCCAGTTCGAAGACCGCTTGGGTTTCGGCCTTCGGTTCAACGGCGGGCATGAAGTGGGCATTCGTGCCACGCATTATTCCAACGCCGGGATCAGCAGCAATAACGACGGGGTAGAAAGTTACGCGGTGCACTACACGCTGCCACTGTAATTCCCCACCCGCTGCAAATCCCCCTGTGGGAGCGGGCTTGCTCGCGAAAGCGGTGTATCAGTCGGACATGAATTGACTGACACACCGCTTTCGCGAGCAAGCCCGCTCCCACATTTGAATCTCTGCTCAACGCACGGTCAGCGGTATGCCGTCGCAATCCCTTCGCGCTCGGTCAGGCACTCCGGCGCACCCATCTCGAATTCCCGACAGATCAGCGGTCGCCGCTCGTAGATCGTGCACATCATCGTGTCCCGATCCAGCGCCGCGCACCAACCGTCATCCAGGCGCAGCATCACTTCGCCGCCCCAATCGTCAGTGTCGATGTAGCGTTCCGGCACGCCGGTGTCGGTGATCAGCATCACTTCCAGCTGGCAGCAGCAGGCCGCGCACGTCGAGCAGGTGACGGCGGGTTCTGCGATTTGGGTGTGGGGGATGTTGGTCATAGGCGCGCAGTGTAAGGCAAGCGGCTCCTGCGCGTATGAATGCTCTGACGGACGTCAGTTTCCCAACTGATCGGCGACCCAATGCAATAGCGGAAACACCAGGGCCCACAACACCGCCAGGCCGATCAGGCTGGCCGTCGTGCCATAGCCGAAAGTGACCCCCGCCAACTGGCTGCCACCGTAATAGGACAGCGGTCCACCCAGCGCGCCCAGCAGGCTGGCGCGCCACCAGGGCTGCGCACTCCAGGCCAGGCAATGGCGCAGGGTCGTGGCCAGCAGCGCCCACAACAGGATCAGCCAGACCGGGATCAACGGCCCCGGCATGCTGAAGTGGAATACGCCGAAGGTGCGCAGTGAGGTGTCGATGACTGTTCCCAGCAGGGTCACGGCCAGGATCACCTGGCCCTCCTTGGACCACGCACTTATCCACAGCAGATGGATCGCCAGCACGGCCAGCCCCACCAGCAGCCAGAGGCTGTTTCCACCCAGCACGCAGGCAAACCAGCCGCACTGGAACAGCACGGCATTGGCCGCCGTTTTAAGCACTGAAACGCCCAAGCAGCGGAGGGGTGATGGCCGATGGCTTGGCCAGCAGCAATTGCGCGGTGCCAATGGTGCGCTCCATGAAGCCGCCCTCGCAGTAGCACAGGTAAAACTCCCACAAACGCAGGAAGTACTCGTCGTAGCCCAATTCCGTCAGGCGGCCATGGGCGCGGCGAAAGTTCTCATGCCACAGGCGCAGTGTTCGCGCGTAATGCAGGCCGAAATCTTCCATGTGCAGCAGGTTCATGTCGGTGTCGCGGCTGACGATCTGCAACATGTTCTGCACACTGGGCAGGGCGCCGCCAGGGAAGATGTAGCGCTGGATAAAGTCGACGCTGCGTTTGGCCTGCTCGAAACGTTGCTCGCGGATCGTGATCGCTTGCAGCAGCATCAGGCCATCGCTCTTGAGCAGGTGCGCGCATTGCTTGAAGTACGTCGGCAGGAAACGATGGCCGACCGCTTCGATCATTTCGATGGAAACGAGTTTGTCGTATTGGCCGGTGAGGTCGCGGTAATCCTGCAGCAACAGGGTCACCTGGTCGTTGAGCCCCAAGGCCTCGATGCGCTGTGCGGTGTAGGCAAACTGCTCTTTGGAAAGGGTGGTGGTGGTGACCTTGCACCCGTAGTGCTGCGCGGCATACAGCGCCATGCTGCCCCACCCCGTGCCGATTTCCAGCAGGTGGTCGCTGGGTTTCAGCGCAAGTTTCTGGCAGATACGCTCGAGTTTGTTCAGCTGCGCCTGTTCCAGGGTGTCGTCGGGCGTCAGAAATTGCGCCGCCGAGTACATCATGGTCGGGTCCAGAAACTCTTTGAACAGGTCATTGCCCAGGTCGTAGTGGGCGGCGATGTTTTTCTGCGAACCCTTGCGCGTATTGCGATTGAGCCAATGCAGGCCCTGGGTGAACGGCCGCGCCAAGCGTGCCAGGCCACCTTCCATCGCATCCAGCACCTCCAGGTTACTCACCATCACCCGGACCACGGCGGTCAGGTCCGGGGTGGTCCAATAGCCGTGAATAAATGCTTCGCCCGCGCCGATGGAGCCGTTGGCCGCCACCAGGCCCCACACCGCCGAGTCGAGGATCTGGATTTCGCCCAGCAGGTGCGCCTCGCGTGCTCCGAATACCTGACGTTCGCCGTCTTCGATGACCACCAACTGGCCGTGGCGCAGTTGGCTGAGTAGACGCAGCACGGCCTTGCGCAGCAGCGCCGTGGTCACGCCGTTGACGTTCAGGCGGTTGGCCTTGACCGATACGTTAGGGGATTTCATGGCGGCGATCCTTGGTATACCCGACTGCGGTGCGAGAGGCGCCATCGGCGGCCTGATGGGAAAAAATCGGTGTGCGTTTGAGCAGCAGGCGCAGCGCCTGCCAGTAAATGGCCAGGCACGTCTTGGCGGTCATCCACGGGAAGCGCCACAGGTAGCGATGCAGGCTGGCGCGGTTGAGCGCTTCTTTGGCCAGGCTCAGGGTGGCGTCGAAGACTTTGTGCTCGCCCTGCCAATCGGCCATGTGCACGCCTAGCCTGGCAGCCGGCGGGCTGAAGCTCATGCGGTATTCCAGGTCGCGCGGCAAGAACGGCGACACATGAAACGCCTTGGCCACGGCGAAGTGCTGGTGCTCATGTGCGTCGAGGGCCTGGGCCGGCAGCACGTAGTGATAGCGTTCGCGCCATGGGGTATTGGTCACTTCACACAGGATCGCGGCCAGTTGCCCGTCGGCCTCGAAACAGTAGAAGAAACTCACTGGATTAAAAGCCAGGCCCCAACTGCGGGCCTGGGTCAGCAGGCAGATAGCGCCCTGGGGTGTACGCCCCAGAGCCTTGCCGACTTCCTGGCGCACGGCATCGCTCAAACTCATGCCGTGGCGCGTCAATTCACGCAGGTAATCCTGCTGGCGAAAACCAAAGGGCGCCAGGCGACTGGTGCCCGCCAGCGGCGACAGCCCGAGTACCTGGTCCTGCTCACTGAGGTCCAGGTACAGCAGGCCGATGCGGTAGCGAAAGGCGTGGCCCTTGGGCGTAAAGCGGCGATGGGCGATCCAGCCGCTGTACAGGGCGCTGTTCACAGGCTTTCCCCAAAGGCTTGGGCCACGCGCAGCGCGCTGACCACGCCGTCTTCGTGAAACCCGTTGGCCCAGTAGGCGCCGCAGTAAAAGGTGTTTCGCGCGCCGAGCAACTCTTCCCCGCGACCTTGCGCGGCCACCGCCGCCAGGCTGTATTGCGGATGGGCGTAGGTGTAACGCGCAAGCACCTTCAGAGGGTTGATCATCGAGGTCTGGTTGAGGCTGACGCAAAAGGTCGTGGCGCTGTCGATGCCTTGCAGGATGTTCATGTCGTAGGTCACGGCGGCCTGAGTCTGCGCGGCACTGGTCAGCCGATAATTCCAGCTCGCCCAGGCCAGCTTGCGGTCCGGCAGCAGGCGCGTGTCGGTGTGCAGCACCACGTCGTTGTCGGCGTAGGGCAGGGCGCCGAGAATCTCCTGTTCAGCCTGGCTCGGGTCGGCGAGCAACGCCAGCGCCTGGTCGCTGTGGCAGGCGAACACCACCTTGTCGAAGGCTTCAGTGCCGGCGGCGCTGTGGATAATCACGCCCTCGGTATCGCGCTCAACCCCATGCACGGGGCAGTTGAGGCGGATCTGCTCACGAAAGTTGCGGGTCAGCGGTTCGATGTAGCGGCTGGAGCCGCCCTCGATCACGCACCATTGCGGGCGGTTGTTCACCGACAGCAAGCCGTGGTTCTTGAAGAAGCGTACAAAGAACTGCAATGGAAAATCGAGCATGTCCGCCAGCGACATCGACCAGATCGCCGCGCCCATCGGCACGATGTAATGCCGGATAAACCGCGGGCCGTAACCCCCTGCTTCGAGGTAGTCGCCGAGGGTCATTTCGGCGCTGATGCGCTGTTCCTGCAGGTCCAGCGGCGCCTGGCGGTTGAAGCGCAGGATGTCGCGCAACATGCCCCAGAAGCCCGGCGACAGGATATTGCGCCGCTGGGCAAACAGGCTGTTGAGGTTATTGCCGTTGTATTCGAACCCTTCGCTTTGGTCGCACACCGAAAAGCTCATCTCGGTGGGTTTGAACTTCACCCCGATCTGCCCCAGCAAGCGGATGAAATTGGGGTAGGTCCAGTCGTTGAACACGATGAACCCGGTGTCCACGGCGTAGGCTTTCCCCTCGACCGTCACGTCGACCGTATGGGTGTGCCCGCCAATGCGGTCGCCGGCCTCGAACACGGTGATGTCGTGACCACGGCTGAGCAGGTAGGCGCTGGTCAGCCCGGCGATGCCGCTGCCGATAATGGCGATCTTCACAGGTCGTCCTTCTGCGGTGGCGGGCTACGCAGCATGCGTTTGCCGATCAGCAACTGCGCACGGTTGGGCAGCTTCGATAACGGCCACAAGGTGGCGATAAACATGGCCGGGAAGGCGATTTCCAGCGGGCGTTTGTCCAGCTTGGCGAAGATATGCCGCGCGGCTTTGTCGGCAGACCAGCTCAAGGGCATCGGGAAGTCATTGCGTTCGGTCAGCGGCGTCTCGACAAAGCCCGGGCTGATCACGGTCACGTCGATATTTTCCGGCGACAGGCTGATGCGCAGGGCTTCAAACAGGTAGCGCAGCCCAGCCTTCGACGCGCCATAGGCCTCGGCGCGCGGCATCGGCAGGTAGGTCACGGCGCTGGCCACGCCCACGAGGTGCGGGGTGCTGCCTGCGCGCAACAGCGGCAGCGCGGCTTCGATGCAATAGCTGCTCGCCAGCAGATTGGTGCGCACCACGTGCTCGACGATGGAAGAATCAAATTGCTTGGCATCCACATATTCACAGGTGCCGGCGTTGAGAATCACCGTGTCGACCGACCCCCAGGCCGCGCCGATATGCTCGCCGATCTCGCGCACGGTCTGGCTGTTGGTCAGGTCGCCGGCCACCACCAGCACTTGCCCCGGAAAGCGTTGGGCGAGTGCTTGCAGCGGGCCTTTGCTGCGCGAGCTGAGGGCCACGTGGGCACCGCTGTTGAGCAGCTCCACGGCCAGTGAGGCGCCGATGCCACTGCTGGCGCCGGTCAGCCAATATCGGCGGGGGGGTGTAGGGCTCATCCCATTCTCCTTTTCAGCCAGGTTATGACTCGGCCGAGTAGTGGCAGGTGCTCATAAAGCAGGGCGCCCGCATCGAAATAGTCGCGATGGCGGTAAACCTTGTTATCGCGCCACATCAGGTGCGAGCAACCTTCCACCCGGATGACCTTGCCGCTGTTGAGTCGCGGGTGGCAAAAACTCATTTTCCAGCGCAAATAGCCTTCGCCCTCGGCCACGCAGTCAAAGCCGTGAAAGTCGAAGCGCAGCTGGCTCACGTTGTCGTACAGCTGCGCGAAGTAACGATGCAGCGCGGGCAGGCCGTGCACGTCGTGCAGTGGGTCGGTGAAGGCGATGTCTTTGCTGTAGAGGCTGTCGAGCAGTTGCAGGTTGTGCTTGTCCAGCGTGGCAAAGGCCTGGGCAAACCTGCGCAGGAAGTCACTCATGTTCGGCGACCTCCTGGCGTGAGGGCAGGTTGCGGAAGGCGGCCAGGGCGCGTGCACGCGATTGCTTGAGGTCGACAATCGATCGCGGGTAGTCCGCCACACCGAACAGGCCACCGGCGGCATCGGGGTTATGCACGTCCTTTTTGTTCAGCGCGGCCAGCTCCGGCAGCCAGCGTTTGATGAACACGCCTTCGCCGTCGAATTTTTCCGACTGGCTCAACGGGCTGAAAATCCGGAAGTACGGCGCCGAGTCGGTGCCCGTGGACGAACTCCACTGCCAGCCGCCGTTGTTGGCCGCCAGGTCGCCGTCGATCAAGTGGCGCATGAAGAAACGCTCGCCTTCGCGCCAGTCGATCAGC
>Ga0247732_10001144_pt1 | contig 10998 bp, 15 predicted proteins | sample UWRJL163409C2_FD_180940 | JGI IMG/M metagenome (GOLD analysis project Ga0247732, IMG submission 180940) | Plant litter microbial communities from Arlington Agricultural Research Station in Wisconsin, United States - UWRJ-L163-409C-2 | ecosystem: Environmental > Terrestrial > Plant litter >...
CATGCGTACAGAAGGCACCAGGTACTTCTTCTTGTCGATGGTGGGGATGTCTGTACGATCCGCCTTCTCGCAGATCACCTATCGACCGAGGGAACGCGCCGACTGTAAGCACAGAAAGTGGGCAGTAGTAGACACAGAACGCACAGGAATCCTATCCGGGTACTTCTGGCGAATACGCTCAGCCTCGGCCTTGCGCTTCTCTGTTCAGCATGTCAGCGGGGTGAGTCTGGGGCACGGCGACGACGAGCAACGAACCAAAGGGGTGCTCGTCCTTGAATTTGGATCGCATGGCGGTTGTTGGCTATGGAGAGAAGGATTACGCGGACAAAGGGTTGGACGGATGTTGTGGTTTATAGTCAAGCTGGTAATGGCCAACTCAAGGCACGCGCAGCCGTAGGCGAATATGAGTCAACAAATGTCAACAACAAGGCTTACAGCGCCGCATGACTCGTATGGTATTATTATAGTTACAGTACAGTACAACACGCTAACAAAACAAAAGCGGAATATCCGGAATTCTTATGACGTCGCTTTCGCCCCCAGAGACGCAGCCATTCCGAGTGCCATCGCGCTACCGACGCCAGGGTCCGATTGTGGGACAAACACCGTCTTGGAACCATACGCTTGGACCCGCTGTACTTCCACACGGCGCATCTCCATCTCACGCGCAAATGTATCGTGAACTTGGGAATCGATCTTTGCCTTGATTCGCGTTGCTTCGGCTTCTGCATCGGCCTGCATCTTGATGGCTTCTGCTGTAGCCTCTGCTTCAATCTTGGTCCTTTCCGCGGTTGCTTTTGCCGCTGCGATGATACGATACGCGTCGGCGTCCGCTTGGGTGTTCGCAGCCTGGGCCTTGATACGGGCAACGGAAAGAGCACCCTCTTCCTGCTTGATCTTGTTACTATTCTCTCGATCAACATTCTGGCAAATGAATCAGTAAACATGAAAATGCTCGAAAAGCTTGAACTTACCGCGGCCTCCACTTGAGCCTGGAGTGCACGAGCTAGAGCGACAAGTTAGAACAGTGGCGAAAGTTCGGCAAGTCAACTCACTCGTGAGCTTGTCCATAGTGGACGCAATCTCGCCCTTGAACTGACGGTCGATCACAGCTGTGCAAAGTCAGTCGAATTCCATAAAGCCAGTGGTAAGACTCACCCAAATCTTTCAAGATGATACCATACTCCAACGCTGCTTCGTGCATGTCATCCATGGCCCGAGTTCGTAGGGCGTCAAGGAAAGGAGACGACGGGTCCTGACCATCGTCCATATTGTCCGGACCAAAGGACCGTTGCTTGACCATCGAAGAATAGTCGAGGTGAGCGACGATTTGGGTCAAGATTGACTGCGTCTTGTCGCGAAGGGCTTCGTATGGAGTATTGTAACCATGTTGGGTGAGTTTGAGAGGTTCTGTCAATTGCCACTTGAGGTAGATCGTCAAGCTGACTGGTACTTGATCCCGAGTGAATCTGGAGCAAAGGTTAGAATATGCTCCATCCCTAAGAAAAAGACGTACATATCCTTGGTGGGCATCTCAATCTGATTTTCGCCCAGTGTGAAGAGGCCACGCAAAGTTACGCTGGGATTGGTAATCACTGATTGGCCAGCACCGAGGAGCTCTAGTTCATTTCCTCGTTGAAGAATAGCACAGTTGCTCGCGGGTATATTCAAGCTGTTGTACGGTCAGTTTCGTGTAATCCACAAACATTTAAAGCTCTCACAAGGTGGCAACCACGTATTCCTGCTCACGGCCTCCTCCAACACGACTCCTCATTTTGACTTCGTGTGTTGAGCCGAGGACAAGACCTGTCAACTTGTCTTTGACCACTGTGGGGAGATGCGTCTGATCGACGATGGCCAGCACATTATAGGTACCCTCGATTGCAAAGGCGACGAAGCCAGAGTTCTTGACGACGAAAATCTGGTTGGCTGGGTCGGAAATAACAGCAGCCTGATTCTGGGAGACTTGGACAATCGTCAACCCCTGGAAATCAATGACAGTGTCGGAAACTAGACGGAGATCAGAAAGGGGCCAGAAGATGTGCGGTGATGTGCCTACCTCCGTTTGTGCCGCACCAGGAGCGAGCCCACCAATTGCGGAATGGGAAGCCTGGGTATCGACCAGGCTTCGTCAAAAGCTTAGGGGAACCACTACGAATGGTTAGCAATGCGACAAACGTACATGGATTGACCTACCCGTGGTTGATCAGGCCAATATTACCAGGCGTGACTTCCCTTCCAATCCAGTCAGTTGGCTCTTTCTTGGAAAGGATGCTCATTCGCCCGGCCTGTGGAGAAAAGTTAGCTGTAAAGCTTGGACGAGGGCCAAAAACAGCATACAGAAATGAGTTGCCTGTCAAGCTTCTCGAGGGCCGCTGAGACGCCTCCCCTTCCAATAGGAATAAAGAATGGACGCTCAGCGGTGGTAAAGTCATCATGGGAGATGAAGTCGTCGTTGACAGGGCGCTTGCCAGCACTGTGACCGGAAAGCCTGTACTTGGCAGGTGGTGGAGCCAAGCGCTCGTCGTCTTCCAAAGGCTTGTACGGCAGCTCGCCGACGATTGTGCTTGCTTCTCCGTATTGAGAGGTCATGGTGGAATTTGGGTAAAAAAGCCATGCCAGGCGTCAATTTATAGAATGCATTCTGGCCTTGTGACCTATGGAATCGAAGGCGGTACGTGTACTTGCAGTTGGCATTTTGCAGTGCATCAATCTGCGATGAATATCAGGCATGCAGTGCTTCCGACATGACGGCGGAAAGAAAAGATGATGCTCACGTGGACGCGACGCCACGTCGAGCTCAATGTCCAGCAAAGGCAATTAGCACATTCACGTCGACCACCACGTCGCAGGCGACATTCGCGCCTCAAGGACATCGTCCACAACATGCGCTACTCTTGGATAATACTACTGCCCGCCGCGGCTCTCGCAAACTCTGCCCTGAATGACACCAGTACGCTGTGGGGGCCATACAGGCCAAATCTCTACTTTGGTCTCCGTCCTCGGCTTCCGAAATCGCTCATGACTGGCCTTGCCTGGTTCGGAACACAGGATTTCCAGTCGTTCTCAAGTTAGTCCGAGGGTTTCTTGAACCCTGTTATGGTTAATTCATTCGCTCTTCGCAGATATGAGACACACGTGCGAGCAAGGCGACAAACTGGACAGTTATACCTGGACGGAATACGATTCCCGAGAAGGCGGTGTTCAGGTCATCAAAGATGGCCAAAACAACGTCAAGATCATAACCGAGTTCCTCAAGATACCTGGAGGTGCACACGGAGGCAGCTGGGCTGTCCGCATCAAAGGAGAGCCTCTGGATTCAGGCAAGCCCTCTCGCCTGCCGACATTCACGCTTTGACGAAGCATGTAGACAAAGTGTCCAGAATTTCAACCATTTTCTATGTCGGCTTAGAGGGTCTCGGAGGTCTGGATATGGAGACGGATGAAAACGAAAAGGTCCGAAGCAAAGCACTGCATTGAACGCCGAAAGCGCTGACCCGCACGCTAGGGAATCACGGGTGATTGGAAGCTTACTGGATCCACTCCTGACCTGGATAACTTCTCTATTCGGGTTGTCGACGGTGTGTAGAAGCATTCAGGTCCCGGCTAATCTTCTCATGCGAGCTTAGGTCCCAACAACAAGTGGATAACGGAGGGGCCATACGCTGAAGACTTCGAAGGAAGACTGGGAAAGAGCCACATCATTGGCCGACGTGTTCCAGAGGGTGAAGTTTGGCAAGCAAAGCGTGAGGAATTTCCCTTGGATGTATGCGCAATTAACATTTTTCATCAGAATTTATCCAGAGCGCCTTGGTCTCAAAGGCCAAAGGCCTCTTGGAACAATACCAAACCAAAGGAGAAGGATTTCCCGATCCCTCTTTTGCTATCCAATTCCCAGATGATGTCTTAATGAACAGTAACTTCTACGCAATCCAGAAAACGTTCGACGGACCGTTCCAGTTCGATATCATCTACCAAAACCAGGACACGAAGCAAATTATTGACTGTATGTCGCATTCTTACCGACCGCTGGGCGCGCTTAACTTTGTACAGCCTCAACCATTGATCAGGGTATTCCGGCGCTTTTGGAAAAGTACAATGCCAGATTTCAAGAGGTCTTCCCTCATCCAGCCGACTTCCCTGAAGACAAGAAAGATACCCTCCAGGCGTTCTCAAAGGCGGTTACATCAAACCTCTTGGGTGGCGTTGGTTACTTCTACGGCACTTCAATAGTCGATCGCAAGTTCTCCTATGAGTGGGATGAAGAGGAGGACAGCGCAGGAGATGATGAAGTCAAAGGAGCCAGGCTTACGGAGCCAAAGGCCTTGTTAACCGCGACGCCGAGTCGTAGCTTCTTCCCTCGTGGGTTCTATTGGTGAGATATGGAGGCTGAGTTGTCGAATAATACATACTGACCTATCATTAGGGACGAAGGATTCCACCTTCTGCATATTGGCCAATGGGACAATGACTTCAGTCTCGAGATCCTCAAGGACTGGATCAATCTCATTGACAACGATGGTTGGGTCGGAAGGGAGCAAATTCTTGGCGAAGAGGCTCGTAGCAAGGTAAATGAACCGAAACTATCATGTCCTTTTCTTCATCCCATTCTAGGTACCCCAAGAGTTCCAGACCCAGGTGCCCAACTATGCCAACCCACCTACACTTGCCATGGCTGTGACTGCCTTCATCGAACGATTCAAGAAGGCGCAGAACGGTCCTTCCGATTTCGATTTGGGAATGGAATTTAGTCAGGCCACTTTTGAGCAACCAAAACCTGTCGGCGCGGAAAGCCGTTACTTGCAAGACTCTGAACTAGCGGTGAACTTCCTCAAGGATATCTATGGACCACTGAAGAGGCACTACGACTGGTTCCGCAAATCGCAGCGTGGCCTTATCAAGCAGTATGGCCGAAAGGCTCGCTCGAGGACAGAAGCCTATCGTTGGAGAGGTCGGACGGCAGACCACGTTTTGACGAGTGGGATGGACGACTACCCTCGAGGACCACCTCATGCTGGAGAATTGCACCTTGATCTTCTCTCATGGATGGGCTTCTTCTCGAAGACGATGCGGGAGATTGCGGAATTCATTGGAGAGACTGACGATGCGATTACATTTACTCAGATTGAGAAGGCCGTGTTAGATAACCTTGAAGGTAAGTCTATTTGCCCTGCAAAGCCCATTGCTTACGTGCTTCAGATTTGCATTGGAACGAGGATGAAAAGATGTACTGTGATCTCAATGTGAATGAAGAGGGTGCGTTCATGAGTGATCGTGATCGATTTGCGCGAGACTGATGTACGTCAAGATGAATCCATCTTCGTCTGCGACAAGGGATATTTATCTCTTTTCCCCTTCCTCCTGGAGCTCCTGCCGGCCGACTCGCCTCACCTTGGCCATATCCTGGACCTCGTGAAGGATCCAGAACATTTGTGGTCCCCCTATGGAATTAGAAGTTTGTCAGCCTCTCACCCTCAGTTTGGAAAAGGCGAAAACTACTGGAAGGGTCCTATTTGGATTCAAATGAATTATCTTGCGCTCCGTGCTCTCAAGAAGGTCAGTCGGAAGCTATAGCTGGCTTTCTCCTCCTGACGAGCCGACAGACGTATGCCGCTCAATCAGGTCCATTCCAAACGAAGGCTCAAGCTATCTACGACGACCTTCGAAAAAATGTCGTCAACAATGTCGTCAAGGTATTTAGCGCCTTGGAGTGGGTACACATGGCCTGATGTTTTGTAGGAGTACGAACGAACAGGTTACGTGTGGGAACAGTACGACCCGCTCACAGGGGAAGGCAAGAGAAGGTACGTTCCCTTGTTACGTCATCATAAGTGGCGCATACTAACTGCACTGTCAGCCATCCGTTCACTGGCTGGACATCTTTGACTGCATTAAGTGAATTATTTCCCCGACGTTTTGGCTTGCTCGCTCATCGTTACCCTTCAGTTTTGGCAGAGAAATACTAGTCCATGTGTACACACTATGCACAAAGAACAATGCGAATGCCTTTAAGGCGGAACTTGACCGTTCTCATAATGACATCAGTGGATACGGAGGAAGATTTTAGGTCTCCATCACCCCTATGCCTTCGTGACGACAAGCGGCTCCTCGAGCATTGTTAGAGTGGTATAAATGTAAGGAAGACAAACTCATAACAGCAAGCAGTTCATCCTGCGTCCGACACTGCGTACACAATGGCAACAGTCGAACATCGCCGACCTGAAGAGAAGCTCATGAACGGCCGCCGTCACCAGCATGGGAGCGTGGTGAGGAGTCCCTTCAGGTTCATGTCCTGGCTCCGCCTTCATGGAGTGGACATTATAACCATGGCGGTCTTCGGTGCCATCGCTCTGGGTATCTACTTTGCGGGTGAGTGGACTGTGATGGAAATTTTTGGAACGACGAGCTCACATTCTATGTTTAGGCCCGGCTCCTAGCCGCTCGTTCCCCATCTACAACTTGGATGGATCGGTAATTTATCCCCAGTATGCCTACCCACATCGAAAGCAGATCATACCCATCTGGGCGTCCGCCTTGATGTCCTTCTTCATTCCCTTCCTCTTCATCACGTTGTTCCAAGTCCGAAGGCGAAGCTTGGATGACTGGCTGACGACCAACTTTGGTGTCCTCAAGAGTTAGTATTGTTTTTTATTTTATTCGAGAGCTTTGCTAATAATTTTTCACTAGGTCTCATTACCGCTGCGGTCTTCCAAGTCTTCATCAAATGGTTGATCGGTGGTCTGCGCCCCCATTTCTATGCCGTTTGCCAACCCAACGTTCCTGCTGGCGCTCCCAATGGAGCGGGCTTCGCCAACCTCATGTTTGACCGTTCCATTTGTACCGGCAACAAGAATGATATCGACGACGCGTTGGAATCTATGCCTTCTGGTCATGCGACCGCAGCATTCGCTGGTCTCATTTTCCTCGCCCTTTACTTCAACGCCCAGCTCAAGGTCATGAGCGCACACAACCCCGCCTATTGGAAGATGATAATGTTCTTCGCGCCCATCCTTGGTGCAGTCTTGATTGCTGGAAGTCTGACTATTGACAAGTGTATGTTACCTTTCTTCCTGTGATTGGGGTTTTGTCTGACGTTTGCGATCAGATCATCATTGGTACGACGTCCTCGCCGGCGCTCTCATCGGCACCGCCACGGCCTTTGTGGCTTTCCGCCAGACGTTTGCCTCCGTTTGGGACTTCCGATTCAACCATGTCTTGCTCCCCCGCGCCACTTCGCTCTTGCACCGATCTGCATACCTACCAGGCGGCCGAGGGTGGCCGTACTATACTTACGAACCTGTCACTGGGGATTATACGTCGCATGACCTTCCTTTCACACGCGAGGGTGGGTGGGAATTTGGGATGGAGCAGAATGTTGGTGCGCCTAATGATGCTGCAGGAGTTAAGCATGGTGGGATGATGGGTATGGCTGCCGGCGCTGTTGATGCTGCTACGCATGGGACGCACGGGACGCAAGGGACCGCCGGTAGCGTCGGAGATGGTTATACTAGGGATGGTACTGTTGGTTCTTCAGCTTATCCTCAACGCGTCAGTACGAGCACTGCGGATTATGGAAAGCCTCCTGTCACCCATACCGCGGGTATGGTTTAGGCCTTAGGTCCATTCATCCATAGTCTCGTCTTTTTCTTTTCTCGCTCTCCCGGACCTGAGCTTTGCTTCTTCTCTTCGTCTTCGTCTTTATCTTGTACTGCTTTGGAGGATCACATGTATATTATAATTGCTTTCTCCCAGATATGCCACCAAACACAAATTGGTGTCTTTACCCGTTTAGGAAAGAGTGCTGTGTTGTGGCGCTTTTCTCCCTTGGGCGAATGTCGGTGACTTGAGCAAGTGGCGGCTTAAGGAGAATTTTGATTCAGTTCAAACTGCTTACTGTACTGGAACGCGCTCGCAGATTTCTCGGAGACGGAAGTTAAAACATGGGTAGAAATAGCGATCCGTGTTCTACCGTTCAATATATATAGCGGGCCACGAGAACGTTCGCGAGCGCGGTCTAGGATTGATTTGATTTCATGGGCGTCGAGTAGCGGAACGGGACGGGGTCGGAGATGGACAGTGTCAAAGGAAAAGACGTCATTGTCATTGTGTACCAGACCGGTCCTTTCAAGCAGGGTTTCTTTGAAATTGCTGTATATGTGGGAGAAGAGCTGCGTCACCTGGTCTAGACCTGAATGAAAGCTTGAATACCGCTCAAAGTCTCAATTTGCGAGCTATGGCTGATCTATCGTTATCAATTTACTCTCGCTTGTTCTTGAAGTGCCGCTGAATCACCCTCTCAGTTTAATCGGCTGAGAGGGCGGTGATTAGGAGTGACAATTTGAAGTTCTGTCGAAGCGACCCGCGGCCTCGTTTGTATTTCGCCTCACAGGGATGGCTGGGCCTGCCAGATGTTGGAACTTTTGGGCCTGGGGGATGATGTTGTGATGGTCACGATGATAGATTCATTCGCACACTGATGACGAGACGCGAATTTCGAGTTGGAACATGTGCTTGATGGCCTGGGATTGAGAGTTTCCCGGCATGGGCGGGCGTGTTTTTACATCTCGACTGCGGCCGCAAAGCCTCAAATGGCAGTTCAGGTTTTATGGTTTACCGTTTACCGTTTCATACGTGGAAGCCCCGACCGACGGCGGATGCTCGTACTATGGCCGCAGAATGTTACAAAGTCTGATGCTGCTGATCATGATCGATTGGATGTACTGCGATGGGCCCGGGTAGAGAATCTGTCGAGTAGAAGCGGCCCTTGGATATTTGACTCAAGATAACGCAGTATCGTCAGAGCAGAGAATATTCTTCAAAGGTTTTCAGGAAAGGCGGCGATCAGTAAAGTGATTGGAAATAATCTAATCGCCCCTAAGTAAGGCTAGTCAGTCAATCAGTGGAGCGCAATTGAGTCTCTATACGTGTAGTGTTAAGAGTTGGCAGTTAATCTACACATCCCAAACATTAATTACTCGTGTAGAGAAGCCTTTTTTCCATCGATAATGACGCCCTTGGACTAGGTCCATCTTCACTCTGCCACAGCTCGCTGTTTTCATCTTGTTCTGTATTGAGCTTCTTGCACGTTGTTAAAGGCCGCGAAGAGAAGAGCTTATGTGCTTGGAGTATAATGGCAGCTGTGACAAGAAGACTGATCTGAGATGTTTGCTAGTTCTGCAGTTGGACGTGTGATGACTTGTGCAGATGGGTCCCTGGAAATGTAGACTCTTTCCGAATCACGAGGCTAGTGATGCCTTAATAAGAACAAAGGAATGGAGACGACCATTGTCCCCTTCTTGAACTCGATGATCCCGAAAAAGTCCAATTGAAAGGAAACTTTGTATAGGAAACAAGAAATAGTAGACTCGTGCAGTTCATCTCGGCGTGTCAGTAATGACAGACCTTGTGAACGTGGGAGAGCCTATCTCGCCCATTGAGCGCGGAGTTGGATTGAAAGGCAGAGATAGGGGCGTTTATATGACCATCACTTGATGATCGACAAAGAGTCCTACTAAGCGCCCAATATTGGTGGTTTCCCCGCTTTTATGGGTAAAATCGAGAGTAGCAATTCCCTTGCCTTCCAAAGACTTCACACTGACTCACACCCGGAGTCTGTCCGTGGGTCTGTCTGTTTATCCCTAGGCTCAGGCTATCCGTCGCGGTTCAGCCTATAGCAGATTGCGGGAATGTTGGGGATGGGACAAAAGGTGGATGAAACAGCTCGAGAAATGGAAAAATATCTTTTTTCCTCCTTTTTCCACAGTTCCCAATTCCCAGTTCCCACCCGAGTCCGAAGCGGGGCCTCTTGATGAACATGATTCTAAACACGATGCAGCTGTCCCCCTCCGCTTTGCGCTTTCCAGACTCACGTTGAGTCTCGCCTGAGGGGGAGAGAATGCAAGGCTCGGATGTGGGCTGTGGGGCGGGGTAGGAATTGCTTCGATTGCTTACAGAAAGGACACGTCGCTTCCCGAAATGCCGTTCAATCGCTTACTGCGATTCTGAAGTTGGGATGATCCCCCCGCATTGTCTGCTATCTTTGGGGCATTGTTCAAATAGATTTCTAGATCAAAGCCCTCATCATCAGGTTCTTTGACGGTGCGTGTATGTATGTATCTATTACTGTACCCGGGATAGCATTCCAGAAGGACTCCATAGGATCATCGGCCGTACGCTTACTGCCAGCTCAATATTTCTGAAAATCTTTTTCCTTTCCCTTTTCCTTTGCTCTATCAAGGCAATTACTACAAATCGTCTTTAATTGACTCCTTATTACCCCACAACAACCAATAAAACACGTAAAGACCGTTGCCCAAGTCATTGCGCCACCGACAACACCTCGAGGCAGGCTCGAGGCCGGGTCATGTTATCAGAGATTCACATAGAACACCCGCCGTCCGATCCGGGCTCGCTCATCAAATTAGTCCCCTAAGATGAAAGCAGTAACCACCAAGTAAGCTTTTTCTTATTAGACGACGACTGGCCTCCAACACAGTAAGCAACCAAGCACAACTAGACTCAGATCGCTCACCACGCAGCAGACACGCTGTTGTCAATGTGTGCGTCTAACCATGTTGGTCACAATAACTGCTCCCCGTAGTACGTGAGCTCACTCCCACTCTCATTCTCTCTCGCTGACCATACCCGGACTCGGCACATCGGGCGGTGTTAAAAATGATCAAGCAGCGTTTAAGCCTTGGACTCAGGGTCGTCCGGACATCCGGGGAGACCACCTGACAGACCTTTTCCCTTATCGCGTCAATGCCTCGTGTACAGGAGGCGGCTCGGAACCTCTGAGCAGCAGCCATCCAATGACTGTTCGTCAACATGGGCTTCCAACGGATTCCGCAACAGAATACAATTCACTCACCAAGACACCCAAGCCGTAACGCCACGAGCTTACGATGACATGAACGCCGAAAACCGCTTTGCCCAACGCCCAAGGCTAACAGAAGAAACGTGTGTGGGATTGCCCAGCGTCCTAGTACATACATGACG
>Ga0247732_10001145_pt1 | contig 10995 bp, 1 predicted proteins | sample UWRJL163409C2_FD_180940 | JGI IMG/M metagenome (GOLD analysis project Ga0247732, IMG submission 180940) | Plant litter microbial communities from Arlington Agricultural Research Station in Wisconsin, United States - UWRJ-L163-409C-2 | ecosystem: Environmental > Terrestrial > Plant litter >...
CCTACGCCCGCGACACCTGTGGATGGTTGAAAGGGCCGCCAACAGTCAGGTCTCCGTGCCCACCTCACTGCTCACCTCGGCCGACAATGCACGCACCCCGTTGCCCCCCAAGGTGTTCGACATCGACGATCGGCCCAGCGAGACGTCGCGTGCGCCGAAACCCGTACAGAAGCGCGACCGTTCGAGTCCACCCCCCGACTCCCGTCCCGCGAAACGAACGCGGGTCGCCGACTCTGGTCCGTCGCATGCCGAGGACGCCGACGTCGAGATGGCCGACGACACGCTGGACGATCACGATCAGACGGATTCCGACGCCCAACCAACCCCCGACACGGTGGCCCAGCAACTCGGTGGGATCAACCTCGGTCCGGAAACGAGGACCAACGCGAAGTTCGACGCGTTGCTGCAGCACCGGCTCGTGGCCCCGTTGACCAAGGAGAACTATCTCGACGAACAGTTGCGCAAGAGCTTCGAGGAAGACCAACAAATCTCATTCGTGATCAACGCGACTGTGTCCCACGAGAACATCGGTACCTTGGCGGAAGTGGTGCGGAGCATCACGGATGGGGCGGAGCACCTCGACGGCCGGCTCGCCGTGGTGGTGGGCGTGAATGCACCGCCAACCGCCCACGCGGAGCTGAAAGCCGCACTCGACGAAGCCAAGTCGAAGCTCGACGACATTGGCCACCCCGTTGCCTTGGTAGGTACTCCCGTCAAGGTGACCAAGAATTTGCCGTATGGAACCTGGCGTAACCAGACCCTCTCCAGCGATGCGCATCGTCACGCCGTCGAGGCCATGGTCGCCAAGGGAACCCACCCATACATTTCCATACAGGACTTCGACACCGGCTCGCGCGCGGTCGATGGCGGCAAGCACGCCTTCGACCATGTCATCGACTCGTTGCGGGTCGAGGGCGGTTCGTCGGCAAAGCCACTGGCGTTCAGCGGAGGCTACCGGGTCTCCGCCGACATCCTGCACACGACGCGCAAGCGACTGACGAGCGAACAGAAACAGAATGAAGACGAGCTTCGTCAGTTCGACGATTCGCTCAGCGTCGAGGAGCGCGCTGCCATCGACAAGGCATTGGCCGAGAAGGCGGCCGCGGCGAAGAAGAAAAAGAAGAAGAGGAAGGAGGAGGGACAGGAAGACGACGCGCAGAACGAGGGGGTGGGGGAGGAAGAGGAGGAAACCGGAGCGAAGGAGAAGAGCCCACTCGAGATCAAGATGGAGAAGAAGGAATCCCTGGTCGCTCGGCAGGCCGCGCTGGCGAAAGGTGAGAAGCGGCTCAAAGAGCCGGGTTTCGTTTCGGATTTCACCCGGGTGGTGAATCAAGACATGACCGCCCGGGACCGGCTCGCAAAGCTCGCTCCGCTGTTTCCGTACTCGCCAGAACCCAACCTGTTCATCGATGCGATTCCGCCGCTGGTGGACGAAAGAGTTCGATTCGGCGGCGGCGGTGCCGAGGCCGATGGACTGACCACCGCTCTCGCGACGTTCAACGCGAGAGAGTTGCGCGCCCTCTACCCAGACGCGAGATACCCGTCCAATGCTGACTCGGCCATCGAAGACCCTGCACCCGACACGACGGTCGAGGACAACTCTGCGTCTGCGCTGCACGTCGATGCAAGCACTGGCAGGCACGCCATCCGGGGTCAATCCTATGTCGCCGATTTCACCGGGGCCGCAACCGAAACGGATCTTTCGCGACTGGCGCTCGAATATGCCAAGACGGGCAACCTCCCGCAGACGCACGCCGCCCTGACGAACGTGGTGGGCCGTCTGCACGACAACAAGAACAAGGCCGCCAAGGCTGGACTTAGTTTGAAGAACCTGCAGGACGACTTTCCCCGACTGGCGCGTTCTGGCACGTCGGCAGTGAACCTCAGCGTTTTCCAGGACGGCCCGACCAATGGTCAGCCGCAGGGCGTGAAGTCCACGCCGGCGACGGTTGGACTTGATCGCCCCCTCAACCCGAGGATCTCCACCGCGGCAGGTCGAGCGAGCGATCCCGACGATTCGGATGACCACGAAATCCGTACCGGCATCGACGAAGACAGCAGTGAGCAGAAGATCATGGCAACGCTCATTGCAGCGTTTTCCGGCCCGTCGGCTGCGATGCAACTCGACTTCCACCAACTTCACACCGTGGCGGTCGACGAGAGATCGGGTAGCACTGCGACGAATGGGCTGTATGCCGCCGTCGCGCAGTCACTGAACGAGAACGGCCGAACCGGCGACCAGCTGCGTTCTGCCACCACGAAATTCTTGGCGACTCTGGATCGCAGAACGGACGCCGGCAAACCGGCCACCAGGAACATCCGCACCCTCGGCGACCTCGCCAACTTTGCCTCCGATCACCCGGCAGCGCCGGGGGACCTCGTCAATGCGGTGTTACAGCCGAGCGCACCCCCAGAGGCCGTGAGCCTCAAGGGCTACGTCTCTCCGGACGACCCGCGTAAGGCGGAGCGGTACTACGGTCAAAAAGGTGATGGCAAGGACGTTGAATCCCCAAACATCACATTGGGGGGTCCACGACCAACACCGGACCCGGCGAATTCCATTCGCAACGCCGAAGCCATTGCCATCAAGGCGTTGGCCACGTACCTCGATCGTTCGATCGAGGTGCAGTATCCGGGCGAGCTCCCGGTCACCCATACTCCAGCCAATGCGAAGAAGGCACGTACTTCAGCCAAAGCGAAGAAGGCGGGTTCCGAGCCGGCGGTGCGGATAGCTGCGACACCCTTGCCCAACGGGCGCAGTAGCTTCTCCGCCAGTCCGGCGACGTCGTCTCTGCGGGGTCCGGTTTTCGGCATACCCGATGTGGCGAGCCCCGCCGGGGATCGGTCCGAGCAGGAGGATTCGGGTGAACCGTCGACGGTGACGCCGCGGGCGGAATTGCCGCACTCGACGCAGTCCCATCGCGACGTCGCCGAGTGGGTGGGCAATGTCAACAACGATGGGGATCCGTTGGTGGCGCCCGTGGGGGACCGTCTGACGAACTGCGGGCCCACGACGTGGGCGGTGTTCGATCGGCTCTCGGGGACGCCGAGCTTCGGACGGGCGCATCCGGTCCAGCTAAGGGCTGAAGACGTTGGTGACGTAACGGGGTTGCCCTTGCGGGCAAGCGATCCCGACGGGATCGCCAATCAGTTGCGCAACGCCGGTGTAGGCGCACACACCGTGGTGGCGGCCAGGTTCGGCAACGGGGTCGTCCACAGCTTCAACGCCATGGTCGACGGTGATGGCGTATGGGCCGTCGACGGCCAGCACGGCACGATCACTGGGTGGCCGCCGAGTCTCGGCCGGGAGGGCAACCCGGTCACCGGGTGGTTCGTCGGCACCCCCGCATCGCCTGACGAAGAATTCAACGTTGCCGACGAACGGCTTGCGCGCGCAGCCACGTCCGCGCTCCCGACCAATGCGGACCCGAAGGCGGTGCGACCACCAGAAACCAAGGCAGAGAGGAAGGAAAGGGCGGCGCGGGAAGCAAGAGTGTTCGGGGACTTCGGTGATCCCCGGGTGGTGCCGGTGAGGTTCGATGACGGAAGGCTGCTCGGAGGCAACAGCGGCGTCCACCTACACGTGGTGGACGGCCGCAAGGTGGCGATCAAGCCGAGCCGGCACGGAGTGCGCGCCGTGAAGACCGAATTGTTGGCGCAGGCACTGTATCGCGCCGCCGGAGCCCCGACCCTGCAAGCGACACCAGTCCTGGTCGAGGGTAGGGGTTCCCAGATCCATCTGATGTCGGACTTCCTGGACGGCAAGGTGCCGGACGAAAGAGTTCACGACCAATTCGGCGGGCACCCCGACGTCGCTCGGTTCGCCGCCGCGGACATGCTCCTCAGCAACTGGGACAGTCACAAACCCGATGCCTTCATCTCCACCGGCCGTCGAGTGGTGCGGATCGACGTCGGCGGCTCACTGGACATCCGCGCACAGGGTGAGATCCGAGAAGGATGGGCGCCGGCCGACGTGGCCACGGGCGACTTCGATGTCGAGGAGATCAAGCCAGGGTCAAGGATGCGCTCGAAGGGGCCGTTCAAAGACCTGACCGACGCGCAGATTGCCGACTCGATCCGCGTGGTGGCGGACCGCCTCACTCCCGATGCCGTGGACGCTGCGATCCGAGAGTCCGGCTACCCGCACGTCGAGGGCGCGGAGTTGAAGGCCGTCCTTCGAGCTCGTGTCGAAAAGGCTCTCGAATGGGCGGACGCGGTCTACCCGGCGCGGGAGATCCAGAACCAGTCCTTCGGAACGGTTCTCGCGCGCAAGCCCCCGACGGCACTGCAGCAACTCGTAGAGGACTTCGGGTACGAGCCGACAGCAGATCTCGTCGATCCGCGTGTGATCGAAGAGCTGCGGTCGGACACCGCAGACCGCAACGAGTCCGAGTACACGACGATGCTGTCGGTCCGCGAGTCACCGGTGGCCGACGCTCTCGGTCCGACGCCCCTCCCATTCGAGACGAAGGTCCAACTCGAACCTCCGACGGCGCTGCAGCAGCTCGAGGAGGACTTCGGATACGCACCGTCGGGAGATCTCGTCGACCCGCATGTGATCGAGGACCTACGCGCGAAGACGGCGGCCCAGAACGTGTCCGAGTACACGACGATGCTGTCCGTCCACGACTCCCCGGTGGCGGACGCCCTCGGCCCGAAGCCCTACGCGTTCGAGCAGAAGGTGGACGCCACCGTTCCTGAAGTGGGCCCGGAGGAGTTGTTCCGTGCTTCACAACACGGCGACGACCGACTGCGTAAGAGATTTGCAGAGCACACGGCCATGCTCGACGGCGGTGTCCTCATTCGCCGGATGTCAAAGGCAGAGGTCGACTCCTTCCACGCCGCCCTCTCCTCCGACGACATCACCGCGGTGGAGAAAGCACTCTTCCCGACTCCTCCGCCCGGAGCCGCATGGGGCAAGCGCGGAGAGATCGTCTGGTCCCTCAACGACACCTTCAAGTTCACCCGGGAGCTCAAACCCGGTCCTGCGGCATCGGGGTCGGCCTCCCACAACGCCGAGGACTACAACATGGTCCTCGAGATCCCGGTGACCGCAGAGATGGCCAGACAACTCGGCAAGAATCTGTACATCAGCAACCCGGTCAAGGGGGCGAAACCATCTGCCTTCCAGGGGAATCCGAATCTAAAGTACGAGGGCACCGCCGGTGGTGCGAACAACTCGACGGGCGTGCCCAACGTGGTGATCAAGCGCAACGGCTTCGCGGACTTCTGGTCGACGGTGCGCAAGGTCAGAGTGTTCGATGCCGCCGCGCACGTCTCGGCGAACAAGTACGCACCCGCGGTGGAGACCAAGAAGGAGCGAGCGGCGCGCGAGGCAAAGGAGCGCGAGGCCGCCAAGGACATTGCTGCCAAGGAGACAACTGAGTCGTCGACGGGCCTCTTCGAGGACGACGACGACTTGGGCTTGTTCGGAACGCTCCTCGACGACGAGCCGCCGCAGGAGCCGAGCCTACGACTACCGGCTCGCAGCGGGCAGGGCCTCGTCCTCGGGGGCATGGACGTCGTCGAGGCCTTCCACTCGGGGAACCGGAGTTTGGACCAGACAAGGGAATTGGTGACCCGGCTCGGCGGAGAGAAGACGTGGGACGCCAACCGTGAGCGCCTGACGGCCTTGTTCTCAGACGACGGGCTCAAGTCGAAGGTGGCCGGCATGTTGCGCGGCGGCAAACCCGTGAGCTACGCGGTCGAGCTGGGATCCGGGCGAACCCTGAGCGTCGACCTGCGGTTGGACCCAGCGGCGTCTTCACTTGAATTCAAGGAGAACGTCAAGGACTACGAGTTCGAGCACAGCTCCGACCCGAGCAGCGTCACCGGATCGTTCGACGAGGGTCGCCGGACCTACGTCGCGGGTGCCCAAGCCAGCCTCACTCACGCCAACGCGACTCACACCACGGGAGTGTTCGGTGTGCGCGAGCATCAGTGGTCTGAGTCCAAGCAACGGACCGACCGGCAGATCAGTGGTGGTCAAACGGTCGAGCCCGCCACTCGTTTCGGAGGCGACATCCAAGGCGTCGTCTCCTACCGGGTGAGCGGCCCAGGAATTCGCACTGGCGAGGCGGGCAGTATGGCGCCGGTGTTGTTCCAGGCCAAGGTGGCCGTCCCTACGCGTGCGGTCGCCGACGCGGCCGATCCTGCCGCGATCTCCGACGGTCCACCACGGGTGACCAAGTCACGCGCCTTGACGGGGTCCGACGTCGTGACCAACCTGCAGTTGATCCCGGACGGCGTCGGTCCCCATCGTGGTCCCCAGTCCACCTCGGGGTTGGTCACGAGTCCCGGGATGCGCGCGGCATTCGAGTCGGCCTACGGCACGAAGGCCCGCCAGGCGATGAACGAGGTCGACGAATGGCTCAGTGTCGAAGTGCTGCAGGCCAACTTGCACGGGATGACCAACAAGCAACCCCTGGTGCACCATCTCGGCGGCGTCGGCGGCCGAGTCGAGGTGCACGCCTTCGTCGAGTCCCTCGGTACCCCATCGGACACCACACCGGCGCACGGTGAGCAGACCTCCAACTCCGCGGACCCGACGATGCGCGCTACCGGTGAGACGAGCAAGACCGAGTTCCACTTCGGCACCGAGACCGATTCGGCACGGGTGCGCCAGGACCAAATCACCTACACCGCACAGCTTCCACTGCCGGGACGCAGCCGCGGGCACGGTGGCACGCCCACCGGAGAAGTGGTGGGCGGTTTGGATGGTGGGCTGAACGTCGGCCGCAGCACCAACGAGGTGACGGGCTCTCAATTCCGCGACCGGAGCACACTGAAGAATCCGGTGGCGGGTCAGGCGTGGAACGGCCAGGTGCGATTGCGCTTCGTCATGCATGGCCCGGACTCCGTCTCGCCCATGCAGCGCGACGGGGCGTTCACGGGCGGGGTCCACGAGACCAGGGCCACGTTCGACGTACTCGTCGAGAAGTCCGAGACCACCCCGATCACTGACTACCGCGGCAAGAAGGTGTTTGCCCCACCCAACCGTATCTGGGGTCGGGGTGGCCCACCCGCGGACCGCAACTCCTCGACGCTCCGGTCGCGTTGGCCGTGGGGGAGGGGAGTTCGCCCAGTGGTCGCGACGAACGACTCATCCGCTCCTCGGGAGCGTGGGGTGGCTGCCGAGCCCCTAGTCGGGCTGGGCAGCATGGATCGGGTCACCAACCTCGATCTCGGCGGATTCCACGGAATGCTGGATTCGATGGGACACCGAGCATTTGGCAGCAAGTGGAACGAGGTTCGCCCGACCGTCGCCGCCTCGAACCACCTGAATCGGATCCGCAGCGGACTGCCGGGAATGACCCAGCACAGTCCGCTCACCACACCCGAGCTCTCGGGGCGTGGATCCTCGAGCACGTTGGCGCTGACCGCCGACATCGAAAACCTGACCTACCGCCGCACCATCGACAAGGTCTTGTCGTCGCCAAGCATGGAGAACACCGAGGGGACGACGACCACGACGATCACCACCCAGCAGATCTCGGGGCAGGCCGCGCTGGGTGGGCGCGGCGGGGACGTGGCCGGCGGACCCGTTCTCGGCGAAGTCATCGGCGGAGCCAATCGGACCGTCCGAGACGGCGACCGGGTCCGCGAACAGCAGCGCATGGCGGTGGCCACCAAGTTCGAGCAACCCATGGCCATCTTCGACGGCTGGGTTCGCATCGACGCGACGATGACCGGCACCAAGGCCGCCGTGCACGAATCGGGTCTCTTCCCCGTCGAAATAGCGATTCCGCTCAGCGAGTTGCAGGGCTCGCGCACACACGACGCAGAACTGCCGCCCACCTTCGACAGATCCCAACCCGCGGGATTCGTGGAAACGCCTCCGGTCGCAGCCGAAAGCAGCTCGGCAGCAGCACGTTCGGCGCCCGGACCTGCGCCACTGTCCTGGGACCCGCCGGTCACGATGACCGAACCTCCCGCCCTCCCGACGCATGCGCTGTCCAAGAACTGGCAGCCGACCGACATGCTGATTGGCCTCGACCCGGCGAGCGGCCTGCTAGATGCGATCCGGACTGACCTCGGCCCAGCCCTCGGCAAGGACCTGGACAGGGCCATGGCAGGGGTGGATCAGGAGTTCGGCCCGCAGGTGCTGCAGGCCCGCCTGGCCCACCAATCGGGCCAGCAATGGAGCCACGACATCCCGATCACCGGCGGCCGAATCACGGTCAAGGTGCGGGCGATCCGGGATGGCGATCCGGCGAAGTCCGAATACGTCGGCCGCTCAACGAAGTTCGAGACTGATTTGTCCGTCGAGTCGCAGTCGTCGACCGCCCGTCTGCACGACGACCTGACCCGCCACGTCGAGGGCGGCAGGCTGGTCGTACCGTTCCCGCACGGTTCGGCGTCGGTGCAGGTCACCCACAGCGGTTCCGTACTCCACGAGGATGCGCCGTCCGCGAGCCCAAACACATCGGATCTCACGACCCCACGCGCCGAGACAACCGTTACCGACACCGAGCACCGGACTCCGACCCGGGTCCGGACCACCGAGGCACACGACCTCTTCCGGCAACCCATCCGCTTCGAGATCAGCTACGAACGGCACCAGGGCGCCCGGCTGCTGTCGAACGTGCCGGAGGACGCGGCTGACGCAATCCTCACCGGCGTGTTCGCCTACCCGCACGTGGCGCCCGCCGAGCACGGCCTGGCCGGCCACCTGCCCACCGAACCCGCGGAGGGTCCAGGCATCCAACTCGACGCCCGCCACGTCGTCACCGAGGTGCGGCCGCCAGTCAAGCCGCCGGCACCGCAACCACCGGCGCCCGCGGGGCTCCCCACGCCCACAGAGGATGCGGTGGCGGCACACGTCCTCGATTCGATGGCCGAGCAGGGCCGTGAGGTGTTCGGCGACGAATGGTCAGCCGTGCGAACCGAACTCGCTCAGCACGTCGGCACCCGCGCGCTGCACCGCGGACTTGGTGACTACAGCCGCGGTGGCCAGAGAACCATCGAGCTGAAATCGGTCAGAGGCGGCAAGGTCGTGCTCAGTGCGCGGGTCGACGCGATGACAGAACCAACTCAGGGGACGGCCAAGGAGGCCGAGTTCTACACCGGGGGCCAGACGATCAAGACAGCCACCGACGGCAACGCCAAGACCGACAACTGGAACGTCGTCCTTCAGGCGCAGGGCACGGTATTGCCCGTCGACGTCGGTGTCAACGCCTCCCTTCTCGGCCGCGTCGACGTCAACAGGGCGACGGACAGCAGTACCGCGCGGACCAGGAGCTCGACGACCGGCGAGCTGTTCCGCAAGAAGGCCGCGGCACACGTCCAGGCCGGAACCGCTACGCTGCGCGCCAGCATGAGCCGACCCACGGGTTTCCTGGGCAAGGGTGCCAGACGCGAGCGAGATGGTTTGGCTAAGTTCGACTTTCGCACGCGTCGACCGAGCACTGATGTCAACCAAGACCACTACGAACTGCCGAATGGGGGACTGCCGTCCGGCTCGATCGTCCGCGCAGTCTTCGGCGGAGACCAATTCCGGCAACGAACCGCGGACAACCTCAAGGCGCCGGTGAGCGGAATCGCGGCCGCGCGCCTGCGCGATCGCCTGCCCGAGGCACTCGGCGACGTCAATCTGCAGCGTAATCTGCCCGCGATGACACGCGGTGAGGAGATCGAACTCTTCCGCGACGGACCCTTGCGCATCACCGGCCGTGCCAGCATGACCTCCATGAAGTTCGCCGGGGTGGAGCGCGAGGGTGGGATGACCAACCTGCTCAACGAGGTCAATCAAGGCGAATTACAACAGGACTCGTCAGCATGGGAGGCCGGAGTCCGGTTCATGGCGGGCCCGCACGGCAACCTGGGTGGCGGCCTGCGCGGAAACGTGATGGCCGGCGGAGGTGGGATGGGCCGTAGCCGTCATGGCACCACCTACGGGCAGAGCACGAAGGTGTCGGCCAACGCCAAGTTTGCCGGTATTCGTGCCGTATTCGACGGGGTGGCGGAGATCGTGTTGACCGTCCACGACGGAGACTCCTCGCACACGCTGCCCGGGGAAGCCGTGCACGGACCGATCCTGATTCCCACCTCCCAGGTTCAGCCGATCCAGACCCCCTCTGAGCGTCCAGCTTCCGTCCCCACCCCGTCGCGAGAATCGTCGAGCGGCGCGAGGTCGTCGACGTCTTCAACCGGACACCCTGGTCAGCCGCCGGGGACGCCGATCGCGAGGACATCCGAAAGGACGGCAGCCCCCATGATCGAACTGCCGAACGTGGATTTCGGAAGCGGCCTTCAAGAGGCACTGGACGAGGCCTTCGAGCGGTTGGCCGACGATTGACACGTCTCTGGCTGAAGGCGTCGGCGCCTGGATCAGGCGGACCTCCGCGCCGTGACGTCGTCGGCGTCCCAGCGCGCAGTCAGTCGCGCGCGCAACTCGCGTCGACCTCGGAACAGGCGCGATCCCACTGTGCCGACCGGGATTTGGAGCATCTCGGCAACCTCGGTATTGCGATAGCCCTGCACGTCGGCCCAGTAGACGATCTCACGCAGGTCGGGGGGAAGTTCACTCAGCGCAACCTCGGCCTCGCCGGGAACCGACTTCAACGCCTCTGACTCCGCGGACGGCAGGCTGCCCACGACCTGGGCCTGGCGGGCCAGCTGAGGATCGGTCAAGTCGCCGTGGAGTTGTTCGGCCGGTCGTCGTTGTGACGACCGGTGCCGGTCGACCCAGGTGTTCGCCATGATGCGATAGAGCCACGACTTGACGTTCGATCCCTCCCGGAACGTCGCGAAGGACACGTACGCCTTGATCATCGTCTCCTGAACGAGGTCCTCGGCGTCGGGCCGCTGGTGGGTCAACCCGATGGCGTGACCGAGGAGATAGGCAGTATGCGGGATGACCTCATCGGTGAATCTCTCGGCCAACGAGCGGTTGGTGTACTCCGGTGCATCGGTTCTGGCGTTGTCGGACTGATCTGCGGACGGCATCTACCGTTCCCCTTCGAGGGTGAGCGCAGCGCCTCGGTGCCAGCGAGA
>Ga0247732_10001146_pt1 | contig 10991 bp, 10 predicted proteins | sample UWRJL163409C2_FD_180940 | JGI IMG/M metagenome (GOLD analysis project Ga0247732, IMG submission 180940) | Plant litter microbial communities from Arlington Agricultural Research Station in Wisconsin, United States - UWRJ-L163-409C-2 | ecosystem: Environmental > Terrestrial > Plant litter >...
CCGGCGTGCTCGAGAACGACAGCATCCGCTACTCGTTCGTGGTCACCAACACCGGCAACGTCACGCTCACCGGCGTCACGCTCGCCGACGAGCTGCCCGGCCTCTCGGCGATCGCCTTCGGCACCTGGCCGGGAGCCGCCGGCGCCCTCGCGCCGGGGCAGAAGGTCAGCGCGACCGCGTCGTACACGCTCACCCAGGCCGACCGTGACCGCGGCGAAGTCGAGAACACCGCCACCACGACCGGCACCCCGCCGAAGGGCGCGCCCGTCACCGATGCCGACGAGTTCACCCAGCCGCTCGCGGCGAACCCCGGGATCGACATCGTCAAGACCGGCGTTCTCTCCGGCGACACCATCGCGTACACGTTCGTCGTCACCAACACCGGCGACGTGACGCTCTCGGGCGTGACCGTCACCGACCCCCTCCCGGGTCTGTCGGCCGTGGCCTTCGGCGCGTGGCCCGGCCAGGCGGGCGTGCTCGCCCCCGGGCAGAAGGTCACCGCGACGGCGGCGTACACGCTCACCCAGAACGACCGTGACAACGGAGAGGTCGTCAACACGGCGACCACCGGCGGCACCCCTCCCACGGGACCGCGCGTCACGGACCAGGACGGCTTTGACCAGCCCGTGCCGACGGCACCCGGCATCGGGCTGGTCAAGGTCGGCGCCCTCGACGGCGACACGATCGGCTACACGTTCACCGTCACCAACACCGGCAACGTCACGCTGCGCGGCGTCGAGCTGAGCGACGAGCTCGCGGGCCTCTCCGACATCGTGTTCGGCGACTGGCCGGCGGCGACCGGAACGCTCGCCCCCGGGCAGTCGGTGACCGCCACCGCGTCGTACGAGCTCACGCAGCCCGACCGCGACCGCGGCGAGGTGCTCAACACCGCGACCGTCACCGCAACCCCGCCGAAGGGCGAGGACGTCACCGACGACGACGACGACGAGGTTCCCGTACCGCAGGCGCCGGGCATCCAGCTGGTGAAGTCGGGCGAACTCGAGGGCAGCAGCATCCGCTACTCCTTCGAGGTGACGAACGTCGGCAATGTGACGCTCCGCGGCGTGACGATCGCGGACGAGCTCGAGGGGCTCTCCGACATCGCGTTCGGCGAATGGCCGGCGACCGCGGGCGAGCTCGCCCCCGGGCAGTCGGTGACCGCCACCGCGGGCTACGCCCTGACGCAGGCCGACCGCGACGCGGGATCGGTCGTCAACGTCGCCGAGGCCACCGGCACCCCGCCGGGCGGTACCGACGTGACCGACGACGACTCGGCCGAGGTTCCCGTGCCGCAGAACCCGTCGATCGGGCTGGTGAAGACCGGCGCGCAGGACGGCGCGCTCGTGCGCTTCTCGTTCGTGATCACGAACACCGGTGACGTCACCCTCCACGGGGTCGCGCTCTCCGACGAACTCGCCGGGCTCTCGGCGATCTCGTTCGGCGCGTGGCCCGAGGCGGACGGCGTGCTCGCACCCGGCCAGACGGTGACCGCGTCGGCGGTCTACGTCGTGACCGACGCCGACCGTGCCGCGGGGGTCGTCGTGAACGTCGCCGAGGCGACGGGCACGCCGCCGACCGGTGCGAGCGTGACCGACGAGGCCGACGTGCGCGTCACGATCGTCGCGGCGCTCGCTGCGACCGGTTTCACCGCCGAGCGACTCGGATCCGTCGCGCTGTTCGCGATGCTGACGATCGCCCTCGGAGCGGCCGCCGTCGTGACCGTGCGTCGCCGGAGCCGCGTCTGAGCACCTGATCGCTGAACGAGCCGCCCCGGGACGCGTTCCCGGGGCGGCTCTTCGGTGCATCGGGGGCGACGCGAGTTCGCGGGGGAGAGCAGCATCCGTTCGACCTAGCACACACCCCCGTTCGATCGGTATGCCCCGGTCGGTGTCGGGAGTCGCCGTTATGTTCGGATACGACTCATCAGCAGAGGGTCTCGAGCATCGGAGAAGCGAGTGAGCACGGTTGAGGTCGATCGTCCCGGAGCGGGGGTCGTCTGGGCGCGCGTCGAAGACGGCTTCCACGTGGGCAGCAGGGGTGGCGAGTTCCTCGGCTACATCGACCGGCAGCGCGACGGTCGCTGGTTGGCGTGCGACCTCTACTCCCGCGAGGTCGGGCTCTTCGCAGACCTGACGGCGGCGATGAAGGCGCTCACTCTCGTCGAGGCTTCCGAGCGGTTGCGCCGGCGATGACCACCGAGCTGCTGTCGATCCTGTATTCGAGCCGGGCCGCCGAACCCTTCGACGACGACCGGCTGCGCGACCTCCTCACGCAGAGCCGCGAGAAGAACGCACGGCACGACCTCACCGGGATGCTGCTGTACCGCGGCGGCCGGTTCGTGCAGGTGCTCGAGGGGCCAGAGAGCACCGTGCGCGACCTCGTCGCGACGATCGGTGCCGACCCCCGTCACACGAACATGCGGGTGCTCTTCGAAGAGCACCTCGAGGAGCGACAGTTCGCCGAGTGGACGATGGGGTACGAACCGATCTCCGAGCCGCGCGAAGAGAAGCCGGAGGCGTTCCGCGACACCTTCGACGACCTCGAGGTCGGTGACGACGCCACGGCGACCCTGCGGGCGGTGCGCGAACTGAGCCTCTGGTTCCGCGTGCGCTCCTCACGCGGGCAGTAGCCCGCCGGACTCCGGGCTCGCGGGCCGCCGCGGTGCGGCGTCTCGGGCGTAGGAGATGGCGCGCAGGTAGGACGATTCGCGGGAGAACGTCCTACCTGCGCTCCATTGCCTGCGCCGGGAACGCCGGGTCGGCGTCTCCGTGACTACTGCGAGAGGTCTCGGCTCAGGCGGTCGAGCAGGTTCTCGAGCGAGACCTCGAACTCCTCGTCGCTGCGGTCCTCGCTGAGCAGCGCTCGGAGTCGGCTCACCTCCGGGGCGTGGGCCAGGCTCATCTCGCCGTCGCCCTCGGGGATCGTCGCGTTCCCCTCATCGAGCGGTTCCTCGACGGGAGCCGTCTCGGCACCGCGCACCGCCGATTCGAGAAGCAGCTGCCCGAGGAGGAAGCTGCTGAACGATCGGTAGGCGTCGACGGCCTGCTCGTCGGTGAAACCGTGGCCGATCAGCGTGCTGAGGAACGTGTTCACGACCTCGATGCTCCGCAGCGGCGGCCGCAACCATGGGGCCGCGGGATGGCGAGTGGCCACGAGGGGGAACGCCATCGGATGCTCGATCGCGATGCGGCGCACCTGGTGCGCGACCGTCTGCAGGAACCCCTGCCAGTGGTCGGTCACCTCGTCATCGAGATTCGCGCTGAGGTCGGCCATCAGCAACGCCACGACGCCTTCGAGCAGGTCCTCTCGTCCGTGCACGTAGCGGTAGAGAGACATCGCCTCGACATCGAGCTCTTGCGCGAGAGACCTCATCGACAGTCCCTGTGCCCCCGCGCGGTCGATCTGGCCGAGGGCCGTCGCGAGGATGAGATCGCGACGGAGTTTGGGCTCCGAAGGGCGCCCCGCCCTCTTCGTCTGACGTGCCACAGAGTCGCCTCCTTCGCGTCGTCCCATTATCGCTTTTGCGCACCGCTGTCTACGGAGGTCAGGTCGCCGGTCAACGGGAGAGACTTACGCTGTAAGTTTTCGCATCTTCGTCCTGAAGGGACAATCATGAACTTCCCCCAAGCATTGGAAGGGGGGCTTGCGGCCGTCATCGCGTTCGTGCCCCTGGCCCTGCTGTTCCTCCTCATCCTCGTCGTCGGCCTCGTCGTCGCGAAGCTGATCTCGAAGGGCCTCGAGAAGCTGCTCGAGAAGGTCGGGTTCGACCGGCTCGTCGAGCGCGGCGGCATCAAGAAGGCCCTCGCGAAGTCGAAGCTCGACGCCTCCGACATCGTCGCCAAGATCGTCTACTACGCGCTCGTGCTGTTCGTCCTGCAGTTCGCGTTCGGAGTCTTCGGTCCGAACCCGGTCAGTGATCTGCTCGAGGGCATCATCGCCTTCCTGCCGAAGATCATCGTCGCGATCGTCATCGTCGTGATCGCCGCGGCCATCGCCGCCGGTGCCAAGGCGCTCATCCAGAACACCCTCGGCGGCCTCTCGTACGGAAAGATCCTCGGCAACATCGTCGCGATCTTCATCCTGTTCCTCGGCGTCACGGCAGCGCTCAACCAGGTCGAGGTGGCCACGACCGTCACGACGCCGATCCTGATCGCCGTTCTCGCCATCATCGCCGGCGTCATCATCGTCGGCGCCGGCGGAGGCCTCATCAAGCCGATGCAGCAGCGGTGGGAAGCCCTGCTGACCAAGGCGGAGGAGGAAGCGCCGAAGATCCAGCAGGAAGCGCAGAAGGCTCCCTCCGTCGCGGATCAGGCCGGACAGGCCGCGCAGCAGGCGCAGGCCGCGACTCGCAGCCAGCCCCAGCGCCCGCCGCTCCCGCGCGGCTGACGCGTCACCACCTCCGGGCCGACCCCGCCTCTCTGCGGGGTCGGCCCTTCGGCGTGCCCGGGCGGGGTGCTCGGGCGCCGGGCGGGGTGCGGAGCGGGCGTAGGAGACGGCACTGGCGTAGGACGATCTGGGGCGCAGCATCCTGCGTGCGCGTCTTCTCCTGTGCCGGATACGCCGGAACAGGATGCGGCGGCCGTGCCGCGGCTACCGATCGACGCGAAGGATCGCGCCGTCGACGACGGCCACGTACACCTCGACGTCGTCGGTGAACGACACCTCCCAGGCGAGCTGCCCCTCGACGTCGTCGCTCACGCTGATCTCATCGACCGACCCCGATCCGTGCCCGTCGATCGCGGCCTGCAGAGCGACGGCGAGCGTGATGCCCGCGGCGTCCAGGGCGCGGCGGTCGTCGTCGTCGACGGTGTCGACGGTGTCGGTCGAGACCACCTCGGCGCCGTCGCCGGACGTGCGCACCTCGGCGTCGGTGTCGCCCACGGCCACGTGCACCTCCCAGAGGCCGTCGTCGAGCTCCAGCTCGTACGCGATGCCCTGGGTCTCGTCTTCGGCCGTGGTGATCGCGGCGAATGCGGCGTCGTTGCCCGTGGCCGCAGCATCCGTCGACGGGCTCTGCTGCGGCGGCGCGGCGGGTGCGGTCGACGTGGGAGGGGCCTCGACGGGCAGCGTGGTGCTCGTGCATCCGGCGAGCACCAGCGCGGTCGCGGCGAGGGCGCCCAGGGCGGCGGTCGGGCGGAGGATCCTGTGTCGGTGGGGCATGGCGGCCACGATATCCGCGGCGCCTGAGCAGGCCGTGACGGTTGCGCGACTCCGCGCCGGAGGTTCGCTCACGCGGCTCATTCGTTCTCGCGCTGCTCGTGCGCTCCCGCGCTGCGCGTCTGAACGCCGCGCGCCGAAAAGGGCAGTGCGAGAGTGCGGGGTCGGTGGCGCAGCATCCGCCCCCATCTCGCGGGATACGCGGGCGAGCCGCCGAGCGCAAGCCCGGGATCACCCGAATCGCCGCGACCTACGGTGAGGGCTCCCTCGAGAGACGAGTCACCGATGTTCCGCTTCCTGCTCCGCTTCGCCCCTGTGCTGTACCCGATCGCACGCAAGCTCTGGCGCTCGCGCCAGGCGAAGAACGCCGGTCAGACCCCGCCGACTGGCACCACGCGCCGCTGAGCGCAAGGGTCGGCTCGAGCCCGGGGCGAGCGCCTAACGTTCCGGGCATGGCTGATCAGTACACCTTCGACAACCCCGTCACCCGCTACGCCCGCGTCGAGCCGCCTGTGCAGCATCAGAGCGAGCCGGGCGTGCAGGGCGAGATGACGCCCGTTCCCGACCTTGGCGAGAAGACCTACCGCGGAACCGGGCGCCTCACCGGACGGAGGGCCCTCATCACGGGCGGCGATTCCGGCATCGGCGGTGCCGTCGCCATCGCGTTCGCCCGCGAAGGTGCTGACGTCGCGATCGTGCACCTGCCCGACGAGCAGGCCGACGCCGACCACGTGCTCGGGCTCGTACGTGAGGCCGGACGCACCGGCGTCTCCATCGCGACCGACATCTCGGATGCTGCGGCCTGCCGCGCGCTCGTCGCCGAGGCCGTCGAGGCGCTCGGCGGACTCGACATCCTCGTGAACAACGCCGGCAAGCAGGTGGCCGTCGACCGCGTGGAAGACCTCAGCGACGAGCAGTTCGAGGAGACCTTCCGCACGAACGTGTTCGCCAACTTCTGGATCACCAAGGCCGCGCTCGCGCACCTGCCGGCCGGTGCGAGCATCATCAACACCGCGTCGCTCGAGGCCTACAAGCCCGCTCCCGACCGGCTCGACTACGCGGCGACCAAGGCCGCAGTGAACAACCTGTCGAAGGGGCTCGCGCAGCAGCTGGCACCGCGGGGGATCCGCGTGAACGTCGTCGCGCCCGGCCCGACCTGGTCGGCCCTGCAGGTCAGCGGCGGCGTCTCGGACGAGCAGATGACGGCCTTCGACGACGAGAGCACCTACCAGCGCGCCGGGCAGCCCGCCGAGATCGCACCCGCCTTCGTGTTCCTCGCGTCGGCCGAGTCGAGCTACGTCTCGGGCGAGACGCTGAACGTCAACGGCGGCATGGTCACGCCGTAGCGCGCGTTTCTCTCGTCGAGATGCCAAGACACCCGGACGTGTGCGGGTGCGCGTCCGGGTGTTGTGGCATCTCAGGGGGGACGGCACGCGCGGGGGCGGCGGATGCTGCGCAAGGCGCCCGTGGCGCGGGTGTCGCTCGTCGAGATGCCAAGACACCCGGACGTGCGAGCACGTGTGTCCGGGTGTCTTGGCACCTCAGGAGTGACGTCATGCTCGGGGGCGGCGGATGCTGCGCAAGGCGCACGTGGCGCGGGTGTCACTCGTCGGGAGGCCAAGACACCCGGACGAGCGAGCACGCGTGTCCGGGTGTCTTGGCACCTGGAAAGGGGCGGATGCGACGGGGCGGGCGCTGCGGCGCGAGGGGCGGATGCGACGGGGCGGGCGCTGCGGCGCTAGAGAAGGTCGGCGATCGCGTCTAAGGTGCGGTCGGCATCCTCGAGGTGCATATCGTGATGAAGGCCCGGAAGGCGGCGGATCTGCCAGCCCGCGTTCTCGAGACGCGTCGCAAAGGCGTCGGGCAGCACCGCCGGCGAGTCGTCGGAGAGCACGATCGTCGAGGGCACGGCGGGCGCGGCCACCGCGACCGGATGGAACGCGACGTCGCGGAACACCCCCACGGCCATGCGGGTATCGAAGCGCTCGCGAGCCCGCGACAGAAGGCGGCGCACTTCGGGGTCGTAGGCGGCGCGCACCTTCGCGCCCTTCCGGGCCTGCAGCGCACCGGCCACCCCCATCGACAGCGCGGGTACGGCCCAGAAGAGCTTCCCGGTCACTCCGGTGGTGGGCAGGGCGAGGGCGAAGCCGGGGTCGAGGTAGATCGCGCGGCGCGGCTTCAGCCGGTCGACCGCCCGCACCAGTACCGATCCGCCGAGTGAATGACCGATCACCGCGTCGAGTCCGACGGGTAGAGCGGTCGAGACGTCGTCGGCGAAGTCGTCGAGACGGTACGAAGCGGCGCGCTCGCTGCGGCCGTGACCGCGCAGGTCGAGAGTGGTGACCGTGTATCCGCCGGCCCGCAGCATCCGTTCGACGAGGGGCCGCCACGTGTCGCCGTCGGCTCCGAGTCCGTGGACCAGGCCTACGTGACGTGAACCGTCGCCGACCGTCGTCGTGTGCAATCGCATCGTCACAGTGTCACAGGCTCGCAGCCGATCGGGGCGGGGTGGAGTATTTCGCGGCGAAGCGCAAGCCGCCCCGAAAATACTCGCGGTGCTCGAATGTTGACCTCATGGTGGTTCTGAACACGCACGCGCCCGTCATCGTCTGCGCCCTGCCGGGATTCGCGGAGCGCATCGGTCGGGCCGACGGCGATCTCGACGTGCGCCCGGTCGAGCTCGCGGAGACCGATCACGTCGTGGCGCAGCTGGCCTCCTACGGCGGCCGGCGCTTCGTGATCGCGGGCGCACGGGCGGAGGCCGCGGTCGTCGTCGCGGTCGTGCAGCGGCTGCTCAGCGGCGGAGCTCCGGTGTTCGGGCTCGCCGGGGTGGTGCTGGCCGAACCCGAGGGAGACCTCGGGGCCGATGCGTTCGACCTTCCGGCACTCCTGATGCCGGGAGACGCGCCACAACTCCTGCATTCCGCGAGCGATACGGCCCCGGACGGCGCCGAACGGGCCGCCACGGCCCGGATCGCAGGAGTTGTGCACCACACCTTCCCTCGAGCCCGCGTCGGCGAGCTCGCCGACTTCATCGCGCACGAGATCTCGCCGTCCCCGGTGGTGCCCGAAGAGTGGGCTCGCCTGATCGCCTCGGATCGCGTCGACGTCGAGGTGCGCAGCATCCTCGCTCGGCGCGCTCTTCCCGACGACGCCGAGTATGCCCCGCAGGTGATGGATGCGGCGCAGCTGACGCTGCTGCGAGAGATCGCCGACCTCGTGGTGCCGCAGGACGGCCCGGCGATCGACCTCGCCGCTCGCGTCGATGCGCAGCTCGCCCGTGGCGAGGGCGACGGCTGGCGCAACGCATCGCTTCCGCCCGACCCGGAGGCCTACCGCACCGGGCTCACGGCGCTCACCGACGGCTGGGCGGGGGAGAAGACCCTGCGCGCCGCGATCGAGGGCGAGCTCGAGACCGGCGGACCGTTCGACGCCGCACAGCTGGCGGCCTGGCTCGAAGACGTGCGGGTCGATCTCGTGCGGCAGTGGCTCGCCCACCCCGCCACCGCGGCGAAGGCGGGCTTCGACGGCTTCGCCACGGGCGGCACGGTGCTGCCGCTGCGCGGGTTCACCGAACTCGGCGGCGGAACGCGAGATGCGTGGGAACCGGCGGAGGTGAACGCGTGAACCTCGAGAACATGCGCACCTACTCCGACGACGAGATCGTCGACGTCGTCGTCGTCGGAACGGGTGCCGGCGGCGCCCCGCTTCTCGCCGAGATGGCCCGCCGCGGTCTCAGCGCGGTCGCCCTCGAGGCCGGCCGCAACTTCGAGCTCGACGACTTCACCCCCGACGAGACCGAGGCGGTGCGCATCAACTGGATGTCGGAGCGCCTCAGCGGGGGAGAGGACCCGACCGCGTTCGGACCGAACAACAGCGGCATCGGGGTCGGCGGATCGACCCTGCACTGGGGAGCCTTCGCGCCCCGCCCCGACCGGCGCGACCTGCGCCTGCGCACCGAGACGGGCGAGGGGCGCGACTGGCCTCTCGACCCGGAAGAGCTGCTGCGGTATGTCGCCCGCGTCGAGAGCGACATCGGCGTCTCGGGCCCCGTGCCCTACCCGTGGGACCCCGACCGCGCCTACGCCTACAAGGCGCCGGGTCGCAACGGCTCGGCCGACATCGTCGCCCGCGGGGCGACCGCGCTCGGTATCCGCACCGCCGACGCACCGGCAGCCGTGCTCACCCGCGCACGACTGCAGCCCGCCTACGGCGAACGCGGCGCGTGCCAGTCGTGCGGCGCCTGCCACCAGGGCTGCCGATTCGGCGCGAAGGCCACGACCGCGACGACCTACCTCCCGGCGGCGGTGTCGTACGGGGCCGAGATCCGCGCGCAGTCGATGGTTCACGGCATCGAGCTCGATGCCCGGGGCCGGGTCGCCGCCGTGCTCTATCGCCGCGACGGCGTCGAGCGCCGGCAGCTCTGCCGCACGCTCGTGCTCGCGGCGGGCGGCATCGAGACGCCGCGCCTGCTGCTGCACACCGGGCTGGCGAACTCGAGCGGTCAGGTCGGGCGCAACTTCCTCGCTCACGGTGCGACCCAGGTGTGGGGGCGGTTCGACGAGTCCGTCCGGGGTCACCGCGGATACCCGTCGTCGCTCATCAGCGAAGACATGCTGAGGCCGGCGGACGCCGACTTCGCGGGCGGTTACCTCATGCAGAGCCTCGGCGTGATGCCCCTGACCTACGCGACCACCCTCGCCCGCGGCGGTGGGCTGTGGGGCCGGGAACTCGTCGAACGCACCCTCGATGCGCGGATGTATGCCGGAATCGGCATCAACGGCGACTGCTTGCCGTCGGAGGCGAACCGGCTCGAGCTGGTCGACGAACTCGACGAGTGGGGCATCCCGCGCGCGCGGATCGATTTCACCGCCGGACCGAACGAGAAGGCCCTCGACACCCACGCCACGCGCACGATGGAGGACATCATGCGCGCCGCCGGGGCGAGCGACACCATCGTGCTCGCCCGCACCGCCCACACCGTGGGCACGTGCCGCATGTCGGACGACCCGGCAGACGGTGTGGTCGACGCCGACGGTCGGTCGCACGACATCCCGAACCTCTGGATCAGCGACAACTCCGTGTTCCCCAGCGCTCTGGCCGCGAACCCCGCGCCCACGATCATGGCGATGTCGCTGCGCACCGCAGACCGGATGCTGGCGTCCGCCGGGTAGACCCGCGGACCCTTCGACACGCTCAGGGACCGCCGCCCGGTCGGTCGCTGAGTCGGTGGAAGCGTTCGGCACCCGGACGCAGCATCCGTGAGCACTACCCGCTCGTGCGAAATTCGTCAACGCGGGCTTTCGCGCCAGGTTCGCCGAGCACGATGTCGGGCATGACTGAGATCACCGCACACCACGGACTGCTGACCGACATCAACCTGCACGTCGACGACACCGGCGGATCGGGTCGCCCGGTCGTGCTGATCCACGGCTGGCCCCTCTCGGGCGAATCGTGGTCGGAGCAGGTCCCGGCCCTCGAGAAGGCCGGCTACCGCGTCATCACGTACGACCGCCGCGGCTTCGGGCGCAGCGACAAGCCCCGCACCGGTTACAACTACGACACGTTCGCCGACGATCTCGCGGCCGTTCTCGCGGCCCTCGACCTGCGCGACGTCACGCTGGTCGGATTCTCGATGGGTGGCGGCGAAGTCGCCCGCTACGTCACCAAGCACGGCACCGATCGCCTGAAGAGCGTCGTGTTCGCCGCCGCCGTGCCGCCGTACCTGAAGAAGAGCGACGACAACCCCGAAGGCCCGCTCGATGACGAGACCGCCGCCGGCATGGAGAAGGGGCTGCGCGAGGACGAGAAGAGCTTCTACCACCAGTTCACGA
>Ga0247732_10001149_pt1 | contig 10964 bp, 11 predicted proteins | sample UWRJL163409C2_FD_180940 | JGI IMG/M metagenome (GOLD analysis project Ga0247732, IMG submission 180940) | Plant litter microbial communities from Arlington Agricultural Research Station in Wisconsin, United States - UWRJ-L163-409C-2 | ecosystem: Environmental > Terrestrial > Plant litter >...
ACGAGCGACGGCGACCTCGGTCTTCACGCCTGCCACGTACGGGTCGTGCAGCTCGGCGGCATCGCCAGCGCCCATCACGACTCCCTCGTCATACCCCTGTGATGCGGTCATGTGACCGTTCACATTGCGCAACTATAGCCAGGTCCGCGGCGCCACTGTCAAGCGCGGCACATCTCAGCTTGGTAACGCCGGGTTCAGAGGCGCGAAACCGGCCCGCTGGAGCGGCGGACTACCAGCTCGGGCACGAGCGACGTCGCCTCCGCGTCGGTGGAACCGAGCAGCACATCGACGCAGCGTCGACCGAGTTCGGCGAAGTCCTGGCGCACGGTGGTGAGCGGCGGCCAGAAGTGGGCGGCCTCGGGGATGTCGTCGAATCCCACGATGCTCACGTCCCTCGGCACCTCGAGCCCCTCGTCCCGGATGGCGTGCAGCAGACCGAGCGCCATCTGGTCGTTCGAGGAGAAGATCGCCGTGAAATCACGGACCCCGAGCAGCTCACGCCCCGCGTAGTACCCGAACTCCGCGGTCCAGTCGCCGAGGATCGGCGCGGTCGTGGGGATGTCGCTCGCCGACATCTCGGCGAGGAACCCGCGCATCCTCGCCTCCGCCTCGATCCAGTCCTGGGGTCCGGCCAGGTGGTAGATGCTGCGGTGTCCGAGCTCGATCAGGTGCCTCGTCGCCAGTCGTGCACCGGCGACCTGATCGACCGAGAGGGTGTGGTCGGCGTCGAGTTCGGTCGACTGCAGGGTCACGTACGGCACGTCGAGCTGCTCGGCCGCCAGGGCCCGGAGCACCCGCACCTGGGGTGCGATGACGACGAGGCCGTCGACGGACTGGGCCATCAGGTGGGCGATGCCGGCGGGTATCGACTCGGGATCCTTGACGTCGATGTTCGCGGTGCTCACCCAGTAGCCGCGCGCGCGGGCCGCCGTCTCGACCGCGGCGATGCTCGAGGCGGCGCCGTAGTTCGTCGAGCCGGCGGCGAGGATCCCGATCGTCTGCGACCGCGACGTCGCTAGTGCTCGCGCGGCACGGTTCGGCCGGTACTGCAGCTGAGCCATGACCTCGACCACCCGCGCACGCGTCTCCGGGCGGATGCTCGGATGATCGTTGAGCACGCGCGAGACGGTCTGATGCGACACCTCGGCGAGGCGCGCGACATCACGGATGCTGGGCCGTCGCCCTCCCGCGTCGTCGCTCATCTACCGCCTCCTGCATGTGCACGGTCACACGCGACATCCTCGTCGGAGGCGTTTCGGGCCGGCTGCGAGCATGTGACAGTCACATCGCTCGACTCGCAACGGATTCTGTCACATTCCCACCGCGCCAATACACTGGCGCGATGTCGGACTTCGCGCGTTTCCTGCCGCTGAGCGGTGGACCGAGAGGTGCCGAGACCGGTGTGTCGAACGACCGACGAGGCGCCCTCGCCGACATCGTCGATCGCGCGTCCGCGATCATCGCGGCCGACGCGGCCGGCCGTGGGCCGTTGCTCCCGGCCTTCCTGGACCATGCCGACCTGCGAGACGAGTTCGCCGCCCTCGCGGTAGCGTCGACGCCCGCGGGCCTCACGCGCCTGGGCGAGGCCATCCGCACCGGTCGACGCCGTCGCGCGCGCGCCCTGGCCTCCGGTGCGCGAGCGCTGCTGCTCCTCGCCCGCTCCGCCGACACCGACCCCGGCCTCGACGCGACCACGGCCGGCATCGTGGCGCTGTGGCTCGCCGGATCCGCCCCGTTCGACCGCCGCTCGGTGGTGAAGGGCCGCACCGTGCGGGCGACCGACGCCGACTGGTCGTTCGGTCGCGGCCCGGTGCTCGAGGGCACCGCCACCGGCATCGCCGCGTTCCTCCTGGGGGTGTCGGACGACCCCCCGCGACCGCTCACCGGTCGAGGATGACCGCCCGGTAGAACTCGATCCCGCGCAGCCACGTGTCGACCCCGATCCGCTCATCGTGCGAGTGGAGCGCCGCGCGCTCGTCGGCGCTCAGGGTGAACGGCGCGAACCGGTAGACGGCGTCGCTGATGCGGGTGAACCACCTGCTGTCGCTCGCACCGAGCTGCAGGTAGGGAAGCGGCACGACGTCGTCGCCGAGCGACCCGCGCACCGCGCGTGCGATCCGCCGCCAGGAGTCGCCGCGCCACGGCGACACGGCTGAGGGGTCGCTCCCCCGCAGCATGTCGATCTCGACGAGGGGGTCGGCGACGGCGCGTCGGACGTGCGCGACCGCCGAGTCGACCGTGTCTCCGGTCAGGAGGCGGATGTCGACGGTGGCCCGAGCGCGTGTCGCGAGCACGTTCTGCCCGTCGGAGCCCGACAGCTCGGTGACGACCGCGGTGGTGCGCACGATCGCGTTGAGCTCGGGGCTGAGGCGCGACAGCACGCGGGCCAGCAGCGGACCGAACCCGTCGAGTCGGCGCAGCACGGGGCGCAGCGGCCGGGAGGCGTGCGGTGCGGCGGTCGCGAGCATGGCGCGCACCGGCGGGGCGAGGCGACGGGGGAACGGACGGCGGCGCAGGCGGTCGATGGCGCGCGCGAGCCTCGCTGTCGCGGGCATCGCCGGCGGCGTCGATGCGTGCCCTCCGCGTTCGGGAACTGTGAGCCCGAGCGAGAGGATGCCGCGCTCGGCGACGCCGATCATGGCCGTCGGCGCCGAGACGCCCGGCACGGCCCCGCGGACGACCGCGCCCCCCTCGTCGATCACGAGTGCCGGGCGCACACCTCGCGCGTGCAGCACGTCGACGATCGCCCGCGCCCCGGTACCGCCGATCTCCTCGTCGTGACCGAACGCGAGATAGACGTCATGCGACGGCGTCGTGCCGTCGGCGAGCAGGGCCTCCACGGCCTCCATGATCGCCACCAGCGCGCCTTTGTCGTCGATGGCGCCCCGGGCGTGGATCGTGGCGTCGGCCCCGGTTCCGGTGATGTCGGCCGCGAAGGGCGGATGCTGCCACTCCTCCGCGACGACGGGGACCACGTCCATGTGCGCCATGAGCACGAGAGGGTCGGCATCGCTCGCCCCGCGCCACCGGTAGAGGAGCGCGTGAGCGCTCACGACCTCGCGCTCGAGTGCCGCGTGCAGTCGGGGATACAGGCGTTCGAGCGCCTCGTGGAAGGCATCGAACGCGGCGACGTCGACACGCGCCGGGTCGACGTGGGAGACCGTGGGGATGCGCAGCAGTTCGCGGAATCTCTCGACCGGGGACGACACCCGTCGAGACTACGCCCGGATAGTCTCGGACCCATGGACGGACTTCGATGGGGCATCCTCGCCACCGGCGGGATCGCGCACGCATTCACCAGTGACCTGAGAACGGCGGGCCGCACGGTCACGGCGGTCGGATCCCGCCGGATAGCGGCGGCGGAGGAGTTCGCGGCCGAGTTCGGAATTCCGCGAGCGTACGGCTCCTATGAAGACCTGGTCGCCGACCCCGAGGTCGACATCGTGTACATCGCGACGCCGCATCCGTTCCACGCAGAGAACGCCCTCCTCGCGCTGGACCACGGCAAGCACGTGCTGGTCGAGAAGCCCTTCACCCTCAACGCGACGGAGGCGGCCGCGGTGCGCGATCGCGCGGCGGAGCGCGGGCTGCTCGCCATGGAGGCGATGTGGACCCGCTACCTGCCGCACATGATCCGGATCCGCGAGCTCGTCGCATCCGGGGTTCTCGGCGAGGTGCGGACGCTCTTCGCCGACCACACGCAGAAGATCAGCGATGACCCGACGCACCGCCTCAACGCGATCGACCTCGGAGGAGGCGCACTGCTCGACCTCGGGATCTACCCGGTGTCGTTCGCCTGGGACATCCTGGGCGAGCCGACCGAGATCAGTGCGCAGGCGCGGATCTCGGACGCCGGCACCGACGCGGAGATCGCCACGATCTTCCGGCATCGGGACGGCGCGCTCTCCTCGACCGTGTCGTCGTCGCGGGGCGCCGGCCCGAACACTGCGCACATCGTCGGCACCGAGGCGCGCATCGACATCGACCGGGTCTGGTACACCCCGACCTCGTTCCGTGTGACCCGCCCCGACGGAGAGGTCATCGAGGAGTTCAGCGCCGAGATCGACGGTCGCGGGATGCAGTACCAGGCGCTGCACGCCGAGAAGCTCGTCGCCGAGGGGAACCTCGCCGGCGACGTGCTGCCGATCGAAGAGACGGTCGCGATCATGGGCACGCTCGATGCCGTGCGCGCGCAGATCGGACTGCGGTACCCCGACGAGGGCTGACGGGAGCAGACTGGAGCAATGCCCGAAACGCAGACCGCCCGCGTCGCCGTCTATCTGGACTTCGACAACATCGTGATGTCGTGGTACGACCGTGTGCACGGACGTAACGCGTATTCTCGCGACCGCCAGCGCATCGCGGAGAACCCCGTCGCCCCCGAGGTCGCCGAGCGGCTGGCGGCTGCGACGATCGACGTCGGAGCGATCATCGACTACGCAGCATCCTTCGGCACTCTCGTGCTCACGCGAGCATATGCCGACTGGTCGTCGCCCGTGAACGCGGAATACCGCGCTCAGCTCGTCGCTCGCTCGATCGATCTGGTGCAGCTGTTCCCCGCCGCCGCGTACGCGAAGAACGGTGCCGACATACGTCTCGCCGTGGATACCGTCGAAGACATGTTCCGCCTGCCCGACCTCACACACGTGGTCATCGTCGCCGGAGACTCCGACTACGTGCCGCTGGCTCAGCGTTGCAAGCGCCTCGGCCGCTACGTCGTCGGCGTAGGCGTCGCCGGGTCGACCGCGAAGGCACTCGCCTCGGCGTGCGACCGCTTCGACGCCTACGACTCCCTCCCCGGAGTCGTGCGGGAGACGCCCTCGAAGAAGGATGCTGCACCCGCGCGCAGCCGCGCACGCAAACGATCGACCGACCCGTCGGTGAACCTGCTGGAGCGGGCGCTGCAGCTCGAGAACGAACGCGCCGACGAGGAATGGCTCCACGCCTCGGCGCTCAAGGACCTCATGAAGCGCCTCGACCCCTCGTTCAGCGAGAAGGGGCTCGGCTTCCGCAGCTTCTCCGACTTCGTCAAGGCCCACCCCGAAGTCGTCGAGGTCGACGAGGCGTCGAATGTGGTCGTCGTGCGCTCGGTGGTACGACCCGCCTGAGCCGGCCTCAGGCGCCGACGCGCGGGGCTCGCTCCTCAGCGGTCTGCGGGGCGACGTGGCCGAGCACGACATCCCAGACGTGCGTGAGGCTCACGCCGTTGTCGCCGGATTCGACCACGCGCACCTCGCTCTCCCGGAGTCTGTCGGCGTACCACCGCGCGGCCGCCTCGTCCTGTGCCGCCGAGACGACGATCGAGGGCGCCGCGACGGCCGCCGACTGCTCGGCGAGCAGATCGCCCACGAGGGCGCTGTCGGGCACGCGGACGTCGACGAGGGCCAGGCGATCGACGAGGGCGCCCGCCGAGGCGGCGAGGGCCACCCCGAGCGGCACGGCGTCGCGCTCGGCGACGAGACCGATCACCGCCCCCGGCACCTCACGGCGCACGAGGTCGGCCAGCGCGGCGGCGGTGGAGGCGGCGGGGGTCTCCCCGCCGTAGGTGGGGGGATCGTCGAGCTCGACCTCGTCCAGCTGCACCGCCATCAGCCTCACGTCGTGATCGAGCGTCGCCGCCGGATCGGGGTCGAGCAGCGCGACGGCGCCGACCCGCAGGACGAGCACGGTGCGCGCCGCGCCCGCTGCGCCGAAGCTCCGGAACTCGAGTTCGCCATCGGGGGCCTGTGCGCGCGTCATCACGCCATCCTGACATGGGCTCGCTACGCGTGGACGTCAGTCGCGGAGCATCCGGCGCAGCGTCTGTATTGTGTCGGCCTCGGGCGCCCGCTTGTCGGGCCGGTAGGCCTTCACCCGCGCGAAGCGCAGGGCCACACCGCCCGGATACCTCGTCGACCGCTGCACGCCGTCGATCGCGATCTCGACGACGGTGGAAGGGGCCAGCGCCAGCGCGTACGCCGTCTCGGAGGTGGCGATCGTCGGGAAGTACTCGGTCTGCCAGCGGAGGAGTTCGTCGGTCAGGCCCTTGAAGGTCTTACCGACCATGACGAATCCGCCGGGTTCGCCGAATTCGCCGTCGGGGTCGTGGGCGCCCAGGTGCAGGTTCGACAGCCAACCCGAACGGCGTCCGGAACCGCGCTCGACGCCCAGCACGACCAGGTCGAACGTGTGGACGGGCTTCACCTTCAGCCAGGTCTTGCCGCGGCGCCCGGCCATGTAGGGCGCGTCGATCGCCTTCACCATGACGCCCTCGTGACCCGCGTCGAGCGCGCCGCGCGCGAAGTCGTCTGCCGCGTCGGCGTCGTCGGTGACGAGCGCCGGCACGCGCAGCTCGCCGACGATGCGGGCGAGCTCGGACGCGCGCACCGACTGGGGCTCGTCGAGCAGATCGCGCCCGTCGAGGTGGAGGATGTCGAAGAAGCGCGGTCGAAGGACGACCTCGCGCGCCACGTCGGCGCCGAAGCGCGCCATCGTGTCTTGGAAGGGCCGCGGCGCACCGTTCTCGTCGAGCGCGAGCGTCTCGCCGTCGAGGATGAGGTCATCGGCGGGGAGAGCTCGCACGACCTCGACGATCTCGGGCACGCGGTGGGTCACCTCGGCGAGGGAGCGCGTGTAGACGTGCACCTCGTCGCCCCGGCGGTGAACCTGGATGCGGGCGCCGTCGAGCTTGTACTCGACCGAGGCCGTGCCGAACTCCGCGACCGCGTCGCGCACGGTGGCGGCGGTCGCCGCCAGCATCGGCATGACGGGGGTGCCCACGACGAGCCCGATCCCGGAGAGTGCCTCCGAGGGCTCGGCGAGCGCGATGCGCGCGGTCATCCCGGTGTCGCCCGAGAGCATCGCCGCCCGTCGGACGACGGCGGGGTCGCGATCAGCGGCACGGGCGATCGCATCGAGCAGCACGCCCTCGAGAGCACCGGTGCGCAACTCGCCGAGCATCGCGTGCGTGAGGTACTCCCACTCGGCCGCGGTCGCGCGGGCGGCGAGCCCGCGCAGCATCGAGGTGCGTCCGGCGGCGGATCCTGCCCCGCCGACGGCGGCGAGTGCGGTGAACGTCTCGTCGACCTCGCCGATAGTCAGCGCGGGCCCGTCGGCATGCGACACCTCGAGCGCCTCGAGCGATCGCCAGCCCACACCGAGCCGGCCCTGCCGGAGAGACGCGGTGGCGAGACCCACCAACGCCTCGATCTCATCGGGACGCGCGGCGGCGAGGAGATCGGCGAGAGCCTGGGTCTTGGCCAGACGCGAGCGCGTTGCGCTGACCGCGTCGAGGGTCGTGACGAGGTCGGCGAGCAGCATGCTCGAATCATCGCACCGACCCCCGACACCGGTGTCGGGCGCGCGGAGTAGCCTCGGCGCGCCTAGCGCCGCGCGACGTCGCGGAGCGCGGGCTCCAGTTCGGGATAGCGGAAGGAGTAGCCCGCCTCCTGCAGCCGACCGGGCACCACCCAGCGACTCTTGAGCAGCAGCTCGGATTCGGCGCCGAGCGCCCACAGCGCGGGCTCCAGCATGAACCGGGCCGCCGGGAGTCCGACCGGGGCGCCCACCGCCCGCCGCAGCGACGCCATCAGACCGCGGTTGTCGGTCGGATTCGGTGACGACAGGTTGATCGGCCCCGACAGCGACGGCGTCTCGCGAACGAACCGCATCGAGCCCACCACGTCGTCGAGGTGGATCCAGCTGAAGCGTTGACGACCCCTCGATCGGTGCCATGGCGCTCGCTCGTCGCCGGTCGGATGCTCGCCGATCCCGCGGTAGCGGCGGTGCGGGAACCACGGGCCGTCATGCTGCGGCCCGCCGAGCCCGAGGCGGGCGAGCCGCAGGAGCATCGCCGTCGCCGGGCCGTCGCCGAACACGATCGCCATGCGCAGCGCGACGCGGCGGGTGGCGGGGAGGTCGTCGGCGAAGAGCTCGTGCTCCCACGCCCGCGCCACGTCGACGGAGAAGCCCGACCCGAGATCGCCGCCGTCCTCGGACTGCGGGCGATCGAGGGCGTACCGGTAGATCGTCGCGGTGCTCGCGTTCAGCCAGACGGCCGGGGGCGCCTCGACCGCTGCGACCGCCTCGCGGAGCTCTCGTGTCGTCTCGACGCGCGAGCGCAGGATCTCGTCGCGGTTCGCGTCGGTGTACCGGCAGTCCACCCTCTTGCCGGCGAGGTTGACGAGCAGGTCGGCCCCGTCGATCGTGCGACGGATGCCCTCGGTGTCGCCCCACGAGGCGTCGGGTCCGCGGCGGCCGATCTGCGTGACGAGATACCCCTCGTCGCGCAGGGACGCGATGACCGCGGTGCCGACGAACCCGCTCCCGCCGGCGACGACCGCGCGGCGCGTCATCGGCTGCGACCGTCAGATCGGGTGGCCCAGATCGCCCACGCGACGAGCACCGGCTGCAGGAAGAGCCGGGCGAACCGGGCGCGATCGGTGCGCATGCCGGGCACCGGCCGCCCGCTGCGCCAGTGGTGCACGTTCCCGGGGAACACCGCGACGAAGAACGCCGCGATCAGCCCGCCGATTCGCCCTCGATCGCGCGGCAGCACGAGAAGCGCCGCACCGAGCAATCCCTCGACCACGCCCGAGGCGACCACGATCGCGTCTTTGTCGAGACGCAGCATCCGCACCGCCCATTCGGGCACGACGATGCGGTAGCCGCGACGCCCCCAGGTCAGGTGCGACAGGCCGGCGCCCAGCAGGAGAGCTGCCAGCGACCACCGCCCGGTCGTGCGGAGTCGTCGACGACCGGCGGATTCGCTCATGCTCCCAGTCTGCCAGCGGTGGGTGTCACCAGCGCGGGTGCACGGCCTCGCGGAAGTAGCGGTCGTAGATCTCGTGCACGCCGGCATCGAAATCGCCGGGCAGCGTCACCGCCGCAGCCGCGGCGTTTCCCTCCGCCTGCGCACGGTTGCGCGCGCCGGGGATGACGGTCGTCACGCCGGGCAGGTTCGCGACCCACGAGAGCGCGGCGGCGGCGGGGGCGACTCCCTCGGGCACGAGGGCGGCGAACTCCCGCGCGGCCCGCACGCCGGTCTCGAAGTCGACGCCCGCGAAGGTCTCGCCCACGTCGAACGCGCTGCCGTCGCGGTTGTAGGTGCGGTGGTCGGATGCGGCGAACGTGGTGTTCTCGGTGTATTTGCCGCTGAGCAGGCCCGAGGCGAGCGGCACGCGCACGATGATGCCGACGCCGGCTTCGGCCGCCGCCGGGAGCACCTCGTCGAGCGGTTTGAGCCGGAAGGCGTTGACGATGATCTGGACGGTCGCCGTGCCCGGCCGCGCGATGGCGGCGAGGGCCTCGTCGCAGGTCTCGACGCTCACGCCGTAGTTGGCGATCCGCTTCTCGGCGACGAGCGTGTCGAGAGCGTCGTAGACCGCTTCGCTCGAGAACACCGGCGTCGGCGGGCAGTGCAACTGCACGAGGTCGAGCGTGTCGACGCCCAGGTTCTCGCGCGAGCGGTCGGTCCACTCACGGAAGTGGTCGAGGGTGAACTCGCCCGGCTCCTGCGGGCCGCGCCGACCCATCTTGGTGGCGACCGTGATGCCGTGATCTGGGCGCTGCGCGAGGAAGCGCCCGATGAACTGCTCGCTGCGCCCGTCTCCGTAGACGTCGGCCGTGTCGAAGAACGTCACTCCGGCGTCGACCGAGGCACCGAGCACGTCGAAGGCGCTCGCCTCGTCGACGTCACCCCAGTCGGCACCGAGCTGCCAGGTGCCGAGGCCGATGGGCGAGACGGAGAAGCCGGTGCGTCCGAGGGTGCGCTGATGCATGGGGGCGAGCCTAGTCGCCGGCCGCGTCAGGGGGCGGTGCGGGCGACGAAGTCGAGCAGCGCATCGACCCCGTCATCGGCGGTGATCGCGCGCAGCACGACCTCGTCGACCGCGGCCCGGTACGCGGGGAGGCCTTCGCGCAGTTCCGCCTCGTTTCGGAAGGTCGTCTCCGTCGCGTCGACCCCCAGCCGTGCGAAGTTCGCCGCGTAGTTCGGATACGAGGCGTACCGGGCGGTCTCGGCCGCGAGCCGGGCGGATGCTGCGGGGTCGATCGCGGTGCGCACGTAGACGCACACGCGGGTGTCGGCGGATGCCGCGTGCAGCTCTGCGGACTGGGCGGCCGCCGCGGAGGCGGGAACCCAGTTCAGCAGGACTCCGTCGGCGCGTTCGGCTCCCAGCATCCGCATCTTCGGCCCGAGCGCCCCGACCACCACGCGGGCGTCGAGCTCGGATCGGAGCGCCTCGACGGCGTCGCCGACGCGTGCCAGCGCACCCTTCGGGGAGACGCCCGAGCCGATGCCGAGCACGAGCCGGTCCTGCGGGATCCCCGAGGTGAGCACCTCGCGGGCGATCGTGTCGGCCGAGCGTCGGTCGACGGGGATGACCCCTGTCGCCAGGTTCAGGCGGTCGGTGACCTCGGCGGCGGCGGCGAGGGCGGCGAGCGCGTCGCCGTCGGGGGTGTCGTTCACCCACAGCGCCGCGAAGCCGGCGGCCTCGACCGCCGGCGCGAGACGTGCGACGGCCTCCGGTCCGAGCGTGCCGGCAACCCCGATCGATACGCGTGCGGTCATGCTCCCCACTCTGTCAGCCCCCGCCACAGACCGCGAGACGTCATCCTGGCGACGAGACTGCGGCTCTGGGCTGCAGTCTCGTGCCTGGGATGACGTCTCGCGGTCAGGGGGCGGTCGGCCGGGTCAGGGGGCGGTCGGCCGGGGTCAGGCGGCCTGGGCCACGAGGGCGGCGGGGCGCACCGTGAGCGCGCCGTCGGCGGCATCCACCGTCACCGCTCCGCCGTCGACGAGCGCGCCCGTGACGAACAGGTCGGCGACGCGGTCGTCGATCTCGCGCTGGATGAGGCGGCGCAGGGGCCGCGCGCCGTACTCGGGCTCGTACCCGTGCTCGGCGAGCCAGTCGATCGCGGTCTCGGTGATCTCGATCGACACCTCGCGGCGGGCGAGGCGCTTCTCGGTCGTGCCGAGCATGAGC
>Ga0247732_10001150_pt1 | contig 10960 bp, 9 predicted proteins | sample UWRJL163409C2_FD_180940 | JGI IMG/M metagenome (GOLD analysis project Ga0247732, IMG submission 180940) | Plant litter microbial communities from Arlington Agricultural Research Station in Wisconsin, United States - UWRJ-L163-409C-2 | ecosystem: Environmental > Terrestrial > Plant litter >...
ATTTTAAAATCTAGTTAAAAAACATGAAAACCATTTCTCTAATTATTTCAACATTTTTAATTACAGTATGTGTGTATGCGCAAACTCCAGAGAAAATTTTAGCCAGAGTACGCTATACCTATATTAATAAACAAGATACACTTACTAAGAAAAGTACAACCCGCTCAGAAAACATGCTTTTATTTATTAGTAAAGATGCTTCTTTATTTACCAGTTATGATAAAATAAACCACGAAATTGCTGATGAACAAAAAATTTTAGCTAGAAATATTGCAGGTGGGGGAATGAATAGACCAAGGGTAACTCAGATTGATAACTCTGCCAAAGAATGGATGACAACAACCAACTATTCGTTTTTTCATAAAGCTAAGAAAGTAATCGTAAAGCATGAATTTTTAGGTACTGGCTACCTCATCGAAGAGCCAACACCCAATATAAATTGGAAAATCACAAAAGATACCACTACGCTATCTGGCATAGCCTGTCAGAAAGCGACGGGTAATTATGATGGAAAAAATTGGGTAGCATGGTTTTCGCCTAGTTTACCTTTTCAAGGTGGTCCTTGGAAACTACATGGTTTGCCAGGTTTGATCTTAGAGGCGTATACTGATGATAGAAATACTCAATTTCAATTTGCAGGTTTTGAAAAAGCTAACGATGGTGACTTTGTAAGATTAAATGACACCAGAAAAAGACCTAATTATGAACCTGGAGATATCAGCAATATAGATGTATCAATGGGTTTAGATGTAGCAAATGCTTATTTTGAAAATAAGATTATGCTTTCTAATTATCGTACAGTTAAAACTACGGCTAAAGAATTAGAAAATTTAAAAGCAGCTTACAAGAAGGATCCAAAAGGCTTTGCTAAAGCGATGTACGGATACTAAATTGTTGGCTTAGTTCATTAATATGTTAAGTCTGCTTCACAATTTCTTTAATCATCTCATCCAATTCCTTTGCCGAATTTTCTAAGTGTGTTAAAAGCTGTTCATGAGTTTGATGATCGTGCTCCAATTTGAGCAAATCTACCAAACCTAAAACCCTAGCTAAAGGAGCCCTAATAACATGAGACTGCATATAAGCAATCTGTTTCAGCTTTTTATGCTGTTCTTCAATTGCAGCGCTATGTTCCATCTCTGCTGTAATATCTCTAATAATACATAAACGAGCGTTAATACCTCTAAATACAATCTGACTTACTTTTAGCTCCGCAATAAAGGTTTCTCCACTTTTAGAAAGGTGTTTATTTATGTTTTGGAAACCTAAATTTGCCTGGTTTTCATTGCCCATCGCTAATAAATATTGGTTTTGTTCATGTTCAGGAAGAATGGAATCAATTTTCATTGCACTAAATTCTTGCTCAGTATAACCATACCTCATAATGGCAGCTCCATTTACTTGCAGAAATTTTAAATTAGATGGATCATAAATCAACATTGGTGATGGATTTAAGAAAAATAGACTTTTATAATGCGTTTCAGATTCTTCCAATAAATTATTCCGTTCAATCTTCTCATCTAGTTCTGTAGCTAACCGAATAAACAAAGTATCAGAATCTTTGATAGAATTTTCGAGCCCGTGCACTACATAAAGTACCAACATTACCAATATCAAATCTACAAACAGAAAGTTTAATGAATAAATTAACCAGCTTCCTAAACTATATCTTCCCATAATTGGCAATTCCAGAAAGTGAAACCCAATAATCAAAGCAAAACCAGCACATATCAATAAATTCAGTACTACAGATAGATACGCAAGTGCTTTAGAAAAAGAAAGCGACATAAAAACACTTAAAGCTAGCAGATATATAGAGCCAATGCCAAAAGATCCTAAAGCCGCAATTTTCACAACAGAAAATAAAACCAGCACAACTACTACAAAACACTTCCTGAACAAATAAGCTAACTTGCCATTAAGTGTAACCAAAGCAACTAAAAATAAAGACATCACATCTACAAATGCAATCAACAAATCGCCATGCTGATATTCAATAATTACAGTTGGCAATAAAATTAATAAGCCCAATGGAAGTGCATACCTAATCACTTTTGTGAAAAGTTTGTCTTGCCAATAACTTATGTTTCTTCTTTGGTTTGAGGGACGTTTTTCTGCTATACTTTCTACGTACAAACTATAGCTTTTCCAAGCATGCCAAAATATAGACAAACTAGAAAAGGATCTTGATTTAAGTTTTCCGAACATAAATAACAGCGGTAGATTTAGGATTTATATCCTTAATTCAAATGTGATAATTAGATCGAAATATTCCTAATTGTTTGCGTAAGTTTTAATTATTAGTTAACAAACTTTTCGCTTTATTTTTTGATAATAGCTCTACAGTTAATGAAATTCGAACTTCGGGCTTCCCCGCTTTGTTGGCTTTCTGATTCATCAATTGATCAAAAACTCCAATGCCTTTTACCAATTGACCAAACACTGTATAGTTCTGATCTAAATTAGGTGCACCACCAAATTCTTTATAGGTTTTACGTTGTTCTGCTGTAAACTTAAAGCCATTACCCATACGCTTCTCTAAAGCGTCGAGCTGCGTATCAGTATACTTTCTACCATCAACAATATAAATTTGCCCTAAAAAGGAAGATTTAGCAGGATTATCATCCCTACCTGCTGCCAATGCTCCTCTTTGATGAAAAAGTTTTGCACTGAACTCTGCAGGAATTCTGTCTAAAACAACACCATTTTTTTCCATAGCGGCATAGGCCGAATCTGTCTCTCCACCCTGTGCTACAAATCCTTTAAGCACCCTATTAAAATCGTAAGTATTGAAATAACCTTTCTTGGCCAGCTTTAAAAAATTAGCAACGTGCTTTGGTGCTTCTGCAGACAATTGAAAAATCATTGTACCAACATTAGTCTTTATCTGAACAAACTGATCCTTAGAAGTTCCTTGTGCATTTGCAACAGCTAATTTTGTGATCAATAATAATGTGAATACAATTTTGAGATAACGCATAGTGCTTTAGAATTAAGATTTTTCATTTGAAACGAATTTAATAAAAAAAAGTATCAAGCTATTATTCATCACATTTTTTAAGCCATTCATCACATTTTGTTTGCAAAAAAGAAAAAAGTAACTATACTTGTGTATTATTTAACTAGTACACTAATCAAATATGAAATCACTTCTCCTCTCTGTCTTACTTTTTTGCTTTAGTTTAGGCGTAAAAAGTCAAAGCAATTCAGCTTCACAAATCAATGGGAAAATAATAGATTCGATAGCTGGCAAGCCTATTAACTTGGCTACCATTATTTTAAAGACACCACAAAATGCACAGGTAAAATCGGTACTCTCTGCAAAAGATGGCTCGTTTAGCATCAGTGGATTGCCTACAGGATCATATGTTTTGAGCATAGTCTATATCGGCTTTCAAAATAAGCTTATTAAATTAACTCTTAACAATACCATTACAGATCTGGGCAACATTGCCATGCATAACTCGCCTACCGAATTAAAGGGTGTAACCATTACTGCAGATAGACCATTGGTTAAACAAGAAATAGATCGAATTTCTTATGATATGAAAGCAGATCCAGAAAGTAAGGTTAACAATGTATTAGAAATGATGCGTAAAGTACCTATGCTGTCTGTTGATGGTGATGACAATATCCAACTACAAGGAAATAGCAATTATAAAATTTTAGTAAATGGTCGCCCTTCTGGTATGATGGAAAGAAACCCTAAGGATATCTTGAAAAGCATGCCTGCATCAAGTATTGAGAAAATAGAAGTAATTACTACACCACCGGCCAAATATGACGGCGAAGGTTTAGCAGGCATTATCAATATCATTACCTTTAAAAAGGCCGATAATGGCACTAATGGCACAGTAAATGTAAGCCAACGCTTCCCTGTTGGTGGCCCAGGAATTGGTGGTTCTTTTACTGCAAAATCTGGTAAATTTGGTTTTGCAGCCAATGTTGGTGGAAACCTGAATAGTTCGCCTTTGCTAAACAATAGCAATTTTAGATCTACGTTAGGCAGTAACCCCACTAACTTATTCCAAACTGGTTCTAGAGATTTTTCTGGCAAAAGCGGTTATGGTGGTGCAGAATTGAGTTATGAGATTGACAGTTTAAATTTAATATCGGCTCAGTTAAATTACAATGCAAACGACAATGAAAGTTGGAGTACACAATATTCTACATTGAGAAACGCTACTTCCCTAATGCAAAGTTATGGCCTAAACAATAGTTTAAACGGCACTGGAAATGGCATAGACGCTGCTTTAAATTATCAGTTAGGCTTTAAAAAAGATAAAAACCGTTTGTTAACTTTCTCTTATCGTTATTATCGCTTTAGCAATAACCAATTTAACAATGTAGATATTTTTGATGCCGTAGCCTATACTTTACCTAATTATAAACAAGAAAATACAGGTGGATCTAGTGAAAAAACAGCACAAATAGATTATGTATATCCCTTAAAAAAAGTAACCATTGAAGCGGGTGTAAAAGCTATTTTTAGAGATAATACTAGTAATTTTCAATTTTTATCGCTGCAGCCATCTGGCATATTCACTCCAGATCCCTTACGTACCAATAATTTCAACAATAGCCAAAATGTATATGGTGTTTACAATACCTATCAATTTAGCTTAAAGAAATGGGGTTTTAAGGCAGGCATTAGAGCTGAGCAAACTGAAATTGAAGCTGATTTCCATGGAGCAAATCAACAACTCAACAATACTGCTTTTAATTTAATACCTTCTCTTTCTGTTAATTATAGATTTAAAGATATGAGTAGTATCAACTTTGGGTTTACATCTCGGATTCAAAGACCTGGAATATACCAACTTAACCCATTTGTAGATCGCTCTAACCCCAATTTCGAAACTGCCGGCAATCCTAACCTTAGGGCTACAACCGGAAATATGATTGAAGCTAATTACAGTAGGTTTAAAAAGGCATCAATCAATATTGGTTTAAGAGCCATGATATTTGATGATTTGGTGATGCCACAAGTAATTACTGATCCCGTTACAAATATAACACGTAGTACACCGGGGAATACAGGAAGTGGCACTTTATTAGGATTAAATGTGAACGTAAACTACCCCTTTGGTAATAAGATTAAAGCCAGCATCAATACATCTGCTAACTACGGCATGGTAAAAGGTGTAGTAAATGGCGTGTTAATCAATACAAAAGGTTTAATGAGCAGGGTTTACTCATCGCTAAGTTATCGCCCAAGCAAAACTTGGCAAACTACAGCAAGTATGAATTACAATGGACCAAATTTATCATTGCAAGGCACATCTAATTCCTTTTTTAGCTCTTCATTTAGTGTAAATAAAGATTTATTTAATAGCAAACTCACCCTTTCTTTTGCCGCTAACAATGTTTTTAGCAAATACAGAAATGCCATTAATTACACCAATGGACCAAACTTTAATCAAGAAAGCTTTAACCAAAATTACCAACGTAATTTTACTACCAGTTTAAATTACAGATTTGGCAGATTAAAAGAAGGCATTAAAAAGAACAAAAAAGGCATCAGCAATAGTGATGTTTCGGGAGGTTCGAGTTTTTAATCCAAAACAATATCAATAAGTAACCCTATCATTATCAAAACATAACCTACATCATCAGCCTTAATTTGGGTTGATGATGTTTCTTTTTGGAACGAAGATAATTTCACACCAATGCTCCATAATTATAGATCTTATAACACGATTTTATAAAAACTGTGAAAACAAAGCGCAAATGTTGAAAAGTTAATATCGTTAACCTATCACAATGTTTTAATTTAGGCTTTCAAACAAAACAAAAATGCCACAATTTGAATGTCTATTCTTCTTGGAAAACTCCCTACTGTATATTGTAGAGATAAAAAGAACTGATCTTGCTGAAGATGCTGATATTGCTGAAAAATTTAAATGGTTAATGATCAACAAAGATAATTTAGCCATTAAAGAATTACATTTCAACTCCATGGATTCGTCTGGAGAAATTGAGGAACGTTATTTTCAGGAAGGGTATCTCAAATTTAATGCGACAACGGGTACATTCATAGAAAAGTACAACTCTGCCCAACATCCATTAGATAGAAGATTAGATTTTAGACTGCAAGATGCTTTAGTGAACAGTATCACTTTAGCTCTTTCCTAGGTTTAAAAATAATTTTTTTACCTATCATCGTCAAAATTTTCCTTCATCAAAACTTATGATCGGAAACATGATATCTAAACTCATATTTGCTGCATTTGCCGGTGGTGCCTTAGCCATTTTTTATACTGTTTTATTAAACACACACGGTTTTACCAAAATAAAATACAAACACGTAGCCATCAGCTTTGTGGCACTGCTATTTTGTTTAAATCTTTATGATTTTCAAGCGGCAGGCGCTGCGTGTTTCATTTTAGCCATAGGCATTTTTGTACTTGCAATTGCACTTTTTGCCCGAGGGATGGCAGATAATTTGAAGGATGCATCTAAAAAAATCTCGAATGCCAAGAAAGAGACTAAACAAGAAGATCAAACCATTCAAAAGCCGACAGAAATAGCCAATTATTATGGTGCAGTGTTTCACTTTGTGATTATCATTTTAATCTGTCTTTCCATATTTACCACCTCGAAAGATGTCATACTTAAGCAAGAACATTTAGATCGTTTAGTTGGAGATGCCTTTTTCCAGTTTTATAGTACAATTATGTTGATGTTACTTGGTGTTTTCAACCCATTTGTAAGTACTTCGGAAAAATTGTTAAATGTCGCTAAATCTATAGATCAGCAAAAATATCCTAAATGGCATAAACTGTTTTCAAATAAAAGAACATGGACATTGATTAAAGCACTGATCTGTGTAGGTATTATCTCTTATTTTGTTAATGATGGTTTATTCAAATACTTTACCTGGGATAGCAAAACACCTTATATGAATGGTTATGTGCTATTGATTGGTATTTTTATTATCGTAAATCTAACACAGCTCATTCGTAACCCAGATCTGTTCTTTAAAAGAAACCTGTTTAGGATCGGCTTGTTATTCAAATCTGCTTACCTAGGTATATTCGCGGCTGCAATTTTGGTATTCTCTACCCTATTTATTTCAGCTATATTAAAAATAGATGCCGACAAACTTAATGTGAGTTCTGAAGCCATTCTGTTTTTAGGTTTTAATATAATTATGTGTTATAACGAATATAGATTGGCAAAAAGACATTAAGTTATAGCAAATCGAGTAGATCTTTTTTGCTTAAAGATTTAAAAATGGAAGTTTCTGTTTTGATTAACCCACTTGCCAAGTCTTTCTTGTTATCTTGCATCAGCATAATTTTCTCTTCAATGGTATCGGGGCAAATTAACCTCACTGCCATTACATTTTTATGTTGCCCTATGCGATAAGTTCTGTCGATGGCTTGGTTTTCTACAGCAGGGTTCCACCAAGGATCGATAATAAATACATAATCAGCTTCTGTTAAATTTAAACCAACACCACCAGCTTTTAAACTGATTAAAAACACCCTAATAGTAGGATCATTTTGGAAAGCGTTAACTACTGATGAACGGTCTTTTGTTTGCCCAGTAAGGTAACTATATACTATATTTCGATTTTCCAGCTCAGCTCTTACCAAATCTAACATCGTTACAAATTGAGAAAAAACTAGAATTTTATGATGAGGTGATTTATTCTCGATCTGCTCCATTAACACATCCATTTTTGCAGAAGCATCTCCATAAAATTTTTCCTTGCCCAAAATTGCAGGCGAATTACAGATCTGTCTCAACTTGGTAATGCCTTGCAAAACATGCATACTGCTTTTGGTCAATTCGTCATCAGTATTTCCCATTAGGTAGTCCCTAATTTCTTCGCGGCAGCTATCGTATATTTCTCGCTGTTGCTGGCCCATCTCGCAATAGATTACCATTTCTGTTTTATCAGGAAGTTCGCTAGCTACTTGCTCTTTGGTACGGCGTAGCAAAAAAGGATTAATGCGTTTGTGTAATTCTGCTGCTCGTTTAGCGTCTTTAAACTGATCTATTGGAACTGAATATAAGCGTTTAAATTGATCTCTACTACCTAACAAGCCTGGGCAAGCAAAGGAAAGCTGACCATAAAGATCAAACGTATTGTTTTCTATAGGCGTTCCTGTCATTACCACTTTATTTCTAGACCTTAACAATCGACAAGCTTTATACCTTTGCGAATCTGGATTTTTAATCGTTTGAGATTCATCTAAGAAGATGTAATTGAACCGATATTCCTTTAAAAATCTAATATCAGCCAATAAAGTACCATACGAAGTAAGGATAATATCATACTGGTCGAAATCTGCAACTATTTTAGCCCTATCGGCACCATAAATAGTGCGTACATTTAAAGTTGGCGCAAACTTTTTAATCTCTTGTAACCAATTGAATACTAACGAAGCAGGCACTACCACTAAATTGGTGTTTTGTGCCACTTTATCCCGTTGAGAAAGTATAAAAGCCAATACTTGTATGGTTTTGCCCAAGCCCATGTCGTCGGCTAAACAACCTCCAAAATTAAAATCGTCTAAAAAATTGAGCCAATTCAACCCATCTTGTTGGTAAGGGCGTAATGTAGCGTTTAAATCTTTTGGGGTGGCTACAGAACTTATCGAGCTAAAATCAGACAATTTAGTTTTGTACAGAGACAATCGTTCTTTAGTTTGTTCATCCAATAATTCCGTCTCATACAATTCTGCTACAGAAGCGTAATTAACGTTTGGAGTGTGCAATACTTCTCCAACAACTTCTGCAGCTGCAAAATATTTCTCAAATTTTTTCAGCCATTCGTTTGGTAAAATACCTATTGTACCATCATCTAATTGTACAAATTTGCGTTTATTTCTAATCGATTGATGTAAATGTTTTAAGGAAACAATCTCTTTATTGAATTTTACCTTAATAGCAGTTTCAAACCAATCGATACCACTAACTACGTGGATGGCTATTTCTGCCTGATATGGATTTAGCTTATTATCCCTTAACTCGTTAAAGCCTAAAATGGCTATACCTTTACTTCTCCAAGCTTCGAAAGCTGCTAAAAACCATTCGGGTTCTAAAAAATGTTTACGGTGTAGGTAAAAACAATCTGCATGTAACTGCTCAGAAAGTTCATCCATTTGATCCATAAAAAATGGATGCATTTTTGCAATGTTACCAACAAACTGCAACTCTCTATCCTCATCCCTATCTAGGGTAAAAATTTTACCTCTTTTATCTTTAGCCTGTATCTGTTTTTGAGAAATTACGGGTATCTCTAACCCGCCGTACCTCATTACTGGAGTTAACAATACAAAATCTTCAGATTCTGAAAGATAAACGATTTGCTCATTCTCCAGATCAAAGCCCTGTTCTATGATTTGCTTTTTGGTGGCACGTTTTAAAAAAGAATAGTTGATTTTGATTTTTCCCTCAATTGCCGATAACACCTGAGTTTGAAATGTCTCATACGCTTCACGTTCGATGACTAGACCATTACGATGTAGGGTAAAAAAATCTAGCACACTTAACACAAAAGGATTATCAATCAAATAAAGTTGATTTTTCAATTCTATAAAAAAATTAAAACGGAGTTTAATTTCCTCCAAATGATAAGGTTTACCATCCATAAATAACAATCCGGATATGGCAAAATTATCACCGCGTTCATCTACGTTAAGTTCTAAAATTGGCTTTAAAACTGATATTTTGGTTTGCATTAATGAAGCAGCATTGATAGTAGAAGAAACTTTTTCATCATGCAAATAAAACGATATCTGTAGTGGATTGTTTACAATTGCTTTTAGTGCCTCTAGGTCTGAATTGCTTTTACCTTCGCTGTAATTATTCTTAAAACGAGATATACCCGTAAAAAATTTGAGCACATCCTGCTTCTCGGTTTTCCAAACCAGATCCAATGGATCAATAAATTTCAATGGGTTTTTAAGCTTTCCATTTTTTGCGACAGCTATATTTGCCAGTTCAACAACAAGATGTCGGTAATAACGATGCCTACTAAAAATCAACACCATTTCTGTTTCCTGATGATCTGCCGAAGGAAGCCCAACTAGCTTCTCACCCTTTAAAATTGGCGCAAGTTTGCTATAATCAAGCTTTCCAGAACTCAGTTCATCATTTTCTTTCATTAATCTTATTGATAAATTGCTAAGATAGGACAAACACCTGAATAGGCTGCTTTGAATTTGTCAACAAAACTATGTTAAAATCCACTTATTTTGTTAAACACAGAGAGACGTTTATGCATTACTTTAATCAACTTATCTATGTAGCTATCTCCTCACTGCGTTGCGTAGAATGACGGATTTTTCAAATTGTGTTTACAAGGCTAATTTCTACGCACGAATAATCCTTAATAAATTGAGTTGCATTGGTAAAGCAATATCTTTGCATCGGAATTCATCTCCCACAGTAATGACCATCCCACTTAAAATTGCCATACAACGTTTAGTAAGCACCATCAAATCAGAACACCTATCAGATGCGATACGTACAACGATATGTATCATTAGCCCTATATTTTTATTTTTTTATTTGGGCTATCCACAAACAGCCATTGCTACAGGAACTGGTGCACTACTCATTTCAGCTACAGACGGTCCGAATACACTAAAGCTAAAAATCCATTCGGCATTTTTAAATCTAGGTCTATTTGGTTTTACAGCTATCCTAATGGCGAGTACATTGGTCATATTACCAATTTCCACAGGGGTTTTGCTTTTACTTACCTTTATTTATGCATTCATTTCCTGCTTCGGGAACAGGTTTTCAATGAGTGGAACCATGGCAATTGCATTAGCTATTTTCATAATTGGCCTACATCCAAAACAACCTATCTCTCTTACATTGGGCATTATGGGCGGTGGGGTTATCTATTACGTTTTCAGCATCTTACATCAATTAATTAGGCCATACCGATCATTAGAACAGGCCATTACAGAATGTTTATTTGCTACTGCAGATTTTT
>Ga0247732_10001151_pt1 | contig 10951 bp, 8 predicted proteins | sample UWRJL163409C2_FD_180940 | JGI IMG/M metagenome (GOLD analysis project Ga0247732, IMG submission 180940) | Plant litter microbial communities from Arlington Agricultural Research Station in Wisconsin, United States - UWRJ-L163-409C-2 | ecosystem: Environmental > Terrestrial > Plant litter >...
ATCGAAGGCATCCGCATCGGCGTGGTCGGTGCCACCGGCCAGGTCGGCGCTGTCGTGCGACAGCTTCTGGCCGAGCGCGACTTCCCCGTCGCCGAGATCCGCTACTTCGCCTCCGCCCGCTCCGCCGGTACCACCCTGCCCTGGGGCGAGACGGATGTCGTGGTCGAAGACACCGCGACCGCCGACCCGAGCGGCCTCGACATCGCCATCTTCTCGGCCGGGGCCAGCACCGCCAAGGCCCAGGCGCCCCGCTTCGCCGCGGCCGGCGTCATCGTGATCGACAACTCGTCCGGCTTCCGCATGGACCCCGACGTGCCGCTCGTCGTCAGCGAGGTCAACCCGCACGCCATCGCCGAGGCGCGCAAGGGCATCATCGCCAACCCGAACTGCACCACGATGGCGGCCATGCCGATCCTCAAGGTGCTCGATGCCGAGGCCGGGCTCGAACGCCTCATCGTCTCCACATACCAGGCGGTCTCGGGTGCCGGTCTCGCGGGCAGCGAGGAGTTGCTCGCGCAGGTGCGGCAGGCCGTGCAACAGGACACCATCGGGTTGGTGCATGACGGGGCATCCGTCGACTTTCCCGAGGCGAAGGTGTTCCCGAGGACCATCGCCTTCGACGTCGTGCCCTTCGCGGGCAACCTCGTCGACGACGGGATGTTCGAGACCGACGAGGAGAAGAAGCTCCGCAACGAGAGCCGCAAGATCCTCGAACTGCCGGAGCTGCGCGTCAGCGGAACCTGCGTGCGCGTGCCGGTCTTCACCGGGCACTCGCTGTCGGTGAACGCCGAGTTCGCCTCCGAGCTGACGGTGGAACGGGCGCGCGAGCTGCTGAAGGATGCCCCGGGCGTACAGCTCACCGACATCCCGACGCCTCTCAAGGCCGCCGGCACCGACCCCTCGTACGTCGGCCGGATCCGTCAGGATGAGGGCGTGCCCGGCAACCGCGGGCTCGCACTGTTCATCAGCAACGACAACCTGCGCAAGGGTGCCGCGCTCAACGCGGTGCAGATCGCCGAACTCGTGTCGGAGAACCTGGCGCGTACCGAGCTGACGCTCTAGGCCGCCTGGGCGGGGCGCTCGGTCTGGGTGGGGCGTCGCCCGGAGGCGACGATTCCGCGGATGACCAGCACCACCGCGACGCCGATTGCCGTGCCGGCGCTGTTCGCCGCGACATCCCACCACGATGCGAGGCGAGCCGGCAGCAACAGCAACTGCCCGAGCTCGATGCCGCAGGAGAAGAGCGCGCCGCCGACGATGGCCAGCGGCCAGAGCCAGCGCGGAAGGATCGCGGTCAGCAGAATGCCGAGCGGCACGAAGAACAGCACGTTGGCCGCCGACTCGACGACCTCGTAATCCACCGCCTGGGGCAGTCCGCGCAGGTGGAGCGCGTCGAGGGTGCGCAGCAACCAGCCGCGGCCGGGCCCGTCGACCGGAGTCGACCAGAAGCCGATCAGCAGCGCGGCGACGAGATAGACGAGAAGCAGAATCCCGAGCGCAACAGTGCGCTGTCGGGTCGTCATGCCGAAAGTCTAGGTGCGTGCGCGCGACCCCGGCTGGCGCTCACGGGCCCGGCCCGGTGATCGCCGCCGTAAACTGGAAACGTGAGCACCCAGGAACCCATCGACGTCGTCCTGATCGGTGGTGGCATCATGAGTGCCACTCTCGGCACCTTCATCAAGCAGTTGCAGCCCGACTGGACGATCCGGATCTTCGAGCGGCTGCCCGAGGTGGCGCAGGAGAGCTCCAACCCGTGGAACAACGCCGGCACCGGCCACTCCGCGCTGTGCGAGCTGAACTACACGCCCGAGAAGGCCGACGGCTCGATCGACATCACCAGCGCGGTGAAGGTGAACGAGCAATTCCAGGTGTCGCGCCAGTTCTGGAGCTACCTGGTCGGCAAAGACCTGCTGCCCGACCCGCAGGCATTCCTCAACCCCGTGCCGCACATGAGCTTCGTCTGGGGCGAAGAGAACGTCGACTACCTGCGTCGTCGCTACGAGGCGCTGAAAGACCACCCGCTGTTCGCCGGCATGGAGTTCAGCGACGACCCCGAGGTCATCCGTGGCTGGGTGCCGTCGATGATCCCGGGACGCGCCAAGTCGCAGGTCTTCGCCGCCACCCGCATCGACGTCGGTACCGATGTCGACTTCGGCGCGCTCACCAACGGCCTGCTCGACTACCTCGTCGACCACGGCGCGCGGCTCTACACCGAGCACGTGGTGAAGAACATCACCAAGCTGAAGGACGGCACCTGGAATCTCCGTGTCGGCCACGAGGTCGGCGGCACCGCCTTCACCGTGAATGCCAAGTTCGTCTTCGTGGGCGCGGGCGGCGGTGCGCTCAAGCTGCTGCAGAAGTCGGGCATCGCCGAGGCCAAGGGCTTCGGCGGCTTCCCGGTGAGCGGCGAGTTCTTACGCACCGACAATCCGGATGTCGTGGCTCGCCACCGCGCGAAGGTCTACGGCAAGGCCGCGGTGGGTTCGCCGCCGATGTCGGTGCCGCACCTCGACACCCGCATCGTCGACGACAGCGCGAGCCTCATGTTCGGGCCGTACGCGGGCTTCAACACCAAGTTCCTCAAGAACGGCTCCTGGACCGACCTGTTCTCCACCATCCGCCCGCACAACCTGGTGCCGATGGTGCGGGCCGGTCTCGCCAATCTCGACCTGGTCAAGTACCTGGTCGGCCAGCTGGCGGCGAGCAAGAAGACCAAGTTCGCCGCGCTGCAGGAGTTCATGCCGAACGCCGACCCTGCCGACTGGTACCGCATCACGGCGGGCCAGCGGGTTCAGGTCATCAAGAAGGATCCGGTGAAGGGCGGCGTGCTGCAGTTCGGTACCGAGGTGGTCACCTCCGCCGACGGCAGCATCGCCGGTCTGCTGGGGGCCTCGCCCGGTGCGTCCACCGCGGTGCCGATCATGCTCGACATCCTGCAGCGCTGCTTCCCCGACCGCATGGCCGCCTGGCTGCCGCAGATCAAGCTCATGGTGCCGAGCTACGGCACCAAGCTCTCCGACGAGCCGGTGCTCGCCGACAAGACCCTCGCCGCGACGGCGAGGGTGCTCGAGATCGTCGAGTAGGCGCAGACCTTTACACCGTCGCGGGGTCGATGTTAGTGTCGACCCCGCTATGAAGCTTTAATCACCCTTCCTCCCCGCGTCCGAGGCTCCGCCCGGCGGGTTCGCTCGCATCCACCGTGTTCGACACGGGCATCGGATGTTCGAGAAGGAACGGTGGCTCATGCCCGCACCCCTCAGCAGTTATCTCACCCGAACGACCACGTTCAGCGACTACCTCCGAGTCGACGGCATCTCACAGAGCTATGGCGACCGCCGCGTGCTCACCGACCTCAGCCTCACCGTCGACCCCGGTCAGCGGCTCGGCCTCATCGGTGAGAACGGTGCGGGCAAGTCCACGTTGCTGCGCATCCTCGCCCGCGAAGAGACTCCGGATGTCGGCGCAGTCTCCGGTCCGCGCCGTCTCGGGCTGCTCTGGCAGGAGGTGCGGTACCGCGCGTCCGACACCCTCGAGATGCTCGTGGAGGGGGCGCTCGCCGAGGTGCGTGCCATCGAGGCGGAGCTGGAGGCCGCGGCATCCGCTCTCTCCTCGGGCGTGCCCCGTGCCGACGATCGCTACCAGGCGGCCCTCGCCGCGGCGGAGCGCGCCGACGTCTGGACGGTGGATGCCCGGCGCGACGAGATCCTGGAGGGGCTCGGGGTCGGGGCGCTGCCGCTCGATCGTCGGCTCGACGAGGTCTCGGGTGGGCAGCGGTCGCGTTTCGCCCTGGCTGCGCTGCTGCTCGGTCGCCCCGACGCGCTCCTGCTCGACGAACCGACGAATCACCTCGACGATTCCGCCGCGGCCTTCCTCACCGCGCACCTACGTGCCTGGAGAGGGCCGGTGATCTTCGCCAGCCACGATCGGCAGTTCTTGGACGAGGTGGCGACCGGGCTGCTCGACATCGACCCGTCGCGCAGCGGTGCCCAGCGGTTCGGCGGCGGGTACAGCGACTATCTCGTCGAGAAAGGGGCGGAGCGGGCGCGCTGGGAGGCGCAGTTCGCCTCCGAACAGGAGGAGCTGCGGCGGTTGCGGGCCGCCGTCTCGGTCACGGCGCGGCAGCTCGGACATCACGACCGGGCGCCGCGCGACAATGACAAGTACCTGCCCCACTTCAAGGCCTCAGCGGTCGATGCCGCGGTGAGTCGTCGGGTGCGTAACGCGGAGGTGCGGCTCGAGCGGTTGGAGGCCGACCAGGTGCGCAAGCCCTCGCGCCTGCTCGCCTTCGGCGGCATCCCGCACGGTGCACAGACGTCTGACGGCACGCTCCTGCAGCTCACCGGCGTGTCGGTGCCGGGGCGTCTGGCACCGACCACACTGCGCCTCGACGCCGACACGAGGATGCTCGTCACCGGTCAGAACGGGGCGGGCAAGTCGACACTGCTCGGGGTGGCCGCCGGCACCCTCGACACGGCGACAGGGGCAGTCAGTCAGCGCCGCGGACTCCGCGTGGCCATGCTCGAGCAGGATGTGCGCTTTGCCGATCCGTCCCTCTCGCCGCGCGACATCTACCGTGCGGTGGTGGGCGAGAAGAGGGCAGAGACTCTCCCGCTGTCCGGGCTCGGCCTGATCGCGCCGCGCGACCTGGACCGGCCGCTCGGCGCGCTGTCGATCGGTCAGCAACGTCGGCTCGCGCTGGCGCTGATCATCGCCCGACCGCCGCACCTATTTCTGCTCGATGAGCCGACCAACCACCTGTCGCTGGCGTTGGCCACGGAGCTCGAGGATGCCCTGGGCGCATACCCCGGCGCGGTGGTCGTCGCGAGTCACGACCGCTGGTTGCGCCGCCGCTGGTCGGGAGATGTGCTCGCGTTGGGATAGGGCGTGCGCCGCGGGCATCCGTTGCCTGGTCGTTTCGCCCACGCCGCGTCCGTCACCAGGCTCAGCTCCCCGAATGTGCAGCCGACAGGACAATTTCCGGAGTGTCGCGCCCGCCATCATGTTGGCTGCCGCATTGACATCGACTCGAACGTATGTTCGAATGTCGCAATGCGGTGGAGCAAGCAGGAGCTAGACGTCGAGTCGGACTCTGCGCTGCCGGGGCTCGCCCGTCTGTCCAACCTCGTCCGCTCAGTGACCACGCCTGAGTTCGCCGGAATCCGCTTTCACGAGGTGCTGGCGAAGTCGGCCCTCAACCGTGTGCCGACCGCCAGCGACATGCCGTTTGGGTGGACCATTAATCCCTACCGGGGCTGCAGTCATGCCTGCGCCTATTGTCTGGCGCCGGAGACCCTGATCCTCATGGCCGACGGACGAGAGATCCCGCTCTGGCAGGTGAAGGTCGGAGATCGTGTGTACGGCACAGAGGTGCGGGGAAACTCTCGTCGCTACGTCATCACCACTGTGCACGCCGCGTGGAATTCTCGCAAGGACGCTCACCGGGTGACGCTGGCGGACGGCACGACCCTCGTCGCCAGCGGCGATCACCGATTTCTCACCGAACGCGGCTGGAAGCACGTCACCGGGCGGATGAGTGGCGCCGACGCGCGGCCGTATTTGACGACTAACAACACGCTGATGGGTTTCGGCTCGATGGGCGTGGGAGAACTCGACCAGCCGCCGACCCGCGCATATCTGGCGTGGGACGGCATCCCCACCACCACCTTCGCGTTCTCTGCGTCGTCCAGAGTCTCCGGTCCGTCGATTTCCAGAAAGCTGTTCATCGAGGGCGCGGCGGTCGAGTCCGACGCGCGACTCAAGGTCGTCTCGGTCGAGGACCTCGGGAAGGTCACCGACATGATCGACATCACGACCGGTACCGGCGACTTCATCGCGAACGGCGTGATCAGCCACAACTGCTTCGCGCGCAAGACCCACGAGTACCTCGACCTCGATGCGGGCAAAGACTTCGACAGCGAGATCATCGTCAAGGTGAATGTGGCCGAGGTTCTCTCGCGGGAGTTGGCGAAACCGAGCTGGGCGCGTCATCCGGTTGCCTTGGGCACCAACACCGACCCGTATCAGCGGGCGGAGGGCCGGTACTCGCTCATGCCGGGCATCATCGCCGCGCTGGCCGACTCGGGCACTCCGCTCAGTGTGCTCACCAAAGGCACCCTGCTGCGGCGGGACCTGGCCCTGCTCGCCGAGGCCAACTCCGTCGTACCGGTCGGGCTCGCCATGTCGGTGGCGATCTATGACGACGTGCTGCAGCAGTCCGTCGAGCCGGGAACCCCGTCGACGGCCGCCCGACTGGCCACGGTCACGGCGGCGCGCGAGCTCGGGCTCGACTGCGAGGTCTTCATGATGCCGATCCTCCCGTTTCTCACCGACACTCGCGAGCATCTCGAGCACGCCCTCGGGCTGATCCGGGATTCCGGCGCGACCTCGGTCGTCTACGGCGCGCTGCACCTACGGCCGGGCGCGAAGGAGTGGTACCTGCAATGGCTGGAGCGAGAGCATCCCGACCTCCTGCCGCGCTATCGCGCCATGTATGCGCGCAGCCCCTATGCGCCGAAGGAGTACCGCGCCTGGCTCGGCGCAAAGGTGGTGCCACTGCTGCGCAAGTACGGCCTGAGCCGGGGGAGTGAAGACCCGGCCACCGGAACCGTTCGCTCGAGATCCCTGGCGGGTTCGGGTGAGACGGCCCCTGCCTCGCTGCTCGCCGCGGCAATGCCGGACGGTCACCTGCCGACGTTGTTTTGAGCACGATGATTCGCTCACTGCAGAAAACCACCTCCGCGGGGCACAAGTCGGTCGACTGCCGCCCGGAATCGCCGCGTCTGGGCCCACAACGTGGGGTACAAGAGGCGCGCTCTCGCTGACATACTGAAAATCTGTCAGAGAGAGGGGGAGGCGATGTCGCTCGGCCTGCCCGCCTATCTCGTCCCTCGCTCGGAGGATTCGGTCACCCTTCGCGCCAGCCACGCGGTCGGTTTCACCTGCCTCGCCTCCGCCATCCTGGTTGCGCTCGGCTACCAGTCGGCTGCACCCGGGAGCGTGCTCTGGCCCGCGATGCTGGCCCCCGCGGTCGCAATCCTCGCCCTCTGGATCGCCGCGCGTCGCGACACGGTGCCGGCCAGCATCCTCGCGCTGGTGGTGGGCGCCGTCGGGTTGGCCGTGTACATCATCACATTCTCCGCAGCAGGCCTGCTCGACCGGGATGACTTCAGCGTCGCGCTGCCTGCCATCGCGCTGCTCGTCGTCGGCGGCCCCGGGTCGGGGCCGCTCACCCGCGTGCTGTGGCAACTGCTGGGCTATGCCGTCTCGCAGCTCACGGTGGCGGTGGTGACGCTGAGCACCGGTGTCGCCCAGCGCTTCGACATCACCACCGTGATCGCCCTGACCGCGATCCTCGCCATCCAGCTGCTCAACCATCTGCTCCGTGACCCGCTCACCACCGCGCAGCCACGCCTCCATCGAGCGACCCGGGACGAGCAGGTCGCGATCCTGAGACACCGCATCGAGGTGCGAGCGGCGGCCCTCATGCACGACACGGTACTCAGCCATCTGGCCGCACTGGGTGGGTCGACCGAGCGCACGGTCGATCCGCAGCTCCTGAGCCAGATGGCGACGGACCTGCAACTGCTGCGGGGCGAGGAGTGGCTAGACGACGCGACGATGGATGCGGGGCCGTCCGCGGGCGCCTGGCAACAGAGCCCGCTCTTCGCTGCCGTCGCCGAGAGCCGGGAGCTCGGCCTCGAGGTCGACGTGACGGGTGACGTGGCCGCCGTCACTCGACTCCGGCGCGGAACAGCTCAGACCCTCGCGCTCGCAGTCAAGCAGTGCCTCGTGAACGTTCTGCGCCACTCCGGCACGAGCCGCGCGGAGGTGGTGGTGTACGCGCTCGATGACGAGGTTTCGGTGATGGTGATCGACGCCGGACGCGGCTTCGTCGAGTCCGATTCCGCTGCCGACCGGCTGGGCATCCGCCAGTCCATCCGTCGTCGGATGGAGAGCATCAACGGCAGCGTGCAGGTCTGGTCGACCCCGGGTCGCGGCACCTCCATCATGCTGCGGGTGCCGGTGCGGGAGTCGGCGGATGCCGGCGAGTGGGCGGCAGAGCGATGAAGTCGACCGAGCGAACCCGCCAGCAGCTCGACCCCATCGGCAGCACCGGAATGAGCAGCATCACCGTGGTGCTGCTGCTCCTCCTGTTCGTCTACTGCGCGGTCGCCACGCTCGCCGGCGAAGGGCACATCCGCTTTCCGCTGGTCGCCCTGGCCGCTCTCATCACACTGGCCGGTGGCCTCGCCGTGAGCGTGCGCGGGGCTAGCCCCTATCGGGCGCCGTTTCGTCAGGGCCGTCATCTCACCTCCCTCGCGGTGGTGTTCGCCTCCGCTGTGCTCGCCGAAGTGTCGGCCTGGGGCGTGCCGGTCCTCGGCTGGCAGAACTGGGGGCCGGTCGCGGTCGGCGGGTTGCTGCTCGTGCTCGCGCCGTTCCGTCCGGCGAAGGAGCTCGTCGCGGCCGGCACCGTCGTCTCGACCTTTCTCGGGCTGCTGGTGCTCATCGAGGAGCGTGACAACCCCACGGATGTCCCGATGATCGTCGCCATCCTGGCCCAGGTCACACCCGTGCTGGCCCTCAGCCTCGCCGGGGCGGCGTACTCTCTCGGCGTCACCCGGCAGATCATCGGTTGGCAACAGCATGTCGCGGAGACCAACATGGGGATCGTCGACGAGCTGCGCGAGGGCATCGCGACCTCCGTTCGCCGTGACCGGCTCACCACCCTCGACCGCGAGGTGATTCCCTTCTTCTCGCGCATCCTCGAGGCAGGAACGGTGACGGATGCCGACCGCTCCCGAGCTCGCGAGATCGCCCAGTCGATCCGCGCGATCATGGTGGCCGAGGTCGATCGCAGCTGGCTCGAGGAGATGATCGAGACGGCGGGGGGCGAGGGGCCCGGGCGTTCCGGTGCAGCGGCCGCAGTCATCCATGACCCCGATCGTCTTGCCACGCACATGTTCGTCGAACAACGCACCGCGCTGCGCGCCCTGATCTCCACGCTGCGGGAGCAGCAGGGGTTCACCCGCGACGACCTCGACATCTCCATCGCCGCCGACGGTGAGGTGAATCGCGTGGAGATCGTCGCCAGGGTCGATGCGGGGGCGATCTCACGGTCTGCTCTCGCGCCCTACCTGGCGCTGCTGCGCAGCGCTTTCGACGACGTCGAGATGGACGTTGGGCCCCCGAGCTTACGGATAAGGTTTTCCTATGAGCAGCACTAGTTCTGCGGCTGCGGCACGGTCGGCGCAGCCCGTTCGGCTCGCTATCCTGGATGACCACGAGGTCCTCCTCGACAGTCTGAGCAGTTGGATCAACTCCAATGCGCCAGACTTTCAGTTGGTATTGAGCGCGCACACCTGGTCGCAGCTGGTGCACAGCGACAACTTCCCCACAGATCTCGTCTTCCTCGATTTCCAGCTCAAAGAGCCGGTGTCGATCGAGGCCCGGGTGCGTACCTGCCGAGCCGCCGGTGCGAAGGTGATCGTGTTGAGCAGTCTGGACACTCGGGAGGCCCGCGAGCGCGCCCTGGACGCGGGGGCATCCGCTTTCCTGTCCAAGTCGGTGCCGATGCGCGAGGTGATGGCATCCGCCCGAACGGTGATGGGTGTGGAGGCGGGCGAGCATCTGCAGCGGGACTGGCGCCCGCTGCCGGTCGGGGCGATGACCCATCAGCGGCCCAAGCTGAGCGCGGGGGAGTCGGAGGCATTCACCCTCTACGTATCGGGGCTGAGTACGGTAGAGGTCGCAACCCAGATGAACGTGCAGTACGAAACGGCGAAGACCTACCTCCGCCGGGTGCGAGAGAAATATTCGAAGGCGAACAGGCCGGCGAGCAAGAAGGCGGATCTCATCCGTCGCGCCGCCGAGGACGGATACCTGCAGTAATGGCGAAGCTCTACTTCCGCTACGGCGCGATGAACAGCGGAAAGAGCACGGCGATGCTCCAGGCCGCGTACAACTACGAGGAACGCGGCCAGATCGTGCTGCTCGCGAAGCCGCAGATCGACACCAAGGGCGACAGCGCGATCGTCTCCCGGCTGGGCGTGAGCCGACCGGTCGACTTCGTCATCGCGCCCGACGACGACATCTACTCCCGGTTCGAGTTCGAGCGCGCGCGGGTGCGGGAGCGCACCGGGCTCGACGTGAGCTGCTTCCTCGTCGACGAGGCGCAGTTTCTCACCGAGCAGCAGGTCGACGACCTGCTGCGCATCGCCATCGTCGAGGGGGTGCCGGTGCTGGCGTACGGCATCCGCACCGACTTCCAGACCGTCGCCTTTCCGGGCAGCCGGCGCCTGCTCGAGATCGCCCACTCGCTCGAAGAACTCAAGACGATCTGCCGCTGCGGACGCAAGGCTGTCTTCAACGCCCGCCGCATCGGCGACCAGTTCATCTTCGACGGAGACCAGGTGGCGATCGATCAGGGCGCCGTCACCTACGAGTCGCTCTGTGGCCAGTGCTACCTCGAGGAGAGCGGCGGCCTCCTCGGCAGCGGTCGGCGCCGCGTGCTGATCGAGCCGGGCACGGTCTACTCGAGCGCTCCGGACTCCGACTTCAGCTGAGCGCTGGTGATGACGTAGCGAGTCGAACAGGGTGCGCAACCCATCGCCACCCTGGCGCTTTCCGAAACGACGGGGATCCTGTAATTTCAGGGCGAAACGGTGCGATCTACAGCCGTTTTGGCAGAATCTCCGTCATTTCGGAAACCGAGCGGCCGCGAGATTCGGCGATCTCATCATGTTGACGGATGATGCGACCAGAACCACCCCGAAACAGAAGAAGGGCCGCGATTGCTCGCGGCCCTTCTTCTCACTCTCGTTTTACTCTGTCGGGGTAGCGGGATTTGAACCCACGACCTCTTCGTCCCGAACGAAGCGCGCTACCAAACTGCGCCACACCCCGATTGTTTCGCGCTCAGATTCTCACCTGCGCACGAGCCTCATCAAGAATA
>Ga0247732_10001153_pt1 | contig 10945 bp, 8 predicted proteins | sample UWRJL163409C2_FD_180940 | JGI IMG/M metagenome (GOLD analysis project Ga0247732, IMG submission 180940) | Plant litter microbial communities from Arlington Agricultural Research Station in Wisconsin, United States - UWRJ-L163-409C-2 | ecosystem: Environmental > Terrestrial > Plant litter >...
CGGCGACACCACCGACATGACGGTCGAGCTGATCCAGCCCATCGCCATGGAAGAGGGCCTCGGCTACGCGATCCGTGAGGGTGGCCGCACCGTCGGCGCCGGCACGGTCACGAAGATCCTCAAGTAACACCTCCGCTCGCACCGCGAGCGAACGAGAAGCCCCTCGGGTCCATCCGGATCCGGGGGGCTTCTTCGTGCGTCCTCAAGGATTATGCGGAGATCGGAGAAAGTCACCGCTCCGCAACGCTTCGTTCACTTGCATATCTCGGGTCTCTAGCAATAATCTATGAGACGTCCCCCCGCTCATGAGGGCGGGGTGGCGATCCGGAGTCTGGTGCCCCTCCTCCGCACATCCCGTGACGTTCGCGTTGCGTGCGTTCTGTGGGCGACTGGCGTCGCCTACCGTCCCCTCACAGATACGCACCGATATGTCGCCTCACCTGGAGTTTCGTCTCCCCGCGCGCGCCCTGGCCGCGTGGCGCGGAGTGCGCACCGGTGTGGCGGCGGCGACCGTGGTGGCTCTCATCGTGACCCTCCTCGCGACGGGTGGCGTGGCCGCGGCGGCGACGTCGGTCGCGCCGGCCGGGTCGGACACGGCTATCGGGAGCGACGGCACACCGACTATGTCGGAAGACCCTCCCATTGAGGTCGATGCCCCCTCTTCGGAGCAGGATGAGGTCGCGGAGGCGGACGCCGCTCCGGCTGCCGAGCCCGGACTATCCGGCCCGGCATCGGCTCCGGACGCATCATCGTCGCCTGCGAGCGAGCCGGTGAGGGCCGCCCGGGGTCCGCCCGAGGCGCGAGCCACGAACGACGCCTCCGTCTCGATCCTTGCCGCCGGAGTTGCCGAAGCGCCGGTCTCCGTCTGGCTCGAGGACTTCGAGGCGGTCTCCGGCACTGCTGCGGTTCCCCTGGCGACGTCGCTCTCGAACGTCTACACGGCAGATGCGTTCTGGCTCACCACGGCGCAGTGCAACGGCGTCCTCGCCGAATACGCCACCACCGACGCGTCGCTGGCTTCGGTCTGCAGCGCGTCCCCGCAGTCCTCCCGCAACAACATCCGTCGCCTCGCCGACGCGCTCGGCCAGATGCGGCTCGGCGTCGCGGGCGCCGCATCCGTCGATGCCGCGACCGCCGCCGGTTCGACCGCCTCGCCCAACGGAGGGTCGCAGGGCAACCGTGCGCTGACCGAGTGGACCGAGTCGCAGAACGGCACGGCCGGTCAGACCCTCATGCTCGGCCGCTCGGGCACCGCGCCCGCGCTGGGCATCTCCGCGTCGGCGTCGCGGTACTACGTCGTGCGCCTCGACATGGGTGAGGCCTCGTGCACCTTCGGCACCCGCGCGCAGGTGACGCTGGGTCTCGCCGTCGGCACGGGGGGAACCCCGTCGATGACGTCGCGGGCCTTCTCGCCGTGCACCGATGCCGCCTCGCGCTGGTACACCTCGCCCGCCCTCACCGGGGGATGGAACCTGGGCGGCAACGGCGTGGCGGTCGGCACCTTCACGTCGGACACGTCATTGCTGCTCACGCCCGCGCAGGCTGCGCAGCTGCGACCCGTCGTGCGGAACACCAATGTCACCTCGGGCGGAAACGACCTCGCGGTCGACAACCTGCGCATCCTCGACGCCACGCCCGCCCTCGACAAGGCGTTCGCCGCCGACACGATCGTCGCGGGTACGCCCACGACGCTCACGTTCACCGTCACGAACACGTCCGAGCTGGCCGCCAAGACCGACTGGAGCTTCACCGACGCTCTCCCTGCCGGCCTCGTCGTCGCCCCGACCCCCACAGTCGGCGGCACGTGCACGAACGTCGCCGGAGCGGCCTTCACCGTTCAGGCGGCGGCAGGGTCGTCGACGATCACGGCCACCGGGGGAGACCTGGCAGCGGGGGCGGTGAGCTGCACGATCACGCTGAACGTCGTCGCCAACACGCCGGGCACGTACGTGAACGGCGCCGCCAACGTCACCACGGTGCTGAGCCCGCCCGACAATGCCACGCTCGTCGTCGAGGCGCCCGCGCGCATCACGGTCCAGAAGAACGTGGTCGGACGCGCAGTCGTCGGGGACCAGTTCCGCCTCGCACTCAGCTCGGGCGCCACCGAGATCGCCGCAGTCAGCACACTCGGCTCCACGACCGGCATCCAGACCCAGCGGGTGGGCCCGGTGAACGTCACCCGCGGAGCGACGTACACGATCTCCGAGACCATCACGTCGACCGCGTCGCTGAACACCTATTCCACGACCTACCAGTGCGTGCGCGGCACGACCACGATCGCGACCGGCACCTCCGTCTCCGGCCCCATCACGATCCCCGACGAGCCCGGCGCCGAGGTGGTCTGCACCTTCACGAACACGCCGCAGCCGGCGAGCCTCTATTGCGACGGAACCTATTTCTACGCCGTCCGCGCGAACGGGTCGATCGCGCAGGTGAACTCGACGAGCACTGCTGCGCCGACGCAGATCACCGGCGCCGTTACCGGGGCGGTCGACGTCAACGCGCTCGGTGTCAGCGGCGACGGAGCGACCGCGATCGCCATCGACCGCGGATCGAATGCGTCGACCGCCGCCGCCGTGGTGAACTACACGATCGTCAGCGGCGGACTCCAGGCCGCGCGCACGGCGTTCACCACCGCGCAAGGAGCCATGCTCGACCGGTCGGGCGCGGCCCTCGACGGCACGATCATCGCCGGCGCGGTCGACCCGCTCAACGGCAGGTTCATCGTCGGCAAGTCGGCGACGGGCTCGGTGCGCCTCTGGGAGTACACGCCGAACTCGCTCGCAAACGGCAGTCGCTTCCTGTACCTCGGGCAGGTGGCGACCGGCACGACCGCGGGGGAGAACGGCGACCTGTCGTTCGACGCACAGGGCAACCTCCACATCGTGCAGACCGCCGCCGACTCGAGCAACGTCGGCATGTTCAGCGTCACGCGCGAGGCGCTCGCGGCCGCGTCGGGCGGCACCATCCCCTCGAGCGCGACCGTACGCCGCGCGCTGAGCGGCACGGACAGCGGGTTTGCTCTCACGGCGGTCAACGGCATGGCGTTCTCGTCATCGGGGACCGTCTACCTCGGAGGCGCGACCGTCGCCTACCAGTTCGATCCGACGACGTGGGTGCGCGTTCCGGGAAGCCCCCGCGCAACGATCGGTACGACCGCCACGGGTGCCGGAGCGACCGACCTCGCCGCCTGCTCGACCCCGTCGACGATCTCTCTCGAGAAGAACGTCGTCGGCCGCGTCGCCGGCGCCGACCAGTTCCGCCTCGCCATAGCGGCGGGCTCTCCGGCGACCGAGTCGTCGGTCGCGACGACGACGGGCACCGCGACCGGCGTGCAGTCGGCGCGGATCGGGCCGACGCCGGTGCAGATCAGTACCGCGGTCACGATCTCCGAGACGATGGCGGCCGGTTCCTCGTCACCGCTGACGGCCTACACGTCGGTCTACGAGTGCTGGGCCGACGGGGTGCGCATCTTCACGGGAACGGACAAGTCGGCGACGATCACGATCCCCAACCGACTGAGTGTCGGCGTCGCCTGCACCTTCACCAACTCACCGGCACCCTTCGCGACGGTGCGCGTGACGAAGATCGTCGAGGACTGGAGCGGAACCAATCGCACCCCCACCCCCGGGTGGACGATGACCACGACGGCGGCGGCCACCACCGGCAGCACCGTGTCGATCCTGCCCTCCCGCAACCCCGCCCAGCAGACGGGGGCCGACGGCGCCGCGACATGGCAGGTGCTCTTCGGAGCGGCGTCCCACCGGGCGCGGGTCACGGTCGCCGAGACGACCCAGGCGGGCTTCCGCTACCAGAGCCTCGTGTGCACGGTGAACGGCGTGGCGGGAGCCACGACGGTCACTACGGTCGGGGATCAGGTGCGCGGCGCGCTCACCGTGGACGTCGCACCGGGGAGCGCGGTCGAGTGCGTCTACACCAACCGGCCGGTGGCCACCCTGACCCTGGTGAAGAACGTCTCCTACGGAAGCGCCTCGCCGTCCGCATGGCAGCTCTCGGCGACCCGCAGTCTGGCGGCGGCGCTGCCGGGACCGAGCGGGGCGGGCGGCAGCGGCACGCTGAACACCGTCACCGTCTCGGCCGATACGCCCTACCGCCTCGCGGAGGCCGGCGGACCGGCGACCTACCTGCAGATCGGCGCGTGGGTATGCACCACGGCGACCGGGACGACGGTGCCGGTGACCGCTGCCGGTGATGTGACCCTCACCCGCGCGACGGCGGTCACATGCACCGTGACGAATGCCACAGCATCCGTCGTCCTGCTGAAGAACGTGCAGAGCCCGCAGACCGGGTTCCAGCCCTCGACGTGGAACCTCACGGCGACGCCGGCCGCCCTCGCCGGGCTCGCACCGACCACGGTCGCCGGCGCCGACTACGCGACCGCCGGCAACCCCTCCAGCACGTTCGACGTGAGGCCCGGACACGCCTACACCCTGACGGAGGCGCTCGCCCAGACGGGCACCCGTCTGGCCTACCGGCAGCTCCGCGTGGAGGTCAGGCAGCCGAACGGAACCTGGGCGCCGGTGACGACGGCGTCGTCGGGTGCGGCGTCGATCGCCGCTCCGGCGGCCGGTCAGACGGCCGTCTACCGCTTCGTCAACGCGCCCGTCCAGCCGGCCACCCTCCCGCTCACCGGCGGCACGAGCACCGATGCCTTCCTCATCGGCGGCTCCGTCGTCCTGGTCCTCGCACTCGCCCTCGCCGTCTGGCACGGGCGCCGCCGAACGAGAGGGAGGGCTTTCTGAAACCCGCTCCCGCCTCGTTCAGCAACCCGGTTCCCCCTATGACCGCACCACCTGCTTTCCTCACCGAATGGAGAAAACCCATGTCCTCGTCCACACTTCGGCGGGTCACCGCCGCGATCGGCGCCATCGTCCTGGCCGCCGGCGCGGCGATCGTGGCGACCGCCCCCGCGCAGGCGGTCACGCTGCCCGGAAACATCGACAGCACGCAGGCTCGGAGCCTGACCGTGCACAAGTACGCGCTCGGCCCCAACAGCCCGCAGCAGGCCGGTACCGGTCAGCAGCTGCCGGCCGGCACGAACCTCGGCACGCCGCTGGCCGGTGCGGTCTTCACCGCCACGCAGGTCGCGGGTGTCGACCTGACCACCCCCGAGGGCTGGACGATCGCCGGCAACCTCACCCCGCAGACCGCGGCCAACCGACTCAGCACGACGACGTTCACGTCGACGGCATCGGCATCCAACGGCACCGCGACGTTCCCGTCCGACATGCCCATCGGTCTGTTCTACGTCCAGGAGACCGTGCTCCCCGCTGAGGCGACCAACCCGACCGCGCCGTTCCTCGTCTCGCTGCCGCTGCCGACCGGTTCGCAGGGCGCGCCCGCGAACCAGTGGATCTACGACGTGCACGTGTACCCCAAGAACGCCGTGACCGAGCTGACGAAGACGCGTGTTCCCGCTCCGGCGAACTCCGCCGAGGCGCGCAACCCCGACCTCATCCGCTGGGCGATCTCGTCGACGATCCCGACCCTGGCGGCGGGCGACTCGATCTCGAACTTCTCGCTGGTCGACACCATCCCGGCCGACCTCACCTTCGTCGGCACCCCGCCGGCCGGTGTGTCGCCGACGACCGTCACCGTGACCAACTCGGCGGGCCTCGCGCAGAACTTCGTCGCGGGCACCGACTACAACGTCGTCACCGACGCCGCCGCCGGTACGTCCACGCTGACCTTCACCCCCTCCGGCCTCACCCGCCTGACGGGTCTGCAGGGCGGCGTGGTCTCGTTCAACGTGCTGACCCGTGCCGTGTCGATCCCCGCCGACGGCCGCATCGTGAACAGCGCGACGGGAAACATCAACGGTCTGACGACCACGGTCACCGGCGTCACGCCCATCGGACAGCTCACGGTGCTCGCCTACGAGAGCACCAACGGCAGCCCGCGGGTTCCCCTCGCCGGCGCGATCTACCAGGTCTACCTGAACCAGAACGACGCCAACCTCCAGCAGAACCCCATCTCCATCAACGGGGCGACGAACTGGACCACCGGGGCGAACGGCCTCGTGGCGATCCCGATCATCACGCCCGGTAACTACTACGTGCGCGAGATCACGCCGCCGGCGGGCTTCAACCTGCCCCAGAGCAACCCGGTGCAGACGGCGGTCGTCGCCGGCCCGACCTCGACGGTCCCGCCGGTGCAGAACTACATCGAGTTCGGTCACACCCAGGTCTCGGCGGCGAACTTCCTGCTGCCGCTGACCGGTGGTGACGGCGGTCTGTGGTTCGGTCTCGGCGGGGGTGCCCTCGTGGTCATCGCCCTCGGCGCCGCGGTCGTCGTGTCCCGTCGTCGTGCGCTCGCCGAGCGCGCCGCCGCGTAACCCGACGTGAAGACAGCGAAGGCGGGGCGTCAGCCGGGCGTCCCGCCTTCGTCATTCCCGTCGCGCAGGATGCTGCGCCGGGCCCGGCGGTGGCGTCTGCCGGTCTTCCCCCTCGTGATCGCTCTCGTCTCACTCGCCGGTGCGGGACTCCTGCTGTTCCCGACCGTCGTGTCGTGGTTCAGCCAGTACGAGCAGTCGCAGCGCATCGATGCGCTGACCGACGACGTCGCCGATCTCGGTGCCGACACCCTCCGCGAGCGTCTGCGCGACGCCCGCGCCTACAACGACGCGCTGACCGGGGGCGGCGTGAACATCGCGGCGAACGAGCGCCTGCCGTTGGCCGCCGACCCCGAGCAGGGCGGCGACTACGACGCCGTCCTCCGGGGCGACGCCGACGGTCTCATGGCGCGTCTGAAGATCCCCGCGATCGACGTCGACCTGCCGATCTATCACGGCACGAGCGACGACGTCCTCGAGCACGGGGTCGGACACCTCGAAGGAACCGCCGTGCCGGTGGGAGGAGCATCCACCCATTCCGTTCTCACCGCCCATCGTGGTCTGGCGACGTCCGAGCTCTTCACCCACCTCGACCGCGTGCAGGTCGACGACACCTTCACGGTCGAGGTCTTCGGCGAGGTGCTCACGTACCGCGTGGTCGAGACCCGCGTGGTCGACCCCGCCGATACCGAGAGCCTGCTGCCCGTGGTGGGCGAGGATCTTCTCACGCTCGTCACGTGCACGCCGTTGGGCGTCAACAGCCATCGCATCCTGGTGACGGGGGAGCGCGTCATCCCGACACCTCGGGCCGATCTCGACGGCGCAGGAGAGAGGCCGGAGATCCCCACCTTCCCCTGGTGGGCCTTCATCGCGGCGGGCGCCGTGATGGTCGCCTCCACCTACGTCTGGCTGTCGGGGAGGCCCCCGCGCGCTCTGCGCCACCCCTTGCCACCCACGCAGCGGCCATCCGAGAATGAGGCTCTCTAGGAGGAGGTCCACCATGGGTGTCGACGACATCATCAACAAGGGAAAGCAGCTGTTCGAGCAGAACCGCGACAAGATCGAGGAGGCCCTCAAGAGCGAGAAGGCCGAAGACGTCAGCGACAAGTTCCTCGACGGCGCCGCCGACGCGATCAAGAAGGTCGCTCCCGAGCAGCATCACGGCAAGATCGACGAGGTCCGCGCCAACGTCGACAAGAACCTCGGTAACCAGTAGCGCGCCGCCGAGAGTGCCCGTTCCCGCCAGAGGTGCCCGAATATTCGGGCACTCGCGGTGGGAACGGGCACTTTCGACGTCTGGCCGGGCGGTGCATCCACCCGTCTTCATGGGCACGACCGCGGCCGCGGCCTCGACGGCGGGCTCCGCGCTGTCGCGTGGGTGGACACGGCCGGTACGACGAGGAGAGCGCCGCAGCCCTTCGCGAGAGCGTGCAGGCGATGGCGGATGCGGCGGGGTCGGTCCGCGGCATCCTGCGATCGCACGGGGTGCTCGACCGACACCGAGAGTGCCCGAATCCGCCGTCCGAGGCCGAAACTTCGGGCACCCGCGGCCGAAACGGGCACCGTCGGGGTGTGCGAGGCTGGGGGAGCGCTGCATATCGCGAATCGCGACACGCCCGGGTTTGCGACACGCCCGGGCGGCACGTAGACTAATCCAGTTCCACACTCCGGTGGCCGCTCTGCGTGCCGCCGGTCACTGCCAGGGCAGTGCATAGCGACACGAGAGTGAGCTAGGCCGCGGGCAGGAGAACATCCCACCGAAACCCTCCACTCTTTCGGGAGTGCGTCTTCGTGCGCGGGGAGGGGCGGGCCGGATGCTTCGGCAGCCGGTTTGACAGCAGAACAGCGGTGCAGCATCGCTCGCAAGAGTGAGCAGAAGTGCCAGGGCGCGCAAGCGCCGTCGTGCGTCCAATGCCACCGGGTCCGAATGGCCCGGGGGTAAGACGCGTAAAGAGAGAGAGCAGACAATGGCGGGACAGAAGATCCGCATTCGCCTGAAGTCGTACGATCACGCCGGACTCGATTCGTCCGCGCGCAAGATCGTCGACACCGTGACCCGTGCCGGTGCAACCGTCGTCGGCCCCGTGCCGCTTCCGACCGAGAAGAACGTCATCGCGGTCATCCGGTCGCCGCACAAGTACAAGGACAGCCGCGAGCACTTCGAGATGCGCACCCACAAGCGCCTGATCGACATCATCGACCCGACGCCCAAGGCCGTCGACTCGCTGATGCGTCTCGACCTCCCGGCCGATGTCAACATCGAGATCAAGCTCTGAGGTTCGACATGGCTGACATCAACTCCAAGATTTCCAAGGGCCTGCTGGGCACCAAGCTGGGCATGACCCAGGTCTGGGACGCCAACGGCAAGCTCGTTCCCGTCACCGTCATCGAGGTGGCTCCGAACGTGGTCACCCAGGTTCGCACCCCCGAGAAGGACGGCTACAACGCCGTGCAGATCGCCTACGGGCAGATCGACCCCCGCAAGGTGAACAAGCCCCTGACGGCCCACTTCGAGGCCGCGGGCGTCACCCCGCGTCGCCACGTCACCGAGATCCGCACCGCGGACGCCGGCGACTACTCGCTCGGGCAGGAACTCACCGCGGAAGGCCTCTTCGAGGCCGGCCAGCTGGTCGACGTCGTCGGCACCAGCAAGGGCAAGGGAACCGCCGGTGTCATGAAGCGCCACAACTTCAAGGGCGTCTCGGCATCGCACGGTTCGCACCGCAACCACCGCAAGCCCGGTTCGATCGGCGCATCGTCGACCCCGAGCCGCGTTTTCAAGGGCATGCGCATGGCCGGCCGTATGGGTGGCGAGCGCGTGACCGTCCTCAACCTCACGGTGCACGCCGTCGACGCCGAGAAGGGTCTGCTGCTCGTCAAGGGCGCCGTCCCCGGTGCTCGTGGCCGCATCGTCTACGTCCGCAACGCAGTGAAGGGTGCCTGAACTCATGGCTGACTCGACTCTCGCGCTCGACGTGCTGAAGGCAGACGGCAAGAAGGCTGGCTCCGTGGAGCTGCCCGCCGCGATCTTCGACGTCAAGACGAACATCCCGCTGATCCACCAGGTCGTCGTCGCGCAGCGCGCGGCGGCTCGCCAGGGAACCCACTCGACCAAGCGTCGCGGTGAGGTCTCCGGTGCCGGCCGCAAGCCGTTCAAGCAGAAGGGAACCGGTAACGCCCGTCAGGGTTCGATCCGTGCTCCCCACATGACCGGTGGTGGCATCGTCCACGGTCCCAAGCCCCGTGACTACGGGCAGCGGACCCCCAAGAAGATGATCTCGGCCGCCCTCCTCGGCGCACTGAGCGACCGCGCACGCGGCGACCGTCTCCACATCATCGACTCGTTCGGGTTCGACGGCACGCCGTCGACGAAGGCCGCAGCATCCGTGCTCGGTGCCCTCTCGGCGACGAAGAACGTGCTGGTCGTCATCGAGCGCGGCGACGACGTCGCCGTGAAGAGCGTCCGCAACCTCGCGTACGTCCACGTCCTCACGTTCGACCAGCTCAACGCGTACGACGTGCTCGTCTCGGACGACATCGTCTTCACCAAGGCCGCGTACGACGCCTTCGTGGCGTCGAAGTCGGCGACCACCCAGGAGGTGTCGGCATGACCGTCAACAAGGACCCGCGCGACATCATCCTGAAGCCGGTCGTCTCCGAGAAGAGCTACGGGCTCATCGACGAGGGCAAGTACACGTTCTACGTGGACACCCGCGCCACCAAGACCGAGATCAAGCTCGCCATCGAGAAGATCTTCGACGTCAAGGTCGCCGCGGTGAACACCATCAACCGCGTCGGCAAGGCGCGTCGCACCCGCTTCGGCCTCGGCAAGCGCAAGGACACCAAGCGCGCCATCGTCACGCTGAAGTCGGGCACCATCGACATCTTCACGGCAGTCGGCTGACGGTCGGGACTGAGGACTACAGAACATGGCTATTCGCAAGTACAAGCCCACGACCCCGGGTCGCCGCGGTTCGTCGGTGGCCGACTTCGCCGAGATCACGCGATCGACGCCCGAGAAGTCGCTGCTCCGACCGCTGTCGAAGACCGGTGGCCGCAACAACCAGGGCCGCATCACCACGCGTCACATCGGTGGCGGTCACAAGCGCCAGTACCGTCTGATCGACTTCCGTCGTAACGACAAGGACGGCATCGACGCCAAGGTCGCTCACATCGAGTACGACCCCAACCGCACCGCGCGCATCGCGCTCCTGCACTACGCGGACGGCGAGAAGCGCTACATCATCGCGCCGAACAAGCTGTCGCAGGGCGATGTCGTCGAGTCGGGTGCCGGCGCCGACATCAAGCCCGGCAACAACCTGCCGTTGCGCAACATCCCGACCGGTACGGTCATCCACGCCATCGAGCTCCGCCCCGGCGGCGGCGCGAAGATGGCGCGTTCGGCCGGCGCATCCGTGCGTCTGGTCGCCAAGGACGGCCCGTACGCCCAGCTGCGTCTGCCCTCCGGCGAGATCCGCAACGTCGACGTGCGCTGCCGCGCGACGATCGGCGAGGTCGGCAACGCCGAGCAGTCGAACATCAACTGGGGCAAGGCCGGTCGCAACCGCTGGAAGGGCATCCGCCTGACCGTCC
>Ga0247732_10001154_pt1 | contig 10945 bp, 17 predicted proteins | sample UWRJL163409C2_FD_180940 | JGI IMG/M metagenome (GOLD analysis project Ga0247732, IMG submission 180940) | Plant litter microbial communities from Arlington Agricultural Research Station in Wisconsin, United States - UWRJ-L163-409C-2 | ecosystem: Environmental > Terrestrial > Plant litter >...
CGGGGCAGCGCGTCGAGATCGACGTCGTCCCAGCGCAGCGCGAGGATCTCGGCCGTGCGAGCTCCGGTGCCGGTGAAGACGTCGAACAGGTCACCGAGATCTGCGACGCGCTGGTTGCCGCGCTTGTCGGGCGTCGCGTCGTAGGCCCGCATGAGGACGGCCATCTCGCGGATGGAGTGCGCGTCGGGTGCGACGACGGGTTTCTTCGGTTGGACGATTCTGCCGGCGTCGCGGACGGGGTTGCTGCGGATGGCGCCGTGGCGGACGGCGAGGGCGAAGACGTGCTGCAGGAGCGTGCGTGCGGTCTTGGCGGTGGCGGGTCCGTTGTCGGCCGTGACCGTCTTGAGGAAGCGATCGACTCGCGGCACTGTTGCCTCGCCGAGCCGGACGCTGCCGAAGCCGTTCTTCACGATCGTGCCGAGGATGTCGGTGTACCGGCGGACCGTGGCGATCGCCAGCTCGGCGCGCTCGGGTTCGTCGAGCCACTTCTGCGCGGCTTGCTTCACGGTGGTGTCGGCGGTGAGGTCCTCGCCGGCGGGAGCGAGCCGCGCCTTCATGGCCTTCACGAGCAGCCGTTCAGCTTCGGCGCCGGTCTTGCCCTGGCGCTGCATCTTCCGGGTCTTGCCGTCGGAGTCGCGGTAGTACGCGACGGCGGCGTGCTTCCCGTCGACGACGGTGCGGCGGATCTTGCCCCAGGTCTCGAGTTCCAGCGGCGGCCGCGGCATCAGGCCACGTCCTCGCGGTGTGCCCAGACGCCGGCGCCCATCTTCGGGGCGACGTAGACGGTGTCGCCGAGGCGAGCGAGGAGGCCCTGGTATGCGATGACGATGCTCTTCATGACGCCGAGCTCGGTGGCCATGGCGCCGGGGTGGCCTGCGTGCAGGTCCTCCACGTGTCGGTAGTCGGCGGGGGAGATGAGACGCAGCGCTGCCCATTCCTCAGCCGAGCGTTCTTGCTTCGCGTGGACCGGACCGAACTTCGACGGGCGGTGCGCGTACGCGGCGTGCCCTAGCTCGTGCGCGAGGACCGAGCGGTGCAGTCGGGCATTCATCCCCGGTCGCAGCCGAATGAGGTTCCGGGCATGGGAGTACTCGCCGTCGATGCCGTGGCGAAGACGGGCGTACTCGACGCGGATACCCGCCTGGTCGGCCAGGTCTGCGAGGTACTCGTCGATCGGTGTCATTGCTCGTCGGTGGGTTCCAGGTCGGCGGGGCGGGCTACGGCGTCGTGCTGCTCATCTTCGGAGGGGGCTCCGACACCGAAGCGTCCGTGCACGACGTTGCTCGGGGTGTCGGCCGCCGCCGCTGCGCGTGCCATGAGGGTGGCGGCATCGATTCCGAGGGCGTCGGCGATCGCCGCGATGTCGCGGACGTTGAGCAGTACCCGAAGGCCGGTGCGCGGGTTACCGCCGTCGAGCCTCGTCGACATGTACTGCGAGGACTCGCCGATGAGGACACCGAGCTTGCGCGACGAGAGGTCGCGGCGTCCCATCTCGGCCTTGATCTCCGAGACGAGGGCGTCGGAAAAGCGCTGAGCGAAGTCTTCATCCACGAGAAGAGAGTCTGACATGCTGCATGATTTCTCGTCAAGATGCATGACTCGCTTGACACCGCATGACGAATCACGCAACATCGACGGCATGACAAATCATGCAGCGGTCGGCGACGCAGCGGCCCAGCACTTCGCCGACGAGGTGCGCGCCGAGCTCGCCCGCCAGAAGAAGACCGCGACCGATATGGCCGTGGCGCTGGACATCACGCAGCACACCGCCGGCCGCCGCCTGAACGGCGAGGTGCCGTTCAACGTGGTCGAGAGCATCCGCCTCGAGCGGTGGCTGGGGCTCGGCGCTGGCGAGATGTCACGCCGTGCCGAGCGCGCGCTGGCGGTGGCATCGTGAGCGCCGACGCCATCGTGACGCCGATCCGCCCGATGCCGGCACCCGCGCGGCAGCTCGAGTGGATGAACGAGCACCAGGTGTCGGAGCACACCGGCATCCCCGTGCAGACCCTCCGCACCTGGAGACGCGACGGCGCGGTCCGCGTGCTGCCGTTCCACAAGATCGGCCGCCTCGTCCGCTACGAGCGCGGCGAGGTCGACGACGCGATGAACGCGGCCCGAGTCGAGGTCACCCCGTGAGCGCCCGCCGGATCCTCGCCGCGGCCGCGGTCGTCCTGATCGCCGTCCTCTGCACGCCCGCTGCACTCGCGCCCGTCGTCAACTCGGCCGACTTCATCGTCGCCGCAGCGGGGCCCGCGCTGATCGCCATCGTCATCTGGCCCCGCACCCAGCGCAATGCGTTGCCGTGGGTCGCCGACATCGACGAGACCCACCCCGAGGCGCTCAGCCGCCTCGACCGCCTGGATGGCGTCGGTTCCCGCCGCGCGTCCACCCCACAGACACCCGCCGGGGGCGCCGAGCCCCCCTCTCACACCGACGCCCCCCACGTCGATGCGCCCCCGGCGGGGCCCCTCTCATAACCCGCTCGTCCGAGCACCAACCACCCACCGAAGCCGCAGGAGTCACCATGAACCGCCTACAGCTGCGCCGCCCGGCTGGCCTTCGCCGCCGCCCGCTCCGCGCTCGTCGCCTCGCCGTAGCTCACGATGCGGCGGTCGAGTACTCGCGCACCGCGCCGACGCCGCGCTGGGTGCCTGTGGTGGCCGGCGTCCTCGGTGCCGCAGTGACCGTCCAGGCCGTCGTGGGAGTGGCGGTGCTCCTGTGATCGCTGTGGGCCTGGACCCGTCGCTCGCGTGCACCGGCATTGCGGTCCTGGACGGTGCCGAGGTGACGACCCGGCGCGTCGTGTCGCCGAACCTTGGGGCGACGCTGCTCGCCCGCCGTGAGCGGCTGCGGCGCGCGATCGCCGGCATCCTCGCCCCGATCCCGGCGCGCGTCGACGTGACCCTCATCGAGATCCCGAACTCCACGAAGCAGACCGGTGCCCACGGGGAGCGCATGGCTCTCTACTGGTGGCTCGTCGATCAGATGTTCGCGCGCGGTCCCGTCGTCGGGGTGTCCCCGTCGAGCCGCGCGAAGCTCGCGTCCGGCAACGGCAAGGCCGACAAGGCCGAGGTCACCGCGTTCATCCGGCAGACCTTCCCCGGCGTGCGCGTGCCCGACGACAACGTCGCCGATGCGCTCGGCCTTGCATGGGCCGGCGGCCGCTGGGCCGGCATCCCGACACCCGAGTACCTCCCGGCTCAGGAGGAGGCATTCGCGCGCCTCTCCTGGCCGATCCGCTCTACGACACCGACCCACTGAGAGGAACCACCCCATGGTCAAGCTGGCCCCCGCGCTCCCCAAGGAGTACGACGACAACGGCATCGAGTCGAACGGTCGACACCTGCTCGGCATCTACCCGAGCCAGGCGTACATGCCGGTCGTCGCGCTCGTGCGCACGAAGGAGATCACGCAGAACGAGAACTTCGAGCGGATCCCCAAGATCGAGATCGTCGCGATCGAGCTCGCCGTCGACGAGGACGACCAGGAGCAGGTGCGCGCCCTCCTGAAGCGGCTGCACGACGGTCGCGTGCAGCACATCAAGCAGCCCCTCGACCTGCCCGACACCGAGGAGCCCCCTGTGCTCGCGCAGCCGCTTGAGCTGCAGGCCGGCGGCGGTGCCTACTACGTCCGCCTCATCGACCAGGAGGCGGGGAAGTTCTCGATCGAGCTGCGCGCCCCGTCCGGCGCGCTCGTCCTCACCCGCAACGCCCTGCCGCGCGCGGACTACGGCGACCTCGTGCCCGGCGACTACCAGGTGACGCAGCTCGGCGGCGAGATCGGCGAGCTCGCGACGCTGCTCGTCCAGGAGTTCGAGCAGGGGTTCACGCAGGACGACGTCGTGGACGCAGAGGTCGTCGACGACGAGCCCGCCGCGCCCGCCGCCGAGCCCGCCGCCGAGCCCGCTGCCGAGCCCGCTGACGAGGCCGACGCCGAGGAGCCGAGGGACGAAGCCTGATGAACGTCGCGCGCGCGGCTCGGGTGCCCTACGTCATCTCTGCCCTCTACATCGTCATCGGCGCACTGATGGCGGCGTTCGAGATCAAGCCTCTCGCGTACTGCTTCGGCATCACGGCCGGCTTCCTCATCGCCGTCGCCGCCCTCATCCAGATCATCACCAACCACCACGAAAGGAAGACCAATGGGCGATATCGGAAAGCCCCTGAAGCACATCGAGCTGGAGCCGGTGGAAGCGCCGGCGACGGTTCCAGCACCCGCGCCCGTCGAGGTGCCCTCGGAACCGGTGCCCGCATGAGCAGCGGCGGCATCTTCGGCTCGGCTTACTCCGGGTACCGCGATGAGCTGATCCGCAAGATGCTCGCCAGCTCCGTCTCTGCCGGCGGCGCTCTGCGAGGGCAGAGCTTCGGTGACAGCAGCGTGCAGCCGACGCCGCCGGCAAGACCGGCTGGCGAGTTCGACGGACGGCAGGCCGACTTCGCGGCGGGTGTCGTGACCGGCACAAGGTCGTTCGGTGTCGACAATCTCGGCCGCCTGCTCGGTGTCGCCTACGCCACGGTGTGGACGCCGGGCGAGAACGTCGCGAAGTGCATGGAGCGCGAGAGCTTCGACCGGTTCTTCTACGGCAGCCCCGCCCAGGTCGAGCTTCGCGAGGCTCAGCGACCACCGCACTCGATGACCGTCTGCGCCCACGGGTTCTACGGCTACTACGAGGGGTCGAACGACTACTACGAGGCCGGCCGGGTCATGGGCGTCGTCGAGGGCTACGGCGAAACCGTCATCGGCTCCCGCGGATTCCGCGCCGCGAAGGCCCGCATCGTCGCGCTCCACATCCCCGCAGACGTCAGCGTCCCGCGACGTCGACTCCTCGCCCGGAACTACCCCGAACTGCCGACCTTCGACTCGTTCGACGCGATGGTCGCGGAGTTCCCGCCCGACGATGCCGGCCATGGCATCACCCCCGACAACGACCCCGACTTCTGGACCAGAAAGGCATGACCATGAGCAACCCCGCACCCATCATCCCGATCGACTCGACCGCGCCGAAGTCCCTCGAAATCAAGGAGCGGCTGGTCGCCCGGCGCGCCACTCTCAAGGCCGACATGGAGTACATGCAGGGCGAGATCGAGGGCATCGACTCGCAGCTGCTCGAGCTGCTCGGCGGCGAGGTCGGCACGCACGACATCGCCGGGACGAAGGTCCAGGTGCGCGAGTACTCGCGACTCGACACCGCGTGGATCGAAGCGCAATACCCGCAGGCCCAGTACCCGCAGCTGTACAAGACCGCGACGTCCGTCGACGCGGCCGCGGTGAAGAAGGAGTTCGCGCCGGCCGTGCTCGCCGAGCACCAGGTGCGCGGCGCGAAGTCCGTCGTCGTCAAGTAGCGCGATCGCCGCGACGGCATACACGCCGGGTTCGAGTCCCGGGGCGGCACCAGACCACCAACCCAGAGAGGAACCGATCATGCCGAAGACCCTCAGCTACACCGGGACGCTCGTCATCACGTCGTGCTGGTGCGGCATCCGCCTCGCAATCCCCGACGACCTGCACGCGATCGCGCGACGCAATGGCACGGCAGTGCACTGCCCGCTCGGTCACGAGTTCGTCTACGGCGACACCGAGGTCGACCAGCTGAAGCGTGAAGCGAAGGCTGCGCAGGAGCGCGCCGCAATGCACGCTCGCCAGGCCGAGTCCGCGCGCACGTCCCGAGACGCAGCGTGGGACCAGGCTCGCGCCGCGGAGCGTTCCGCGGCCGCCTACAAGGGACACGCCACCCGGCTCCGCAACCGCATCGCGAACGGTGTCTGCCCGGTCGCCGGATGCCGCCGGCACTTCGACAACGTCCAGGCCCACATCGAAGGCCAGCACCCCGAGTGGGCAGCCGAGCACCCCGAGGTGCTCTCGTGAGCGCACCTAGCAAGCACCTCGACGAGGCGCGCGCATGGCTGGCAGATGCCGAACGTCCCAGCTACTCCCGTGAGGAGACGGAGACGTACGCCGCAATTGCGCAGGTGCACGCCACGCTCGCGCTCGTCGAGCAGCAGCGCATCTCTAACCTCATCGCGCTCGACCGGCACACCGAGTTGACCGGCTCGCCGGAGGACTGGCAGCGAGAGCGCGTGCTCCGTGCTGACGTGCGAGAGGCGCTCGGGCTATGACGACCGTCGAGGACCTGTACCTGGGCGTCATCAAGGACGCCATCACCCGGCACCCGCGGTCGCTGCAGAAGCGCATCGGCCCGTCCGAGATCGGGCGGCCGTGCGACCGGTGGATCCTGCACAAGCTCAACGGCGACGGCGAACCTGACCGCGGTCCCGCGTGGAAGCCCGCGATTGGCACCGCGGTGCACGACCAGCTCGAGCGCTGGTTCGACGTGGCAAATCGTGGGCAGGGCGAGGTCGACCGCACCGAGTGGGTGACCGAGTGGCAAGTCAACGTCGGCACGATCGGCGGCGTCTCGATCACAGGACACTCCGACCTGTTCCACGTGCCCACCGGGTGCGTCATCGACCACAAGATCGTCGGCCCGAAGCAGCTCGCGAAGTACCGGCTGCACGGACCCAGCGAGCAGTACCGGGTGCAGGCGCACCTCTACGGCAAGGGCTTCACCGACGACGGCGGGTGGGGGCCGTGCCAGTCCGTGGCGATCGCGTTCCTCCCGCGCGACGGTGAGCTCTCGAACGCCTACTTCTGGAGCGAGCCGTACAACCCGCACTTGGCCGCCGAGGCGTTGCTCCGCGCGAACCGCCTGCACACGATGCTGACCGTCATCGGCATCGACGCTGCGCTGAAGGCTGCGCCGCTGTGCGACGACCAGTGGTGCACCTGGTGCCGCACGGAGAAGCGCGCGCTTGATCGCGCCGCCGGCGGGTCGCTGTTCGACGTCGGCGAGCTGATCGTCGTGAAAGAGCAGCCCGCGCCGGCCCCGATCCCGCTCCGACCGATCAAGGCGCCGAAGCCGCTCGCGCTCACGTGCGTCGTCTGCAACCAGCCGCTGCACCCCGCGGCCGCGGCAGGTGGGTTCAACACCCACCCGGCCTGCGAGGCCCCCTCAGCCCCGGCCCCCCGGCCGGTTCCTTCGACGCCGCAGCCAGCGGTGCTCGCTCCCGTCACCAACCTGTTCGACCGCTAACAAGACCAACCAGGAGAAAGACCATGTCGCTTTTCGACTCCAGCAACAAGGGCGTGAAGTTCGCCAACATCGGCGACCGGATCGTCGGCACCATCAATGGCGCACCGTACGAGCGCCAGCAGACGAAGTTCAACACGCAGGACCCGGCGTTCTGGCCCAACGGTGACCCGATGATGCAGATCCTCGTGCCGCTGCAGACACAGATGCGCGAGGACGCGAACGACGACGGCGAGCGGACGCTCTACGTCGCGTCGAAGAACATGCGCAAGGCGATCGGCGATGCTATCCGGGAGTCGGGCGCTTCGGACCTGCTGCCCGGCGGGGTGCTGACGGTGCAGTACGTGGGCAACGACCCGGCGTCGAAGAACCCGCAGAACCCGGCCAAGATGTACACCGCTCAGTACACCGCGCCGAGCTCGGCGTTCGCGCAGCAGCCTGCCGCGGCCGCGGCTCAGCAGCCGGTGCAGCAGCAGCAGTACGTCGACCCGCAGCAGCCCGCGTTCGCCGGTCAGGTCGTCCCGCAGCAGGCGCCTCAGCAGCAGTTCGTGCCGCAGCAGCAGGCGCCCGCGCCGGTGCCGTCGGCGCCTCAGCCGGTGCAGCAGCAGCCCCAGCAGCAGGCGCCGTTCGCGGGCCAGCAGCCGAACCAGATGGCGGCCGGCGGCCTCACGCAGGAGCAGGCGACGCAGCTGCAGCAGCTTCGGTCGGCGGGGATCCCCGACGCCATGCTGCAGCAGGCCATGGGCGCCGTCGGCGTGACGCCGCAAATGATCGCGACGTACGACAACACCCCGTTCTAAGCGGGACCGCCCGGAAGGTCGCAGGCGCGGTTCGACTCCGCGCCCGGGCACATGAGCAGTAACGACACACCCATCACCCTCACCGCACGGCATGCCGGCTCGTGCCCTGACTGCGGCGGCCACTTCGACGCCGGCGACCTCATCACCCGGACGAACCACTTCGAGCTGTGGCGGCACGCCTCGTGCCCGCTCACGAAGTTCGACTTCGACCCCGGCGACGTCTGCCCTGACTGCTTCACCGTCCGCGCCACCACGGGAGCCTGCTCATGCTGATCTACGTCGCCGGTCCCATGACCGGCCTGCCCGACTTCAACTACCCGGCGTTCCGTTCCGCGGCCGCCGAGCTCCGCGCTCTCGGCTTCGACGTCGAGGACCCGTCGACGAACACCAATCCCACCCCGGGGGACTACCACGGGTGGCTCCGCGCGGGCCTCGCTCAGCTGATCCGTTGCGACGCGATCGCGCTGCTCGACGGCTGGGAGGCATCCGGCGGTGCCCGCCTCGAGGTGAACGTCGGCGCGACGATCGGCCTCCGTGTCGCGCCCCTCGCGACGTGGATCGACGAGCTCCGCATGGAGAACGGGGAGTGACCGCGCTTCTCGCCGCAGCGCTCGAGCTGCACGCGGCCGGGCTGTCCGTCGTGCCCGTCGCCGCCGACGGCACGAAGCGCCCGCGCCTCGCGTGGAAGGCGTACACCGATGTCGCGGCCGACGAGGTGCAGCTGCGCGCCTGGTTCGACAACGACCTCGAACAGGGCATCGGCATCATCACCGGGTACGGCGACGTCGAGCTGCTCGAGGTCGAGGGTGTCGCGATGGAGCTGATGCCGGCCGTGCTCGAGCTGCTCGACGGCATGAACCTCCGCCCCATCTATGACCGCCTCATCGCGGGCTGGTCGGAGCAGTCGCCGTCTGGTGGTCTGCACCTGATGTACCGCGTCGAGGGTGGCGCGGTGCCCGGCAACCAGAAGGTCGCCCAACGGCCGAAGGCCGAGCCGCCCTACAGGGAGACCCTGGCCGAGACGCGTGGCACCGGCGGGTTCGTCGTCGTCGCTCCGTCGACGGGCGCCGTGCACCCGACCGGTCGCGCCTGGCTGCGCCTCGTCGGCGGCCCCGCGAACATGCCGATGATCACGCGTGAGGAGCGCGACCAGCTGCACGCGATCGTGCACGCGGCGCTCGACACCATGCCCGCAGAGGAGACGATGTCCAGCGGGGGACCGGTCGACGCGAAGTGGTCGACGACGTTCCACGCGGCCGCCGGCGACATCACCCCGGGCGACGACTTCGAGGCCAAGACCGACTGGTCCGAGATCCTCGTCGGCTGGACGCACGTCACCACCCGCGGCGCGACGAAGTACTGGCGCCGGCCAGGGAAGAACGACGGCTTCAGCGCGACCACCGGGCACGCCACCGACCGCGATCGCCTGTTCGTGTTCACCTCGTCGACGGAGTTCGAGCCCGAGGTGCCGTACACGAAGTTCGGTGCGTACGCGCTGCTCAACCACCGTGGCGATCACGCGGCCGCGGCGAAGGCGCTCGCCGACGCCGACTACGGGCACCGTGCCCCGCGCGAGCTCGCGCCCGCATCGCGCATCACGTCGACCGGCACGCAGATGAGCGCGGTCGGGCAGACGGCGGCGGCGACCGCGCCGGCCGCGACGATCGGCTCCGACAGTGCGGACCTCACTGACGACGGCAACGCCCGCCTCCTGGTCGCCGAGTACGCCGGCACCCTCCGCTACGTGCCCGACGCCGGCAAGTGGGTCACGTGGGACGGCACCCGGTGGGCGTGGCACCCGGACGACGGGCCGGCGATCGAGGCCGCCCGCGATGTCATCCGCCGCATCCCGACCGACAACGCGCACCTGAAGGCGTGGCGGCTGAAGTCGATGCGTGCCCGCGCGATCGCCGACGCCGTGCGCCTGGCCAGGTCGACGCCGGCGATGCGCATCCCCGCGGCCGAGTTCGACCGGCACGCGTGGCAGTTGAACACCCCGGGCGGCGTCGTCGACCTCCGCACCGGCGACATTGCCGCGGCGACGCCGGCGCTGTTCCACTCGAAGCAGACGGCCGTGACGCCGGACGCGTCGATGCGGACCCCGCTGTGGGACAAGTTCCTGCAGACCACGTTCCAGTCGAACGCGCCGCTCGAGCGGTACATGCAGCGCCTGGCCGGGCTGATGTTCATCGGCGAAGTGCTCGAGCACGTGCTCCCCTTCGCGCACGGCCCGGGCGGCAACGGCAAGGGCGTGTTCGCCGAGGTGCTCTCGGCGATCGCTGGGGACTACGCGACGTCGGCTCCGCAGGGGTTCCTCGTCGTCGGGCCGACGAAGCACCCGACCGAGCTCGCGATGCTGCAGGGCCGGCGGCTCGTCGTCACGTCCGAGATCAACGAGGACACGAAGTTCGACGAGGCCAAGATGAAGGCCCTCACCGGTGGCGACACGATCACCGCCCGGTTCATGGGCAAGGACTTCTTCGACTTCAGCCCGTCGCACACGTTCCTGCTGCTCGGCAACAGTCAGCCCAAGGTCGAGACCGGCGGCGACTCGGTATGGCGGCGACTGCGCCTCATCCCGTTCACCCACTCGGTGCCCGAGGAAGACAAGATCGAGAACCTGCAGACGCGGCTCGTCGACGAAGAGGGCCCGGGCATCCTGCACTGGATCATCCAGGGCGCCGTGCAGTACGCCGCCGACGGGCTCCGCACGCCCGACGTCGTCCTCGCCGCGACCGACACCTACCGCGCCGAAGAGGACCACCTCGGCCGGTTCGTCGAGGACCGCTGCCGCGTCGGCGGTGGCGACATGGCCCGCGTCGAGATGGCCGAGCTCCGCCGCACCTACGACGCCTGGTGCAAGGAGCAGCACGAGGACGCGGTCACCACCACGGCGTTCGGCCGCCAGCTGAAGCAGCGGTTCGACATCGGCACTGCGAAGTCCAACGGCCGCCGCTTCTACACAAACGTCATGACATACGCCCCCGAGACGCTCGACGACGCGCCGGCCGACGGCGCCCAGGGCAGCTGGTGGGACCGATGACCTCGAAGGCCCCCC
>Ga0247732_10001155_pt1 | contig 10936 bp, 14 predicted proteins | sample UWRJL163409C2_FD_180940 | JGI IMG/M metagenome (GOLD analysis project Ga0247732, IMG submission 180940) | Plant litter microbial communities from Arlington Agricultural Research Station in Wisconsin, United States - UWRJ-L163-409C-2 | ecosystem: Environmental > Terrestrial > Plant litter >...
GCGCTGGGCTTCCCGTTCAAGGAGAACTGAGCAGATGGCAAAGAAGGCGCTGGTCAACAAGGCCAACAAGAAGCCGAAGTTCAAGGTGCGCGGTTACACGCGTTGCAACAAGTGTGGACGTCCGCATGCGGTCTTCCGCAAGTTCGGCCTGTGCCGCATCTGCCTTCGGGAGATGGCGCACGCCGGCGAATTGCCCGGTGTCCAGAAGTCCAGCTGGTAACCCCCAATCAAATCTAGGAAAGCACGCGGTAGGCCCCCAAGGGTTTTCGACCCGGCGGGAACCGTCGCGAGGAAGGTGAGCTGGCTGTCATGACCATGACGGACCCGATCGCAGACTTCTTGACACGTCTGCGCAACGCCAATTCGGCGTACCACGACGAGGTGACTTTGCCTCACTCGAAGATCAAGGTGCACATTGCCGAGATCCTCAAGGAGCAGGGCTACATCACCGACTTCCACACCGAGGATGCTCGGGTTGGCAAGGCGCTCGTGGTGCAACTCAAGTACGGACCCAGTCGCGAACGCAGCATTGCGGGCCTCAAGCGGGTCTCCAAGCCCGGCCTGCGCGTGTACGCGAAGTCAACCAACTTGCCCCGCGTTCTCGGTGGCCTCGGCGTGGCGATCATCTCCACGTCCTCGGGTCTGCTGACCGACCGTCAGGCAGCTCGACAAGGCGTGGGCGGCGAAGTCCTCGCCTACGTCTGGTAGGGGAAGAAGACATGTCACGCATTGGAAAGCAGCCGGTCCCGGTTCCATCCGGGGTCGACGTCACGATCAACGGACGGAACGTCTCCGTCAAGGGGCCCAAGGGCACTCTGACGCTGGACATCTCCGAGCCGATCACGGTCGACCGCAGTGACGACGGTGCCATCGTCGTCACCCGCCCCGATGACGAGCGTCGCAGCCGTTCGCTGCACGGTCTGTCTCGGACGCTGGTCGCCAACCTGGTCACCGGTGTGACCGAGGGTTACACCACGAAGATGGAGATCTTCGGTGTTGGCTACCGCGTCGCACTCAAGGGCAACACCCTCGAGTTCGCGCTGGGCTACAGCCACCCGGTCATCATCGAGGCGCCCGAGGGCATCACCTTCGCGGTGGAGACGCCCACCAAGTTCTCGATCACCGGCATCGACAAGCAGCAAGTCGGCCAGATTTCGGCGAACATTCGCCGCCTGCGTCGCCCGGACCCGTACAAGGGCAAGGGCGTTCGCTACGAAGGCGAGCAGATCCGCCGCAAGGTCGGAAAGACGGGTAAGTAGGTCATGACTAGCACTGTGAACACGACGAAAGACGCAGCTCCCAAGCGGAAGCCGTTGGGACAAAGCGTCTCCGAGACCCGTCGGATTTCCCGGCTGCGTCGCCACACCCGGCTGCGCAAGAAGGTTGCGGGCACTCCCGAGCGTCCGCGCTTGATGGTCAACCGCTCCGCACGCCACATCCACGTGCAGTTGGTGGACGACCAGTCCGGCACCACGCTGGCGGCCGCGTCGTCCATCGAAGCCGACGTGCGTGCGGTCGAGGGTGACAAGAAGGCCCACAGCGTCCGCGTCGGACAGCTGATCGCGGAGCGCGCCAAGGCCGCAGGAGTGGACACCGTGGTCTTCGACCGCGGCGGCTACACCTACGGCGGACGCATCGCCGCGCTGGCTGACGCCGCCCGCGAGAGCGGACTGAAATTCTGATGAAGACTCGAAACGGAAGGACTGCCTGATGGCCGATCAGCCAACAGCAGGAACCGGAACCGGCGCCGGAGCGACCGGTAGCCGACCCCCACGGGGCGGCGGCGGTGGTGGCGACCGTGACGGACGCGGTCGTCGTGACGACCGCGGTGGCCGTGGCGGCCGCGACGGCGGAGAGAAGAGCAACTTCCTCGAGCGCGTCGTCGCGATCAACCGCGTCTCCAAGGTGGTCAAGGGTGGTCGTCGCTTCAGCTTCACCGCCCTCGTCATCGTCGGTGACGGCAACGGCATGGTCGGTGTCGGCTACGGCAAGGCCAAGGAAGTTCCCGCCGCGATCGCCAAGGGCGTCGAAGAGGCCCGCAAGAGCTTCTTCCGCGTTCCGCTGATCGGTGGCACCATCGTCCACCCCGTCCAGGGTGAGGCGGCTGCTGGTGTCGTCATGCTGCGTCCCGCCAGCGCAGGTACCGGCGTCATCGCCGGTGGCGCGTGCCGCGCGGTGCTGGAATGCGCAGGCGTGCACGACATCCTGGCCAAGTCGCTGGGCAGCGACAACGCGATCAACGTGGTTCACGCCACCGTTGCCGCGCTGAAGATGATCCAGCGCCCCGAAGAGGTCGCCGCACGTCGTGGCCTCTCGATCGAGGACGTCGCCCCGCCGAGCATGCTCAAGGCGCGACGTGAAAGCGAAGCGCTGGCCGCTGCGGCAGCGCGTGAAGGATCGGCATAGTCATGGCTGAACTGAAGATCACCCAGGTGCGAGGCACCGTTGGTGCGCGCTGGAGGCAGAAGGAGAGCCTGCGGAGTCTCGGACTTCGCAAGATCCGTCAGACCGTCGTCCGTGAGGACAACGCTCAGACGCGTGGCCTGCTCGCCGTCGTCAACCACCTCGTCACCGTCGAGGAGGCGTAATGACCATCAAGTTGCACGACCTGCGCCCAGCGCCCGGGTCGAAGAAGGCACGGACCCGCAAGGGTCGCGGTGAAGGCTCGAAGGGTAAGACCTCCGGCCGCGGCACCAAGGGCACCGGAGCCCGCAAGAACGTCCCGGTGGGCTTCGAGGGTGGGCAGATGCCCATTCACATGCGGCTGCCGAAGCTCAAGGGTTTCAAGAACCGGTTCCGCACGGAGTACGAAGTGATCAACGTCGGTGACGTCAACCGGCTCTTCCCGAACGGCGGCACCGTCGGCGTCGACGAGCTGGTCGCGGCCGGCGCGGTTCGCAAGAACACGCTAGTGAAGGTGCTCGGCGACGGCAAGATCGCTGTCAAGGTCGACCTGACCGCTCACAAGTTCAGTGGCAGCGCGCGCGAGAAGATCAGCGCCGCAGGCGGCTCGGTCACCGAGCTGTAGCACCTCGACGTTGGAAGGCCCCGCACGCTTCGGCGTGCGGGGCCTTCTGTGTCGAGCGGCCATCAGCGGAGTTGCGGCAGCACCTCGGCGGCCAGCCGCTCCATCTGCTCGCGGTCCTCGGCGACGCCGTCGCCAAGCGGGTTGAGCAGGATCATCTCGGCGCCCGCCTCGACGACGGCCCGTAGACCCGCGGCCACCTCGGCGGGCGTGCCCGACACGGGGACGTCCTCGATGCCGTGCATGCCGCCGTACTTGCGGTGCAGTCCCGCGACGACCCGTTCGCGTGCCCGGCCTGCGTCGTCGTCGACCATCAGGTAGACGCGCTTGCCGACGGTGAACCCCGAGGCGTCCTTGCCCTGGGCGTCGGGTTCTCGACGCACGGTCGCGGCGACCGTCGCGAAGGTCTCCGTGGTAGACGAGCCGGCACCCAGGAACGAGTCGCCGAGCCGCACCGCACGGGCCAATGCGGCCGGGGCCGTGCCGCCGAACCAGATTGGTGGATGCGGACGCTGAACCGGCTTCGGGTTGACCGGGAGGTCGTCGACGTCGCGGAACCGCCCGTGAAACGTCACCCGCTCCGCGTCGGACCACGCCGCCTTCATCAGCGCGAGGCCCTCGGTGAAGCTGCTGATGAACGTCTTGGGCTCTACCCCGAAGGCGTCGAAGCGCCGAAAGCCGCCGCCCGGGGCCACCCCGAGGTCGAGCCTGCCGTGGCTGAGTCGGTCGACGGCCGTCGCCGACGACGCCAATTGCAGGGGGTCGTGCAGGGAGGTGACCAACACCGCCACGCCCAATCGCATCCGGGTCGTGCACGCCGCGGCATAGGACAACAGCTCCAGCGGCGCGATCAACGGCTCGGAGCCGATCGTCTGCTCCAAGGTCCACCCCGCCTCGAAACCCAGTTCCTCGGCACGCGCCACGTAGTCCTTGAAGCCCTCGGCGTCGAAGCCGTCGACGTCGAGCTGGGGCAGTGAGATCGAGTACCGCATCGACCCCACGTTACGACCGTCGTCTGCGGACGGGGCTGCCGCCCGCGGTCCGTCGGTAGGCTCGTTTACATGCTCAGCTTCCTGTCAGACGTCCCAGGTACCGACGAACTACGCGCGATCGTCCGGAAGGTCGACACCGCGCGCCACCACGGCGTGCCAAGCGGCTGCGTGCTCGAACTGGACCTGCAGTCGGTGCCGCAGGAGACGGGCGGCTTCGACCCCTTTGCCATGCTCAACGGGAACGGCAAGCCACTGCTGCTGCGCGAGGCGGTCGACGCCATCCGCCGCGCGGCCAAGGACGACCGCGTCTCGGCGCTGATCGCCCGCGTCCAGCTGCCCGCAGGCGCGCCGGGGCCGGTGCAGGAGCTGCGCGAGGCGATCGTCGAATTCGGCGACGTCAAGCCCTCCCTGGCATGGGCCGAGACCTACCCGGGCATGATGTCGTACTACCTGGCGTCGGCGTTCCGCGAGGTCTGGATGCAACCGTCGGGCACCGTCGGGCTGGTCGGATTCGCCACCAACGCGCTCTTCCTGCGCGAAGCGCTCGAAAAGGCAGGCATCCAAGCGCAATTCGTCGCCCGCGGCGAATACAAGTCCGCCGCCAACATGTTCACCCAGGAGAACTACACCGACGCCCACCGGGAAGCCGACGGCAGGCTCATCCAAAGCCTGCACGACCAGGTGCTGACGGCGGTGGCCGCGTCCCGGCACGTCGACGTCGCCGACCTCGACGCGCTGGCCGACAGGGCGCCGCTGCTGCGCGACGACGCGGTCACCGGACGGCTCGTCGACCGCATCGGCTTCCGCGACGAGGCATATGCCCGCGTCACCGAACTCGCTGGTGCGCCAGGCGTTTCGCCGGACGATTCAGACGCCCCGGCCCGGCTGTACCTGTCGCGCTATGCACGCGCGGCCGGTGCGAGTTCGGTGCCGTCGTTGCCCGGCCGCAAGTCCAAGCCGACCATCGCCGTGGTGACGCTGGCCGGTCCGATCGTCAGTGGCCGTGGGGGACGCACGTTGTCGCCGATGGGGACCTCGAGCGCAGGCGGCGACACCATCGCCGCGGCGTTGCGCGAGGCAGGCGCCGACGACGACGTCACCGCCGTGGTGCTGCGGGTCGACAGTCCCGGTGGCTCCGTCACCGGCTCGGAAACCATTTGGCGCGAAGTGGTTCGGCTGCGCGACGCAGGCAAGCCGATCGTGGCGTCGATGGGTGCCGTCGCCGCCTCGGGTGGCTACTACGTGTCGATGGCCGCTGACGCGATCGTCGCCAACGCGGGCACGCTCACCGGGTCGATCGGCGTTGTCACCGGCAAGCTGGTGGCTCGCGATCTCAAGGACCGTCTCGGCATCGGCTCGGATTCGGTGCGCACCAACAGAAATGCCGACGCCTGGTCTGTCAACGCACCGTTCACCGACGAGCAGCATGCCCACGTCGAGGCCGAAGCCGACCTGTTCTACACCGACTTCGTGCAGCGCGTCGCCGATGGTCGGGGCATGACCGTCGAGGAGGTGGACGCCGTGGCCCGCGGACGAGTGTGGACCGGGGCCGACGCCTTGGCCCGTGGCCTGGTCGACGAACTCGGCGGGCTCCGCACCGCGGTCGACCGCGCCAAGGTACTCGCCGGCTTCGACGCCGACACCGAGGTCAAGGTCATCCGGCTGCCCGGCTCGTCGCTGATGGACGCGCTTCGCCCAAAGCCGTCGTCGCAGCCCGCCGCGGCGTCGTTGCCCGATGCGTTCGGCGCGCTCGTCGGACGGTCGGCAGCCGTCCTGCTGACGCAGGCCGAGCGGTCGCTGACCGGGGTCAACGCGCTGTGGTTGGGGGATCAGCGCTTCTGACCCGCTCTCAGCCCGTGAACACGGCTTTGACGTAGCTCAGATCGCCCATGATCTTCGACATTTCGTCGTCGGGGAACTCGAAGCCGTTGGCCGCGTAGGCCTCTCGGTTGGACAGTGCGGTGACGTCCCATCCGCGTTCGCGGAGGTAGTCGACGGGGTTGTTGCGCTTGCCCTGATAGACGAGGTCGGCCATCTCGATGTCCGAACCCAGTTGCTTGAGCCGGTCCCTGAGGTGCTGGGAGCGCTCGTCGGTAAACGCCGTCAGGTCGGGAACGTGCTCGGTGGCGAGACGGCTTCCCGGTGCCGACAGTGCGGTGACGGTGTCGAACAGTGCATCCTGGGCTTGCGGTGGAAGGTAGATCAGCAGCCCCTCCGCGCTCCAGGACGTCGGCTGGGTGGGGTCGAAACCGCTGTCGGTCAACGCTTTCGGCCAGTCCTCGCGCAGGTCGACGGACACGGTTCGGTGGGTGGCCGTCGGCGTGGCACCGATCCCTCGCAGCGTCGTCTGCTTGAACTCGACGACCTCCGGCTGGTCGACCTCGTAGACGACCGTGCCGTCCGGCCACGGCAGTCGGTAGCCGCGGGCGTCGAGACCGGCGGCGAGGATCACCGCCTGTCGTACCCCGGCGGCGGCCCCGTCGAGGAACACCTGGTCGAAGAATCGGGTGCGAACCGCCATGCCCTCCGCCGCCCGGCGGGGCGTGAAGGCCGGGTCGACGGCGGTGAAGTCGACTTCGCCGTCGAGCATTTTGGTGAACAGGTCCACGCCGACCGCCCGCACCAGTGGTTCGGCGTAGGGGTCGTCGATCAGCTTTTCGCGGTGCCCAAGTGCGCGTTGTGCGGCGACCATCGTCGCGGTGGCCCCGACGCTGGAGGCCAAGTCCCAGCTGTCGCCGTCAGTTCTCGCCATGATGTCTCTCCTCTTGTCTCTATGCCAGTGTCGACGTCAGGTAGCCGGAGTTGCCGCCCAACGTGGCGAGCTCGTCGTCGGGAAGTTGGAAACCGTTGGCGGCGTATGCCTCGGCGGTCGGCAGGATCGTGTTCGACCACCCCTGCGCGGCAAGGTAGTCGGCGGCGCTGTTGCGCTCACCGGTGTAGAACAGCTCGGCGAGGTCGATCTCGGATCCCAGCCGCTTGGTGCGCGCGGTGAGCTTCTCGGCCCAATCGGCGGGAATCGAACTCAGGTCCATGTGCTCGGTCGCGATCCGGCTGCCCGGTGCCGACAGCGCGGTGATGTCGTCGAACAAGCGGTCCTGCGCCTCCGGCGGCAGGTAGACCAGGAGGCCCTCGGCGCTCCACGCCGTCGGGGCGGCGGGATCGAAACTCTTCTCCTTCAAGGCCTTCGCCCAGTCGTTGCGAAGGTCGATCGCTACGGTTCGGCGTTGCGCGGTGGGTTCGGCGCCGAGGCCGGCCAGCGTGCGGGTCTTGAATTCGATGACCTCCGGTTGGTCGATCTCGTAGACGACGGTCCCCGCGGGCCACGGCAGGCGGTAGGCCCTGGTGTCGAGACCGGAGGCGAGGATTACGGCCTGCCGCACCCCGGCTCGACCCGCATCCATGAAGAAGTCGTCGAAGAATCGGGTTCTAACGGCCATCTGCTCGTTCATCGCCCGCCGGTTCAGCAGCGGATCGTCGCCGTCGCCGAGCGACTCGCCGTCGACGACCTTGACGAACGTCTCCATGCCGACGGCGCGGACCAGCGGCTCGGCCCACGGGTCGTCGAGAAGAGCGTCGGGGCCCTGTGACGCCGTGGCGCGGGTGGCGGCTACCGCGGTGGCGGTGGCGCCAACACTGGAGGCGAGGTCCCAGCTGTCGTCAGCGGTGCGTGTCATGAAAGGTCTCCTTCGAGGGTGGCGATGACGGACAGGGAATTGCGCAGGGCCGCGAGTTCCTCGGAGTCGGGGAACTCCCGGCCGTAGTCGGCGAACACGTCGGGTCGGGGACGGGCCGACACACTCCAGCCCTTCGCGGTCAGGTAGTCGACGACGGGCGTGCGCTCACCGGCGTAGGTCAGGTCGGCGATGTTCACGTCGAAACCGTGAGTCCGCCACTGCTCGGCCAGCGCGCCGGCGCGGCCGCCGAATGTTGCCCCGCCGTCCGGGTGATATTCGGTGGCGAGGCGACTGCCGGGCGCCGACACCGCGGTGATGTCGTCGAACAAGCGGTCCTGGGCGTCGGGCGGGAGGTAGACGAGAAGGCCCTCGGCGCTCCACGCCGTCGGCGCCGCGGCGTCGAACCCGGCGGCCGCGAGCGCCGACGGCCAGTCGTCGCGCAGGTCGACCGCGACGGCGCGGCGGTCGGCGGTGGGGGTGGCACCGAGGTCGGCCATCGCCGCGGACTTGGCGCCGAGCACCGCAGGTTGGTCGATCTCGAACACCGTCGTGCCCGCCGGCCACGGCAGTCGGTAGGCCCTCGAGTCGAGACCCGAAGCCAGGATCACCGCCTGCCGCACGCCGGTTCCGGCGGCATCGACGAAGAAGTCGTCGAAGAACCGGGTCCGGACTCCCATGACGTCGGCGAGCATCCGGCTGGCGCCGTCGGCTTCGCCGTCGAGGGTCAGGGTGCCGTCGACCAGCTTGACGAGGAACTCGATGCCGACGGCGCGAACCAGGGGAGCGGCGTAGGGGTCGTCGACGAGGGGATTGGTCTCACGCGAGGCCAAGGCGCGGCCGGCCGCGACCATGGTGGCCGTCGCCCCGACGCTGGAGGCCAGGTCCCAGTCGTCGCCGTCAAAGCGTTTCGAGTCGGTATGGGTCATCGACGCCTCCAACTATTAGTTAGCTGATGTAACGAGACGTTGGCGACTGTACGCTCTGAAGCTGAAGCGCCCATCAGGCCGCGTTCACGCCGATCGGATGAGGGTCCGACCGGCGGCAACTGTTACCCTCGTAGACTGTTCCAACGCGCGATTGCGCTGGCTGCAGGCACGCCTGCGCACCGGCTGACGGATCGCACAGGACTTACCCATAACGCGCTGGTTGGACCAGCCCCATCGGCACGCCGCGACGTCAGTCCGGCTGCGCAGGAGGAAGAGTGCTTTCGGCTTTCATCTCGTCACTGCGGACGGCCGACCTCCGACGGAAGATTCTCTTCACCCTCGGCATCGTCATCCTCTACCGGGTCGGTGCAACGCTGCCGTCTCCTGGCGTGAACTACCCCAACGTGCAGCAGTGCATCAAGCAGGTCCAGGGCGGTGACTCGGCGCAGATCTATTCGCTGATCAACCTGTTCTCCGGCGGCGCGCTGCTCCAACTCTCCGTATTCGCGGTCGGCGTGATGCCCTACATCACCGCCAGCATCATCGTGCAGCTGCTGACCGTGGTCATCCCGCGGTTCGAGCAACTGCGCAAGGAAGGCCAATCCGGCCAGGCCAAGATGACGCAGTACACCCGCTACCTCGCGGTGGCGCTGGCGCTGCTGCAGGGCACCTCGATCGTGGCGCTGGCCGCCAACGGCGGACTGCTGCAGGGCTGCAGCCTCGACATCATCTCCAACTCGTCGATCTTCACCCTGGTCGTCATCGTGCTGGTGCTCACCGCAGGCGCGTCGCTGGTCATGTGGATGGGCGAGCTGGTCACCGAGCGTGGCATCGGCAACGGCATGTCGCTGCTGATCTTCGCCGGCATCGCCGCTCGGATCCCGTCCGAGGGCAAGATGATCCTCGACGGCCGCGGACCGACCGTCTTCACCATGGTCTGCATCGCCGCCCTGATCATCATCGTGGGCGTCGTGTTCGTCGAGCAGGGCCAACGACGCATCCCCGTGCAGTACGCCAAGCGCATGGTTGGACGCCGCATGTACGGCGGCACGTCGACCTACCTGCCGTTGAAGGTCAACCAGGCCGGCGTCATCCCCGTCATCTTCGCGTCGTCGCTGATCTACATCCCGCACCTGATCACCCAGCTGGTGCAGAGCGGCAGCGCCAACCCCGGCACCGGGTGGTGGGACAAATTCGTCGCGGACTACCTGACCAACCCCGCCAGTCCGGTGTACATCGCGATCTACTTCGGCCTGATCGTCTTCTTCACGTACTTCTACGTGTCGATCACGTTCAACCCCGACGAACGCGCCGACGAGATGAAGAAGTTCGGTGGCTTCATCCCTGGCATCCGACCTGGCAAGCCAACGGCGGACTATCTGAGATACGTTCTGAGCCGAATCACCCTGCCCGGCTCGATCTATCTCGGTGTGATCGCCGTTCTGCCCAACTTGTTCTTGGAGATCGGCAACACCGGAAGCGTGCAGAACCTGCCGTTTGGCGGCACCGCGGTTCTCATCATGATCGGTGTCGGACTGGACACCGTGAAGCAGATCGAGAGTCAGCTGATGCAGCGCAACTACGAAGGGTTCCTCAAGTGAGAATCGTGTTGCTTGGACCGCCCGGCGCAGGCAAGGGGACGCAGGCCCAGAAGCTCGTCGAGAAGTTGGGCATCCCGCAGATCTCCACCGGGGACCTCTTCCGGCACAACATCACCACCGGCACCGAACTCGGGCTCGAGGCCAAGAAGTACCTCGACGCCGGGGATCTGGTGCCTGCCACCCTCACCAACGCACTCGTCGACGACCGGCTCGACGACGAGGACGTCGCCGACGGGTTCATCCTCGACGGCTTCCCCCGCTCGGTGGAGCAGGCCGAGGCGCTGCGCGACATGCTGGCCAAGCGCAACCTGCAGCTCGACGCGGTGCTGGAGTTCCGGGTCTCCGAGGACGAGCTGCTCAAGCGGCTGAAGAGCCGGGGACGCGCCGACGACACCGAAGAGGTCATCCTCAACAGGATGAACGTCTACCGGGCCGAGACGGCACCGCTGCTGGACTACTACTCCGACGAACTCAAGACCGTCGACGCCGTCGGCGATCTCGACGAGGTGTTCGCCCGCGCGCTGCGCGCACTCGGCAAGTAGACCGATGATCGGACTGCCCAGCCTGCGCGGCCGCAAGGCCGTTCCGCACCGCACCGCGGGTGAACTGGACTCCATGGCCGCGGCGGGAGCTCTCGTCGCCAAGGCGCTTCTGGCCGTCCGGCAGGCCGCCCAACCGGGCGTCTCCACCCTCGACCTCGACGTCATCGCCGAATCGG
>Ga0247732_10001156_pt1 | contig 10931 bp, 12 predicted proteins | sample UWRJL163409C2_FD_180940 | JGI IMG/M metagenome (GOLD analysis project Ga0247732, IMG submission 180940) | Plant litter microbial communities from Arlington Agricultural Research Station in Wisconsin, United States - UWRJ-L163-409C-2 | ecosystem: Environmental > Terrestrial > Plant litter >...
TCCCTGCCTTTCGCTCAGACATCAAGTCCAAGAACCAAAGATGGACGTCGATATCTTTACCTTCAATCCAGACCTCCGCCATAACACCGATTATATTAAAGTCCCTCGCGAAAATCCTCTAGGGCATCAGGAAGATTAAAAGACCTTTCCTGGATGAACAAGGCATGCTACCCATCCCTATATCACCAAGCAACTGTCGGTCTGCGCAAATATCTTTCCAGTAAGTCCCTTCTTTGGTCAGTTCCTGAGATGAATGCGCATGTCATAGAGCCATGTCCTACAACCTAATATATGCGCGACATTTTGTGAGGTGACACGGCTGAAAATTGTCCCTATCAGAACCTTCGGTACCGAAGGAGTGACACACTTCATGTGACCGTTGATGTTAATTGCACTCATTTGCAGGGAGTCATGAAGCAAACGCGCTGAGGGCAGACGCGACGCCTTTCTCTGAATCCCACATCATGTCAGAAATACGAACGCGACCGCAGCGAGCCGCAGCACTGAAGAGAGCATACAAAGAAGACGAGTCCTTCAGCGGGGTCGATGACAACGTTTCTGAGCCCGAGGTTGTCCCAAGTAAGCTGCACACCCGTCCTTTCAGTCCTATCTCATCTACTCTGAAGAAAAGGTCCAACGGCCCAAGAAAAAGGTCCTCAATAGGCCGGCTTATGTGCTCGCGAACAACAGCTCGAAGCGGCGTCGCAAAAATTTGTCAAAGTTCCTCGACATGCCGCTGGACGTTCTCTACGAGGTCCGTTCGTTGTCGCGTTCGAAAGCAAAGCTGAGACTATGCTAGATTTTCAGCGCCCTTCATCCCAAAGATATTTTGAGCCTGTCCCGCGCGACTCGCATATTCAGAGAGACTTTGGAATCCCCGAGCGCGCGTGGTGTCTGGCGATCTGCGATGGACCAGGACGGCGCCCCGTCCTGCCCTTCGGACTGGACAGAGCCACGCTGGGCTGCTCTGCTGTACGATCACACCTGTCAAGTGCGTATTCCGTACACTTTTTCAATCATGTAGTGGTTCTGAGTCCGCCCAGACCTGTATGGCGAAGAATGTGCAGCGCGATTACTACATGCGGAGGAGAGTGTGTTCCCGCTGCAGGAGGGAAGTGTGAGTCCCTTATGATCTTTTCTTCAGTTTCATGTGTTGATGTGTTCCTGAAGCATTGTTGGCCCGCGCAAAGTACGTCAAAGCCATTGGCTGTACGACGATGTCCAACAAACCATGTCCATGACGCCGGTGACACCAGGTATATCGCGTTCCTACATCACAAGATTTCAATGCTGATCAATACGCTGTAGACCCTCCTTCCGGCGGTGCCAGTCGAACAAAAATGTTCTGGCATATAAAAGACCTCGAACTAACTGACCGAACCTTGTCGCGTCTGCAGGACAAAACGGCGCTCGAAACGTGGATGAAAAAACAATCCAATCTTCTCGAGGAGATTCGAGAGGTACAGTGGTGCATCCCTTTGACCGTTTCTGATACTTACGCCTTTGTAAGCTGGCCGTTCAGTGTAACGGCTGGGAGTGGAGGAAGAGCGGACAACGTCGCGAGGAAGGTCACCAAGCTGCACAGCGACGCCTCCAGGAGTAAATGCCTTTATTAATATTGGAAGAAGTTTATTCTAACCTCTTCTCAGTGTTAAAGAACGCCTCAAGGCTCTCGGTTATTCGAGCGATGACGTTGAGGGTGTGAAGTATAACTCTGAAGTCCGGAGGACAACGCCGTTGACCGAAAGATGTGAGTTCCTTTATAACGATCTTGGTCGCGCTTAAACTTCGCTCAGCTTGGAACATGATTAAGAAAGGACTCGTCGCGCGTATCGAGGTAATCCGTGAAGAAAAACTTCGTAAAGCCCTGTATGAGCGACACGCCAAACGGCGGTTGATTGTCGACGGGATCTACCAAAGCTACAAAGCCCAACGCACCGCTTTGGAATGCCGCCTCTTGCCGTACACAATTGAGCTCTGCCTAGTTCCAGAAATCAAAGAGCGCATTGAAGCAGGGTTGGAAGTAGAGGCCACTCCAGAAGCCTTTTCCGACGTTGAGGAACGGATATCCGATCTTATTCTTGCCGTGAAGGAGATGGTCAAGCAGGAGGCACAAGTGACGTTTGCTCAGAGTCGACCAGGCGCTAATGGGCCGGTTGATCTCAACCTTGCTACGAGTGTGCTGCAATGCATGACCTGCAAGGGGGTAATGTTTGGATGGAGCGAGATAGAGGAGCACCATTGTATGGCCAGATCGACGGGTCTCTCCTACTCTGTGTATCAGCAAGACCTCCCAACCTTTGACCAGAACACCATGTATCATATCCCCGCCGAGACATTGATTCACCAGGTCATTGAACTTGCGGGTCTTGATCCAGCCACAGCCACCATCGCAGACATGGATGCTGCCGACATGTCCTACTTCTGCCCCCATTGCCTAACCAGATATGTTCCTTCCGGATTGACGTATTATTACTCGTGGCGCTCAATTGTGAGTTTCTATCTATTTGACAGATCTTGCTGCTGATAGCTTGACCCTCCCCGTAGATTCACCACTACCTCGTCGGTATCGAGATGGGCAAGAATTGCAAGGTCGAAATTGCGTCTGCAGACATACTCGATCACCTTCGCGATTTACGGGCCGTCTCTCAGGTCATGAATAACAGCTGTATCTGGTACTGTAATCACTGCCCACCAAGCAATGGTCCTGGTAAGGTCAAGTCAGATTGCATCACCCATCTCTCGACAATGTATGTTCCCTCGCCCGTACTGACTTATTCCCAATTCTCACCACCCCCCTTCTTTCTTTCGTTTAGGCATCAAGTTCAAGTGCCGAAGATGGAGGTCGATATCTTCAGCTTGAATCCATACCTGCGCCATAACACAGATTCCGTCATTGTCCCTCGCGACAACCCTCCGGCGACACAAGAATGAGTCCTTAAGTTCATCTGGTTTTCTCAATATATGATTTTATGTGCCGATCAATGCGGTGGTGTGAGGCTATCTCCCAAGACGGAACGTAATGCAGGCTGCAGCAAAGACACTTGCGGTCTATATTGGACGGCAGACGGGGACGCACGGAACCACTTTCATGCCTGAGAAGCCCCATTTACGTGCTTCCGTTTTAAAGAGGCGCTCTCAAAGGAGGCTCAATTCATTCGCGTGGTGTTCCATTCTAATGTGCAATTTATCAAGTATATCATCAAAGTTCTTGAGGTTTATCATTACTCTACCACATACAGCGTCAAAAAAGAAGGGGAATACATACAGGTATCTCATCACATCATCAAATCATTGCTTCGGGCCAAGGTGTATCGAAGGTATGGAAAGTAGGACAGTTAATCAGAGGTACAGTCATAGAAGGTCTGGTGTTCACGGTTCTGAACTGTCTGAGGTCATCGATCATCCGCTCGGCCATGGAGCTTCAAGATTTCAAGCTTCAAGCATTACTCGGACGAGCAAGCCCCAATCAAAGGGTATAGCGAAAATCAGGGTGCCTATCGCCGAGCTCCATCCAGGCTTCCAATCCACCATCTGGATCTTTCCTAGTGGCGTAAGGAGCGAGAACGGTTTGACGATGGATGTGGGACATCTTCTTCTCGTTTTGTCGTGTCAGGTAGGCCATGTTTACGAAGGAACCGAGCATGACGACTATTGAGCTGAGAGAACGCGTCAAGGGTCGCCCAAAGGAGCAGGTAATAAAGCTTACAAGCCGAGGTTTAGCAGTGTCGTGTTGTGGAAGTGCGGTCCGTTCTTGCTAGGGTAAGACCAGGTGCTAAGAATGCCACCCTAAACGTATATTTGTCAAGACGAAGAAAGCGAATAGAAAGAGGTGGAGAGAACGTACCGAGTTTGTAGCAATGAACCCCAGCGCCACGCTTGTGGCCCTCCGGTAGTATGGCTCGGAATTGTTCGCCATCCAGGCTGACAAAATAGGAGGTGTGGCGTATACCCCTGGTACCATCAGGTATAGTGCCCCGTACATAGTATATTTTCCTTTCGCACAGAGGAAGAGGGAAAATCCTGCGACTGCCAAGATGGAAACGACGGCGTTGATGATTCCCCGCGACTGATATCTGTCGGAGCAAAAGGCTGAAGCAAGCGTAACTGGAATAAGATCAGTAACGGATCGGTCTAGGGAGTAGGGACGATATTATAGAGAAAGCCCTTACCGACGAATCCTGCAGCAAATGGGCCGACGCTTAAAAGCTGTGTCTTGTTTCTGTCGAATCCTAGCTGTTGGACGATTGATGGAAGGAAGAGCGCGAGACCGTAAAGCATCGCGCCGCCCATGAAGAACATGATAAAAACAATGATTACTTGGGGTGAACTTGCTGAGCGAAGGATTTCTCGAGCGTGGAATTTGTCCGAGGGATGGATGGAAGGTCGGTCGCGTTCCAGTCGTTCCATGATGATACTATGCAAGAGTTAATATCGTGCGTAGTAGACGCCAATATCGATAGCCTCAGGCTTCCACGGACGAGGACGACTTACTCTTTTTGGCGGCTAGTCAAGAACTTTGAATCCCGTGGTGTCGATGGGACGAGGAAAAATCCAACCAGACCAACTAAGATTGTGAAACATCCTTCCTGTTGATTGGTCAGTAACCTGACCTGCAAAGAGGTGGGGAAACACTCGTACAAGGATGAAAATCCATGCCCAGCCGGGTTTACCACCGACACCATCCATTAGTTGAATAGCCGCGGCCAGAAGCCCCGAAAAAGCGCCAGAAAGCTGACAACGCCCGTAAGCTCATGCGAATCTAAACGATTCCTACAGGGAACAGGCGTGAGGCTCACCGAAGCGGCCGAGAAGAAGAGAGCGATGCTAGTTAAAAAAAAAAAAGGTTTGAATTTAGCAACCGTCGACTTCACTTAGTATGGAATAATTGTTAACTTACCGGAGAGCAAGTTCTCTTCTCGTGTAAAAGCCTGATAGGTAGAGTACTATGCCGGGGAACATTGGGCCTTCGACGAGACCTAGAACGGCCCTCACCGCGACGAGTCCAGCGAAAGAGGACACGAGGCCTGCAACGAGGTGTCAGAAGGATACAGTCCACGGACGTCTATACGTCAAAAGAGCGCTTCCGACCTTGAAGCGTTACTATGACACCCCATATAGTGAGCAGCGATGGCATCAGCCGCGAAGGCCCTATTCGGCGAAGGAGCAGATTGGACGGCAGTTCGGCGCAGATGTAAGGTCTGTTGGTTGGCGAAGGTAAATGAGATCGCCAGTGCTGGGTGATCGACTTACACGAAGAGGACTGTGACGCAGATTTGATACTGGCGGTCTGTGAGGCCAAGCTCTTTCTGCAAACCGGCGACTCTTGCATTGCCTAATGGTAATATGGATTAATGAATCGGTGGGCAAGGACGACGCTGCGTACCGATGTTGGAGCGGTCCTTTTGAAAGACGTCGAGTTAGATGGGAAGACTATGTGAGTGACGGACAGCTCACGTACCAAGAATGACAGGAGATAGAAGATGGTCATCACGGGCAAGACGGTGTAGTCCAGCTTGCGCACTGCTCTTCTCTCTTCGTCTCGACTATAGCGCACGAGCGTAAGGTTATTTGTGCCAACTTGAAGCTCGGAATCCGATCTGAATGCAAAGAGGGACTGATGTTTCTCCATCGAGGAGTCAGACATCTCTAGGAAAGTATCAGAGTGGAGTACAAGGACAACGGAACGGGACTCGCCTGGACGATGCGGGGGAGGATGAAAATGTTGGGGAAAGATAAAAATGGGCCGAGCAAAATTACTGACTGGTTTATCTACGTGCGAACCAAGATGCTTATATTGAAGAACGATTGCAATCTTCTCCATGACACATAAGCAAGATAAAAATACATTACCGGGCATGCGCCATGCTTCAGGGGGCGCTACCGTGGAGTGTCCTCGTGGCACAACGAGAACTTTGCGGAGAGAGAAGTTTCTGCCAGAGCCCTGCAAAAGTCTTCGGTTGCGGATGACGGGTTGGACGAGGCCGGTCTTTGCATCTTATCTTATCTGATGCTAGCGTGCATAACGGGTCTCGTTTGTACCGCGAAGATGTCGAAGCGAGCACCCTTTATCGTGGTAGAAGGCCTTGATAGATCAGGGAAAACGACACAGACGGAGAAGCTGCTCACTCGGCTGACGGAATCTGGCGTCCAGGCCAAGCTGGTCAAGTTTCCGGGTATGCCAAAGGTCTTGTTACAATAACCCTGATTTGACGACGCCGAAGACAGGACGACGACAATAGGACAAATGATTGACTCGTACCTACGTTCGGCGTCGGAGCTCGACGACAGGGCAATCCATCTTTTGTTTTCTGCCAACCGATGGGAACTCGCGTGAGTGGTCTGTTTATCGGACTACGGCTGGCTGATGCGCACTAGGCAGACAATTGAAGCGTATCTCGACGCAGGGACCACGGTCATCTGCGATCGGTACGCATTCTCTGGAATCGCCTTTTCTGCATCCAAGCTAGACGCAAAGGGCGAGCCCCTGTTGTCGTACGAATGGTGCAAAAACCCAGAGATCGGATTGCCTTGTCCGGACTTGGTTCTCTTCTTCGACATTACGCCCGAGAAGGCTCGGGAACGCGGTGGATACGGAGGCGAAAGATATGAAAAGGAGGATATGCAGCGTCGTGTACGCCAAATTTTTGTGAAAATCGGCGCAGAATTGGAGGGAAGGTGGAAAGTGGTAGATGCTGGCCAAGACGTGGCTGTCGTCAGCGAGCAAGTGTGGTCTATTGTGCGTCCTCTGGTTACAGAAGGTGTCCCTGCGCCTTTGGAGAAACTCTGGACGTAGATATTCGTTTCATATTCGCGGGCTTGCCGTAGACACGTTGGTTTGGCCGGCTGCTGCTACTGCCGGCAGGACCCGCCACAGTATGACTAAACTGTGATATGTGACGGTAACGGTCACATCAAGCCTGCGGCGTGATTCAGCGCTCTCCACCACACATCCACCACCATTCTTTGACGACGACGACGATGGCGACAAAGGCCGCTCAGAAACGGGTGCGTGCGCTGTGCATAGCTGCGCTTTGCAGCTTTCACTGTCGATGGCCGTTAGCAGAATCCGCTCATATGATCTCCGTCTCCAGTTAAGCAAGGAGTATGTCGTGATGCAGAAGGAACCGCCACCGTTTGTGTGGGCGTCGCCGGACGAGAAGAACATTCTGAACTGTGCGTAGCTCCCGATTCCACTGTCGAATTGCCCGGAGTTTGCTGACTTGTCCGACAGGGAACTTCCTTATCGTGCGCTGCTCTGTCTCGCTTCTGCTGTCGCTAGGAATTAACATGTGCCGCAGCGAGGACCTCCAGATTCTCCATATACAGGTGGAGAATATCATGGCATTCTCATGTTTCCGTCGGAGTACCCTTTCAAACCACCTGGCATCAAGGCAAGGACTTGTATTTTACACGACAACACTGTTTCTAACCGCCTTGTCTTTAGATGTTTACTCCCTCAGGTCGTTTCCAGCCTGATAAGAAGATTTGTTTCTCCATGTCGGACTTCCATCCAGGCTCCGTACGTCCATCTTTGCTTCCCATCAACCTACCCGTACGACCGTTTCTCAGTGGAATCCTGCATGGAGCGTCGCAACTATCCTTACCGGTCTCCTGTCATTCATGCTCTCCGACGAAATGACGACAGGTTCGGTTAATACTTCTGACGCACATAAACGCGCATTTGCAGTGCGCAGCCACGCCTGGAACATTGCCTCTCCACGATTCCGGGAAGCCTTCCCAGACGTAAGCTCTCTTGCTGCTGATGCCAATTCTACTTAATATCTCGTCAGTATTGCACACCCGAGCCCCGCGACCTCCCCAACATGGGCGACAAGGAGCGCGGTAAACCCGACACTCCTTTATCGACAACATCAGCGCAAGCATCACCATTGCCGCCTTTGGTTACTCCCACACCGCCCTCCGTTCCCTCAATAGGGGCCGCTCAGCCGCGGATGGCTGCCGGAAATGACGAGACGCCGATAAACAGACCAGTTGGGCCGCCCATTCCTCCACCGACTGGCTGGACTGCACTGCGACATTTCCTCTATGAAAAATGGCGCTTGTGCGCGTTCATCGCTTTGGCCGTGATGGTCTCCCGATTTTCCTCCAGAGCGTAAAGCCAACCTCTTTTAATTCCTTCTTGATCCAACAGGCACATCGCCATCGCCCCAGGGGCTCTATCATTACATACCACGCTTATTGTTTTCATTTTCTTTCTCGGCGCCTATATATATCGTGTACCCTCTTGCAGAACTGTTTTTTTTTCCATCTCAGAGCGCTCTTTCACTCATTTGATTAGCACCCTCCTTCATCCATTCAATGCCCGTTTAGTGCTGCACATACGCACTGCGTGTGGCTTCAGCAGTCGACGTGGACGGTGTATGTGTTCTATTGGTTACTCCTTTTCCCCCTTCGAACGTCACCTGAAACATTATGGCCACCTATAGAGGCTAAGCTATTCCTTCAATCCTTGTTGATGTTCTTAATCGCTCCCCATCACTCTCACGATCCTGCCCATTCTTGTCCGCTGTTCATTGTTTCCCTTCTCTCTTGTGTCTATTATCTAATTCTGGCCCCACTCTGGATCTTCCTCCTTCTCCCCTCTTCATACTTTTCATCTGTCTCTTCGCCCCCTTTATGCCCACCTCCACCAGCATACCGGACCACAACTTCTCGGGCGACCCATTTTAGGATTGAAGAGGCAGGCAGAAACTCAGGCACAGCATCTTGGTTAGCCCAGGCTGGGTTTGACAGTCCTACATATTTGATCTTCCTGGTCCTTTGAGTGGTTTTTTCTTTGGTTTGAGTTGTCTGGTGATTGGGCCATATGGTGGAGCAGATAGGCTTGGGGTATTGGGTGATTGGGTCTAAATGTAAATCTCGCATCGAACATATTTTCTCATACGTAGGAACACTTTATGGTAATGAGTTGGAGAAAAAGGTGAATAAAAATGATTGTATCTTATTCTATGATGGTGTGGCAAAGGAGGGTGTGGGGCCGGTGGCAGCCTCATTCTTCTCCCAGGGTTCGGGTGGATATGCGGGTGAGTGGAGCGACAAGATCTTATCGCATCGCGATTTAGTTGACTCGGCGACTAGGGATTTCTACATGGGGTATTCAACGTGGCCAAGCAAATGTTAGCAGCGGACTTCGTGCAACAAAGCAACTTGCTCAAGCTGACAATCCAAAAAATCCAAATTAATCGTTTAAAGCCAAACCAGCACACGAATATTATCATTTATCATCATTTCCTGTAACGACCACCGAAGGATTTTCCTTTTGTGCTCTGTTTCTTCCGTTCTCTCTCCTCTTCCCGAGCCTTCGCACCACGCTGTCGCGGATCAATGACTTCATAGTCCCGTTCAGCCTTGTCCGTCTCTTCAGTGTTGTCTTTGGGGAAATTCAGGGCGTGGGTCATGAATCCCTTGTCGTCGTCCACTTCGACGCCTTCTGCTTCAGCCCCGTCGGCATCAACAGCGCCTGCCTCCTTCTCATGACCATTATCGCCGCCCTCGTCCGCGTGTTCATCATCAACAAACATCCTATCCTGCAGCTTTCCCCGGAAACTATTCAGCGCAGCTAAAATGTCCCCTTCGTCCTTCTTCTTCCCCTTCTTGTGAATCCCGCGGTTCTGAGAATACTTGGCAAGCTCTTCGGAGAGTAGGGATTTTTTGGCTTTCTTCCGTGCAGCTTCGTCGTCGGAATCGTCGCCCTCGCGTTTGCGCTGGAGTTTGCGGATCTCTGCTTCCATCTTTTCGATTTCTGATTTTCGGGCCGTTCTAGAAAGGGTTGAGGGCTGTGATGAGTGGTTAGGACGGAAGGAGACGACATACCCGCTTGCGGATTGTTCTTGGGCGTGTCGTTCTCGGATTTTGGTGATATCGTCCTCCATCTTTTCACTCTTCTTCTTGGGCTAGTGGGAATGTTAGAGCAGGTCGGAGTGGTGCGTTCCTGTGCGTACCTTGCTTTCTTTCTCGGACGATTCCTCGCGTACCTTGGGCTCGATAACAGGTGGAGCATATGAAACCTTTTTGCTTGAGGCAGACTTTGCCTTCTCAGGCCCAATAGTAGTACCAGGGATAGCAGTACCAGGGTCAATGACTAAAATTCATTAGCTTAAAGAAAGAAGATGAGAGGAGCACGCACGGTCAGGCCGAACAATAGACTTTTTCTTAAATACGACCTCCTCTTCCGCCTCTTCCTCCGCACCAAAGCTCAGAAGCTTGGTATTCCTACACCAATCGTCAAATTCTGTAATAGATGCCAACAAAAAAACATACTTCTTTGCGCCTCTTCTCTGCTGCTCTTCCTCCCTTTCACGCTGAGCCTTTTCTTTGGCACGTTGCTGAGCGCGCTTCTCTGCCGCTGTGATGCGAGGTATAATATCAGGAAAGGGATTGTCGATTATTCGGATGGACCTGATCTTGGGAGGACTGAAGAATAATTAGCAAGGTAGATGGTTGCTGGAGCTGGACGTACTAGAGAGGTTTGCCCTCAGGATCCAACTCTGTGGACGCGTTTAGTGTGACGAGGTTTGACACTGCATTCAACCCACACACCCAGTTCTCCAATTTTCAATACATCTAGGGAAGAGTTAGTGAAATGGAAGCCGTTTGATAATGAAGACGCACTGTAGACCGTGTCTCCGATACAGCGTCCGAACAGAGTATGCTTGCCGTGCAACTCGTCGGCTCTATCTACGACGCGTTAATACAGTCCTGTCCAAAGCAGAAGGGATTGTACCAAGAGTAATGAAGAATTGCGAATCGTTGGAGTTCTTCGTTCCGTTGTTGGCCATTCCAACTAGCCCTCGATGACTGTACCGGAGACGTGGATGGATTTCATCTTCGAACGGTTCTGAACGCAGAGACTTCAGTTTTATCCAAGGAAAAGCTAGCGTATAGACTGACCTCCGTAGAAAGACTCT
>Ga0247732_10001157_pt1 | contig 10921 bp, 15 predicted proteins | sample UWRJL163409C2_FD_180940 | JGI IMG/M metagenome (GOLD analysis project Ga0247732, IMG submission 180940) | Plant litter microbial communities from Arlington Agricultural Research Station in Wisconsin, United States - UWRJ-L163-409C-2 | ecosystem: Environmental > Terrestrial > Plant litter >...
CGTCGAGCACCGACAGTGCGGCGCCCTCGATGAGGCGGGCGAGCGTGCCCGGTTCGATGTCGGTTCGCAGCTGCCCGGCGTCGACTCCCTGGCGCACGAGGTCGAGGACCCCGCGGCGCACGGGCTCGAGGCCCTTGCCCACGATCTCGCGGCGCGGGCCGCGAATGGCGAGCTGCGCGGTGACGCGCACGTCTTCGACCTCGCTCCAGAGTCGCGCGCCGACGAGGGCGAGGGCGATTCGCGCATCCGAATGCCGGATGGGCGCGAGCGCCGCCGTGACCCGGGCGATGCCCCGGTCGTTCAGCTCCGCGACCAGCTCGTCGCGGGTGCTGAAGTGGCCGTAGATCGAGCGGCGCGACAGGCCGGCGGCCGAGGCGATCGTCTCGAGCGACGCATCCGGGTCGTGGTTGAGCTCGGATATGGCGGCGTCGAGGATGGCGACCCTGTTCTCTGCCGCGTCGCGCCGGGGTGCGCGGGGCGGCCTGGAGGTGCGGCGGGGGGAGATGCTGGTGTCGGTCACTGGATGATTCTAATAACTTGCACATCAATGTGCAAGTTATTTGAGTGTATGCCGGCCGACTCCGCGGAGTGGGTAATCGACTGCCACGCAATGAGTAGAGCCTGCTCAGTCGCCGCCGCACGCATCGCAGGAGAGTGGTGTCACTGCCGGAGACCGGCACCACATCACAGACACCCCGAACCATAGACACACCGACGAAGAATCGAGACGAGAAATGAACATCATCAAAGGCTTCCGCGATATGGGCGCGATGCTGAACGCGGCCCCCGGGCTGATCGAGTCCGCCAACGAGATGTCCGCCCAGGCGAAGGCCATGCAGACACCCGCATCCGGTGCAGCCGGAGCCTACGGATTCGGCGCGCCCGTGCCGATCGAGCCGAATCCCGCCAACCTCGTGCCGATCGCCGGCGTCGACATCGAACTCTGGGCCCGCATCGCCAAGGGCATCGCCCCCTACGGCTACGACGCGTCGAAGCTGCCGGCGGTCGCCGCCTCGTTCGGCGTCGCTCCGGCGGACTGGGCCGTCGCGGTCGAGGGCTGGAACACCCGCCTGGCCGCCGATCCCGGCGTCGCCCAGCGCTTCAACGCCCTCTACCGGGCCGCCTGATCATGGGCCTCTTCGCAAGCTACGTCAAGGTCATGAAGCTCACGAATGAGATGGAGAAGAACAGCGACGTGAAGGGCGACCTCGCCCGCATGCAGGCCGGCATGAACGGAGCGAATCAGACCCTCGCCACGATGACCGCCCAGCGTCAGGCGGCCGAGCGCGCCGCGATCGACGGCCCTGTCGACGGTCCCGTCGACGGCCGGTTCGACCGCATCGAGGCCGCGGCCACCGTCACCGAGTTCGTTCCGACCGGCATGGTGATCGCGGGTCGGCCCGTGATCGAGCTGCAGCTCGTCGTGGTGCTGCCCGGCGGCATCCCGCTGCCCGTGGCGCACAGCACCGCCATCGACCCGGCCCAGGCATCCCGCCTCGTGCCCGGGGCGCGCATCGTGGTCACGCTCGACCCCTCCGACCCCGCATCCCTGCGGATCGACTGGAGCAAGCCGTCACCCCTCTAGAGGTGCCGGGCTAGAAGGGTCAGCACCTGGTCGGCCGTGGGCACGCCGGATGCCCGGGCGAGCTCCGTGCCCGATTCGTCGCGAACCACGACGGTCGGCGTCGCGATGATGCTCGCCCGCTCGGCGTCATCCGGGCTCGACGCCACGTTCGACTCGCTGAAGTCGACTCGATCGCGCACGAACGGCTGCACCTGCTCGAGAACGCTGCGGGTCTGCGTGCACGCGCCGCAGAAGCTCGAACTGTAGAGGTGCACGGAGAGGGCCATACACAGTGCAACGCCATCGCGGCCCCGGGATTCCCGATGCGGCTGGCGTACGATCGAGATATGAGCGGCGACAACCTCCTCGGCCTGCCCGAGACACTCCTTCCCGAAGACACTGCAGTGATGGAGGCGCTCGCGGAGCGCTCTCCGGCCACGGCGGCCGATCTGGGCGAGCTGGTCAAGCAGTTCCCCACCTCGTCGCTGCTGTGGGCGCTGCTCTCCGAGGAGCTGTGGGCCGTCGGTGCGGTCCTTCCGTCGTACGCCTACGCCCGGGTCGGCTACCACCGCGGCCTCGACGCCCTGCGCAAGGGCGGCTGGCGGGGGCAGGGGCCCGTTCCCTGGTCGCACGAGCCCAACCGCGGCGTGCTGCTGTCGCTCTACACGCTGCGCCGTGCGGCCGAGGCGTTCGGCGAACTCGACGAGGTCAAGCGTCTCGGCGACTTCCTGCAGATGTCCGATCCGCGCGCGATCGACGCCATCGAGGCGACCATCCGCCCCGTCACCGACCAGCCGGTGACCGAGGCCATCATCATCCGCGGTCAGGACTGACGCAGAGGGGCATCCCGCGCGAAGCGCCTGCTGTAGGCGATCGCCAGAGCCGCGAGAGCCAGCAGTCCGACGCTCAACCCGACGATGTAGGCGATCACGCTGCCCCAGCCGTCGGTCGCCGGGTCGAGGAACGGGTACGGGTAGATGCCGTTCGACACGGCGCCCCGCACCAGTGAATAGGCCAGCCAGGCGACGGGGTAGATCATCACGACACTAAGCCGCCGCCAGGCCAATCCCGGGCGCCCGGGCGACACGAGCCAGTCGAGAACGATGAGCAGAGGCATCCAGACGTGCATGACCTCGCTCGGCCAGCCGAGCGCCTGGAAGCCCTGGCTCGGGCTGTCGTCTCGCAGCAGCAGGTTGTAGACGCCCGCGGTGACGATCGCGTAGGTGAGCGTCACCATGCGAACCGTCGTGAAGAGAACGGTGTCGCTCGCGCGTCGCAGCGCGAGAACGCCGCCGACCACGAAGACCACGATGTTCATCAGGGAGGTCTCGATGGTGAAGTAGCTGAAGTACTCCCAGGGATCGAACACGTTGTTGACCACCCGGTCGCCGATCTGAATGGCCATGGTCACCAGCAGGCCGAGGCCCGCCAGAAGACGAATCGCTCCCACCACTCTTCTGCTCATGGCACCCATTCGTAGCAGAAGGCCCGCCGGGTTTGCCTTCGACCGCCGATCAGCCGCTCGTCTACCGCCTCGGGTACCATGGGGTGGAACCTCTTCGCAGTGTTCCGGCCACTCCTCGTTCTCGAGGCCACTGACCGATAGGACTCTTCAATGCCAGCGATCGTTCTCATCGGCGCCCAGTGGGGCGACGAGGGCAAGGGCAAAGCCACCGACCTTCTCGGCGACCGGGTCGACTACGTCGTCAAGTTCAACGGCGGCAACAACGCCGGCCACACCGTGGTCGTCGGCGACAAGAAGTACGCGCTGCACCTGCTGCCGTCAGGAATCCTGAGCCCCGGCGTCACCCCGGTCATCTCCAACGGCGTCGTCGTCGACATCGAGGTGCTCTTCCACGAGCTCGAGGCGCTCGCCGCCCGCGGCGTCGACGTGTCGAAGCTGCTGGTCTCGGCCAACGCCCACGTCATCACGGCCTACCACCGCACCCTCGACAAGGTCACAGAGCGCTTCCTCGGCAAGAAGCAGATCGGCACCACCGGTCGTGGCATCGGCCCGAGCTACGCCGACAAGATCAACCGGGTCGGCATCCGCATCCAGGACCTGTTCGACGAGGGAATCCTGCGCCAGAAGGTCGAGGGCGCCCTCGACCTCAAGAACCACATCCTCGTGAAGGTCTACAACCGACGCGCCATCCAGGTCGACGAGGTCATGGCCGATCTGCTGTCGTACGTCGAGCGGCTGCGCCCGATGGTCGCCGACACGTCGCTCGTGCTCAACCGCGCGCTCGACGAGGGCAAGACGGTTCTGTTCGAGGGCGGCCAGGCCACGATGCTCGATGTCGACCACGGCACGTACCCGTTCGTCACGTCGTCGAACGCCACGTCGGGCGGCGCGGCCACCGGCTCGGGCGTCGCGCCGAACCGCATCGATCGCGTGATCGCGGTCGTCAAGGCCTACACGACGCGCGTCGGGGCGGGCCCCTTCCCCACTGAGCTGTTCGACGAGTCCGGCGAGTTCCTGCGCTCGAAGGGCTTCGAGTTCGGCACCACCACCGGGCGTCCCCGTCGCTGCGGCTGGTACGACGCGCCCATCGCCCGCTACAGCGCTCGCATCAACGGAGTCACCGACTTCGTGCTCACCAAGCTCGACGTGCTCACCGGACTCGAGGCCATCCCGGTCTGCGTCGCCTACGACGTCGACGGCGTTCGCGTCGACGAGGTCCCCGTGTCCCAGTCCGACTTCCACCACGCCGTGCCCATCTACGAGGAGTTCCCCGGCTGGACCGAGGACATCACGGGTGCCCGCGAGTTCTCCGACCTGCCGGTCAACGCGCAGAACTACGTGCTGGCCCTCGAGAAGATGAGCAACGCCCGCATCTCGGCCATCGGCGTCGGCCCCGGTCGCGACGAGATCGTCGTGCGGCACGACCTGCTCGAGTAGCAGCCATGGCGTGTGAGCGTCCGCCCTTCGGCGACGTCATCGAGGGGCGCTTCATCTCGCTCGAGCCGCTGACCCGGCGACTCGTGCCGGAGCTGTTCGCGGCCATCGGGCATCCACAGGTCTTCGCCGGCGGCTACGGCGGCGGCCCCGCCGCCTACCGCGACACGCTCGACGGCTTCACCCAGTTCGCCGAGACGTACTACGCGTGGGATGCCGCGAACGTGCACGCGGTGCGGCTCGTCGGCGGGCCGCACGACGGCCTGCTGGTCGGCACGTCGACGCTCGGCGACCTCGATCCGTCTCTCGGCTACGCGCACCTCGGCTGGACGGCCTACGACCCGCGCGTCTGGGGCACGGTCGTGAACGCCGAGACGAAGCTGCTCATCCTGTCGTCGGCCTTCGACAACGGATTCGAGCGCGTGAAGATCCAGGCCGATGTGCTGAACACGCGGTCGCGCGCCGCCATCGCCAAGCTCGGCGCCACCTTCGAGGGCGTCTCCCGCCACGACATGCGACGGGCCGACGGCGCCTGGCGCGATTCGGCGATCTTCTCGATCCTCAGCGACGAATGGCCGAAGGTCAGGGACGGCCTCCTTGCCCGGATCGAGCGGCAGGGAGACGAGCCCGTCGAGCTGCGCCGGGCGGCAGAATAGTCCCAAAGCGCAGCACATTCTATGACGCTGCACTCAGGGTCGTTTCGTGGTGGACTAGTGCCCATGGAAGCTCTCTACACTGCAATTGCCCATGCATCCGGCGGGGGCCGCGACGGCCACGTTCGAAGCGAAGACGACCGCCTCGACTTCGACACCCGACCTCCCGTCGAGATGGGCGGGAGCGGCGAGGGAACGAACCCCGAGCAGCTCTTCGCCGCCGGCTATTCGGCCTGCTTCCTCGGCGCCGTGCACGCCGTGGGGCGCGAGCTGAAGCTCGACACGAAGGACGCGGCCGTGTCGGCCAGCGTCTCGATCGGCCCGAGCGCCGACACGGGCTTCGAGATCGCCGCCGAGCTCGACATCTACATTCCGAATGTCACGCCCGACGAGGCGCGGACGATCGCCGAGACGGCCCACAAAGACATCTGCCCCTACTCGAAGGCGATCAGCGGCAACGTTCCGGTGATCCTGAACATCGTCGAATAGCGCGCGTCGTCCCCTGAGCCTGTCGAAGGCCATCCCTTCGACAAGCTCCCTTCGACAGGCTCAGGGAACGGGGGCGGCGACTCGGTAGAGTTTTCGGTATGTCCGACACCGCCGCCACCCCAGAAGACGCCCTTCGACAGCTCGAGGGAATCCGCCAGAGCATCGACAACATCGATGCGGCGCTGATCCACCTGCTGGCGGAGCGGTTCAAATTCACCCAGGGCGTCGGCGAGCTCAAGGCCGCGAACGGGCTTCCCCCTGCAGACCTCGAGCGCGAGGCCCGTCAGATCAAGCGGCTGCGCGCATTGGCCGAGGAGTCGCACCTCGACCCCGACCTCGCCGAGAAGTTCCTCAACTTCATCGTGGCCGAGGTCATCCACCATCACCGACGCATCGCGGAGGACTCCGGGGAGTAGCCCTCGGGCCGGGCCGCGCTGCCGGCCGGCCCCTGAGCCCGGTCGGCGGCGGCTCCCGCGATCCGTACGGTGAACCGGGTTCCTTCGCTCGACGAGGCGACCGCGATCTGCCCGTCGTGCGCATCCACGATCGACGCAACGATGGCGAGGCCGAGGCCGGAGCTGCCCGCGGTGCGCGACCGCGACGAGTCTCCCCGGGCGAACCGCTCGAACAGTTCGGACACCAGGTCTTCGGCGATGCCCGGCCCGTCGTCGCAGATCGAGACCTCGACCGCCTGGCGGCCCTCGGCATCCGGCACCAGAACGAGACGCGCGACGACGGATGTGCCGGGCGGGGTGTGCACGGCGGCGTTCGAGAGCAGGTTCATCACGAGCTGATGCAGCCGCTCCTGATCGCCCACGACCGGAGTCGGGCCGTCGGGGACCTCGAGGGTCCAGGTGTGCTCGGGATACGCGGCACGCACGTCGCTGACCGCATTCACCACGACCTCGCTCATGTCGACCTCGTCGAGATGCAGGTCCTGGCCCTCGTCGAGCCGCGCGAGCAGCAGCAGGTCGCTCACGAGGGAGTTCATGCGCTTGGCCTCGGACTCGATGCGCGCGAGCGAGTACTCGGTCATGGCCGGAAGCTCGGCGCTGTCCTGCCTCGTCAACTCGGCGTAGCCCTGGATGGCGGCGAGCGGCGTGCGCAGTTCGTGGCTGGCATCGGTGACGAAGCGGCGCATGCGTGTGTCTGTCGCTGCGCGCACGGCGAGGGCGTCGTCGACGTGGGCCAGCAGCAGGTTGAGGGCCTCGCCCACCTTGCCGACCTCTGTGCGGGGATCCGTGTCGGCGGTGTCGACCCGAGTGGTGATCGCCACCTCGCCGCGATCGAGGGGCATCGTGGCGACCGCCGCCGCCGTCGACACGACCCGGTCGAGCGGGCGCAGCGTGTGCCGCACGATGAGGATCACGCCGAAGACCACGATGATCAGCGCGAGCACCGCCATGGTCGAGATCACCACCGTCTCCTGCAGCACGGCCGCGTCGGCGGTCGCCATCGAGACGCCCGCGATGAGGGTGTTGCCCTTGCTGTCGAGCTGCGTGGCGAGCCTGTAGGTGCCGAGGCCCGGCAGCGCGACGGTGCTGCGACCCTCGGCCTCGTTGGAGACCTGCTCGAGCCGCGAGATCACGGCGTCGTCGAGCACGGTCGCCGTCTCGTCGGAGAACTGCGCGGAGTCCACGATCTCTCCGTCGGCGGCCAAGGCGATGATGGTGCCCGCCCCGTGGCCCGTGTAGTCGACGAACGGCTTCACATAGGGCCTTCCCGACGAATCGGTGGGCGGGGAGTCGTCGTTGCGGAGCCGCTCGACCGTGTGGCTGAGGCCGGACATCGAGCCTGCCAGCTGCGTGTCGACGACCGTGGTGACCGAGGCGGCGAGCGTGATCACGCCGACGACGCCCACGATCACGAAGACGGCCGCCACGACGGTGCCGATACCCACGACGAGGCGGCGACGAAGGGTCCAGGGGCGGCTCATTCGGCAGGCCTCAGCATGTAGCCCACACCGCGCACGGTCTGGATCATCGGGGAGCGCCCGGCGTCGATCTTCTTGCGCAGGTACGACACGTAGAGGTCGACGATGCTCGCCTTGCCGGCGAAGTCGTAGTTCCAGACCTGGTCGAGGATCTGGGAGCGGCTCAGAACGCGCCGAGGGTTGCGCATGAGAAAGCGCAGCAGCTCGAACTCGGTCATGGTGAGCTGGACGGGCTCGCCGCCCCGGTTGACCTCATAGCTCGTCTCGTCGAGCAGCAGGTCGCCGACGACGATGCGGGAGTCCTCGTCGGAGGAGGTGAGGATCGACCGTCGCAGCAGGCCGCGCAGCCGCGCAACCAGCTCCTCGAGGCTGAACGGCTTGGTCATGTAGTCGTCGCCGCCGGCGGTGAGCCCGATGATGCGGTCGTCGACGGAGTCGCGAGCGGTCAGGAAGAGCGTGGGAAACGTCTGCTCGATGTCGCGCAGCTGCCGCAGGAGGCGGATTCCGTCGGTGTCGGGCAGCATGATGTCGAGCACCACGACATCCGGCCTCGTATCGCGGTAGAGCTGCAGGGCCGTCGCGCCGTCGTGGGCGATGTCGACCACCCAGCCCTCGTAGGCCAGGGCGAGGCTCACGAGGCTCGTCAGCACGACCTCGTCGTCGACGAGCAGCACCCTGATGGGCGAGCCGTCGGCACGGTACATGCGGGGCAGCTTGGCGAGCACGGCCCGGCGCCGCCCGGACGTCACCTCATCGTCTGAGATCGGGGAGTACGCCACCTCGCCATTATTCGCCCCTTCAGGGCGTCGATCCCGCGAAAGGCGCCGATTCATAGACGGCTCAAATAAACGGGCTAGAGGCGGTTGTCCTTGTTGCGAGCACGGAGGGCCCGGGCGACGATGAAGAGCGCCGCCCCCACGAGAAGCACCACGAGTCCGAGCACGATGTAGGTCGAGACGGTCAATCCGGTCTGGGCAAGTTCAAGGGGCATGTCGGTCACCTTTCCAGTGGCTACTCTCTCACGTCTCGAGCCGAATGATCAGACGATGGTTCGGGGCAGTCCCTTGGACACGCGCACCTTCTGTGCGCGACGCTCTTTCGCGTAGTAGACCCACGACCAGACGGGGAACACGAAGTACCCGATCATCACGACCCACATCACCGGCGACAGCGGCGTGGAGTCGGGCGCGGCCGGCAGGACGCCGGCCGACTGGGCGATGATGACGCCCATCAGGATGATCACGCCGACGCCGATGACCGTGAGAACGACAGAGATGATCAACAGGCCGCCCGCCGAGTTCACCGGTGTGACCAGGCTGCCCTCACTGCCCTTGTAGACGCCGTACTCCTCGGGCGACATGCCGCGGCGGGCGGCATCCTCCTGAGCGAGGCGCTTGTAGTACCCCGGTCCTCTGCGCGGCGGTCGATCGGTCATCGAGCTGCCGACAGGCCTGTACGGAGTTCGGCGATCTCGTCGCGCAGCTGGGCAGAGGTCAGGCCTGTGGTCTCCACGACGTCGTCCTCGCCGTCGACGACGTGACCGACCGCCCAGCCCTCGCCATCCGGTCGCACCAGCAGCAGCTTCTCGGCCCCGCTCACGCGGGCCCGGAGCATGGCCGTGCCCTCGGGGTGCTGGCGCACATGCTCCTCGACGACCTCGAGTTCCGCGTCGGGGCCGTCGACGTCGGGGTCCTGAGCGAAGACGAACCAGGTCATCAGGGTACGAGGCTGAAGGAGCAGCGACACCGGATCGGATTCGACGTGAACGACGGTGTCGCTGATGTCGCCCTGCAACAGGCTGATCTCGGTCCACAGGGTGGCGCGGCCGAGCGCGTAGGCCACCGGCAGTGCGGCGTCCTCGACCTCGATCTCGTCATCGACGATCGTGGCGAATCCTCGGCCCAGCAGCGAGGAGGCGCCCGCCACGGGCAGGACGTCGGAGTCCATCTCCTCTTTCAGCCGCAGCACGGTGGCGCTCATCTCGGCCTCGGGAGTCGACATGCGCTTCAGCAGATAGGCGATCTCCGCGTAACCGAAGCCGATGGCTGTCGAGGTCTGCTCGACGGTCTGGTCAGTCATCTCAGGTGTGTCCTTTCACGGGTGAATTGCGGTCTACCAGCCGAAGAAGTCTTTGACGCCTTCGCCCGCGTTCTTGAGGCCGTCGCCGACATCGTTCACGAACTTGCCGGGATCCTTGATCGCGCTCGACACCGTGTCGCCGATGGCCTTCACGCCGTTGTCGACGAAGTCCTTGACCACGGGGATCTCATAGATCGCGATGGCGGCACTGGCGACCTGCGCGACCGTGCCGGCGGGTGGCGGCAGGAAGCACGCGACGCCGAGTCCGGTCTTGACCCCCGACCAGACGGCACCGCCGACGTCGCCGTCCATGGCCTTCGAGACGGTGTCGAAGCCGTTCATCCCGACGCCGAGCCAGCCGAGGCCACGGCCCAGGCCGCCCTTGCCGAGCGACTCGAGGATGCTGCCCTTGCCCTGGAACAGGAACGCGCTCTCGGCGAAGAGCCCCTTGGCCCCGTTGAGGGCGGGGAAGTACTTGTTGAGGTTCTTCAGGCCGAGCAGGTCGGTCGCGGAATCCATGAGGTTGTAGGGTGCGCTGCGAGACGCGAGCTTCGCCCACTGGTTGGCGTCCTTGAACATGTCCCAGCCGGCATTCGCCATCCAGCCGAGACCGTAGAGGTTCTTGGGCAGACCGAGGCCGGCCTTGATCTGGCCGTAGATGCTCCAGCCGTCGCGGAAGGCGTTGCCGCCCGGGTCGCTCGGAGAGCCGGGCCCGCCCGGACCGGGGTTGCCGGGAGTGCCCGGGGCGCCGGGTCCGCCGCCTCCGGGGCCGCCGTCGACCTGGCTCGTGGCCGTCTGCTCGTCGGCGTTCTTGATGAGCGTCGTCGATCCGAGCTCGAGCGCGTGCACGACGGTGTTGCCGAGCTGCTTGACCTGCGAGTTCCAGCGCTGCTGGAAGGCGCTCGCGTCGGGGCCCTGCCAGCTCTGCGTGGAGTTGACCAGAGACGACACCGTCTCGAGCGAGGAGCGGATCTGGTTCGAGCCCGAGGAGAACTGCTTCGCCAGTGCCCTCAGCTGATCCGGGTCGGCGCCGTAGAACCCTTGTGCCATCGTGATCCTCCGTGCTGAGTTCGAGCCTGTCGTTGTCGCTTCAGGCTAGCGTTCGGGGCCGCCCGGCTCGATGGGGAGAACTCCCCATGCAGTCGGTGGGCCGGATGCGTCAGTTCCTTGCGTCAGTTCCTTGCGTCAGTACCCGACGACGTCGCCGAAGTGCTGCTGCAGGGTGGCCCGGTGCGTGCCGCGCAGCTCGTCGAGCGACACGTCGAACTGGCCCTGGATGCTGATGCCCGGCTCGGTCGAATCGG
>Ga0247732_10001158_pt1 | contig 10920 bp, 9 predicted proteins | sample UWRJL163409C2_FD_180940 | JGI IMG/M metagenome (GOLD analysis project Ga0247732, IMG submission 180940) | Plant litter microbial communities from Arlington Agricultural Research Station in Wisconsin, United States - UWRJ-L163-409C-2 | ecosystem: Environmental > Terrestrial > Plant litter >...
TCGCTGACCGGCTCGGTCGCCGGTGCGACCGCGCTGATCGGGGTGGAGGCGGACGGCTGGTTCGGATGCGTCACTTCTTCTCCTGTTCGCGAAGGATCTGCAGGGCACGGCTGACGCGGTCGCTGAGCCCCGGAATGCCACGGGCGGCGCGACGCTCCAGCAGGTCGAGAGCCGCGGTGACCTCGAGGCGCAGCGCGTCATCGACGGCGGCCGCTGCCCGCAACCGAGCGGCGCGAGACCGTGCTGTCGCAATCGCGAGCTGGATGCTGGCCGACGGCAATGCCAGGGCGAGCAGCCCGAGCCACCACATCGGCTCCGCCCCGAGGAGCAGGCTCAGCACCGCGAGCAGGCCGACGGCCGCGGGCACGAATCGCCACCAGGGTGTGCGCTGCCTGCGCTCGCCGGGCGTCGTCCGGGTCGCATCGAGCGCGTGCAGTTGCGAACGGAAACTCGCGACGTCGTCCCTGGTCACCCGGGAGTGCTCGCGGCGGGCGAGATCGGCGAGCAGGCTCGGGTAGCCTGCGCCGCCGGCATCCGCCAACCCGAGGACGGTCGCGGTGACAATGACGGCCACCAGCACGGCGAGCACGACCAACAGCAGCGCCCCGACCGCGGCATTGCCGCCGCTCCCGATCAGGCGCGCGGCCACATCCACGACCAGAACGGCGGCGATGAACAGCACCACACCACCGAAGAGCGCCCGCACCGTCATCGTTCGGTGCGCGCCCGAGTGCGCCCCGCGCGCTTCAGCACGAAGGCCGGCACGCTCGGCCAGGAGGTCGCCGAGCTGGAGGTAGAAGAGCACCGCCCAGGCACCGAGGGTGGCGAAGATCCAGGGGGTCCATTCGGCGGAAGTCACCCCCGAAACCTACCGGCGAACGCCGGGATGGTCGAGCCGGGCCAGATCGGCAGTAGGTCAGATCGGCAGCGGGTCAGATCGGCAGCGGGTCGTCGTCGTCGCTGTACGGCAGGTCGTATTCGATCAGCGAGTCGTCGGTGGGGATCTCGCCGACGATGGTGATGAGACTCAGCGCGATCGTGAGCCCCGCGAACGCCAACAGCGTGAGGCGACGTTCCGGCGAGAAGGTCGATTCGAGCAACGCGCTGAACTCCGCCGTGATGCCGTGCGGGGTGGTCGCGATCAGTCTGCCCCAGTCGATCAAGCGCTGCTCTGCCTCGGTCACCTGCGGATTGACGGGATCATCGCCGGCATCGACGAGGATCTTGCGGAAGTACGGGGCGAGCACCCGGGAACCCGCGGCGTCGGAGATCGCATAGGCGAACAGGGTGACGGCGCGCTCGCCGATCCACGGGGCGATCTCATCGCGCAGCGAGTACCACTCGCTGTAGGCGCGGAAGGTGGCGAGATTTCCGACGAGCGCCGCGCGCAGATTGGAGTACTCGCCGCCGTGCAACTCGATCTCGCGGTTTATCGCCGCGCGGGCCGGCGGTCGCAGTTCATCTCGCGGGGTGATCGGCAGAAAGCTCATGCGCCCAGCCTAGAAGCGCGATCGCCCGTGCGCGCGGTCGTGCGTAGCACGAAGACGCAGACCGTGACCGCGCGCGGGCCGCACCCGCGAATCTGCATCTACAGGCTGGCCGGATAGACCCGCGCTCCGGGACCGCGCGCGACCTCGACCTCGTCGTCAGACAGGATCGTGCCGTCGGCCGCGCGAAAGACGAGCGAGACCGGTTCGCCGGTTGCGGCCTGGCGGTACACCGCGCTCGGACCGGAACCGGTCGGACGATGCTGCTCCCCCCAGGCGTTGAGCGCGGCGAGCACCGGCATGAGGTCCCTGCCGCTCGGCGTCAGCTCGTAGCGGTATCGCTCGCGACTGCCCGCCTCGCGGTAGGCGACCTTATGAAACACGCCGGCATCGACCAGGGTGCCGAGGCGGTCGGTGAGGATGTCGGACGAGACCCCCAGATTGTCTCGGAACTCGGAGAATCGGGTGCGCCCCCAAAACGCCTCACGCACGATGAGCAGCGACCACTTCTCCCCGAGCACCTCGAGGCTGCGGGCGATGGAGCAGCGAGCGGCGCTGCCGCTGCTACCGATGTCGATGCCAGCGCTGCTGCTGCCGGCACTGGTGGCGGGTGAGATCGTGGGCATGTCGATAGTGTACGGCTGAATCTGCAAAACCAACTGTGCATCGGACTTTCGTGCTAGGTTGGATTTTCCAAGCGTGGTCGACGACGCCCCGCACGCAGTAACGCGAGGCCATCGCGGTCTCTCCGAGGAGTCACCATGCACGAATCAGCCGCGCCCATGAGCGCCGCAGCAGCACCGATCACCCCAGCACCGATCACCGCAGCACCCGAATCCGAATCCGCGCCCACCACGGCACCTGAACCCGCGCGAAACACAGCGCGCCGGACGCTCAGCAGCCGGGCCAGCTTCTGGGTCGCCGCGGCAGTGGTCGTCATCGCCCTGTGGGCCAGCGGCGCGCCCTCGATCGTCTACCCCGTCTACGTCGCCGAATGGGCACTCACCCCGATCGTGATCACCGCCATCTTCGCGGTCTACCCGATCACACTCGTCATCACGCTGATCATCTTCGGCGGAATATCGGACTACGTCGGTCGCCGAGCGACGCTCCTCGCCGGGGTCGCCGCCATGGCCGTCGGCATCCTCATCTTCGCCCTGGCACCGGATGTCTCCTGGCTGTTCGTCGGGCGCGTCTTCCAGGGATTCGGGGTCGGGCTCGCCATGGCCCCGGCGAGCGCGGCGATGGTGGAGTTCAGCAGGGGAAGCGGCTCCGGCCGGGCCAGTTCGATCAACACCGCCGCCACCGCCACCGGGCTCGCCCTCGCCACCATCGTCGGCGGCGCACTGGTGCAATACCTGCCGTTCCCGTCACGACTCGCCTACTGGGTACTGCTCGTGCTCACTCTCGCCGTGTTCGCCACAGTGTGGTTCATGCCGGGCCATGTGGCCGGCACCCAGCCGGCCGGGCGCTGGCGGCCACGCGGCATCGCAGTACCGAAGGGCCTCGGCGTGGTCGTCGCCACCTCGGCACTGGCCATCACCGCCGGCTTCGCCATGGGCGCACTTCTCCTCTCGCTCGGTTCCCAGATCGCCAAGCAGCTCATCGGCACCACCGATGCTTTCGTCGCCGGAACGGTGATCGCGGTCTCCGCCATCGCGATCGGTGTCAGCGCCATTCTCGGCCGTCGCATCAGTCCGACGGTATCCATCGGCGCGGGTGGCGTAGCCACGGCGATCGGCATGGGACTGATCGCGGTCTCTGCCGCGCTCGCGTCGCTCCCCGTCTTCATCCTCGCCTCGGTCGCCGCGGGAATCGGCTACGGGCTGCTGTTCAACGGCGGGCTCGGACTGGTCAACCGGCACGCGCCGAACAGTCACCGCGCGCAGACCCTGTCGGCGGTCTATCTCGTGGCGTACCTGACACAGGGCCTGGCGGCCGTCGCGATCGGACTGACGGCGACCACGATCGGACTCGCTCTGGCCGTGGATGTCTGGGCACCGATCATCGCCGGCATCTGCCTGCTGGCCAGCGCGCTCGGCATCGCCAGTGCACGCTCCCGTCGCGCGTCCCTGGCTGCGGCGACGCTCGGCTGAGCACCGCCAGACCGAGCCGAGCTCCGCGTGGTCGGCTGGGTCGGCTGGGCCGGCTGGGCCGATCCGCGTCAGGCCTTCCCTGGATTGAGGATGCCGAGCGGATCGAACACCGCCCGGATCTGCCGCTGCAGGTCGAGCTGGTCATCGCCCAGCTCGTCGGCCAGCCAACGGCGCTTGAGGATGCCGATGCCGTGCTCGCCCGACAGGGTGCCACCGAGCTCGAGGGCCGCACGGAACATGTCGTCCGCCGCCTGCCAGATGATCTCCGGTACCTCCCCATCAGGGCCGGGGGTGTAGACGAAGTTCGGGTGCAGGTTGCCGTCGCCGGCGTGCGCCACCGTCGGGATCGGGATGCCGTAGCGCTCCTCGATCTCGGTGATCGCCGCGAACATGGCTGGGAGCGCACTGCGCGGCACTGCCACGTCTTCGATCAGAACGGTGCCCTCCGCCTCCAGCGCGGGGTGGAAAGCGCGCCGGATCGCGAACAGCTCTTCGCCCGCTGCGGCGTCGTAGGTGAGCTCCGCGTCACCGCCCAGAGCCGTGATGATCTGGAGCGCGGACGCCGCCTCGGCCTCGCTGGCAGCGCCATCCGTCTGCACCAGCAGCAGTGTGGCACCACGCTCGGCGAGGCCCATACCTCGATCTCGCAGACCGAGGTAGCGGTCTATCGAGTGCAGCGACCGGGCGTCGAGCAGTTCCATCGCGGCGGGACGAAGCCCTGCCGCCGTGATCGCGGCCGAGGCAGCGGCGGCCGTCGTGACGTCGGGGAAATACGCGGCGATCGTCGCGACCGCACCGGTCGGTAGTGGGCGCAGTTTGACCGTCGCTTCGACGATCACTCCGAGCGTTCCCTCGGAGCCGATGACCAGGGCCGTCAGGTCGAGACCGGTGACACCCTTCACGCTGCGGTGCCCGAGCTCGAGCATCCGGCCGTCTGCGAGCACCAGCTTGAGGCCGAGCACGGCCTCGCGGGTAACGCCGTACTTGGCGCACAGCAGGCCGCCCGCGTTGGTCGCGATGTTGCCGCCGACCGTGGCGATCGCCTTGCTGGCCGGGTCGGGCGCGAACCAGAGCCCGAGCGTCGCGAGTTCGGCGTTGAGGTCTGCGTTGATGATCCCCGGCTCGATGACGGCGAGCTCGTCGGCGACCGAGACCTCGAGGATGCGGTTCATCGCGAGCGTGGACAGCACCAGTTGACCGGCGCTCGCGATCGCACCCCCGGCCAACCCCGTGCCCGCCCCGCGAGGCACGACGGGCAGCCCGTACTCGCTGGCGATGCGCAGGGTCGATTGCACATCGGCGATGCTGCGGGCGGTGACCAGACCGAGCGGCAGGCTGCGTGAGTCGTGACCCGACTTGTCTGCGGTGAGCGGGGCCAGGTCGACCGGATCGACACTCAGCGCATCACCGAGTGCTTCGGCGAGAGCGGCGAGGGCCGCTGTGCTGTCGACGGCTGTGCTGTCTGTTGCTGTGCTGCCAGGTGCCGTGCTGCCTGGTGCTGTGCTGCCTGTTGCTGTGCTGCCAGGTGCCGTGCTGCCTGGTGCTGTGCTGCCTGTTGCGGTCATGCGCCCGCCTCCTCGATGGCGTTACGGAAAGGAATGGACGGAACCGCGCCGACCGCCTGCACTGACAGCGCGGCGGCGATCGTCGCGAACTCTGCTGCCGACGCGAAACCGATGCCCTCGGCGACCGCTGCGGCGAAGGCACCGCAGAACGTGTCGCCAGCGCCCGTGGTGTCGACGGCGACGACGCTCGGCGCCCGCACCCGGGCCAGCTCGGTGCCGTTCTCGAACAGCACAGAGCCCGCAGAGCCCAACGTCACGATCAGGTGTGGCACCCTCGCCGCCAGCACCTCGGATGCCGTGTCCAGGTCGTCGGATCCGCCCAGCAGGCAGGCCTCGTGTTCGTTCACGATCAGCACGTCGAGGTCGGTGAACAGCTCCGCGGGCAGCTCGCGCGCGGGAGCCGCGTTGAGCATGACGGTGACGCCAGCCGCGTGGGCGACGGCCGCTGCCTCGCGTACGGTCTCCAGCGGCACCTCGAGCTGCATGAGTAGCACAGCCGTGGTCCGCAGGCGGGCACGTTCGAGATCGGTGAGGGCGACGACATCCGCGTTCGCTCCAGACGACACGATGATCGCGTTCTCGGCTCGGGCGTCGACAATGATGAAGGCCTGCCCGGTGTCCGCGGTGCTGCGTCGCACGAGTGCGGTATCGATCTCGTCGTCGGTCATGGTCGCCAGCAGTTGCTCACCGGACTCGTCGTATCCGACGGCGCCGATGAAGCCGGTCGGAGCGCCGGCACGGGCTGCCGCGACGGTCTGGTTGAGCCCTTTGCCGCCCGGATAGCGGGCGGCGGAGCCCGCCAGCAGGGTTTCTCCGGGCCCGGGGATTCGCTCAACCCCGAAGACGATGTCCATGTTTGCGCTACCGACGATGGTGACGCTCGAGCCCGGGGAGCCACTGTTCATCGGCCCAGGCTATCGCGCACGCAGTCGTGTCCGATTTCCGCTGGTGGATGTCGTCGACGCGTGTGACAGTGGAGTGGTGAGCATCCCCTCCCCCGCCATCGACAGCGGCGATTCGCGATTCGCCGTGCGCTATCGCGCGATGTCGTCGCGGGATTCCCGCTTCGACGGGCAGTTCATCACCGGCGTGCATTCGACCGGCATCTACTGTCGACCGAGTTGCCCCGCGATGACACCGAAACCGCAGAATGTCACCTTCTATCGCACCGCAGCCGCCGCGCACGAAGCGGGGCTGCGAGCCTGCAAACGCTGCCTTCCGGATGCGGTGCCCGGTTCGCCGGAATGGAACCTCCGCGACGATCTGGCCTCGCGGGCGATGCGGCTCATCGCGGATGGCACCGTCGAGCGCGAGGGCGTGCCCGGGCTCGCCCGGCGCCTCGGATACACCACCCGCCACCTCGGTCGTGTGCTCGCCGCGGAGCTCGGTGCCGGGCCGCTCGCCCTCGCGCGGGCCCACCGTGCGCAGACCGCCCGCAGTCTGTTGGTCGGAACCGAGCTGTCGATGGCCGAGGTCGCCTTCGCGTCCGGCTTCGCCAGCATCCGTCAGTTCAATGAAACGGTGCGAGCCGTGTACGAGACCACCCCGAGCACGCTGCGGTCGCGGCGGGCGGTGCGTGCCGAACCACGATCGGCTCTCGACGCGGCCAGCCCCGAGCTGTCGATCGACGGTGCGACAGTCGACGGCACGACTGCCAACGGCATGACTGTCAACGGCACGACCGTCACGCTGCGTCTGCCCGTGCGGCCACCCTTCGACGGTGCCGGCCTGATGCGGTTTCTGGCCGATCATGCACTCGTGGGGATCGAACACGGCGATGCCACGTCGTTCCGCCGACTCGTCCGCCTGCCGGGCGGTATCGCCGACATCGATCTGCGCCTGGGCGCGGGCAGCGCCATAGCCGTGGAGGCGACCCTTCGGCTGGCTTCGCTCGCCGACCTCGGTGCGGCCGTGGCGCGGGTGCGGCGCCTGCTCGACCTCGACGCCGACTCGGCCGCCATCGACGATGCACTCGCGCAGGACGAGGCTCTCGCTCCCCTGATCGCGGCGCGGCCCGGAATCCGGCTGCCCGGGACGCTCGACCCCGAGGAGGCGCTGTTCCGCACCATGATCGGCCAGCAGATCTCGGTCGCGGCGGCGCGCACGGTGCTCGGACGGGTCGCGGGCGAACTCGCGGAGGCGCCGGGGCTGTTTCCGACAGCCGAACAGGTCGCGCTGCGCGGTCGGGAGGTGCTGCGCGGGCCGGCCACGCGGGTGGCCAGCATCGTGGGGGTGGCGGAGGCGCTCGCCTCCGGTGACCTGCGACTCGATGTGGGGATGCCCGCCGACGAACTCACCGCGCGGCTGGTGGCCATGCCGGGAATCGGTCCGTGGACTGCCGGATACCTTGCGATGCGCGTGCTCGGAAACCCCGACACTCTACTGACCACCGACCTCGTTATATTGCAGAGCGCGACCAGGCTCGGTCTGCCTGGCACTGCGCGCGGGCTTGCAGACCATGGAGCGCGGTGGGCGCCATGGCGCAGCTACGTGGGGCTGCACCTCTGGGCCGCCCGGTAGCCAGCGCTGGTCAGTCGTGCACCGTCAGACGCCAGATGGTGCCGGCACCTATGGCACTCTGCACCTCCAACGTCGCGTCGAGTCCGCTGTCGACCACCGCGTCCCGAAGCAGACGGAGGCCGAAGTGTTCGTTCTCGGGGTGGGCGATCAGCGACTCCGCGTCGAAGCCTGGCCCGTCATCGCGCACGGTGAGCACTATTCGGTGGTGCACCAGTGCGAGCGAGACGGTCACCGGTGTGCCCTCGGCATGCTTGACCCCGTTGGCGATGGTCTCCCGGGCGACCCGAAACAGCAGCTGCTCGGTGCGCTCGGCAAACCGCAGGGCGGGCGGCACATCGACGATCACCGTCGTCCCTCGTCCGGCGGCGCTGATGGTGAGCACATCCAGCGCGGCCGATAACCCCGCCTCGGTGAGAGCAGGCGGATAGATGTCCAGAAGCAGGGCGCGAAGGGTGTCGACGGTTGCACGCACGGTTCGCTCCGCGTCATCGAGCGTGCGTTCGGCGTCTGTTCCCGCCACCCCCATGCTGGCCGCTCCGATGAAATACGACGCACCCACCAACTCCTGTACGGGGCCGTCGTGCAACAGTGCCGCGATGCGGCGGCGCTCTGTGTCGGAGGCGTCGATCGCGCGTTGCAGCAACACCTCTCGCTGAGCACGGCCCCGCTCGAGGGAACGGATCAGGCCACGGATGATCGGTGCGAGGGCGACCATGAAGAGCAGCAGGCTGCCGGAGATAACCGCGGCGAAACGGAGCCAGAGTGCGTTTTGCTGCGCTGTCACCGCGCCATAGTCGAAGTACACCTCGAACAGCATCCGCGTCCCATCGGGGGTCCGAACAACGCGATGCACCTCGAGGAGCTGGTCGTTCCCCCGCTCATACACGTTGTCGGGGTCGTTCAGGTCGGAGATCTCCGCGTACGTCCCGTTGGACTCGAACGAACGACGTTCATCGGCCGGGAGACGGAACACGCGGCCGATCAGCCGCGGGTCGTCGGAATACACGATCGTCCCATCGGGGGTCCAGAGCTTGACCCGTGCAATGTCGGAGGTCAGAACCCGGTTCTGAAAGACAACGGCCAGTCGTGCGAGATCTTCTTCGTCTCCGGTTGCGACGCCATCTCGCAGAGCCGGTTCGACCACATCGATGGCGAGCACCCGGGTGATCTGCACTGCATTGTCGATAGCCACAGACTGGGCGATCTGCCGTGCCACCAGGCCGGCCGCAAAGGTGACCGCCACGGCGACCGCCAATCCGAGGGCGAGAACCCGCAGCCCAACCCTGCGCCGACTCACGGGGCGGTCGGTCTGTTCTGCATGACTGGCGGCAACCAGGACCCAGGGAATCGAGCGCCGCGCAGTCGTCGTTGTCGGGCCCGCCTGGCCCCGTCGTCCCGTATCACCCACGCTGAGCCCCCCAAGTGACCCGAGCGAGCACTGCGTGACCCACCCCATCAGCCGGTGGACACACCTCGATACTCGTCCGCTGTCCTGGCCACCGTACTACCGCGCGTCCACGGCGGGCAGGATCCCGTACCCGGCGGGCAGGATCCCGTACCCGGCGGTCTGGACCGGCGTTGGCGGATGATCGCCGACCAGCCGGTGCCCGCCCGGCGTTTCCGCCCCAGGTCTCCCGCGGTTCGAAGGCCGTCATCGGCCACGGCCCGCACGCGGCGCCGCGTGTCGGCGCCGCCTGGTCGTCACGGATGGTCGCGGCCCGCCGGCAGGTCGATCAATTGCGCGCCTCCTCTCCGCGGGAGCCGGTCGGGGTCGCTCCAGGGTGGCGGGATGAAGTACGGGATGTGGTTGCGCACCTCGATCTCCCACCCGTCGTCGTGCACCCGATGGTGGTGGAAGGAGCACAGCGGTATCCCGTTGCCCAGGTCGGTTGTGCCGCCACGGGACCACCACTGAAGATGATGCGCTTCGGTGTAACTGGGTGGCTGCTCGCAGCCGGGGAAGGCACACCCGCCGTACTGCTCGGCCAACGCCTGACGTTGGGCGGGGCTGAATAGTCGTCGCGCCCGCCCCAGATCCAACACTTCTCCGGCACCACCCAAGACGGCGGGGATGATGTTCGCGTCGACGGCAAGAATGCGTGCGGTGGTGGCGGAGATCCCGGCGTGGATGCCGTCGATCTGCGGGAGGCCGTGCCCGTTGTGCTGCGGGCCGCCCGGACTTTCGACCTGCGCTGAACCGAGGGTCTCGATGAGCTGGTCGAGGGTCATCCGCACCACCATCGTCACCGCAGGATGGTCCCCACCGGGACGATCACACGTGATCGCATGCCCGAGCGGGTCTTCGGCCGCATCGGCGCGACGCTGCGGCATTGTGCGGTCATCCACATCAGCAATACCGGTGTCGGCCAGCGACTCCGGCACCCGATCGCGAGCGGCACGCAACTGCTCCCCGACGAGGGCGTCGATCCCCGCCCGCACCAGCCCGGCGGTTTCCGGTGGCATGTCCCACACCAGGCGCATCATTCCGTCCGGTTGCGGGATCAACGACAGGGATCGCCGTTGCCTGCGGATCGCATCCCGGGGTTCGGCACCGTCTTCATCGAGTCGATCCCGCACCTGCCGTGCCAGGCTTTGCACCTGCCGTACCGTCAACCCGGGTGCATGCTCGACCAGCAACCGCTCCCCTGCCGCCCGTGCTGACGCGGAACAGAACGGGGCGGCCTGGTCGAGCTCCCGCACGATCGCCGCCGCCGCCTCCACCCCGAACGCGAGACTCTCGATCGCGGCGGCCAGAGCCGGGTAGCGGGCCGGGAGGAGCGGCCCGTCCAGCGCGGGTCGTGGTCGCACCGCGACGCCGACCTCACATAACCGGCGAGCCTCGGGCACGCTGATCTGCCACAACTCCGCCAGAAACGACGCCGGGGTGGCATGCCCGGCACGGCGAGTCACCGCATCGGGCCCCGATTGCGCCGCCAGCTCCCCCGCCAATCGCACCCGGATCGCATCCAGAGAACGCTGCAGCGTCTCCGCATCCGTCAGCAACCGCAGCAGAGCGTCGGCAGGCAGACCGGTAACACCGTCCGCGCACGCACGCGACAACTCACCGAACAGATCGGCGAGCCGATCTGCCAGATCAGCCGGCGCGGCGGCCACGGTGGAGGGTTCCATGCGGAGAGCTTCTCACCCACCACCGACATTCCTGCCGACAATAGTCGCTCTGATCAGCCATTCCTGTGGAAAAGACCGCGAGCAACCCCGCTGTGGAGGAGAAGAGCAGGAGCAACCAACGCC
>Ga0247732_10001159_pt1 | contig 10917 bp, 11 predicted proteins | sample UWRJL163409C2_FD_180940 | JGI IMG/M metagenome (GOLD analysis project Ga0247732, IMG submission 180940) | Plant litter microbial communities from Arlington Agricultural Research Station in Wisconsin, United States - UWRJ-L163-409C-2 | ecosystem: Environmental > Terrestrial > Plant litter >...
AGATCGGAATCGATGCGGCTTGCGGTGGCGTTTGCCATTACGGCCTCCTGCTCTGCTGGAACTGTCATGAGCTACAACGCTCGTCTGGTTCCAAGAGTTCCCGCGGGCCGCCGGTTTCACACCTTCTGACCTGCAGTTATCGGCCGTTGACCTGAGATTCTCCTGAGAATGCGGGAAGAAGGCTCAGATCAGGGAACGTCGCGGTGCCATTCCGCCGACTCGGGTTGCGGCGCGGGACGGACACGCGCCTGCAGTGCGGGACGCTCGGCGGTGGGGAACAGGGGAATGCGTCCCTTGTCCTGGTACCGCCGGGGTTCCTCGGCCTTGCGCGGAGGTCGGTCATTGGCGATCAGCACGGCGATCCACGGAAGCGGGATGGACGCCACCAGAATCGCCAGCGAGATCAGTCCGTTGTGCCAAATTCCGTATGCGAGCGCGGCGCCAAGGAGTGCGGGAACTCGCCACGACATGATCTTGAGGTACTTGCGTACCCTCTCGCGGTGCTGCTCTTCGTAGGGCTGCGCCGCGCGCGTGATGAGAACCGGTCGACCATCGTCGTCGAAACTCAGCTCTGGGCCGTGTTTCATAAGTCCACTGTTCCACAGATCGGGCGTCATCAATCGGTCCGGTTTCTTACAGATCGCTTCCCGGGCACAATGACTGCATGGACACCCAGACCATCGAGCGCCCCGACACCGACGAACGCGTCGACGACGGGACGGATGACGACACTCCCAAGGTCTTCCACTACGTCAAAAAGGACAAGATCGTCCAGAGCGCGGTTGAAGGCACCCACGTCGTCGCCCTGTGCGGCGAGGTGTTTCCCGTGACCAAGTCGGCGAAGCCAGGGTCGCCGGTGTGCGCGGACTGCAAACGCATCTACGAACAGCTCAAGAAATAGTTCCCGGGCGGTCGGCGGACGAGGCGTTTGCGCTCGCCGCCGCGCGTCGCCCCTTCGCGTCGCCGTTGCGCTCGTCGGCCTTGTCCTCCAGCCAGCCCATCAGTCGCTTGGCGTGGGTGTCGGGGGCGGGCCATTCCTCCTGAATTGCGGCGTTGAGCTCGGCTCCCATCATGATGGCGAAGCCGAGGAAGAACGCGAACAGCAGGAAGGCGATCGGTGTCGCCAGTGCGCCGTAGGTGTAGCCGGTGCCGGTAATCCACGTCAGGTACACCCGCAGCCCCAGCGTGGCCACCAGGAAGACGATCGCCGCCAGCATCGCGCCGTAGACCAGTCGGTGTGACGGCAGCGGCCGGGGCAACGCCACTCGGTAGAGGATGGTGATCGCGATCACCAGGGCAATGAAGAGCACGGGGTAGTAGCCGTAGCTCAGGATGTACTGCCAGTTCTCCGGTATGTGCTCGGCGATCTTCATGGGCCCGATCGCCAGTAGGGGCGCAGTGGCGATGATGAACACCAACCCGATGACGTACAGGCCGAGGGCGTAGAAGCGCTGACGCACCGGGTGGCGCAGTTCGGTCTGGTCGTGCGCCTCCACGACGGCGTCGACGAAGGCCGACACTGCCGAGGAACCCGCCCACAACGAGATGACGAAGCCGAGCGACACCACCTCGCCGCGCGCGCCCGCCACGATGTCGGACACCGTCGGCGCGATGATCTCGTTGACCACGTTGCTCGAGAACAGGTTTCCCGCGGTGCTGACCAAACGATCTTCGATGGTCTGCAAGGTGTCCGCACCGAACAGCGGTGCAATGTAGGCCAGGCTGCCGAGCATTCCGAGGAGCAGCGGCGGCAGCGACAGTGCGCTCCAAAACGCCGCCGCCGCCGACTCCGAGAAGATCGAGTCGTCCCAACTCTTGCCAAGGGTGCGCTTTAAAACGGGCCAGGCATGGCGTCGGGACGGCTTGGCCGGCGTGTGCTCGTCGTTCATGACCACACCAGCATTCACGACCGCGCAATTTCGTGCGCGGAGTGGTGCCTCAGTGAGAGGTTACGAATCGACCTTGCTGGTCTCCAGCACGGCGGCGAGCTCGACCAACTTGGCCTCGTGCTCGTTTGCGTGATGCTGGCAGAACAACAGGACAGCACCTGACGGCAGTTTCGCGACGACTCGGGCGGCGGCGCCGCATCGGTCGCAGCGATCAGCCCGGGTCAGCTCAGGGCTGGTCAGAGTTGCGTTCATGGCGCCTCCTCCATATCTGCTACGTGCTTTCTTCCACTCTGTCAGACGTTTTCACTTCCGGCCTTGTTCCCCGGTCGTTAACCGGTGTGTCGTGTCTCACGCGCCGAACGTTTCGGCCGGGCACACTGACGGCATGGGTCCGACGCCGCGCGAGCTGCTCCATCTGTGTACGTCCGACGAATGGGATGCCGCGGCGGCAGCCGGCGAGAGGCGGCCTCCATCGCTGGATGCTCAAGGCTTCGTGCATCTTTCGGCACCCGAGCAGGTGCATCTTCCCGCGAACCGGTTGTACGCGGGCCAACGCGACATGGTCGTGTTGCGACTCGATCCGCGACTCTTGAGCGATCCGGTGCGATGGGAACCCGGCGTGCCGACCGATCCGGAATCGATGACCTTCCCGCATTTGTACGGGCCGCTACCCGCTGCAGCTGTGACCAGTGTCACCCCGTATTTGCCGGGGCCCGACGGAAGCTTCGCGCCGTGGGCTCAGTCCGACAGGTAGGCGTCGACCTCGATTTCGACGTACAGCTCGGCGGCGATGAGTGCCGAGACCTCGACCATGGTCGCCACGGGTAGGACGGTGCCGAACACCTCGGCGTGCACCGCGCCGACCTCGCGCCACGCAGCGATGTCGGTGACGAACATCCGCGTGCGGATGACGTCGCTCAGGGATGCGCCGACTTCGCCGAGCGCAATCTCGATGCGCCGAAAGGCCTCTCGCGCCTGAGCGGCGACGTCAGGCCCCGGCGCGGTGGTCCCCGCGACGACGACGAACGGTCCCGTTCTGACGGCGCGCGAATACCCCACTTCTGCCTCGAAGGCCGAACCCGACGACACGTTGACGCGGTGTGTCGTCACGAGGCCACCAACACGCGTCGGCTAGTCGAGGTAGTCGCGCAGGACCTGGGAGCGGCTCGGGTGACGCAACTTCGACATCGTCTTGCTCTCGATCTGACGGATCCGCTCGCGCGTGACGCCGTAGACCTGGCCGATCTCGTCGAGGGTGCGCGGCTGACCGTCGGTCAGGCCGAAACGCAGCCGGACGACGCCCGCCTCGCGCTCGGAGAGCGTCTCCAGCACCGACTGCAGCTGATCCTGCAGCAGGGTGAAGGACACGGCGTCGACGGCCACGACGGCCTCAGAGTCCTCGATGAAGTCGCCAAGCTGGCTGTCGCCTTCGTCGCCGATGGTCTGGTCGAGCGAGATCGGCTCACGCGCATACTGCTGGATCTCCAGCACCTTCTCCGGCGTGATGTCCATTTCCTTGGCGAGCTCTTCTGGCGTGGGCTCGCGGCCCAGGTCCTGAAGCAGCTCACGCTGGATGCGGCCGAGCTTGTTGATGACCTCGACCATGTGCACCGGGATGCGGATGGTGCGGGCCTGGTCGGCCATGGCGCGGGTGATCGCCTGGCGGATCCACCACGTCGCGTACGTCGAGAACTTGTAGCCCTTGGTGTAGTCGAACTTCTCGACCGCGCGGATCAAGCCGAGGTTGCCCTCCTGGATGAGATCCAGGAACGCCATGCCGCGGCCGGTGTAGCGCTTGGCCAGCGAGACGACGAGGCGCAGGTTGGCCTCGAGCAGGTGGTTCTTCGCCTTGTCGCCGTCGCGGCAGATCCAGAGGTAGTCACGCCGCTGCGCGGTGGTGAGCTTCTCGCCGGCCTCGGCGAACTCGGTCATCTTCTGCGTGCAGTAGAGGCCGGCCTCGATGCGCTTGGCGAGCTCGACTTCTTCTTCGGCGTTGAGCAGCGCGACCTTGCCGATCTGCTTCAGGTACGCCCGTACCGAGTCCGCGGAGGCGGTGAGCTCGGCGTCCTTGCGGGCCTGTCGCAGCGCCTCGGACTCTTCTTCGTCCCAGACGAAATCGCCGGAGGCCTTGTCCTTTTCGGACGGCTCGGAGATGTCCTCGTCGTCCGCGCCGTCCTTGGCCACCTTCGGGTCGACGACTGCCGCGCCCTCGACGGCAACCTCGTCGACCTCGACGACCTCCAGGTCTTCGAGTTCGACGTCGGCCTCGAGCTCCTCGTCGGGTTCGGCTTCGAGATCGTCACCGGCGTCCAGGACGTCGCCCGAGGCAACCTCGTCGCCGTCGGTCTTCTTGGCCCGCGGGCCGGCCGCCTTCTTGGCGGGCGCCTTCGCGGCCCGCTTGGCGGGCGCGGTACCGCTGGCTGCCTTCGCCGCCGCCTTCTTCGCGGGAGCCTTGGTGACGGTGCGCTTCACCGGCTCCTCTATCGCCGGGCTTACCTTCGTCGCTGCCACGTGCACCCCTTCGGTCTTGCGAGACTCGGTAGCGTGGGCGTGCGCCACCGTAAAACGTCGACTGTCTGTTGATGGCGTTTGTTATCTGCGTGGATACCTGCCGCCATCCGTGATGAGGCCGCCGTCAACCATTGTAACGACAGAGTGGGCAACTGCCGCTACGAGCGGTAAATTGACCGTCTGGCGAGCCGCTTTCGGTGCGGGCCGACACGTGGTGCCCGTGGTGCGACGGGCGACTGGCTACGACAGCCACTCGATTGCCACGATTGGGCCTTCCCATCGCGGATTCGTGCTGATGAACGGCGCGCCGACCACCGTGACGACAGTCAAGCCGGGCGCTTCGCCGAAAATTGATTCTCGCTAGTCCGCGCAATTACATTTGCTAGCTGCCATGATGGGGACGTGCCTGTGGCAACGGTGAGTCGCTCGGAGGAGCGCCAAGCGGTCGACGACCTGCTCGGCGTCGCCGGCATGGCGCCGTCCGCTCTGGTGATCGCGGGGGAGCCGGGCATCGGCAAGACCACGCTGTGGATCTACGGCGTGGAGCGGGCCCGCGAGCACGGCTTCCGGGTGTTGTCCACGCGGGCCGACGAAGCGGAGTCCGTCCTGGCCTACGCCGCGATCGCCGATCTGTTGCAGGACGTCGAGCCGGAGGTGCTGGCGGGGCTGCCCGAACTTCAACGCGTGGCGCTGGACCGGGTCCTCCTTCGGACGGGCAGCGAGGGCCCGCCCACCGATCAGCGGGTGACGGGGTCGGCAGTGGCGGCGGCCCTTACGGCGATGGCCGCCCGGCAGCCGATCCTGCTGGCCGTCGACGACGTCCAGTGGCTGGACGTGTCGAGCCAGGCGGCGTTGGCATTCGCCGCGCGCCGGCTGACCGGCCGCATCGGCCTACTTCTGACCGGCCGCGCGCACGCCACCGAACCCGACCCGGCCGACTGGTTGCACTTGCAGACGCCGGACGCCGTCACACGTGTCCGGGTCGGCCCGCTGAGCCTGCGGGCGCTGCACACCATGATCTTGGAACGCTTCGGCAGGGCGTTTCCCCGGCCAACGATGGTGCGCATCGCCGAGGTGTCCGGCGGCAACCCGTTCTATGCCTTGGAATTGGCCCGCGGCGTCGACGGCCGATCGTCGGCAGGTGACGCGGTGCTGCCGAGCACCCTGACCGAACTGGTGCGGCTGCGCACCGAACACTTCGACGGCCAGGTCGGTGACATGTTGCTCGCCGCCTGCTCGGTCGGCGACGCGACGGTCGACCTCGTCGCCGCCGCCACCGGGTTGGCAACAGAGCGTGTCGTCGAACTGCTGGAAGGGCCCGAACGCGAGGGCATCGTCCGGATCGACGGCAACAGCGTGGTGTTCGCCCACCCCCTGCTGGCCCGCGGCATCTACACCCACGCCGGTCCCGCCCGCCGTCGCCGGATGCACCGGGCCCTGGCCGCGGTCGAGTCGCGGCCCGAACTCAAGGCCCGCCACATGGCGCTGGGCGCCGCCAGCGCCGAACCGGCCACGCTGCACGCCCTCGACGACGCCGCCGCGGCGGCCGTGGGTCGTGGGGCCGCGGCCGCCGCGGCGGATCTCTACGAACTGGCCATCGGTCTTGGCGGTGACACGCCCACTCGTCGGCTCAGCGCGGCCGAACAACACCTACGGGCGGGCGAGACGCGTCGCGCCCGCCGGATGATCGAGCCGGTGGTCGACGGATTCCCCGTCGGAGGGGTCCGCGCCGCCGCGCTGAACCTGCTCGGTGCGGCTCGAATGTCCGAGCACGACTACGCGGGCGCGCTCCCGTTGCTCGCCGAGGCCGTCAACCAAGCGATCGACGATCCGGCGTTGTCGGTCAAGGCGAAACTGCTGCTCTCCCAGGCCCGTTCGATGACTGGCGACCAGGAGGAGGCCCGGACTGAGGCGAAGTCCGCCGTCGTCAACGCCGAACGGCTTGGCGACGCCAAGCTCGTCAGCCAGGCGCTGTCGCTAACCGTGATGCTCGACTGCGCGCACGGTCTCCGGCGAGACGGGACCGCCCTGGCCCGCGCGCTGGCACTCGAGGTGCCCGATCCCGACGTCCCGGCGCACTGCAGGGCCAGTGTCGTCGACGCCGTCACGATGTCGTGGACGGGCGGCCTCGAGGAGGCGCTCGCCGGTCTGATCGCCGCCCGCAGACGCTGCGTCGAGATGGGCTCCGACGCGGACCTCGTGTTCGTCTCGGGTCACCTGGCGATGGTCTACACCTGGCTGGGGCGCTACTCGGTGGCCGCGGACGTGGCAAACGACATGGTGCGACGGGGGGAGAACCTCGGCGGCGGCTACCCGGTGGTCGTCGGTCGTACCCAACGCGCCCTGGCGTCTGCGTACCTGGGCCGGGAGCGCACCGTGCGCGACGATGCCCGGGTGGCGATCGCCGGAGCGCATCAGTGCGGGGCGCCGTTCCTGACCATGTGGCCTCTGATCGCGCTCGGCTTCCTCGAAGTGTCGCTGGGCAACCACGAGAAGGCCCTAAACGTGTTGCAGCCCTTGCTCGCCGAGGGTGACGCGCGGGACATCTTCCCGGCGTCGTACATGCCCGACGCCGTCGAGGCCATGGTTGCGCTCGGCCGATTGGACGAGGCGACGCCGTTGGTCGATGCCATGGAACTGCACGGCGCCGAGCTGGATCGGCCGTGGATGTTGGCGGCCGGTGCCCGAGGGCGAAGCATGCTGCAGGCGGCCGCCGGTGATCTCGTCGACGCCGAGGACACCCTTCGGCGGGCAATGGTGCAGCACGACCGGCTGCCGATGCCGTTCGAGCGGGCGCGCACGCAGTTGTTCCTCGGTCAGGTGTTGCGTCGCCAGCGCAAGAAGAACCTGGCTGCCGCGACGCTTCGCGAATCGTTCGAGACGTTCGGTGAATTGGGTATGCCGCTGTGGGCCAACAGGGTTGGCGCCGAGCTCAAGCGCACGGACGCTCCGCGGACGAATCAGTCCGAGCTGACCGCGTCGGAGTTGCGGGTGGCGAGGTTGGCGGCGGTGGGCAAGACGAACAAGGATATTGCGACGGCCCTGTTCATCAGCCCGAAGACCGTTGAGCACAACCTCAGCAGCGTCTACCGGAAACTCGCCGTCCGCACGCGTTCGGAACTGGCCAGTCGGGCCGGCGTGCTCGGCGAGGAGTAGGAACGCGCCTCAGCGCTGAGCCACCTCGGCGGCCATGGCGGCTCCGACGATGCCCGCCTCGTTCTGCAGCGCAGCCGCCACCACGGGAGTTCTGTTCTGCAGCAACGGAATCCACTTGTTCGCCTTGCGGCTGATGCCGCCACCGGCGATGAACAGATCCGGCCAGATGGCGTTCTCGACGGCGATGAGCACCTTGGTGACTTCCTTGGTCCAGCGCTCGTAGCTCCAGTCCTTGGCTTCCTTGATCGACGACGCGGCGCGATGCTCGGCTTCCTTGCCGCCGACTTCCAGATGCCCGAACTCGGTGTTGGGTAGCAGTACTCCGTTGTGGATCACCGCCGATCCGATTCCGGTGCCGAAGGTCAGCAGGACGATCACCCCGGTGTTGTCCTTGCCTGCGCCGAACTTCTCCTCGGCCAGCCCGGCCGCGTCGGCGTCATTCAGAACGGTGATCTTCCTGCCGCCGAGGGCGGCGCCGATCACCTCTTGGGCGTTGGTGCCGATCCAGCCCTTGTCGACGTTGGCTGCCGTCTGCACGATTCCGTCGGTGACGACGCCCGGGTAGGTGACACCGAGCCCACCCTCCCAGCCGAACTTCTCGACGACCTCGGCGATGGTCTTGGCCACGGAGTCGGGCGTCGAGGGTTGGGGCGTCGGAAGTTTGAAGCGTTCACCGATCAGCTGGCCGGTGTCGAGGTCGACGATGCCGCCCTTCACCCCGCTTCCGCCGACGTCGACGCCGAAACCGCGGCGTGGAGAGCCGTCGTCGTTCGAGCTGGAGGGGGAAGTTTCGGTCATTGAGCGCTCCTCTGGGAGAGGCCGACAGGTGCGACGCCAACCACACACTAGTGCCTCGCCACGAGCGATGTGTTGCGATGGGAGGGTGACCGACGACCATGATCCGGGCCGCCTTCGGGCCGTCGCCGAACTGCTCGCGGAGGAGGCCGCCGCCTTCGTCCGCCGCCGCCGCGCCGAAGTTTTCGGCGCAGGTTCGTCCGCTGACGCGGCCGCTGCGACGCGCACCAAGAGCACTCCAACCGATCCCGTCACGATCGTCGACACCGAGACCGAACGGCTGCTGCGCGACCGACTTGCCGAGCTGCGTCCCGGTGATCCGATCGTCGGCGAAGAGGAGGGTGGCTCGGCCGTCGGCCTTCCCGGCAGGCCGACGTGGGTCCTCGACCCGATCGACGGGACGGTCAACTTCGTCTACGACATCGAGGCGTACGCGGTGTCGATCGGCGTGCAGGTCGACGGGAGGTCGGTGGCGGGCGCCGTCGCGAACGTCGCGACGGGTGAGATCTTCTCCGCGGCCCGGGGCGCCGGCTCGTACGTGCGGCGTGACGGTGCGTCGACGCAGCTGCGCTGCAATCCGGTCGACGACGTGTCGATGGCGTTGGTGGGCACCGGTTTCGGATACGCACCGGAGCGGCGTGTGGTGCAGGCCGAGGTGCTTGCCCGGTTGATACCCGACGTCCGCGACGTCAGGCGGATCGGCTCGTGCGCGCTGGACCTGTGCATGGTGGCGGCCGGTCGCCTGGACGCCTACTACGAGCTGGGCGTCAACGTGTGGGACTGGGCCGCGGGCGCGCTGATCGCCGAGGAGGCCGGTGCCCGGCTGCACCTGCCGCCGGTCGAGGAGGCCGTGGGGGAGGCCAGTCTGATCGTCGCCGCCGCGCCGGGGATCGCCGCGGAGTTCGACGAGGTCCTGCGTCGGGCTGGCGCGTTCTGACCCGTTCAGCAGGCTGCGGTGTGGATCTTCTTCAGTAGCGCCGAATCGGCGGGCTGGGTGGCGTCGGGGCGCAGGCTCGCGAGCACCGCGTCGATGTCGTCGTTGTGGCTGACGTCGGAGAACTCGGTGCCGATCGCCAGGTCGACGGTGTCGTCGGGGCGCTGATCCTGGAAGAGCTCGGTGCACGGCGTGACGAGCCACAGCGCTGCGGCGGCGGCGCGGCCGGACGGGCCGAACCGGATCTGGCCCTGGCACGACAACCGGGTGTTCTCGTACACGGTGTCGTTGCCTGCGGTGGGTGGGGCGTAGCCCAGATCGCGCAGCGCGCCGGCCACCTCACCGGCCTGCCCGCCCTGGCCGCTGGCGTTGAGCACGCGGATCTTCGTGTCGGCGAGCTTCGCCGGGGTGACGTCCATCATGGTTGCGGGGGTCACAGGTTCGCCGAGGGCGGTTTGGGTGGCGTCGGCCATCGGGGGCGGCGGGTTGCAGGCCGCCTGTTGCCGCACGTCGGGGGTCTGGTTGAACGCGATCACCCAGACGGTCAGTGTCACGACGGCAAGCGCCACCATGAGGACGATGCCGGGAACTATGTTCCTTCGGCGGAACGGGCGGCCGTGTTTGTCGAATGCCGTACCCGAGGTGATCTGCGCTACCACCCCTGCACTGTAAGGCCAGGGGTTGCCACCGGTCGCCACCAGGTCTTTTCCGATGTGATATAACTCACATTCAATCCGGCGTCCCGGCGGGCACGAATCGTTTGGTGGATGCGTTCTGCGCTGGTAGAAAGCTCTGTCGCACCACGACGGAACGACTGAGGAGGGGATGAGGATGGCTACCGACTACGACGCGCCACGGCGCACCGAGACCGACGAAGTTTCCGAAGATTCGCTCGAGGAACTGAAGGCCCGGCGCAACGAGGCTCAATCGGCGGTCGTCGACGTAGACGAGTCCGAATCCGCCGAGTCCTTCGAGTTGCCGGGGGCTGATCTCTCCGGCGAGGAACTGTCGGTTCGGGTGGTTCCCAAGCAGGCTGACGAGTTCACCTGTTCCAGCTGCTTCCTCGTGCACCACCGCAGCCGCCTGGCCAGCGAAAAGGGCGGCATGATGGTCTGCACCGACTGCGCGGCCTGACCGGTCAGCTGCGCAACGCCGCCAACACGCGGTCCGGTCGACGGCAACTCACCAACCAGTACGGCGTCGGGTCGTCCGGATCGTCGAGCACGACGAGGATCATCGGCCTGATCCAGGCTCGATGCACCACGTACGCCGCCGGATCGAGCTGACGGCCAAGCGCCGCCGACTTCGCCGACTTGGGTACTTCCGCCGACCTGGAGATCACGCCGACGGGCAGATGCGCCGAACCGACCCACAGCTCGGTCCCGGTTCCGTCGTCGGAGGTGCTGACCACGCGGACGTCGACCCGTCCCAGCCACACCAGCACCGCCACCGCAACCGGCAGCAGCAGCGCATACGGCACCCAGTCGGGGAGCGACCGCACACCCAGGTTCACCTCGTAGGCGATGATGACGGCCAGCAGGAATGCGGGCAGGCACCACCACAGCGGAACTCTCAGTCGCTCTTGGTAACGCACCGTTTCGGTGGCTGCGCGCGTATCGGACACCCGGCCAA
>Ga0247732_10001160_pt1 | contig 10912 bp, 9 predicted proteins | sample UWRJL163409C2_FD_180940 | JGI IMG/M metagenome (GOLD analysis project Ga0247732, IMG submission 180940) | Plant litter microbial communities from Arlington Agricultural Research Station in Wisconsin, United States - UWRJ-L163-409C-2 | ecosystem: Environmental > Terrestrial > Plant litter >...
TACAGCAACGCAGCGATGCTCAAACTGCCCTCGAGACGTGAACGTGAATATGTCAGGGAAGTGAGAGAAAAAAGGTCGAAATATCCCTTAAAAAACAATGCCGGTCACCTTAAGTGACCGGCATTACGCCGCAGCGTTCCTTTCAGCAGAGAGCGGGGCGCTGATTAATCCGCGCGCCCCATATAACGACGTTCTGCGATATGAATACGGATTTTGTCGCCAGAACTCAGGTATTCAGGAACCTGAATGTTCAGACCGGTGCTCATGACCGCAGGTTTGGTGCGGGAACTGGCGGAAGCGCCTTTGATGCCCGGTGCCGTTTCCACGATTTCCAGATCCACCGTCTGCGGCATTTCAAGCGCCAGCAGCTGGCTGTCCAGCGTCAGAACCTGCATGCCCTGCAAACCTTCTTCAGGGATGAACAGCAGTTCGTCTTCAATCTGCGCCTTATTAAAGGTGTAGGGCGTGAAGTCTTCGTCATCCATAAAGATGTATTCGTCACCATCAACGTAAGAGAAGTTCACTTTACGACGGGTCAGGGTAACGGTATCCAGGATATCGTCGCCTTTGAAGCGCTCTTCCACTTTGCCACCAGTACGAACGTCAGCGAAACGCATTTTGTACAAGGTGCTGGCACCACGGGCGCTCGGGCTCTGAACATCAATATCTTTTACCAGCAGCAATTTGCCGTCGTAGTTCACAACGAAGCCGCGTTTAATTTCGTTAGCACGTGCCATATAAATAACCTGTCAGGAGAGAGATAAATAATTTGCGACACGTTACCCGCGCCGCTGATTTCAGGCAAGCAGATAGCGTAAAAAGAGTCGCGAAAATCCGCTTTATGACGCATATTTTGCGCTTCGCCTGCCGGTATGAAAAATGTTCGGGTTATCGTGTTAAAGAGTCGTAAATATTTCGCTGGTGGCGCATTACGCTGCCTGCTATTGTCGCGGCTCAAAATGAGGCCTGAGGAGGCTGTTGATGGACTGTCGTACTGATTGCGGAGCCTGTTGCATAGCGCCTTCAATTTCCAGCCCGATCCCGGGAATGCCAGACGGAAAGCCTGCCAATACGCGCTGTGTTCAGCTGGCTGATAACTTTCTGTGTAAGATTTTCACCTCACCACTGCGTCCGAAAGTTTGCGCCAGCCTGCAGGCCAGCCGCGAAATGTGCTTTACACATCGCGACCAGGCGCTGACTTATCTGATTCAGCTTGAGGCAGATACCGCGCCTTAAATCACCGCCGCAGGCACGTCTTCCGCCGGTTTATCGACGTTTTTCACATTCCAGATACATAACACCGAACCAATCACCATCGCCAGTGCGGCATAAAATACCGCATGGTATGTCCAGAACTGGGCGATCACCCCGGCCAGCGAACCGGCCAGGATCCAGCCCGCCCGCGTTGAATTGGTAAATAACGTGGTGGCCGCGCCCGCCTGACCTGGCATCAGATCCTGGAAATACAGCATGCCGATCCCGGCCAGAATGCCGATGAAAATTGCGTTCAGCAACTGTAAAGCAATCAGCATTGCCGCACCGGTAGTAAACAGAATGCCGCCGTAGAAAATCACCCCCGCCAGCACAGCGAAACGCATCAGGAAGCGTTTCCCCAACTGTTTAGCCAGATATCCGGCGATCAGCATGGTCGGAATTTCCAGACAGGCTGCACTGCCCATCAGTACCCCTGCCAGTTTTTCCGGCAGACCCAGTTCACGCACCACATACAGCGGCATATTGATCAGATAAATGCTGTTTGCTGCCCACATCAGTGAACAGGCGATGAACAGCATCAGCGTATCACGGCGGTTACGGCGTGGTGCTTCCAGCGTGGCGGTGGTCTTGATGTGCGCCTTGGGCATCGAAGGCAGGAACATCCACACCATCACGCCGCACAGCAAGAAAGCCAGCGTGGCAGCGCAGTACATAAAGGTAAAACCAAAGCCCATCGACAGGGCAAAGGCCAGCGGCGGTCCGACGACCCATGCCAGCGAAACCTGTGCGCGCAAAATGGAGCTGAACATTACGGCTTCGCGACCAGTTTTTTCGGAATGCTCCCGTGCTAACGCGAACATCTGCGGGTTCGCTGTGGAACCAAAGCTCGACAGCAAAACGCCGATGAACAGCAGGATAAAGTAATTACGGTTAAAGGCGAAAAGCACACAAGCCAGCGCACCCAGAATGCAGCAATACAAAATCAGCGTTTTGCGGTCACCGCGTTGATCAGACCAGGTCGCCAGCAACTGGCTGACGAAGATGCCAATCACGGCACTGCCGGTAAAGAAGATACCCACCATAAACGGGCTGACGTGAACCTGAGAAGTGAGGAACAGGCTGAGCGTCGGGGTCTGTAACGCGCCTGCAATGCCGGTAAGGAAGGCGATGATCAGAAAAGCAGTTGACGTCATGTCGGGTAAACGGCGGGCTGACGTTGTAGAAATTCGCATTAGCTAAGTGAACCAGAAGTAGAGGAGGGGACGAAATTTGCGCGAATGTTACGACAGTTTAAAAAAAACAAAAACAGGTTTTGATCATCAAAAATGTAAACCACAGTGAATTTGCCATACTGAATAATAAAACCGCACTTTGTGTCAAAAATGACCGGGCGAGGCGTCGCGTCTTCACCGCAATATTGTCCGCAGAGAAGGGGGCAGCTTGCGTCAGCATTTTTCGTCAGCCTGACTTCAGCATTTGCGTTAAGTTATCCGTTTCGGAAAGCTCTCAGAAAGGAAACTGTGCGTAACATCAAAAAATCGTTACGCAAAATCAGGGAAAGCTTGATTTAAATACAGGCCGGATTGAGACTTCTTGAAACGTTTCAGCGTTGTCGGTTTTTCTTCTGAAATCTGATGGCGCTCCTTTTTTCTCAGTAAAGCTGAAACGATTCAATTTCAGCAGGAGAGGAGAATTATGTTCCAACTGTCACAGCAAGATATTCATCTCGGTGCGGCTGCCAGCGATAAGCAGGACGCTATTCGCCAGGTTGCAGCAGCACTGACTCAGGCCGGTCGCGTCAGCGCAGGTTATGTAGACGGCATGCTGGCGCGTGAGTTGCAAACCTCTACTTACCTTGGCAACGGCATCGCAATCCCGCATGGCACCACAGATACCCGTGATCTGGTGCTTGATACCGGTGTGCAGGTTTTCCAGTTTCCGCAAGGGATTACCTGGGGCGAAGGCCAGACGGCATATGTCGTGATCGGCATCGCAGCTCGTTCTGATGAACACCTCGGTTTGCTGCGTCAGCTGACGCACGTCTTAAGTGACGACAGCGTGGCTGATCGCCTGGCAAAAACAGATTCCGCTGAAGAATTACGCAGCCTGCTGATGGGCGAAAAAAATGCGGCTGAATTCCTGTTTGATAGCCAGTTGATCGCAGTCGATGTGGCCGCAGAAAACCTGATCACGTTACAGGCGCTGAACGCTGGCCGCCTGAAAGAGATTGGCGCTGTCGATACCGCTTTTGTCAGCGATGTGATCAGCCGTAAACCGCTGAACCTCGGGCAGGGCATCTGGCTGAGCGACAGCACCGAAGGCAACCTGAAAAGTGCTGCAACGGTAAGCCGTGCACAGCAGGCATTTGATCTGGATGGCGAAAAAGTCTCCATGCTGCTGACGATTTCTGTTGCTGACGATCAGCCGCTCGATGTGCTGAACTACCTCAGTGATTTGCTGATTGCCAACAAAGCTGAACGCTTGCTGACGGCAGATTCCGTCGGTGTGCTGGCATTGCTGACCAGCGAAGTCGAAGAACAAGCCAACGTGCTGACCGCTGAATACGTTATCCGTAACGAACACGGCTTGCACGCCCGTCCGGGTACCGCACTGGTGAACGTTATTAAGCAGTTCAGCAGCGAAATCACGGTAACGAATCTTGATGGCAGTGGTAAACCTGCCAACGGCCGCAGCCTGATGAAAGTCGTGGCGCTGGGCGTGAAAAAAGGTCACCACCTGCGTTTTACCGCGAGTGGTGAGGATGCAGAGCTGGCATTAAAAACCATCGGTGAAGCGATTGCTGAAGGTCTTGGGGAGGGCGCATGAGCCGTCGGGTCGCCACAATTACCTTAAACCCGGCCTATGATCTGGTCGGATACTGCCCCGAAATCGAACGGGGTGAAGTCAACCTGGTACAAACCACCGGCCTGCACGCGGCAGGTAAAGGGATTAACGTTGCCAAAGTGCTGAAAGATCTCGGCATCGACGTCACCGTTGGCGGTTTCCTCGGTAAAGAAAATCAGGATGGCTTCCAGCTGTTATTCAGCGATCTGGGTATTGCGAACCGCTTCCAGGTGGTTAATGGCCGCACCCGTATCAATGTCAAACTGACTGAAAAAGATGGTGAAGTCAGTGATTTCAATTTCTCCGGCTTCAACGTCACGCCTGCTGACTGGGAACGTTTCGTAACGGATTCCCTGTCATGGCTGGGCCAGTTCGACATGGTTGCCGTCAGCGGCAGTCTGCCAGCGGGTGTTGATCCTGACGCTTTCACCGACTGGATGAAACGTCTGCGTGCACAGTGCCCGTGCATCATCTTCGACAGCAGCCGTGAAGCGCTGGTTGCCGGTCTGAAAGCCGCGCCCTGGCTGGTGAAACCTAACCGCCGTGAACTGGAAATCTGGGCTGGTCGTAAATTGCCGGAACTGAGCGACGTGGTAGAAGCCGCGCATGCCCTGCGTGATCAGGGGATCGCCCATGTGGTGATTTCTCTGGGTGCTGAAGGTGCATTGTGGGTTAACGCCTCCGGTGCGTGGATCGCCAAACCGCCAGCCTGTGAAGTCGTCAGCACCGTGGGTGCAGGTGATTCCATGGTCGGTGGTCTGATCTACGGTTTGCTGATGCGTGAATCCAGTGAACATACGCTACGACTGGCCACTGCTGTTGCTGCCCTGGCTGTCAGCCAGAGTAATGTCGGTGTCACCGATCGTCCGCAACTTGCGGCGATGATGGCCCGTGTTGATCTGAAACCCTTTTAATCCGCAGGAGTCAGAATGAAAATGCTGCTGATGATAGACAGTTCGCTGGGACAGGCTCGCAGCCAACTGGCAAAAAATTTGCTCGCTGCTGCTGCGGCGAAAGCAGGCCACTCGTTGACCGAACAGGCCGCTGACGCTGATGTAGTGATTGTGGCCGGTGAAACCGTGCCAAACGAACCTGCGCTGGCTGGCAAAAATATTTATACCGGTAATGTGGCTGATGCAGTCCGTGATCCGGAGGCTTTCCTGCAACGCGCTGTGGCTGAAGCTAAACCTTATGTCGCACCTGTTGCGGCAGCCGTTGCCGCTCCGGCAGCCAGCGGCCCGAAACGTATCGTCGCCATCACTGCCTGCCCGACAGGTGTTGCACACACCTTTATGGCTGCAGAAGCGATTGAAACTGAAGCCAAAAAACGTGGCTGGTGGGTAAAAGTTGAAACCCGCGGTTCTGTAGGTGCAGGCAATGCTATTACACCGGAAGAAGTTGCCGCGGCCGATCTGGTGATTGTCGCGGCTGACATCGAAGTGGATCTGGCGAAGTTTGCCGGTAAGCCGATGTACCGCACGTCTACCGGTCTGGCACTGAAAAAGACCAAACAGGAACTGGACAAAGCGCTGGTTGAAGCTGAAGTGTTTGAGCCGAAATCTCAGGGCGCAGCGACGGGCACCAGGAAGAAAGAAGCGGGCGGCGCAGGCCCATACCGTCACCTGCTGACCGGCGTGTCTTACATGCTGCCAATGGTGGTTGCGGGTGGTCTGTGTATCGCACTGTCATTTGTCTTCGGTATCAAAGCCTTTGAAGTGAAAGGCACGCTGGCGGCGGCATTGATGCAAATCGGTGGCGCTTCAGCCTTCGCGCTGATGGTGCCGGTTCTGGCCGGTTTCATTGCCTTCTCTATCGCTGACCGTCCGGGCCTGACGCCGGGTCTTATCGGCGGCATGCTGGCTGTCAGCACCGGTGCTGGCTTCCTCGGCGGTATCATCGCAGGTTTCCTGGCGGGTTATGTGGCGAAAGCCATCAGCGGCAAGCTGAAATTACCGCAAAGTATGGAAGCGCTGAAACCTATCCTGATTATTCCGCTGGTGGCGAGTCTGATTACCGGCCTGGTGATGATTTACGTGGTCGGTACGCCGGTTGCTAAAATCATGGCGGGTCTGACTGCCTGGCTGCAATCTTTGGGGACAGCCAATGCGGTACTGCTGGGCGCAATTCTCGGTGCGATGATGTGTACCGACATGGGTGGCCCGGTGAACAAAGCTGCTTATGCGTTCGGTGTGGCACTGCTGAGTTCTTCCGTCTACGCACCAATGGCCGCCATCATGGCTGCCGGTATGGTGCCACCTCTGGCGATGGGGCTGGCGACATTGCTGGCGCGTCATAAGTTCGAGCAAAGCGAACGTGAAGGCGGTAAAGCGGCGCTGGTATTGGGCTTGTGCTTTATCTCTGAAGGTGCGATTCCGTTTGCGGCCCGTGACCCGATGCGTGTTCTGCCATGTTGTATCGCAGGTGGCGCACTGACCGGTGCGCTGTCGATGGCATTCCACGCACAACTGATGGCACCACACGGCGGTCTGTTCGTACTGCTGATCCCAGGTGCAATCACGCCGGTTCTCGGTTATCTGGTGGCGATTATCGCCGGTACGGTTCTGGCGGGTGGCGCATACGCGATTCTGAAACGTTCAGATGCTGCGGTAGCCGCGAAAGCTGCTGCATAACAGTAAATCGTTAAAAAAAAGGCGCGACATGTGAATGTCGCGCCTTTTTTATTGCGCCTTCCCTTCGCAGGTGAGGGAGCCGACCGGAATTTACTGTAAAAACTACGCCGCGGCTTCGTCATTCTCGGCAGTCTGCTGCGCTTTCAGCCAGGCTATTTCATCTTTCCAGATATCCGGATTGACAGTTTCGAGGATCATCGGGATGCCGTCGAAACGTGCATCTTTCATGATCCAACTGAATACGGTATTGCCGATATTCCCTTCGCCAAGGCTGTGGTGGCGGTCGACGCGGCTGTTGAACTCACTTTTCGCGTCGTTGAGGTGCATACCACGCAGATATTGAAAACCAACCACCTCTTCAAAGTGCTTAAAGGTTTTCTCGCATTCTTCTGCCGTGCGCAGGTCATAACCTGCAGCAAAGGCATGGCAGGTATCGATACAGACGCCAACGCGGCTTTTGTCTTCCACGCCTTCAATAATTTTGGCCAGATGCTCGAAGCGGAAGCCAAGATTGCTGCCCTGACCGGCGGTGTTTTCGATAACCGCAGTCACGCCTTTGGTTTTATCCAGCGCAATGTTCAGGGATTCAGAAATCAGCGCCAGGCATTTATCTTCTTCGATTTGCATCAGGTGGCTGCCCGGATGGAAATTCAGCAGCGACAGGCCCAGCTGTTCACAACGTTGCAGCTCATCTAGAAACGCCTCGCGGGATTTCTCCAGCGCCTCAGTCACCGGGTGCCCGAGGTTAATCAGGTAGCTGTCGTGCGGCAAAATCTGATTGCTTTGGTAACCGTATTTTTCACAGGCCACTTTGAATTTTTCGATGACGTCTTCCGGCAACGGTGCGGCTTTCCACTGACGCTGATTCTTGGTGAAAAGCGCAAAAGCCGTGGCTTCCAGCTCGTGTGCCCTCAGAACCGCCTGATCGACACCCCCGGCCGCACTCACGTGTGCTCCCACAAACTTCATTTTTGCTCCTCAGTTATTCATCGCGTTTATGGACAAATGATAGCGCCTCCGGGCAGGAGGCGCAGCACTGAAGTGTTAAAAGCAGCAATATCAGCCAAAAAGATGCTGAACCACTTGGTTGATACCGGCACCGCCGACAATCAGCCAGATAAACAGCAACGCCGCCAGCAGCATCGGTTTAAGCCCCGCCTGACGCAGTGCGCTCATGTGGGTGGTCAGCCCGAGCGCCGCCATCGCCATCGCCAGCAGCACGGTATCGAGCGTAATCAGCGCCGGGATCCAGTTGTGTGGCAAAATATTCAGCGAGTTGAATGCTGCCACCAGAATAAACAGCAGGGCAAACCATGGGATAGTTATATTGCGCATGCCCGCATTCTGGCCACCTTGTTGTACCTCTTTACGTGACTTCCAGCCAGAGAGCAGCAGCAGGAATGGTGCCAGCATCATGACGCGGATCATCTTGGCGATCACTGCCGCGTTTTCCGCATCCGGGCTGACACCCTGACCGGCCGCCACGACCTGCGCCACTTCGTGCACCGTCGAACCGGTGTAAATGCCGAACTGAGCAGCGGTAAAACTCAGCCAGTGATACTGCGCATTCAGATGCCATAACCACGGATACAGAAAGATGGCGGCTGTCCCGAAGATAACGACAGTGGCGACTGCAACCGTTACTTTCTCTGCTTTGGCATTCAGCACCGGTTCCGTCGCCATCACCGCCGCTGCGCCACAGATGCTGCTGCCTGCGCCAATCAGCATCGCGGTATCGCGATCCAGTTTAAACACCCGCTGTCCAAGCCAGCAGGCGAGGGCGAAAGTGGAGCACAACATCAGCGCGTCGAGCACAATACCGGTCGCGCCGACATCGGCGATTTGTGCGAAGGTCAGCCGCAAGCCGTAAAGGATAATCCCCAGACGCAACAGACGTTGTTTCGCCAGCGTCACGCCGTCTTCGCACCAGGGTTTTGCAGCCGGATATACCGTATTGCCGACCACCATGCCGATGACAATCGCCAGCGTCAGCGCGCTCAGGCCGAGATGACTCAGTGCAGGAATATCGCTCAGCCAGAGCGCGAGTGCAGTGATCACACCGGTCAGCGCCAGCCCGGGTAACACGCGGCCAAAGCCCGACAAATGGGGTAAAGGGTGTTTATCCGCCGTCTTTTTATTTTCATTTTTAAGCGCAAGTGTACTCATTGTCCGTTCCTCGTTCAGGAGTGATGAAACAAGGCTACGCCGCGCTTATATAAAAATGAAATAGATTATTACTTTATAACCTAGCTGTAAAACTGGTATAAAACCTTCATTCAAAAGAGGCCTGCAAGGCAAGGGTCTATACTTAAAGCACAGCGTGCTGTCAGGCGCGTGAGAATAGCGGGACATTTATGCACATAACATTGCGACAACTTGAAGTTTTCGCCGAGGTGCTGAAAAGCGGTTCGACCACGCAGGCGTCGGTTGTGCTTTCATTATCACAATCGGCGGTCAGTGCGGCGCTGGCCGATATCGAAGGGCAGCTTGGCGTGCAGTTATTTGACCGTGTCGGGAAGCGGCTGGTAATTAATGAGCATGGGCGTTTACTGTATCCGAAAGCGCTGGCGTTGCTCGAACAGGCGGGCGAAATCGAGCGACTGTTCAATCACGATAACGGTTCGCTGCGCATCGGCGCGAGCAGCACCATCGGCAACTATATGCTGCCGGCGATGATCGCGGATTACCGCCTGGATTTCCCCAATACGCCGCTGGAGCTGAATGTCGGTAATACCAATGATGTTATTAACGCGGTGGCGGATTTTCGTGTCGATCTCGGTCTGATCGAAGGCCCGTGTCAGATGCCGGAACTGATCACTCAGCCCTGGCTGGATGATGAACTGGTGGTGTTTGTCGCGCCGGAAAATCCGCTGGCAGGGCGGGTCGTTTCGCTGGAATCGCTGGCGCGTGAACCCTGGATCCTGCGCGAGCGCGGTTCCGGTACCCGTGAGGTGTTAGATCATCTGCTGTTGCCTCAGTTGCCGGATTTTAACCTGGTGATGGAACTGGGGAATTCCGAGGCCATTAAGCACGCTGTACGGCATGGCATCGGGATCAGTTGCCTCTCGCGGCGGGTGATTTCTGAGCAGCTGAGCAGCGGTTCGCTGGTGGAAATCCGGCTGCCCGTCGCGCCGCTGGTGCGTAAGCTTTACCTGATTCATCACCGGCAAAAACATATCTCCGGCGCATTATCACGTTTTCTAACCTATTGTCGCGAAGCCCAATAACGGTCTTTCACTAATGATCTGCGGCCAGTTATGAAGGTGTCTTATAACAGGTCGTTCCTGCTATTCAGAGCGGCAGGTTTTGCTACAATCCGCGCTTAAATTTGCACATGACGAGCGGATATAGGGAAAAAATGGCTCAACAACCTACAAAAAATACGCAGGTGGCTCCCACACTGCGTCGCGAGCTGAAGGCACGTCACTTAACGATGATCGCCATAGGCGGTTCAATTGGTACGGGGTTATTCGTTGCATCAGGTGCGACAGTTTCCCAGGCAGGCCCGGGTGGGGCACTGCTTTCCTACGCATTAATCGGCATCATGGTTTACTTCCTGATGACCAGCCTCGGTGAGCTGGCGGCGTTCATGCCGGTTTCCGGTTCATTCTCCACTTACGGCTCCCGTTATGTTGAAGAAGGCTTCGGTTTCGCACTGGGCTGGAACTACTGGTACAACTGGGCAGTCACCATCGCGGTTGACCTGGTGGCCTCACAACTGGTGATGAATTACTGGTTCCCTGATACGCCGGGCTGGATCTGGAGCGCCTTGTTCCTTGGTCTGATTTTCCTGCTCAACTACATTTCCGTGCGCGGTTTTGGCGAGGCGGAATACTGGTTCTCGCTGATCAAAGTGGTTACCGTCATCATCTTTATCGCCGTTGGCGTCCTGATGATCACCGGCATTATGCGCGGTGCTGAAACGGCGGGCTGGCATAACTGGGCCATCGGGGATGCGCCGTTTGCAGGCGGATTTGCCTCGATGATAGGCGTGGCGATGATTGTCGGTTTCTCCTTCCAGGGCACTGAATTGATCGGTGTGGCGGCGGGCGAATCTGAGAATCCGGGCAAGAATATTCCGCGCGCGGTGCGTCAGGTTTTCTGGCGTATTCTGCTGTTCTATATTCTGGCGATTCTGGTGATCAGCCTGATCATTCCTTATACCGATCCGAACCTGCTGCGTAATGAAGTCGGCGATATCTCGGTAAGTCCGTTCACGCTGG
>Ga0247732_10001161_pt1 | contig 10901 bp, 9 predicted proteins | sample UWRJL163409C2_FD_180940 | JGI IMG/M metagenome (GOLD analysis project Ga0247732, IMG submission 180940) | Plant litter microbial communities from Arlington Agricultural Research Station in Wisconsin, United States - UWRJ-L163-409C-2 | ecosystem: Environmental > Terrestrial > Plant litter >...
AGTTGGCTCCGAAATAGAGCTTATTCATGTAATTTGTACTGAATGAAAAGCTATATTCTGAGATGCCTCCTTTAGATTCGATGTTTCTCCTGTGCATCATGGTATCTGCTGCGGTAAGCCTTGGAACATAACCGCCTTGTCCATCCTGGTCTATTGCGTAAGTTTCCCAGGCCAGTGAGGTGGTGAACGGGAAATAGGTGCTCAGCTCTTCCGGAGAATATCCATAAGCAGAAGACGAAAAACCATCCAGTAAAGAATTGTACAGCTTTCCCTGGTATTGCATTGTGTTGGTGAAATTGTCCACCCTGTTATAAGAGAGGCCGAACTGATTGTAGAGAAAACCTTTGTTATTGTCGGATACATCATTTACAATGATAAGTCCGAAGCTGCTTGGCCTGACAGGATTGCGCGAGGCTTCGGCAGTCATTCCCTGAAAGGTACCTGTATTCCTGATATTGTTGTAATTCAGCCCCATGTTAAACTGTGAGGATGAATACCGTCCGTACCCGGCAGGATTGATCAGCGCGCAGCTGAGATCTGCGCCTAACGCTCCGAAAGAGCCAGCCATGGACTCGAATCTGGCGCTTCCCTGCAATTGTGTATTTGAATATCTGACAAGGTCAATAACGTTCTGTCCTGAAACCTTTATGAATGAACATAAAAAGGGAATACAGAAAATGATTTTTTTCATTCAGCAAATTGAATCATTAATAAATGAGATCAGCGTTTATCTTCTTCCGCCCGCAGGTCTTGCAGATCCTCCGCCACCTGAACCACCGCTGCTGCCTGAACTTCTGGATGGAGTGCTGACAGATCCTGATCTGGGAGCAGGAGAGGATATAGTAGGATTACTGTTCCTTGAAGGAGTACTGATTGTACCTGAATTCCTGGAAGGAGTGATAGTACCCTGCTGACCCTGTCTCGTACCTGTTGAAACATTCCCGTTATTTCGGGTAGCTCCTGACATGTTCGGGTTTGAACGGCTTGGCTGGCTGGTAACTGTACCCGGCCTGTTGAAATTTGTGTTTTGCACGGAAGCAGGTGCTCTTTCGGCAGGAGTTCTTGAAGAAGCAACTCCGGAAGTAGAACCTAATGATTCTTTACCTACAGCACGCCTTGAAGCTGTTGCAGGTGTTTTACCGGAAGCATTGTTCCCTGCTGGCGCGCTTTTAAGGATACCGGGAGCATTGTTACGTGCTACTACACCACCTCCGGAAGAAGTTCCGCGTGGTTTTCTATTCGGATTACTGTAGTTTGCAGCGTTGTTTCCGCCGTAAAAACCACCGCCTCCGTATCCGTTGCCGTAATAATTATTTCCGTAGTACCCGTTTCCGTAGTATCCATTCCCATAGAAATTGTTTCCATAAAAACCGCCTCCTCCATAGTATGGGTTATAACCATAAGGGCTGTAACCTCCGTATGCATAAGGATTGTATCCGCCATATGGATGATATCCTCCATATCCGTAAGGGTTGTAATAACCACCGTATGGATTGTAGAATCCACCGTATCCGTAAGGATTATAGCCATAATGACCATAACTGTAGTAAGGATCGTATCCGTAGCCAAAGCCCATCCCCATATTCATGTGGTTGAACCTGTATGGATTGTAGCCGTAACCCATTCCTACACCCATCATCCATGGAGATATGTGCATGGAATTGATCCCATTACCGTTTCTATATTGGGTTTGGTTATTATTCCTGTCTTTTTTATATTTATAGGTGCTGTAAGAGGTTTCATCATCCAGTGATTCGCCGATCGGCACCATGGAACTCTTCATTACATAAACATCATCGTCAATGGTCTTTGAAATGCTGACGCAGGAATTCAGAGAAGCGACTCCAAGAGCCAGAAGAGATATTTGAATTAAATTTTTCATGGTAAGTGCATTTAAAACTCATCATAAAGATAATCTTTTATTTCTACATTTGTGGAGATTTAACCTTTATTTAAGGAATATTTAAGTACATTTCAACACATAAGCATGGCTCAGAAAAATACAACAAGAGAGGAAGATTATTCAAAGTGGTACAATGATTTGGTTTACCGGGCAGACCTTGCCCAGCATTCGGATGTAAAAGGATGCATGGTGATCAAACCTTATGGTTTTGCAATCTGGGAGAAGATCCAGGCGCAGCTTGATAAGATGTTCAAGGAAACCGGTCACCAGAACGCTTATTTCCCCTTGTTCGTGCCCAAAAGCCTGTTTGAAGCTGAAGAAAAGAACGCGGAAGGATTCGCAAAAGAATGTGCGGTAGTTACACATTACAGGCTGAAAACAGACCCAGAAAATAAATCAAAACTAATCGTTGACCCGGCGGCAAAACTGGAGGAAGAGCTCATTGTCCGTCCAACCAGCGAAGCAATTATCTGGAGCACATACAAAGGCTGGATACAGTCATATAGGGACCTTCCGCTGCTGATCAACCAGTGGGCGAACGTGGTGCGCTGGGAAATGAGAACCAGGCTATTTCTGCGTACAACCGAATTCCTCTGGCAGGAAGGGCATACAGCCCACGCTACAAAGGATGAGGCAGTAGCAGAAGCAGAACAAATGCTGGATGTCTACACTGAATTCGCAGAGAACTTTATGTCAATGCCCGTTATCAGGGGGAAAAAGTCCGAAAGCGAGCGTTTTGCAGGTGCAGATGATACTTATTGTATCGAAGCGATGATGCAGGACGGGAAGGCACTTCAGGCCGGGACTTCTCACTTCCTGGGACAAAATTTCGCCAAAGCTTTTGATGTGAAATTTGCGGACAAAGAAGGCAAGCTGGAGCACGTATGGGCAACTTCCTGGGGTGTTTCCACGAGGTTGATGGGCGCGCTGATCATGACGCATTCAGATGACGAGGGGCTTGTGCTTCCTCCGAAATTAGCTCCGATCCAGGTGGTGATCGTTCCTATTTATAAATCTGCGGAAGAGCTTGAGGCTGTTTCTGTCAAAGCGAAAGCACTGATGGCAGCTTTGAAAGCGCTGGGTATTTCTGTTAAATACGATGATGATGATAACCGACGTCCGGGGTGGAAATTTGCCGAATATGAAGTAAAGGGAGTTCCTGTACGCATCGCAATGGGAGCGAGGGACCTTGCTGAAGGCAAAGCGGAAGTTACACGAAGAGATACCAAAGAAAAAGCGGCTGTAAGCCTGGAAGGACTGGAACAGCATGTGGCGGGCTTACTGGATGACATCCAGCAGAACCTGTTCGACCGTGCGAAAAAATTCAAGTCTGAAAATATCCATAAGGTAGATACTTATGAGGAATTCAAGCAGAGAATGGAGAAGGACGGTGGATTCTACCTCGTGCACTGGGACGGTACAATTGAGACCGAAGCAAAGATCAAGGCCGAAACACAAGCTACGATCCGCTGTATCCCGCTTGATGCAGCAGAGGAAGAAGGTTTCTGCATGGTAACGGGAAAACCTTCGAAACACAGAGTAGTACTCGCTAAAGCATATTAACCTAAATAACAGGTCCCCGGGAAGATTTCCGGGGACTTTGTGCAATTTATAATATCATATTATGACCAAAGATCAAAATCCGAGGGAAATAATCCTCAATCTCCTGTTGACAAAGTCCGCTTTAAAACAGGATATTTACGAAGATACCAAAGCAGTGTTTTCAAACCTGAAGAAAGTCATTCATGAAGAAGTTTCCGCGCTGAAGCCGAATATTCATGACGACAGGGTGCGGATGCAGTATATAGACAAAGGAGAATATGAAGCGCAGGTATTCATTGGGAGCGATGTATTGCTTTTTCACATGCACACGAACATATTCCTTCTTCCGGATGCACACCCTTTCTGGCAGCAGGATTATTTGAAAGAAGATCGTAATAGAGGGTACTTCGGGATCATTTATATTTACAATTTTCTTGCACAATCTTTCGTGCAGGGACGCATGAATGACCCCGGATATCTCATCGGAAGGATATTTATCAATACAGAAGGGCACTTTTTTATTGAAGGAAAAGGTCCGCTCGGGACAGAATTTAAAGATGTTGAGCAAGGAATTTTATGTGATGATATTTTACGTGATATTACCCATACTTCATTCGCCTACGCCCTCGATTTCGATTTGCTGACTCCGCCTTATGATATTGTGTCTCAAATAAATGTCATGCAGATACAAGCTATCAGTTCCAGTTTGAGCCTGCAGACCGGCAAAAGACTGGGATTTAAGTTCGAAGCAGAGGACAAAGAAATTTTTTAATTTTTTTTGCCAGAGAGTTTGCAAATTCAGAAATTAGATATATATTTGCACTCCAAAAATCAACAAAATAATTGATTTGGCCCATTCGTCTAGTGGTTAGGACGCCAGGTTTTCATCCTGGAAACAGGAGTCCGATTCTCCTATGGGCTGCAAAGAATCAAGCGTTCTTTACAGTAATTTTTGGCCCATTCGTCTAGTGGTTAGGACGCCAGGTTTTCATCCTGGAAACAGGAGTCCGATTCTCCTATGGGCTGCAAGGACATAAGTTCAAATAATTTAAAACAACAAACAATCATGGCGAATCATAAGTCAGCTAAAAAAAGAATCAGATCAAACGAAGCAAAAAATCTTCGTAACAAATATCAGCACAAAACTACGCGTAATGCAGTAAGAAAACTGAGAGGTTTAACTGAAAAAGCTGAAGCGCAAACATTAATGCCAACTGTATCTGCAATGATCGACAAACTGGCAAAACGCAATGTTATCCATAAAAACAAAGCTGCAAACCTTAAGTCTGGTTTAGCTGTTCTTATTAATAAATTGTAATTCCATTGTGAATTCAGAAAAAGGGGGTACTTTACCCCCTTTTTTTGTGTTTACAGGATTTCATTTCCGAATTCCGTCAATTTTCAGTTTCTTTGCGTGTGTTGAAGATCATTCTGTTTTTAACCTTTTTGCTTCCGCTGGCAATACATGCCCAGCACAATCTGCTGTTCCTGGAAAGTGATACTGTCAGGATCACCGACAGAACCGGCGGTACCGGGATAGATTCCCTGGATTGGTACCATGCCGGAAACTTTACGCTTAATCCCGGTGGACCGTGGAATAATCCCTTTGGGAATTACGGATCCGACTATCTTAATGTCTTGTCGGGATTTCAAAACCATTTTCGCCCCGCAACACCTCTGAAAAGCCGCTTTTCAGCATTGCCTCACTTAGGGTTTATGTATTCATTCGGCTCTAAAAGTCTCCAGTACCTGCACGCAGAATACCAGCAGGCATTCAGGAAAAATACACATCTGAACATTCAGTACAATAAAAATACGGTTGGCCTGCAAAAAGGATTTCTCCGCAACAATAGCTTTTCGAATGATGATTTCCAGTTGCTGGTAGATCACGAGAGTAAACGTTACGCAGGACTGATTTACCTGAATTTCCTGAAGTCCTCCCGGGGGCTGAGCGACGGGATCACTACCGATACAATGATAGAGCGCTTCGGATTGGAGTACACACCTGTTTTTAAACAAAATGCGAATAGTATTACAAGGAATTTTCAGGCTGGTTCGCAGCATGCATTGAATTTCAGCATGGATTCTATGGTTCGCCATGGAATAATCTATAAAAACCATCTTTCTATCCGGAACCGGGTTTTTTATGAGCAAGACACAATAGCGGGGCTTTATAATGCTATATACCTGGATTCATTTGCTACCGCAGACCAGTACCAGCTCAGCCGGATCAATAACTCCGGAGGCTATTTTTTCAAATCCGGAAAGCTGACAGCTGAAGCACTGATCCAGCACGGATACTGGAGATTCCAAAACCTCGGGTATACCAGGGACACGAATGAAGTTGAATTGCAAATAAACGGTAAGTATACACTCGGCAGATTGCGAATCAGTAATGCATTCGCATATAACCTGGCAGGTGCTAGGGGAGAGTGGAAAGAAAATCTGAACCTGTTTTTTCGCCAGGCAAAGTGGGACCATTCCCTGGACATTTTATGGAGCCAGTCCCTTCCTGATCCTTTTCAAAGGCAGTATTTCGCGAATAATCATTCCTGGAAAATTCCTAACCTGGAAACGCAGGGTAAAAATGCAGTTACTTATGCGTTCAGGAATAAATCCCGTTTTGATCTTTCAGGCCAATTGGGTTGGAAGCAACTGCAGAATACCTATTTCCTCATCGGAGATACATGGAGAAACGATACATTGCCACAGATAAACCTGTTTTCTGCAAGTGTCAGGGGAACCTTGCAGTGGAAAGCGCTTTACTGGCAGCCACAAGTGATTTTTTCCTACTTCCCCGACGATTTTGCTTATATACCCCAGTTTGACCTGAGAAGTAAGCTGTTTATCAATAAAAAGCTATTCAAGGCCAAAAAACTGGACTTCATCATTGGGGTAGATATGCGCTACCAGGCCAATTACAAATTATTATCCTACAATTCGGGCTTAGACCTTTACACGCTTCCAACACAGCCGGGACAAGAGCATCTCGCTGTATTTGAGCTGGACTTCTTTACCGGGTTCCAGATCGATGAATTCAGATTTTACATCAAGGTGGAAAACATTGATTATTTCTGGAATCCTCAGACCAACCTCCAACAGGCTGGATATCCTGTTTCTCCAAATGTCATCCGAATCGGACTAACATGGGATTTTTTCAATTGATCTTCATGTAATTAATGACTATCGGCGAATAATAAAATCGCTCAGAGAGCTTAAAAATCGATTTGTATTTCTATGCGTCAAGAACTGATGCAAAATAATTCGGATTTTCTATATAGAGATAAGAAGAACGTAAATAGATTATGATCTCAAAGTCTAATTTTGTTTCATGAAAAGCAGGAAAGTGAACACGTATAAAATATAAGGACAAAAAAAAGAGTGAGACGGGCGTCTCACTCTCTTCTAACTTAACCTAACCTACCTTTTACAACTAAACCTGACACAAAGATAATAAACTCATTTTTTCTGTGCAAGAAAAAGACCGGTTTTGTGTAGATGAACGATTATATTAGTTTTTTTTCTCTTTTCTGAATTATTTGGAGTGATGACATTTCACGAATTTCGGGATCAATAATAGCGCAAGAAGCGTTTTTTTTTCAAAGATATTTGCCTGATTTCTATCGCTTCAATGAGCACAAAAAAAAGAGAGCGAGACGGGCGTCTCACTCTCTTCTAACTTAACCTAACCTACCTTTTACAACTAAACCTGCTTCAAAGTTATAACAATAATCTGTTTTACCAAATAAAAAAATCAAAAAAAATATTAAAAACAAATAGTGGATTTTTATGGTATGTAAATACCGTATTTCCGGCAGGTTAATTGTTTTGCCTTTGACCGAAATATGTATATTTGGACCGGAATAAACCGGCAAAGCGTCTTTCGGGGCGTATGCTTATATATTATTGGAGATATGAAATTATTACAAGACAAAGTTGTACTTATTACAGGAGCTTCCAGGGGGATTGGAAAAGCGATCGCTGAAGAATGCGTGAAGCAAGGCGCGACTGTTGCATTTACCTATATTTCTTCCGAAGAAAAAGCAAAGGCACTCGAAAGCGAGCTGACTGCTGACGGTGGGAAGGCAAAAGGCTTCAAATCTGATGCAGGAAATTTTGATGCGGCGCAATCCCTGGTGGATGCAGTGGTGGCTGAGTTCGGTACGATTGATGTTTTAATCAACAATGCAGGTATCACAAGGGATACATTGCTGATGCGTATGACAGAAGAACAGTGGGATGAAGTAATCAACACCAACCTGAAGTCAGCATTCAACCTGACAAAAGCGGTACAAAAACCGATGTTGAAAGCGAGAAAAGGATCTATTATCAATATGTCTTCTGTAGTAGGAGTGAGCGGAAATGCCGGTCAATCTAACTATGCGGCTTCTAAAGCAGGCCTTATCGGGTTTTCTAAATCGGTAGCGCAAGAGCTTGGATCACGCAATATCCGTTGCAACGCCATCGCTCCAGGATTTATCGAAACGGAAATGACTGCAGCACTGGACGAAAAAGTAGTACAGGAATGGAGAAATTCTATCCCGCTGAAAAGAGGAGGTACTCCGAAAGATGTGGCTGATGTAACTGTCTTCCTGGCATCTGATATGTCGGCGTATGTTACCGGGCAAACGATCCATGTTTGCGGAGGAATGCTTATGTAATCCAAATGGAACCATAAAATATACAGGGGAGCTTAGCAGCTCCCTTTTTTTATGGCTGAAATGCCTGATATTTCTATGTGCTGACAATACAATGACATTAAAACTGTTCATTCCTGCTATTTTTGGCTTTAAAAATCAGAACATGATGTATACCAGGCCGAGAAGAAACAGAAAGAATGCAGCGATACGCGCAATGGTCGAAGAAACCAGGCTGGGAGTAGAGAACCTGATCTATCCCGTTTTTCTCGTGGATGGAAAAGGTGTCAAAAACGAAGTGAAATCGCTGCCTAATAATTACCGCTGGAGCCTGGACATGCTGCTGCCTGAAGTAGAACATTGTATCAAGCTTGGACTAAAAACTTTCGATCTTTTCCCTGCAGTGAATGAGGCGCTGAAGGATCAGACGGCTTCTTACAGTTATGCCTCTGATAATTTTTACCTGGATGCGATCCGTACGCTGAAGGCGGAATTTCCCGAAATCGTGATCATGACGGATGTCGCTATGGATCCTTATTCCTCCGACGGACATGACGGATTGGTGGAGAACGGACAGATCGTTAATGACAAAACCCTGCCGATCCTGGCGAAAATGGCACTTGCTCAGGCACAGGCCGGAGCGGATATCATCGGACCTTCGGATATGATGGACGGCCGTGTGGGATATATCCGGGAGGAGTTGGATGAAGCGGGGTATGAAAATACCAGCATCATGTCTTATTCTGTGAAATACGCGAGTGCATTTTACAATCCTTTCAGGGATGCACTCGACTCGGCACCGAAATCAGGAGATAAAAAAACGTACCAAATGAATCCTGCCAATAAAAGGGAGGCATTGCTGGAAGCTGAGCTGGATTATGCAGAAGGAGCTGACATGCTGATGGTGAAACCTGCTTTGTGTTACCTGGATGTTATCCACCTGCTGAAAGAAAATTTCAATATTCCGATCACAGCTTATAATGTCAGCGGTGAATGTGCAATGGTTTATGCCGCTGCGCAAAATGGCTGGCTCAATTATGAAGCGGTGATGAGTGAAATGCTGTTAAGCATGCGTCGCGCTGGTGCAGATGCTATTCTTACTTATTTTGGAAAGGATTTTGCAGAAATGGTGAGGAGATGAGATTCGAAATTATGCTTCACATGCTATTTTCCTTCTCTTAACATAGGAGGGTATAGTATTGGTTTTTATTGTTTTACTGTTGCTGATCCTTTTTTAATAAGTCGCGGATTTCAGTAAGCAATTGTTCTTCTTTCGTGGGAACTGGTGGCGCTTTCGGCTTCTCATCTTCTTTACGCTGTATTCTGTTCATCGTTCTTACGATCAGGAAAAGCACAAAGCCTACAATCACAAAATTGATAATGGAAGCCAGGAATTTTCCGTATTTGATTTTATGCCACATGACATTTTCAAGGTCTTTGACATTCAAGAATTCCATTACCGGATTTAATATCATCGGTGTAATGATATCTGCTACCAGGGAATTGACAATGGCTGTAAATGCAGCTCCGATAACTACTGCGACGGCAAGATCGACAATGTTGCCACGCATGATAAACTTCTTGAATTCATTCAGCATATTGGTTCTGTTTTTTGACAAATATATGAAAAGCTTCTAACTGGCAAAATTCAAGCGCAATATTATGCGTAATTTTTTAAACTTTTTAATGAACTGAACATCAGATTATGGAATTTCTATTCCATGTCAGTCACTTTTTCTTCCAGTAGCGGATCTCCGCAATTACTGCAGAATTTCGAATCAAATTCATTCAGATGTTTGCATTCTTTGCAAGCTATCGGCGGAAGTTTATTCCTGAAACGGGTAATCTCCGCAGTCACTATACCTGTTGGGACGGCAATAATTGCATATCCGGCCAGCATGATGATAGAAGAAATGAGTTTTCCAAGATACGTGACAGGAACAATGTCACCGAATCCTACAGTGGTAATTGTCACGATTCCCCAGTAAATACTTGATGGAATACTCCTGAAGCCATGATTGCCATGTTCCACCACATACATCAACGTACCTAGTAAAACCACCAGGATGAAAATGAAAAACATGAATACAATAATTTTGTAGACACTGGTTTTCAATGCCTGTGCCAGCAGTTGTCCTTCCTTGATGAACTTGAAAAGTCGCAGTACCCTGAATATCCTGAGCAGCCGCAGTATCCGCACAACGAGAATAAACTGGTAACCGGAGACAACCAAAGTAAGGTAAGAAGGAATGACAGACAGGAAATCAATCGCGCCCCAGTAGCTGAAGATGTATTTCAAAGGTTTTCTTGAAACACAAATTCTTAATATGTACTCAATGGTGAAAACGATGGTGAAAAACCAGTCAATTTGACGGAAAATATTGCCATAGGCAGCCCTTGCTTCGGGAACGCTTTCGACGATAACACAAAGTACGCTGATGACGATCATCCAGAGCAGGATAATATCGAATAGCTTCCCGGCCCTGGTGTGTGTGCCGAAAATGATAGTCCTTAACTTTTCTCTTACACTGCTGCTTTCTTCCATCGTCTACCTCAGAATGTGCCGTAAGGCAGTAAAAACCCGGATAATGAATACCCGGGGATGTGTGTCAGATAACAGATCTTATCTCTGAAATGATCCTTTCTGCAAGTGCATTGGCATCTGTTTCCGAGCTGCTTTCTGAATAAATGCGTATAATCGGTTCTGTATTGCTTTTTCTGAGATGTACCCATTCGTTGCCGATATAAATTTTCACACCGTCGGTTGTATCTACTTCTTCATGGACATATTTATCAGCCATTTTCTGTAAAACGGAGTC